>Ga0207421_10001942_pt1 | contig 26075 bp, 27 predicted proteins | sample SodLakKL_010_SED_4_FD_187542 | JGI IMG/M metagenome (GOLD analysis project Ga0207421, IMG submission 187542) | Alkaline sediment microbial communities from Lake Tanatar, Kulunda Steppe, Russia - 8KL_010_SED (SPAdes) (version 2) | ecosystem: Environmental > Aquatic > Non-marine Saline and... | reverse complement strand
TAGAGGTTGCTGTATGAGTAAGCTACAAATAATTGATGCCAGGAAAATGGAAAAACTCCTGGTCAACCAGGGTTTTGAAAAAACTCGTCAAAAAGGGAGCCATGCTTTTTTTCGTCATAAGGATGGAAGGACAACTACTGTGCCCTGCCATTCGGGCAAAGATTTGGCGCGTCCTCTTATAAAGGCTATTCTAAATGACATTAACATGTCTGTCCAGGAATACAGTGATTTACTGAAAAATTTGTAGCAGTTTTAGTACTCTAATGACAACCCCCGATGCAGGGTGTTTATGTTTTGTTACGCATTCTCTTGATAATGCGTCTTAAAACAAATAGATTTTTTTTATCTTGTCTCTATGATGTAAAATAATTCAAATCTAATATACACATTTATTATTACTGTTACTCTTTTTCAACCACCTGCAATTACCATTAAATACCATATAACTATACACATCTTTTTTTTAATTTTTTTATTATAGCAACACTAAATAGGCATTTGGAAGCAGAAAACTATACACTTTCAGCAATAATTCATTCATAATTAACTATACACTTTGAGCCATAAGCTCAATAAAATTTGAACTCCAGCCGGCGATTTCCGAGCCAGGGGATGCGTGGGTCGACGCCAGCGCGAATTAGCTTTGAGTTCAGGTTCGTAAAAATCGATGCGACAGCTTTGTCATACTGGAACCCGTATATGTTCACTGTAATCAGGTCGCCCCGCAATTGAACACGGCCTTGCACCCCGTCCAAAAAGTGGCGATAGATCAGTTCCGGTGTTTTGGAGATATGCTCATCTCCCAAGTCATTGCGGAAATTATCCATAGCTTGGAAAGCGGCCAACCGCAAAGACAGGGCTGCCTGGATGGCATTCAAATTCAATGAAGGAAGGTGATCGATACCCAGAAAAACGTTGAGCCCAAAAAATGTTTCAATCCGCCAGCGTTTGGTGTACGTTGGCAGGGCCATTTCTTTTGTAACCTGTTCATGAGGTGTTAGCAACGCAAAGTATTTGCCGTCTGGTCTTTTTTTCAAGAACAACCTCAACGGGCCATCAAAGTCTTTCATCGCGGTATATACTGTCGCGATACTGCCCCCGACGGTTTTTTCATACGCTTCCCAGGGAACGGCAGCAAACTCGGAAACCCGGTTTTTCGAGCGTTTGATGGGAACCAGCAAAGAAACCCCGTATGTTTGATGTAGTTCATTGATTAACTGGCCGCAGTACCATTCTTTATCGGCAACCAGAAGAAAGTTTTCTTTGAGAATATGACGTGTCAACTCGGTTATCTTTTGGGTTACTTGTGCTACCTTTGTTTCTGGATAGGTCGCCAAAGCCAGAAGAGGTTTGCTGGATTGCTGGTCTTGGGTATAAAAAGTGCGGATGGCTTTGCCGTAGCGTTCTTCCTTGGTCAAGTACGATTGTTTCATTTCTTTCCGGGAATACGTCTTCACATTATGTGCATCAATATTAACTGGAAATCCCGATGAAACCTGGCCCAGCTCAACCAGAGATTTGCCCAAAGCTACTTGAAAATCCAACCCCTCTTGAACAGAAATGCTATGTAAATAACGGTATTGCGTAGATGGCGAGGGCAGAAAAGGCAATCCAAAAAGCAGACCAAAGTCCGTGCGGCTGACAGAATCAACCGACCGGACCCCTTTGGTATAACCGAAAAGGGATTCAAAGAGCAGACCCAGATCCAGCCGTTCTTTAGGGATGCCTTCCAGTTTGGGCTGCCCCATTTCTTTCAGATGGTCATAGACCTTCAGTTGTAGAAGATAGGGGATGAAGAAAAATCCGCCGGCACTGGTCGTGGTCAGCCCCCGTTTGAGCAGGGCAGTGAGATCGTGTTCGATGCCGTGGCGAGTTACCTGGGCTTTCACCGACTTGAAGGCACCATCGAGAATCTCGATTTCTTCTTGTTCCAGCAACCGAGGTGAAACAGCCTTCTTTAAACTCGTTTTTTTTTCGCCAGGCCATAGTCTGAAAGGATCTGCCCAACCAGCCGGGCACTAATCTCAAACCCCATCTTTTGCAGTTCATCTGCAATTTCGTACATATTCTTTTCTGTTTCAAAACGCATCTGGATCACCAGCGCCTCGACCTCACGTGTCCGTTTTGGTGCACCTTTCGGCCCTGTTGTTTGTGGGAGCAGATCTGCCGGTATACCGTTAAGGACCGCATGGCGGATATCATAGTACGACTTGCGGGTTGAATACCCAAATGCGCGGGCCACTTGAAGTTTTGGATAATTGGTTAACTCGCCCAAAGTAATCATGCTAACCTTTTTTTGCACCACTTGGTCGTTGGAAAAAGTCACCACTCGGCCCTGCTTGTCCGTAATCACAAGGGTCCCATCCCTGTGCGATACTTCAACGTCCAAAGATATTTTCATGGATATCGCCTCCCCCTGTAATCATATCAGAAGAAGGCCAATGTGTATACGTAATTTATGCACTAACAACCGGAGCCAAAAGTGCAGGGGAAGGCAGTAAACACCGCAAAATAGCTGGAATCACTATAAAAAAGGGATATTTAAAACAGTTTATTTGCAGGCAAAAACCAGTTAGTGCATATATTAAGTATGCATATCGGTGCATTAAACCAACTAACCATGCAGTTTTTAAGCTTTAAGTGATTACCTGAGACAGGGTGAATTTTTGCTGACTTTTATTATTTTTCTACAGGTGAGACGGTTAATGTGGATCCAGTTTTTTTTATAAGCCTTATAGCGGTATTTCTTTTCGTTGTAAATATGTTTTTTTTTTAAAAACCGCCGAAAAATAGATAGAAGTACTACTGAACAGCTTAAAGGATTTGCCGGGGAACAGTTAGTTATGGGTCTTGTCGGAGGTTTTGTTTTGGCTGGGCTTATAATTATTATAGCTTTATTTATGGTTCTTAGGTAATCGATTCATTCTTAATTATGCGTAAAATAACGGAGGTTTTATTATGGTAATAGTGCCTATTTTACTTATTGTTTGGGTAATAGTGGGCATTCCTGCTCACATAGTCCTTACTTATATCGTTTTCCAGGATGCAAGAAATCTGAATTCCCCTGCATTAAATATTTCTCCAGTTTTATGGACCGCTATTTCTTTTGTGCTACCTTTCATAGGAATGCTTATCTATTGGGTCATGAATCATTCTAATCTTAATTTGGGAAGCAGCAAATAGAAGCAAAGGAAAACATCTATTACACAGTTGATAATAGACAAGTATTAATTTTGTGAGGGGTTTGTCATTATGAAAAGAGCACTTATTATTTGCATATTACTTCTTTTTATCTTTGGCTTGCTTTGGACAGAAGGCTACGGTTTAATAGAAAGAAAAGGTGTCGGTAGTACTCCGGAAGAAGCCTTATTTAATTCCTGGGCAAGTGGGAAAGTAACCGAAATAATTGCTAAAGAGAAAATAGACAGCAAGACTAAATTATTATTTTACAGAAACCTTCAAGAAACCTATATGGTTGCGCTTATTGAGAAAAAATGGAACAACAACTGGGAGTTTATTCAGCAAGCTGGAGAAGCGTGGATAGACGAAAACCAGGATATTGCTCCCAGGTCTTCATATTTAGGCATGAAGCTACCTATATACTGGGGGCTTATTGGTAACGAAGATATAGTATCAGTCGAGGTAAGCGATAAATATATGGAAAAAAGCGAAGCCAGTATTTTATCAATTAATGAGCTTGCGTTTTTCTATATTGTTGCACCCGAGCCCCAAAAGGGCTGGGGAGGAGCTGATTTAACTGCCTATGACAAATATGAAAATATAATAGCAAGCGAATATTTTTAATGCATCATTGAGTATTAATCAAGGGTGGTATGTTTATGGCGAAACACAGAACTGTGATAATTATTCTAATTTGTATATTGATTGCCACAACCATAGGTTGGTCTTACGAGCGCAGGCAATCGTCTATAGCATTAAGTAAATATCAAAATAAAGCATCAAGAGATTATCAGAAAGGGTTTATAGATCTAACCCGTCATTATTCCATGCTGATCAATTTGGCTGAAACTTACGACGAAACTGGTTCCGGTAAAAAAGAATTATTTGAAATTGCACTTGATAATCAATTAAAATCTTTATCGTTGACAGTTTCTAACTTGACGACAGCAGCTTCCAGAATGGAGAATAACACTCCAATAAATGAAAAACTTCAAGATTATTATTTATTCCAATTTGAAAGTGACTTGAGTAACAGTCTGGCGGATTTTTCTCAGCTTTTTGAGCACTGTCCTGGCTGTAACCTGCAGGTTGTTTTGCCGGCAGAGCCATTCCACCAGGCAGTACAGTGTAAGGGCCAGTATGTTGATAAAAAGAAGCGCCATGATCCTTTCATCGGTTCTCAGGAAAACTGGCCTTACCCTGAGATCGGACTTAAATGTCCGGAAGCGTGATTCGTTAAGGTGCCTGCTTTTGTAAAGTTTGAGGAGTTCTGTTGAAGGATACTCCTCCGGGGAGAGATTGGTAATCAGGATGTATTTACCATCCAGTCTTTTTTCTTGTGCCAGGGCTACTTCGTTAAAGCTCCAGTCAAGAGATAATTCGCCATCTTCCCCTGTGAGTTCGATGTTTAAGAAAGCACGGTATTTCTTTTTGCGGTGGAAAAGTTTATCGATCTGTTCCTGGGCGTAAGTGCGTTTTTTGTATTTTCTTTCGTTCAGCTTGGAGCGGATATGCTCCAGCCCGGCTGTAATCTTTTCTAGGTTCTTTGTTCTTGTCTTGGCCACAACAGAAGCCTTTTCGTCGCTTTTTACAACCAGTGCCCTGTTATGATATTCTTTGCCTTTGTATCTGAAGCTGAGCTCTTTTTCAACACCATAGTACCCTTGCTTGCCCTTGCTGGTGCTGTAATCAAGGGGCCAGAACTCTTCATCGGGTATGGAAAGGATGAAATCCTTTTCCGCAGCGGCAAAAGGGCCCAGGTAGTGAACGTTTTGCTCCTGCAGGGCAGGAATATTGTTTTTGGTAAGTACAGCCCTGTCCCCCACAAACAAAAGCTTTTTAGGGCGCAGGCTTTTCTGCAGGACCTGGACATTGTTCAGTGCTTCCTTTTTGTCGCTGCTGTTGCCGGGTAAAATGTTATGGGCTAAAGGGATTCCCTCCCTGCTCAGGTTGAGCCCGGTCACAATCTGCTTTTTATGAGGTTTTTTGTCCCGGCTGTAACCCAGCTCTATATATTCTGATTCTTCATAGGCACCTTCAAAGTAACAGGATGTGGTATCCCAAAGCACCAGATTGGAGTCAATGTTGTAACGCTCAATCAGCTCCAGTGCAATCAAAGACTGTATTTCTTCAATGTACGGGTAGATGGCATCCAGGGCTCTACCCAAACGGTCGTCGTTTAAACTGTCTGGTGAAATTCCGTACGCTTCCTCGACTCCGCTGTCCTCAGCCCACTCCTGGATGTGTAAAAGAGGCATCGGGTCATCTAAACGGTTGGCGGTTAATGCTTCAATTACTTCGCCGTGAGTTAGTTCCCGCTTTCTTTCTATGGGAACTACCATATCAATAATTTCGCGAACCCTGAGCAGTTCCAAATAGGGCTTGATGAGAGCAACAGAACCAAGTTCTTTCAAAACCATGTTCCTGATGCCAAGTTCCTGAAAATCTTTAAAGTTCATTCGCGACTCCCCCAAACTTCAGCGTTTGGAGGATATATTCGACAAAAGGAGTTTTTGTACCTCCTTATTTTGGAAACTTTTTAGGTTTTTTCTTAATGCGGAAGATGAGTTGATACAGATATCATATTCATCACAGCATATGAAGATTATATTTCTGAAGCTGTAAAGCTTTATGCTACAGATTATAAAAAAAAACCTCTTGACCAAAATCGCCTCATACAAACCATCAAGAGGATCAAGTATAAAAGAAAAATCTTCGACAGGACAATAGAAGTCAAAACTGAAAACCAGGAAGCTGTGTGGATTAAGGAAGATGATATATTATTTGTGGAGGCTTTTGGCAAAAAAATAGCACTAAACACAAACCACGGCACTTTTTACTCAAATCAGCCACTGGGTGAAATGGAAAGCAAGTTAAATAATTACCTGTTTTATAAAACAAGCCGTTCCTACATTGTGAACCTTACCAAAGTGAAAATGATCAAGCCCAGGTCACGGACTTCATTCAATATATATTTTGATACAACAAAATGCAGAGCTGTATTATCAGCGCTATCCCGAATTCGGAATAGCGCTGACAATGGAAGCATATATTCTTCCAACCACCTGCAAAGCGTCTGCGGACGCCTGGGGATCCATCTCTCCCATACGCGTGGCCCGGGGTATGGGGCTGGACAGCCGTATCGGAAACAAGTTTTTAAATGCGGGCCTGGGTTACGGGGGGTCCTGTTTTCCCAAGGATAGCAGGGCTTTAATCGGCCTGGCGGAAGAGCTGGGGTATGATTTTCAGATTTTAAGGCTGCTTGTTTGGAATTGCGTATTCCGCAATAATTAATCACATATTGGTTCTCTGGCAATCATTACTGCACTTAAGTGTGTCTTCTCAAGTTTCATGGCAAACAAGACTACGAGCGGAAGAACTTAAATAAGCAAATCGAGCTGACCGCATACAGGTAGCACGAAAATGTGCATAGCCTGCCGGATAACCACATTTTTTTTACCAGGGAAAAGCAGGGTTTGGGCTTTCGCTTTTCAACTATGCTTTGAATCAACCGGATTAATTTGGTATAATACTACCATCATAAAGATAAAGAGTATTTTGAAGATAACATTATGAAAGTTGGGTATAACAGATGGACAAATCAGACACCGGATTCCAAAACAAAATAAAGGCAGCAATCAAGTTTCTGGAAAAAGATCCAGATATTCTGCTAGTTTATCTTTTTGGCTCACAAGCTCAACATGAAACAGGTCCTTTAAGCGATCTAGACCTGGCTGTTTTGTTAAAGCCTGCTGCCAAAAAAGACTATTTTGAAAAGAAACTAACCCTTTTAGGAAAATTTACTGGTATATTTGGCCGAGATGACATTGATTTGGTCATCTTAAACGAAGCACCTTTGGTTTTAAAATATCACATCTTAAAAGACGGGAAACCTTTATTTATACGTGATGAAGAGCTCCATACCAGTGTTATTCAAAAAACTATTTCTGAATACCTGGATTTTAAGCCCATACTGAACTACCACTACCAGGCTTTACAGAGAAGGATAGAGGATGGTCAATATGCAAATCAATCATGATATAATTATGTCCCGCTTAAAGAGACTGGAAAGCTGCCTGGAAAAACTTAAAAAAATTGCTCAAACCCATACCAAACAAGAGTTTCTGGCAAGCGGAGACTTGCAGGATATTGCGGAAAGAAATCTGCAAATAGCAGCCCAGTGCTGTATTGATATAGGAAACCATATTATTTCAGTGAAGAAGGCTTCTTTCCCGAAAGGGTATGGTGAAATCTTTGTAAAACTTTATGAAATAGGTGTTATAGATGAAGAAACCAGCCAGAAAATGTCGCGAATTGCTGGCTTTCGAAATATACTTGTGCATGATTACCTAAAGGTGGACCATGAAATCGTCTTTGACAATTTGCAAGATTTAGACGTGTTTATTGATTTTGTTAATCAAGTCAATCAGTCTATTAAAGACAGCAATTAAAGCTGAGCACAACGAAGAATACCAAACTTCTACAACCGCATCTATCCCCTCTACCCTGACAAGAACGGATAGCACTACGACACAAGCAAGACGAGTTGGATACACGGAATCGTTTAGAATAGTACGGGGTTACCCGGGTCATGTGGACCGCTGCGGCGGACGGTCCTTTCCCGTGAAGATATGACCCCGGAGCCGCCCCGTCGGCACCATCAAGGGACCACACACGGGGTAGCCTGTCAAGGCCGCGCTTTGCACCTTTGTTTCAAGCAGGAAGTGAGGCCATTGGGGTCGAATAAAGTAGGCGAATGATTATGACAAAGGAGCGAGAACATGGGCCGACCCTTCTACTTGTGGATCCAAAGACAATGGGTCCATTCGAAGATGATCAAATTGAAAAACCGCTTATTATATTTCAAAAGAAATACAAACAGAAAATATAAACAAGATTGTTTGAATTATTGAGGAAAATAGTGAAAACATGAAATAAGAATCAACTTGAAGAGCTTGGTTTTTGTCGCATTTTCTCAATGATACGAATCTGTGGGGAGTTAAACCTTGAAAAAAATAATTGTTTCTATCATCTTATTAAAAGTTTTTGTCAATTTGTTTTTTATGTCATGTGGACCAAAAAATGACATTGACATGGAATATGTAGGTGAAAGCGATAAATGGCAGGTGGTATTTGAAGTTAAACCATTGTCTTTTGAGGAAGATGACCACCGGTATGCTATCGACATGGAAGCAAAATATTTGGGGGTTCAATCAGACCTGGAGGGCATTAATGGTCTCCGGTATGATTATCGCTGGATACATCAAGATGCAGAGTTTGTCGATGAAGATGGAATGGATGTTGAATTTCATGAATATACCAGTGAACCTATTGATATCGCTTTTGGTAGAGGATGCGGAATGTACAGGGAAGATAGCACTAATTTATTTTTCGGTCAACAAACTATAGAAGAAGACATCTCTGACTTTGCTGATTATATCAGGTTGAACCTGAAATGGAATGAACAAGAAGAAGTGTTTAACATATATAAGAGGCAATAGAAAGCTTGAATTATTGAATTACTTCTATCTCACCAGTAATAATAGAAAGCGCGGAAAATTTAATTCAGAATTTAAAATAATAAACTCAGCAGAAGATTATTTCATAAGCTTACAAGATGGGCAGGGATAAATGGCCATAGGGGAGCTGTTATCCTTATTCACCTAACATTTTTTTTCTACCGGAGGGACTTAAGATATGGAATCTAAGACAAAACAAGCCGTGTTATTATTGGGGCTAATGGGATTCTGGGTAATGGGAGATAATTATGCTGCTTCTCCCATGCTTGTAGATATTGCCAGAGAATTCAACATCAATATTGGGACTGCTGCTTTGTCTGTCGCTGCTTACATGCTCCCTTTTGGACTTTTCACTTTAATATTTGGTCCTTTAGGGGACAGGTACGGGAAAGCCAAGGTTATCAGTATAGCTGCTTTTGGCACAGCGGTTTTCAGCAGCCTCGGCGCCCTGGCCTTTGACATTACCTCTTTGGCATCAATTCGAGCCGTAAATGGAGCCCTCGCTGCTGCGATACTCCCTGTAACGATCTCTTATGTGGGCGATCTTTTTGAGGAACCAAAAGCTAAGATGAATGCCATAGGCGGTGTAATGGGAATGTACTTTTTAGGTGCTGCTGCCGCTACTGTCATCGGCGGCGGGCTCTCATTTATTGGTTCTTGGCGTCTGGTGTACCTTACATACGGGGTAGCAGAGTTGATCATCGCCCTTTTAATGTTGAAATATCTGGTATTTACTCCTGGAACTGCAGAAGCCATGGGGCTTCGCAAGGCTTATGCCAATGCCTTGGCCCGTCCTTTTATGCTAAAAACAGTAACATTGCTATTTTTAGTAGGTTTTGCTGTTTTTGGCAGCTTTACCTACCTGGGCGATTTCTTGGTTGAAAATACTGGCTTTAATATTTTACAAGTTGGCTTAATTCTTACCTTGTTTGGATTATCTGCCTACATTGGGGGGCAGAGGGCTGGCAATATACGGCAAAAACTGGGTCCCAGAATGATGTTATTTGCCGGTATTTTAGGAGCAATCTTTTGGGCACTGCTGGGGCAGTGGCCGGGAATCTATTTTGTATTTCCGATTCTCGTAGTATTTGGTCTTGCATTCGTTCTCCTTCAGTCCACTATAATCGTAACCGCCCAGCAGCAGCTGCCCATGCAGAGGGGTACGGTAATGTCCCTTGCTTCATTTAATATGTTCGTTGGTGGAGGCTTGGGCGTTTTAATTAACAGGTTTTTGCTTGCATCTTTGGGTTATGAAGCTGTTTACTTGTTTGCAGCTCTTGCGATTTTGACAGTTGGCATTTTAGCGTATCGCTTGCTGCTTCTTATGGCTAAGAAAGCTTGAAGATTAAATATAGAAGGGGCTCAAACAGAATTACGCATTAGCTTGTGCCCATAAACTTCTTTAAGCTTGCAGGAAAAAGCTGTATAATAAAGAAGAAGTCTTATAGGGCTATTTGATCTATCTTATGAAAGGTTGTAACGTATTTGCTCAGGTGATTTCCAAAAGGAGGAGCGAACACAAAATGGATGTACTAAAAGTTTCAGCAAAATCCAGTCCCAATTCTGTAGCCGGTGCTTTAGCAGGTGTGATAAGAGAAAGAGGTCAAGCCGAAATGCAGGCAATCGGTGCCGGAGCGATTAATCAAGCGGTTAAAGCGGTTGCAATTGCCAGGGGGTTTGTAGCTCCCAGTGGCATTGATCTTGTCTGCATTCCAGCCTTTGTTGATATCCAAATTAATGGTGAAGAGAGAACAGCAATAAAGCTAATAATCGGACCACGTTAAATATATTTGCAACTGACCCGTATTTAATCCAGGAAATGCACCTGAGCAAATGCCCTATTTTTTATTTGGAGCATTCCTGTAATGTTCTTAAAGGGGATTCGGAAAGGAAGGCACAAACTTCACTTTTGTAAAAATCCTTCAAGCTGGACCCAGCCACTCATAGATAGCGGTTAAAGCAAAAATAATGGCTTCAGTTATGTTAGGGAGTGGGACCTCGGCCACCACCAGAGTCCCGTACAGCCCTGCCAGCGCCCACATTCCTGCAAAGGCAAGTTTTTCTCCCCGACCTTCCCGGGACACTTCAGGCAAGAAAACTAAGAGCACCAGTATCATGCCCAGCCAGAATAGAGTCATTTAATTGCTCCCCTCGTGAAACGGGGTGGAAACCAACCCGGTCCTTCTTAATTCCACTTCCACTATAATATCCACTTCCAATTTGGGGAATAAATCATCCCAGTCCTTTTCAATCTTCTCCCAAAGCCGGGGTTTTTTTCGGTAGATGAGGTTGCCCAAGCCCAGGACATCGGAATTTAGTTCCTGGGATCTATTGAGGTGCTCCTCGATACGCCTTCTGATGGCTTCGGCAGTTCTTTGGGCCAGGGCCCTGGTGAATTCGTCTTCCACGGTGAGTTCCTGGTGACCGGGATACTCCTGGAGTTTAGCTTCGACTTTGAGTGCAATTTCTATCCGCACCTGGCCGTCTTTAACTACCGGCCGCCTGGAAACTTGTTGGTTTAGCGTTTCCACACCCAGAAGTACATCTTTTTCAGCCGGCGATTCAATAAGATGGGCAACTCTTCTAATACGGCCCATGACATAATTCCACCCTTCCGTTTCGTGCGGCTCAAACCATCCCACCATACGGTCATCCTTAAATGCGGCGCCCCCGCCCACTTTGGCCGGCGGTACTTCCATGGGGTTGCCTTCCTGTGCCTGGTTTTCATCATTCTCATTCTCTTCTTGATTGTTTCTTTCCAAGCCCTTTTCCAAGACTTTAATTTTCCCTATAAATAGATCATTCCCTGAACGTTCCAGCTGAGGGTAAAGCTCGGTCATAAACTTGGTGTGAAAAAAACCCCGTTCCTCTTGAATGGTTGTTATCTGTCGCTTCAATCCTATCGCCCCCGATTGTTCCAGGGGGAATTCCGCTTCCATCAACTTACGCAGGTCCCCTTCAACCACTGCAGGGCGGGCAATGAGCCGCAGCTGTCTTTCCCGTTCAAATAAATCCAAAACGGGCCGGATCCCCTTACGGGCCAACTCTTCGGAAAAAAGAATCACGGTATTGTGGGCCCAGAACAGCTCCCGGCTGGTGCCCTCGGCCAAGTTGCGCATGGCTTCATAGGGAGAGCGCCCGTCGGCGGATACCACCCAGAAAGGCCTTGCACCTTCACCTTCAGCCCCTCCTTCCCCCTCTTCCGTTTCCTGGGCCAGGGGGTTGGCGATCTGGGCAATGATATGGTAATGTCCCGTTTCCGCATTATAATCAAAAGCGGTGGCCAGCACTATGGACAAAAGCTCCGGGTCCCTGCGGTCCCAGCACCCGGTAGAACCTATAGCAAGGGCAAGGGCAAGAAAAATAATCATTGGTTTAGAATACATATTAACGGCTTACCCTCCCTTCCACTTCCGGTAAATGTGGGCCAGCCACAGGACAGCCATGGGCAGCAGGAAAACTCCAAAAAAAAGATAAGGCCCGGCAATATGGGGCTGAAAAAAAGCACGAAATTGAAACATGTCGTCGTACATGTGCAGGGCCATGATAATCCAGATCACCGCCATGGGACCGACAAGAAAGCGGTAACTTTTTAGTCCCATTACCTGGGAAAGCCCCTTGGCGCCGCAGTACAAAAAAACGGATACACCGATAAAGGCGCCGAAGCTCCAGGCAAAGATGGTTAGGACTTCCACTCTCTCTAAGAAGTCGCTGAAAAGAGTCCCCCGGACCATGCTGAAAAAAGGAAAGGTGCTGCGGGCACCCCGTTCTGCCCCCATCACCACGATCACCGCTGCTGCGGAAAAAGCCAGCACCAGCTTGGACAGGGCCAAGGCAACCAGGGCGGTTTTCAGAACCTTTCGGGGCTGGTTCACCGCGGGGATAAGTATGGTAAGGGGTAGGAACCTGATGGCGAAGGCAGCCGGTATGATAGCCCCCCTGATCAGGGGGGCGGCGCCCCGGCTCAAAATCGGTTCCAGGTTGGCCAACCCAATATTGAGCACGGTTATGGGGAGCAGCAAGCTTACTGAAATCATCAATGAAAAGATAACAAAAATAATATCCGCGGCCCGTCCTATGGTTTCAATACCCTGGTACGCGGCATAAGTGCCGCCCAGAACCATGATCCCGACAACAAAAACCAGTGGGGTTTCCGTGAGAAAAAGGGTAACCACGCTTTCGGCAAAGATGCGGGATTCGTTGGCCGCACTGTGCAGAAAGATCCATAGAATAATAAGGGCTACTGCCCGGCCCGGTAGTTTCCCCAGGAGTTTTTCCCCGTACTCCACCACGGTCATCTGGGAATAGTGCATCCCCAGCTTGGCAATCAACACTACCATGGCAGCGGCGCCCAGGTAGCTTAACAGGGCCGCCGCCCAGGCATCCTGAAAAGCATCGGCGCTGGTTAAGACCGGAAGGGTGGAAATAATTACTGTGGTGCGCAGGATGAAGAGTATAAAAAAGAGCTGCCGGTTGTTGATTTTTTCGATTTCCATTTATTTTTGTCCCCCTTCCGGATCGCCTTTTCGGTAAGGGCCCGGCTCTAGTTCCGATTCCAGGCGCACTCGCTGGCGCTGACCGGTAAACCGGGGGCGGGTGCGCTGTTTCCACCACCACAGGCGAATAAAGTTATCTTTCATATCCTCCCAAATAAAAGGAGCTAGAGGAGACAGGTAGGGCACCCCGAAGGAGCGCAGGGAGCACAGGTGCACGATGAGCACGAATACCCCGAACTGGATGCCCAGCAGTCCCATAATACTTCCCAGGCCGATAAATGCGAACCGGAGTATGCGCATGGCGATAGCCAGGCTGAAAGCCGGGGTGGAAAAACTGGCGATGGCGGTAAGGGCGATTACCACCACCACGGCCGGAGAAACAATCCCGGCCCGGATGGCCGCGTCTCCCAGGATCAATGCCCCCACGATACTGACTGCTGAGCCGATGGGTTGGGGCAACCGGAGGCCGGCTTCCCGCAGAATTTCAAAAAGAAACTCCAGCAGGAATATTTCCAAGACTAAAGGTAAGGGGATGCCTTCCCGGGCCGCTGTGATGCGCAGCAGCAGGGCAGTGGGTAGAAGCTCCGGGTGAAAGTTAATGATCGCCACGTAAAGACCGGGCAAGAGGAGAGAAATGACCAGGGAAACTGTTCTAACAAATCGGACCAGCGTTCCTATGGGAAAAAATTCGTAATAATCCTCGGGGGCCTGGAGCATCATGAAGATTTCCATAGGGAGTAAAAGAACAAAGGGGCTTCCCTGGCAAAACAGGGCAACTCTTCCCTCTAACAGGGCGGCGGCTACTTTGTCGGGACGTTCGGTACGGAGGACCAGGGGGAATACGGTATAGGGATTATCCATAATAAATTCTTCGATGTAGCCGCTTTCCAGGATGCTGTCGGTGTCAATGCGCTCCAGGCGGGAGCGAACTTCCTGTAGTAGTTTGTCGCTGACCAGGCCTTTGATATAGGCCATTTCCACATTGGTTTGCGTCAGTTTTCCGATCTCGAACTTCTCAAACCACAGGTGGGGTACGCGGATGCGGTGCCTGACCAGGGATGTGTTGACGCGCAGTTCCTCCGTAAAACCATCCCGGGGTCCCCGGATGGTGGCTTCAGTAATGGGCATCTCCACCGCCCGGCTGGTTTTGCCTTTTGTCTCGCATAACAGGGCCACTTTTTGACCGTCTATGAGCAGGCCGGTGTTCCCGGTGGAGATGCTGTTAAAAAGCCCGGCCAGGCTGTCGGTTTCCTGGATGTCATCAACCGTTACCAGGCTGTCTAGGAGATTCTCCACTGTTAGCTTCATACCCCGCAGTTCTCTGTCCCGCAGGCTTTCCACCATGAGGGTATGCAGCATCTCCCCCACGGTAGTGTCGTTGATGATGCCATCGATGTACACCACCGCTGCTCCGGTTTTTCCGGCAATCTTAAAGCGACGAATGACCATATCCGCACTGGAGCCGGAAACCCGCTCGATCTCCCTGAGGTTTTTCTCCAGGCTGGTATTAAGCGGCATTTTCTGCAGCTCTTGCTGCCGCTGGGCTAGATGGTAATCCTCCTGCCAGGGGTCTTTGGTTTTTTTATGCAGAATTTTTTTAAACAGGTTTGTGGGAAAAATCTTAGGGTCTCCTTTTGCCTGATAAATATTATAAGTGCGGGCAACAGAAGCTTTAAGTTATATTTTGCGATACCCTGAGCAAATTATGTAAATGAACTCAATGCTCCGAGAAGAAAAAACCTACTTTTACGATCAACCTAGCAGAAAGCCCACGGCTTTAGTCTTGGGATGAATGCTTAATAGGTAATTGACATTGCTCAGAGATCATTGCTATAATTGCTCCAGGCAAATACCTTCATATCTATGAGGGATGCAGGCGCTGGACCAATATTTCGCTGAACTAATTTGATGGGAGAGAACAATGAGTATTCGCATAGGGATTACAGGATATGGGAACTTAGGACGGGGTGTGGAGAAGTCAATTAAGCAAAACCCGGATATGGAACTTATTGCAGTTTTTACCAGGCGTGACCCTGTTGCAGTAAACCCGGAGGATGAACAAGTGAAGGTTTTACATATGGATGAGGTGGAAAAGTATGTTGATGAGATCGATGTGATGGTCTTATGCGGAGGTTCTGCAGTGGATCTTCCGGAGCAGGCCCCGTATTTAGCCAAATTTTTTAATACGGTAGACAGCTATGATACTCATGCGGAAATACCCCAGTACTATGCTGCTGTCAACGAGTCTGCTACAGCCAATGGAAAAATCGCTGCTATCAGCATCGGTTGGGATCCGGGGCTTTTTTCCATGAACAGAATGTTGATGGAAGCCGTTCTGCCCCGGGGCTACGAATATTCCTTTTGGGGCCAGGGAGTCAGTCAGGGTCACTCCGATGCCGTGAGAAAAGTGGAGGGTGTGAAAAAAGGCGTTCAGTACACGATTCCAGTGGAAGAGTCGCTCCAAAAAGTAAGAAGGGGCGAGACCCCTGATTTGACCACCCGGGAAAAGCATCTCCGGAAGTGCTTTGTGGTTCCTGAAGAGGGTGCTGATCAAGAAATGATTGCCCGGGCGATCAAATCGATGCCCCATTATTTTGCGGGTTATGATACAGAAGTCCACTTTATCACTGAGGAAGAATTTATAAGCAACCACAGTGACATGCCCCACGGCGGTTTTGTTATCCGCAGCGGTCAAACGGGTGGGGACGGAGCAGCTGGAAATAAGCAGATTATGGAGTTTTCGCTTAAACTGGGCAGCAACCCTGAATTTACAGCTTCTGTCCTGGCAGCGTATGCCCGGGCTGTCTACCGCTTAAGTCGTGAAGGCCAAATTGGGGCCAAGACTGTTTATGATATTCCCCTGGCCTATCTGTCAACCAGGACCCCGGAAGAACTGCGTCGCGATTTACTTTAGGTGTAAGTATGTCGAGGCAAAAAAGCAGGCCCAGGCAGCAGCATGCTCCTGGGCCTTACAGTTGCTCTCTTGCATTTTACAGGTTTATTGATTACAATATTAATGTCGATTTTTTCGGCAGGTTAAAATATCTTGTAAGAACAGTTTTAAGATAAGCAGTAAGCAGTTAGGCTTTAAAATAATAGTGAGTGGTGAAAGAAGATGACAGGCAACACGCATAAAATCATTGCCTTAAAAGCGATGGATCATTTCCACCTGCAACAGAAACAGCGGCAGGGGTTTCTAATGGGAAATGTGATGGCAGATTATCTGCCTATCTACAATTACAGGCGGCACTATCCAGCGAAAAGCATGGAGTATGTGCTGAATATGAATCAAACCATTGATAGTTTCTTTGAACTGGGGATATTAACTCATTTTGTTTCAGATTTTTTGTGCACCCCTCATTTCAACAACTGGAAACTGTACTCCCCCAAGGGGGTCAAGCACTTAAGGTTTGAAAAAAACCTGGAAAAGGTGGCTGAAGAATTTGATTTTCTCTCCGTCGAGATAAATGGGAGCAAGTGCAGTTGTATTAATGACCAGGTATTGGATCTTTATGAACAAGCCGGCGAAGATTACGACGAGAACATAAAATCCGCTTATCTGGCTGTGTGCTTTATGTTGGAGAGTTTTGTTAAAGTGTGATCCCGGCCTAGGGGGACGTAACGGAAATCCGGGCTTCGATTGAGTTTGTCACCTGCTTCACCTGCTCTTGCACATTGTCTTCTTCAGAACTATATCCATAGACCTGTAGTTGAAAATCCCCTTCTTCCCGGGGTGTGATCCTGAACCAGGCCAATCTGCGCATTCCTTCTTCAAAGTCTGCTCCTCCCGGTGGGCCAAAATCCACTATCAACAGACCATTTTCTTCGGTTAACTCTGCCTTAATGCGATCTTCAGGCAAATCGTCAAAGGGGAACCACCGCGCCTCCCAGGGGTCTTTCCATTCCAGCTGGCAGTGCAGGGGGATGCCGGAACCGACATACCTGACTCCTGTTATTTATCTCTTTGCATTTTCTGTCTATGGGCTAATCAATGGGCTCAGCACCGGAAGGAATGTCGTAGCCGTTGTCTTCAAACCATTTGGCTGCACCGGGATGCAGGGGCAGGAATTCGTTGGTGTCTACATTTTCTGGGATTGTTTCTTCTGCACAATCATGGACATCCATCATCTGGTCATGTTGGGTCATTACTGTGTCAACAATTTGGTAAACCAGGTCATCGGGGAGCTCTTTATTGCAGATTGCCCAGTTAAAAACTGAAATGGTTTCCAGGTCTTCTTCTAAGAAACCATAGCTTTCTTCCGGGATAGTTGCCGCCTCCCAGTAGGGAAACTTGTCAACAATAGTTTCCCGCTCTTCACCTTCAATGGGAAGCATCTCAACATTACCTGAGCCCACACTGGCCTCATAACTTAAAAGACCGCTAATCGGAATTCCTGCGGCAAAGCTGTTGGCCTCGATTTGTTCCCCCAGGTGGCTTTCAACCAGGTCGCTTAAAGATCCCCATACCGGATTTGCATTGATTTCCAGCGCTTCTAAGATCAGCGGATGATAGGTCCCCGGAGTGCCTCCTGTTGGTCCGACACCGATCCGTTTCCCATCCAGATCCTGGATTGAAGAAATCCCGTCATCTTTGTGCGCCCACCAATGAGAGTAGGTGCTATACATAGGGAACATGGCCCGAACCTGATCCTGTTCTTCGCCTTCAAAGGCTGTATCCTCCTGCCCGTGCCAGCCTTGATAGGCGATACCCATGGTGACCATACCCAGTTCGAGGATTCCTTCACTTACTAACCGCATGTTGTCAGCCGGTCCGCCAGTCTGTTCAATATAAACGGGGATGCCCACGACTTCATCGATTAAGCTTCCGACGCCACTACCGTAGAAGAAATAAACTCCACCTGCCAGGGCCGTGCCAAGTGTTACCGAGCCCGGCCAATCCTCACGGATTTCTTGCGGTGGCTCCGGCTCATCAGTAACAGTCGGTTCCCCGCAGCCTGATAAAACGAGACCCATAATCAATACGATACTCAGCAGCCATTTGCCTGTAGATTTTTTCCACATAGTTCTTGATTCCTCTTCTTTCTTTATTATTATTGCTTATTGATCAAGTTAAGATCAACAAGTGCGGTTCATCTGTTCGCTCTTATTGCTATTCTATCATAGTTTAAGCACTTTAAAAACCCAAAAGACAACACGAAATATTGTCGAAGATAGTGGTTTTTTCTTTCCACAAAAAGGATTTACAGAGGTTTCGCAGAATACAGTATTAACCTCAAACCGGGCTGACTAATCATGGGAGGAATTATTTTGCGATTCACAATTCGGAACAAACTTCTTCTAAGCATTATTGCACTGGTGGTTTTATCCACGGGGTTTCTGGGAGTCTATTCGTACCGGTTGTCATCCAGTGAGATACAGGAAAACAAGCAGCAGGAATTAAACCAGTTGTCTAAAGAACTGCAGGGGGTGATTGAGTTAAACCTGGAAAACGCTTCGCAGTTGATGCGGGTGATGTCAGTCAATCCCCAGGTTCAGGAATACCTTGCACTTGTACAGCCCCGGAACCCCGGTAATGCGAGTGTATCTTCAGAAGAAGAGGAAATGGATATCAGGCAAATGATCGACCTGGATCCGTTATTCTCTTTTTTTATTGATGTAGCAGAAGATCATCCGCAAATTGAAACAGCTTACCTGCTTTCCCCTGAAGGAATTTCCGATATTATCAGCGCCCGTCATCTGACAGGGGCCAATATGAGTGACCGGGATTATTTTCAACGGGCCATGGAAGGGGAGCAGGTGGTCAGCGAGATTATGCTCCATCGCGCTACAGGAAATCTGGCTTTTACCCTGGCAGAACCGATCTATGACCCGGAGGAGCAGGTGCTCGGCGTGATGGCGGTGTCTCTAAATTTCGAAGACTTCGTTTCTACCCACATTGAAGATGTAAGCCTGGGGGAAACAGGTTATGCCTGGATGCTGGATTCAGAGGGCACCGTAATTTCTCATCCTGAGGAAGAACTGGTCCATGAGGCAAACTTTTTGGAACATGAGAATAACAGCCTGCAGGAACTTGCTTCGCGTATGACTGCAGGAGAAAGCGGTCAAGGTTTTTATGAGTTTGAAGGAGACTATAAATATGCCGCTTTTCAGCCTGTAGGAAACTGGTCACTGGCATTTTCCATGGATGTAGATGAGTATATGGCTCCGGCTTATGCCATTCGAAATGGAACATTACTTGTCAGTATTATAGCTATACTTGCCGGTTTATTGCTGGCATTGGTTCTGTCCGGGAATATTTCGAACTCAATAAAAAAATTGCTGGATGGTTTCCGGAACGTTGCCCGGGGGGATTTCACCGTTCAGCTCCAGGCTGAAAGCCGGGACGAAATGAGCCAGTTGGCCACTTCCATGAATGAAACGCTGAGCAGTCTCAATCACCTGATCGCGCGGGTTGTCCAGACGTCGGGCCAGGTCAATGATTCCAGCGAAAACCTGGCGGCCTCTTCAGAAGAAATAAGCGCTTCACTGGAAGAAGTGGCCGCGTCCACCAACGAATTCACCCGCAATGCCCAGGAGTTGAGCGAAAGCTCCCAAGCCATGTCTGCATCCAGCAAGGAAATATCAGAAAATGCCTACCAGGGCAATAGTGCTATTGATGAAGCTATCCAGCAGATGCAGGTGATTACGGAGATGGTGGAAAACATGAATGCAGTCATTGTAGAATTGGACCACCGTTCCCAAAAAATAGGGTCGATTGTGGAAACGATCCAGGAAATTGCAGAACAGACGGACCTGTTAGCCTTAAATGCCGCCATTGAAGCAGCGAGAGCTGGCGAACAAGGAAGTGGTTTTTCGGTTGTCGCTGATGAAGTGCGAAAACTGGCTGAGCAGTCTTCCAGGGCTGCATCAGAAATTGCAGCTTTAATTGAAGCCACCCAGGAACAGAGCAGGAAGGCCGTTGAAGACATGGGCAAGGGGGTCAATGAAGCAAATACGGGGAAAGAGACCATTATCCAGACAGGTGATATTTTTAGGACGATTATCGCAGGTGTTGACAAGATTACAGAACATATTGAATCGATTGCTGCTGCCTCGGAGCAGATCAGCTCTGGCAGCCAGCAGGTTTCTGCTTCAGTCCAGGAGCAGTCGGCAACAATGGCAGACATTTCCCAGGCAGCCCAAGGCTTACGAGGTGCAGTGGAACAGTTGATGGATGAATTATCCCGGTTTGAGTACCACGTCCAGGATGAATAAAGTGAAGAAAGAATATAAGGGAAACGTTGAAAATATAGCTTGTAGTAAGAGGGATTTATTGTTAATATTAGTTAAGGGCAGCCAGCTAGCTGCAAAAAGCAGCAGGTAACGAAACAAATTAATAAGGGTGGGGAGGGGTTTAAAATGGGCTCGCAGTGGTATATCCATGTAAGTGGGCAAAGCCAGGGGCCGTACAGTGGGGATCAGCTTCGAGAGATGGCAGTAAGCGGTCATTTAAAACCGGAAGATTATGTTTGGTCGCCGGAAATGCCTGACTGGATTTCGGCTAAAGAGGTAAGCGGTTTATTTGCCAGTGCATCCCCGACTCCGCCACCTCACCCGGGACAACATGCTGCTGGTGGGTCTCCCAAACCGCCTTCACCGGGCCCGCCGGGAGGTGCTGGTATGGGGCACCAGGGAAAGAAGCCTGTGAAAAAAAAGAATACCGCCTTGATTGTTGTTCTTGTGGTATTGGTGGGAATCGTGGTGTTTGTTGGCGGTTTAATTGGTTTGGGTTGGTGGGCCTGGTCTGCATTCACCAGCAATGGATATGTTGAAAGTGTCTTGGAAGAAGTATTTGATGATGTGCCGATAACTGAGCTGCAGGATGCGTTGGATGAAGAATTTGGTCCCGATACCTGGGATGTTGTTGAAGAAGGTCTAGGCGAGAGGGGTGGCACTGCACCCCAGGACTTTAGTGCGGGAGATGCAGTTGTGGAAGACCATGCGGCTGTTGAATCAACCATTCCTTCTGAGCCAAGGGAGCAACTCCAGGCAGGACCTCCTTACGGGGGGGTTAGTGAGGCCTTATTCTACTACATGGTGGATAGTTTAAAACATACAGATTTTCATCTGCTGTCAGAAGATGAGCTGGCAGGCTATGATATGGAGGAATTTTATCAGAAATACGGTGACGGCCTGGTTTATATTTATAATTTTGAACAAACGGGCAATGAAATAGAGGTGGACATGGGAGAGCCGTATAGCGGATATTTCTTTAGCTTAATCCTGGAATGGGATGGCAGTGAATGGCAGGTAATCAGGTATCTGGAATAACATGCCCTTTCCCTGCTGAATTAACGACTTGTAAAAAGATCGAATCCATGAAGAATATCACCCGCCGGGTGATATTCTTTTAGGTGCAGCCCGGGGACAATGCTGGCAGATACTGTGTTGACTTGTTGCTGCTCAGCCTACTATTTTAGGGTATTCGGATTCTGTGGTTGAAATTTAAAACAATCTACCTTCTTCCATATATTGCAAGATGGTTGAAATATCAGCTCCCAGTATTTTGGATTTATCCCAATCCGTGCTTAATCCTGTACCAAAATCTAACGGATGGAACATTAAGTTTTTAATTGATTCATCTTTAAGGATTCCGGCCTTGAATTGTTGTTTTTGAAATGTTCCCCTGGTTCTTCTTTGTGCTCCTTTAGCGAACAAAATTTTTGCTCTTAACACATCAAAAGAGTATCCTCTGCCATTACGGTTAATGGATCGAATGATATTGTTTAGGCTTTCGGTGTAAGCATTGGTTAAGGGTTTATCAAAGTAATTCATAATTTCTTCGTACCAGTTATTCATGGCTGTAGTAAGAGGCTTATAATTATAAGTATTTTTAATTTCATCATCTAATGAATCAATCCACTGTTGGTATCGTTCAGTGGCTTGATTTCGATCACAGGAATCAAATATCTCATAGAAGGATTCTTTAGCGATATATGCATTATAAAGGACTGGGAAGGCAGTCATCCATGCATTAATTATATTTTTCTGTTTTGCGCTTAATTCACTTTGATGCTTTAACAATAAGAATCGGTCATCTTTCAGTTTCCTGCGTTCATTCGTGGTAAGGTTGTCCCTGATGGACTTCCGTACAACATCAAGACAATTGTTGGCCATTCGAACAACATGGAATTTATCTACGATAATCCTAGCATTTGTTTCTTCCTTAATGAGAGATCGGTAAGGGTTCCACATGTCCATTGTAACGAATTCGATATTATGTTTATCACCCTTAATCTTGAAATAGTCTTGCAGGATTTCTTTTTTTCTGCTGGGAAGAAAATCAACAATGGTTCGCACTTCGATATTGGTCAAAAGTGCTCTTGGCTTACTGAGTATATGTATTTCGTCGATCCCTAACCATCTTGGCATAACAGTTTCGTGATCCTTTTCCAGGGTTTCTATGTATTCACGGAAAATGTTGCGAACAGATTTTTCATCTATACCGACTTCGTTTGCTATATTTGAAAATGGGCGTTCTAAAGCCTGCTCATGAATAAACTGGATTAATCGTTTTGTCACAGCTCTTTTTTCGTCAATATCGGGAAGCTTTTCTCGAAATGTACGGTTGCACCCATTGCATTTGTATCGCTGCCGGATGATTTTTAGACCGACAGGTTTTCCTCGAACTGGAGCGTCCATGACAATCTGATTACTGGTTCCATATTTAGACAGCTTAGAGTTAAAGGTATTGCAAGCCATGCAGTAAGATGGTTTGTTTTTACAGTTATGTAATGGCCACTATCCAGGTCTTTAACTTCCAGAGTTTTGTATTTGGGTAGATTCAAAATATCCAAGAGCCTAACTCCTTCCAGTGAGTGCTGTTGGACACGATATGGTTATTTTCTTTTTCACCGCTGTAGGCAAAATTATTCTCTTTGAAATCTTCTTTCATATGAGCTACCACAAGCAAGATGCCTTCGGTTTTCAAGTAGCGGGCGGTATTCATAATCGTTCTTTTCAAATCCGCAAAGGTGGTCATGTACATGATAGAATCTGGAATTACAACTACATCGAATTTACTATCCAGCAGATTGATGGTTTTCATATCGCCAGTTACATAAGTTGTTTCGGGATTTCTTTTTGACGCATAGTAAAGAAACTGCGTAATAACGTAGCCTTCCATCACGTCAATCTATGGACAAGTAATAACATCTATTGCTGGTCATTCTTACCCAATAATTGGTTATACCGTATATGTAACTACTAACCAGAAAGGAGAAAGTAAAGCGAACACCGCGCCCGCAATAGCAGAATGTTTTCTATTTAATTTAAGATAAGAATACGATAAATAATAGACGGCTAAACCAAACATAGTTAAGGGCACCACGATCAAGAAGATTTGAAAATACGTGCCTACTGCTGCCGCTGCCACTGTTTCAATTTCTGCTTCTCCTGTTGAAAGGCGGGCTATTTCAACATTCCAAATCAGGTTAGAATATGCCTCACCTATAATCAAGCTCAGGATTGTAATGAAGATTGAATATGAGTATTTTTTATATTTAATTGCACTGGGGGATAGCTTGAGTAAACGAGGCAAAATAGATGAAACAACTAAAAGATACCAGCAGTAAAGGACGACAACAATAAGAACGGAAGTAACATGGAACCAACTAAGCAATGCTGAAGATATAGAATAGGGCTTTTCCCAGCTAACAATTATTATAGTAATAGATACAATTATGATTGCCGTAATCGCAAATAACGAAACCAACCAGCGTTTTTTTTCACTGCGTATCATTTTACATCTCCTTTTCATTCGAATATTACAGTTTTACGAATCGAGTGTTAATTAATTCGCTTTAAATATCTAATGCGTTATCAAGTGCTTTTTGCTACAATACCTTGCTCGACATCATCATAAATCTTGAAAATATATAGCATAGCAAAAAGTGATAATACAAAGGTTGTCCCAAATACGAAATAGTAGCTATATGAAAAAATATTAATTCCATACGCACGATCTATTAAAGATATATAACCCTGATAAAGCAAAGATGGAACTAGTGGAACAAAAACAGGTGGCAGCAATTTGAAATACAAGTTCTTCCCCGTCATTAAAGCCGTTTTTATACTGTCAATTATTCCGAGGTTATCTATAACCATTGCCGGATACCATAAAACAAAAAATGGTGAGATTAAGGCAATTATTACAAAATTAATGTAATTAAACAATACCTCGGTAAGGAATAGTCCCATCATCATGCTTGGTTTAAAGATTAAAGCAGCCGGAACCAAAAAAAGCGAAACAATAAAAATCAAGATATTAAATTTTAATACTCTTGAAAAATTATGCCTTATCCCTTCAATAAAGTCACCAGATCCTGATGCACCTTCACGAATAATATATTTCAAAAGATTGCCAATGCCAGCCATAAATATGGAAACAGTGAACAGTACAAAAACTGTTCTGCTGGCGAATAAAATTATTCTTGTGCCTGAAGGGAACAGTATGTCTGAAGATGGTATATAATTGTAAGTGATAACAAAAATTAAGCCAATTATTGCATAAATGGGATTATGAATTACCTGAACTATAATACTAGAGTACATAATAACCTTTCCTCCTTTAGTCAACTGTGACGCATAATTAATCAACTGCGTAATAAATGCATGCTTTCCTTACAAACCACACTTCAAACCTCGCCAGAGGTTATGTGGTGGCAGTTGACTGAACGAATAAATATGGTTCCACTCAAAAAAGCTAATGCTGCCCGGGTAACTGGAAGATAGAAAACTCTAATAATTGACTTCACCGCATTATATATTGGTTCTATAAGCGAGCCGGATAAGTAAAGAGAAAGCATTGGAGGATTTAAAAGCAACACAAGTAAAAATAATGCACATAACAATAATGGCCAATTTAATTGTTTTGGTTTCGCAAGACTAGTCATACTTACAAAAATACCAATAATAAATATAATAATGATGCTTAATATATTAAAAACAATATAACTCATATTAATCCATACTCTAGCTTCAAATACTATAATTTTTGATTCTAGTAATGTAAGAATTATTAATAGTGCAGCTCCTATTACAGTTATTGCTATAATTTTCTTATAAGAATTTATTTCTCTTTTGTTGAGACCCTCAATTAACAAAGCCCCGCCTAATATTCCTATAGTTACCCTGGAATAAGTAAAATGTAAAATGGCAGATATTATATTGATAGAAGGACTAATTGTTGGAAAACCAAACCATTGCAAAACATTTTGTTGGGGAAGTGAAAATAGGACAATCAGTATAGCCGCAAACATAAGAATGGGCCATGATAAAGAATGCTTTTTTTTAATTACCTCTACAAGACTTCTCCATTTAAGCAGAGTTCCAAAAAGAATTGGAAGAAAATAAAACATAATATTTGAGTAAACTCCACTATTAAGCATCATAGAGCCTACCCGTGTGCGAATATGCCAATTATCTAATTGTATCATTTCAGACATAAACAATAAAAAGATGAAGCCTATCAAGCCAATTACAAAAAAACTCTTATAATTGCCCAGAGTTGTTTTTTTACTAACATTTTTTACTAACATTCCTAAAATACAGATTCCTAATATGAGAGCAACAATATTTATTGAATAATAATATAAAGTATAGTGCATCTCAAAATCACCTTTCCTAGAATAACTGTCATGCCAATTGTTCCTGCTTCGACTGGAAAAGTCCGGCGGTACGGGGCATTCGTGGTCATAACCAAAACTGTTTCTAGAAATTCCAAGATCCGTTTCCCGGTGGGCTGGGAGTATTTTACCTCGCTATGCAGGATTAAAGGTTCTGTTTCATCAGTAGTTTAAGTGTCATTCAAACAATAACTTAATCCATTATTAATATTTCTTTGGCTGGTGCGCTTGGTGGGTAAGAATCTCTTATAATG
>Ga0207421_10001941_pt1 | contig 26076 bp, 23 predicted proteins | sample SodLakKL_010_SED_4_FD_187542 | JGI IMG/M metagenome (GOLD analysis project Ga0207421, IMG submission 187542) | Alkaline sediment microbial communities from Lake Tanatar, Kulunda Steppe, Russia - 8KL_010_SED (SPAdes) (version 2) | ecosystem: Environmental > Aquatic > Non-marine Saline and... | reverse complement strand
GAGCGTCTGGCCCGCGGCGGTCAGCAGCCGCAGCACGACCTGTTCGAGCGCGTCGTCGTCGACCCCGACCACCGCGGTCCCGAGCGCCGCGACGACCTCGTCGACCACCGGCTGGGAGGCGACCCGGGCACCATCCGGGTCGTCGGCCGACACGGTCAGCCTGACCTGGATCTCGGACTTCTTCGCCAGGAAGGACAGGGTGACGTTGTCGTGGGCGTCGAGGAGCGGCTCGATGACCTCGGCGACGTCCGACTCGCCGCGGCCGACGACGTGGACCACCCGCGTGACGGTCGCGCGCGCACCGGCGAGCTGTCGCACCTCGTCGTTGACGTGCCGGGCGAACAGCTCCTGCATCTCCCAGGGGACACCGGGCAGCGCGATCACCCGGGTGGGTGCCGGGTCCAGCAGCGTGATCCCGAACCCGGGCGCCGTCCCGACCGGCGGGTAGGGGGTCGCACCCGCCGGGATCCGCGCCTGCTTGAGGTTCTGTGGCGCCATCGTCCGGCCCAGCGCGGCGAACTTCGCGGCGACCGCCTCCTCGAGGTCATCGTGATGTTCGTTGTCGACACCGGCCGCGAGCGCGATGGCCTCACGGGTCAGATCGTCCGCGGTCGGTCCCAGTCCACCACCGACGATGACGAGCTCGACGCGTTCGGTCAGCCAGCGCAGGCTGTCCACGAACTCATCCAGGTCGTCGCGGACCGCCAGATGGTGCAGCACCTCGACACCGAACTCACGCAGGCGCAGGCTCAACCAGGTCGCGTTCGAGTCGGTCAGGTCCCCGAGCAGCAGTTCGCTGCCGACCGAGAGCACGGCGGCGCGCAGGGGTTCCTCCCCGCTCCGGAACGACACGCCATCGAGGGTTCCGGGGGTCATGCGCCACCTCCGTTGCGCGCGGTGCGGGTCAACCTGCCAGCGCGGAACGCGTACTCCAGCCCCGACCAGATGGTCAACAGCACGGCGACGTACAGCAACCACAACGCGACGACCTCCGGCGCGCCCGGCAGCAGGAAGGCCGCCACCGCGACCACCTGCGACACGGTCTTGACCTTGCCCCAGACCGACGCGGGCATCACCAGGTCGAGCCGCCGCACCATGCTGACCCGCAGCAGGGTCACCGCGACCTCGCGGGCGATGATGACGATGACCGCCCAGACCGGCAGGTCACCCACGAAGGCCAGGCTGCCCAACGACCCGATGATCAACAGCTTGTCCGCGATCGGATCGGCCAGCTGCCCCCAGGTCGTGACGCCGTGCCAGCGGCGCGCGACCCAACCATCGACCGAGTCGGTCGCTGCGGCGAACAGGAAGATACCGAAGGCCCACCATCGCGCGTCCGTCCCGTCCTGGACGAGCAGCACGAGGATCACCGGGACCAGTGCGGCACGCAGGAAGGTCAGAAGGTTCGGGACGTTGAACCAGTGCGGCTCGCTGTCGCGCAGCTCATCGAGCGGCACGGTCGCCGGGTTGTCGTGGTCCGCCTGCGGGCCGCCCAGTTCGGCGTCGTCGGTGCGTCGTCGATCCTCCACCGATCACCCGCCCTCTCGGCCTCTCCTGGCTCGATCGACATGCCCGGACCGGTCGGATCCGGGTGCGTGTTGGTCCTCGTTCAGGCGGACGCGGCCTCGACGGTCGCGACCAGGTCGACCCCGACCGCGTCGGTCACGGTGGCCGTGACGGTCCGCCCGACCGGGAGGTCCGCCGCGATGGAGCCTAGGTCGCCTGCCACCGGCTTCGAGGCAGCGGTACCGGCGGACCGGGACGGGACGATCAGCTGTACCTCGCCGTCGGTGTCCGGCGCCTCGCGATAGGACCGCGCGATGGTGGTGGTCACCCCGGCCTCGGCCAGGTGTTCCTGGACGGTGACCTCCAGCTGCCGCCCGATGAAGCGTCGTGCGGCCTCGTCGGCGATCTGTTCCTGCAGTTCGCTGACCCGGCGGACCCGTTCGGCGGCGAGCTCGGCCGGGACCTGGTCCGGGAGATGATCCGACGGGGTGCCGTCCTCGCGGCTGAACGCGAACAGCCCGACCCAGTCCAGCCGGTGCTCGGTCAGGAACTCCTGCAGGACCTCGACGTCGTGTTCGGTCTCACCGGGGAAGCCGAGGATGAAGTTCGACCGGAACACCGCGTCGGGATCCAGCTCACGGATGCGCGTGATGAGCTCACCGAACCGTTCGTGGTCCCCGGACCGGGCCATCCGCGCGACCACCGGTCCACTGACGTGCTGCAGGGACAGATCGAAGTACGAGGCGACCTTCGGCTCGGCGACCATCGCCTCGAGCAGCGGCATCGTCAACTCCGCCGGCTGCAGGTACATCAGCCGCAGCCGTTCGATCCCGTCGACCCCGGAGAGTTCGCGCAGGAGTGCGGGCTGCAGGGCGCGACCGCCGTCCAGGTCCTTGCCCCACGAGGTGGTGTTCTCGCTGACCAGCACCAGTTCGCGCGCCCCCTGGTCGGCCAACCAGGTGGCCTCAGCGACGATCTCGTCCAGCGGCCGGGATCGGAACCGCCCGCGGAACGACGGGATCGCACAGAACGTGCACACCCGGTCACAGCCGGAGGCGATCTTCAGGTACGCCCACGGCCGGCCGTCGTGGGCGCGGACCGGGAACCGGGGACCGGATGCCGGCATGCGGTCGAGATCATCCTGCCCGGCCAGTGCACCGGTCGGCGCGTCCGACGTTGGCGCGTCCGTCGTCGGCGCCGTTGCCGTGCCGGAGTGTCCAGCAGCCGGGTTCTCCTGCACGGTGAGGCCGAGCACCGTCGGCTCGCGGTCCACCCTCGGCTCCTGGGCCACCGTCGACGCAGCCGTCGACGGTGCGACCATCAGGGGTAGGTCGCGACCGAGCGGCCGGCTGCCGGGGTGGGCCGCACCGACCCCGATGACCCGGTCCGTCACCCGTCCGGACAGCACATCCTCGATGATCGCGGGCAACCGTCCGTAGCCGTCGAACCCGACGATGGCATCGGCCTCGGGGATCGCATCGGCCAGGTCCTGGGGGTAGCGCTGCGCCATGCACCCGACGACGACCACCGCGCGGGCGTCGCCGTCCTCCTTGAGTTGGCAGGCTTCGAGCACCGTGTCGACCGATTCCTGCTTCGCCGGCGCGATGAACGTGCACGTGTTGACCAGGACGACGTCGGCGGTCTGCGGGTCATCGACGACGGTCGCACCGTCACGGTGGAACAGACCTGCCAGTTGGTCGCTGTCGACCTCGTTGCGACCACAGCCGAGCGTGATGATCGCCACGCGGCGCGCCTCCGTGGCAGGGGTTGCCACCGGGGTGGAGGGATCAGACACACGGACCTCGACGTTGAAGCGGAAGCTGGAAGCAGGCGGTCAGATGCGCTCGAAGCCGTCTGGGGTGAAGCGCAACTCCACGACCTCGCCGCTGCCGCCGGCCGATCCGATGTCCTCACCGTTGTGTTGCACGCGTACCCCACCGGCGTTGCCGAGGCGGATGATCACCTCGGATTCGGCGACGTACTGACGGGTCTCCCCTGCATCGACGACCTCTTCGACGGTCACCGCTCCGTCCTGGGTGACGCGCATCCACGAGGCCGCCTCCAGTGCCAGCACGACCTCGACCCCTTCGAACTCGGGTTCCGGTTCCGGCTCGGGTTCGGGCTCCGGTTCGGGATCGGGCTCCGGGTCGGAGGTGTCGTCGTTGCCGTCTCCGGTGTCTGCCCCGACGTCCTCATCCTCGGCCGAGGGCGCGCTGGCAGGTGGTGTCCCCACGAGCGGATCATCCCCGGCGGTGTCCGGGGCCGGCGAGCCGATGATGCCCAGGAAGACGATCCCGGCCACGACCACGACGGCCACCAGGGCCCACGCGGCCCACGCCGGCGGGGTCGTCGACCGGGGCGCGCCACCGGTCTTGACGGGCACGGCCATGGTGGAGGACGGACTGGGAACCTGCTGGCCGACCTCCCGACGGTAGGTCGCCACCAGAGGCTCCGGGTCCAACCCGAGCTCGACGGCGTAGCTGCGCAGGAAGCCCTTGGCGTAGACCTCGCCGCCGAACGCGTCGAACCGCTCATCCTCCAGGTCCTGCAGCTGGCTCGTCCGGGCACGCACCGCCTGGGCCGCGTCCTCGAGGGAGCGACCCTGAGCCTCCCGGGCTTCTCGGAGGGTCTCACCGATTCCCGTGCTCACAGCGACCTTTGGGGGTGACAGGTTGACGACGACGCGCGGCGTCCGCGGTACACGGTACGACAACGCGGCAGGCACGGCGCTCCAGACGACCACCGGGCACGCCGTTCCAGCAACGCACGCACCACCACTGGCACCGGGGGCCGGCGGCACCACCAGCGTAGGTCCGCACGCGCGCTCCCGCACCCGGACCGCGCGGGCGGCGGATGCTGTACGCAGGCGTCACCGGAGCTACGATGCCGCCATGAACGCATCTCGGAAGCTCGCACTCACCCTCAGCGCCGCCGTGGCGTCGGTCGGCCTGCTCGCGGGTCCCGCCATCGCTCAGGACACGGATCCGGCGCCTGCCGGCGACGACGACCACCGCATCTCGATGGCCGATACCCCGCGTGACCGGCTCGGGCTCATCCTGCTCGGTGCGCTACTCACGGCCGGAGGCGTCGCGTTCGTCAACGGGCGCAAGCAACTCAAGGGCGAGCGGGACCAGGCCTCCGGCGACTTCCGCTGGCGTTGAGCGTTCGCCCCACGGGGATCAGCGACGCTTCCGTGCGTTGCGCGGCTCAGACCGGCAGGTGGCAGGTGAACGACGTCGCGGCTACCGCGACGGGGCGAACGCCGGCCGGCGCCGCACCCACAACGGCCTCGTCCCCGGTCGTCACCCGGACGCCGACCCCGTGCACGTCGTTGATGACGTTGCCCTCGTCGTCGGTGGCCTCCACCGGGTTGAGCCGCTCGAGGTGCTCACCGGTCTCCACGTCGACGACCAGCAGCCCGGGCTGCTGGTCGTCGACGTCCGCGCCGAACACGCCGGACCAGTTCGCGATCGCCCGTGACTCGTCCTCGGTGAAGCCGATGCCGCAGTTCGCACGGATCTCACCGGGGTCGTAGGCGTGCACGACCTCGGCGATGTCGGTGTCGAGGACGAACAGGCCACCCTGCTCGATGCCGGGGCCCATCGTGATCCACGCACGGCCGTCACCGTCGTAGTCGTGGCACACCGGTGAGTACGACGGCCAGTCGTAGCCCGTGTCGGCGAGCAGTTGCTCGGTGCTGATGGTGCGCCCGATCGCGAACGTCGGGTCATCCGCGTCGAGGTCGAGCGGGATCTCCACCAACTGCTCGGCACCGATGGCTGCGACCCAGACTGCATCGTCATCGGGCGTGACAGCCGCCATGTGGGAGCCGCCACCGGTCAGCAGGACCGCATCGACCGAACGCTCCACCGCGTCGATCGCGGCGACCTGGTTGTGCTCGTCGTCGTAGATGTGGATGCGGTCCGTGCCCTGATCGAGCGACCAGACCTCGTGGGCCGTGGTGGCACCGATCGCGCAGCCGCTCACGCTCAGGGCGGCGACGGCGAGTAGGGCGTCGCGGAGGGACGTGGGCATGACGGTTGGCCTCGGATGCCGGGGAGTGCGTGACGGTCGGGGCCGTATGACCCACCCTGCGGCGCCGAGGAAGCCAGAAGCGACAACCGTGCGAACCTCCCGCCCGCTTCCCGTCCCGGGCGGGCTACAGCACGTTGCGCTGACGCGCGTCGTCCAACTCCTCGGGGCTCCAGATGACGTCGCGGGCCTTGGACCCCTCGTTCGGGCCGACGACCCCGAGTTCCTCGAGCTCGTCCATCAGCCGGCCGGCGCGGGCGAAGCCGATCCGCAGCTTGCGCTGCAGCATCGAGGTGGATCCGAGTCCGCTGGTCACGACCTGTTCGGCCGCCCGCCGCAACAGGGCTTCGTCCGAGCCGTCGTCGGCACGCCCCTCGTCGGTGGCCTGGGCCGCGTCTCCGGCCTTGACGACCGGCTCGAACTCGGCCTCGCGCTGCGACTTGCAGAACTCGACGGCGCTGGTGATCTCGCGTTCCGTGACCCAACAGCCCTGCAGTCGGGACGGCTTGCCCTGACTGGCGGGCAGGAACAGCATGTCGCCCTTGCCGACGAGCTTCTCGGCACCGTTGGCGTCGAGGATCGTGCGGGAATCGGTCTGTGATGCCACCGCCAGGGCCAACCGGGACGGGATGTTCGCCTTGATCAGCCCGGTGATCACGTCCACCGACGGGCGCTGTGTCGCGATGATCATGTGGATGCCGACGGCACGGGCCATCTGGGCGATCCGACAGATCGCATCCTCGACGTCACGGGGGGCGACGAGCATCAGATCAGCGAGCTCGTCGATGACCAGCAGGATGTAGGGAAGCGGCTCGGACTCGATCTGGGTCTCGGTCGGATCACCGTCCTCGTCCACGCCCGGCGGGCCGGGACGCGGCGGCACCTCGCCGGCGGCGACCGCATCGTTGTAGCCGTCGATGTTGCGGAAGCCCAGATGTGCGAGCAGTTCGTAACGCTGCTCCATCTCCTTGACGCACCACTGCACGGCATCGGTGGCACGACGGGGATCGGTCACCACCGGTGAGAGCAGGTGCGGAGCGCCGCCGTAGGCGTTGAGTTCGACCCGCTTGGGGTCGATCAGGATCATCCGCACCTGGTCGGGCCGTGCCCGCATGATGATCGAGGAGATCATGCCGTTGAGCGTGACGGACTTCCCGGATCCGGTCGCACCGGAGACCAACAGGTGGGGCATGGTCGTGAGGTTGACCATCGCCGGTGCGCCCGCGATGTCGACACCGATCGCGACGTTCATCGGGTGCGGATCGGACCGGGCCTCATCCGAGCGCAGGATGTCCCCCAGGGTGATCAGATCACGCTGCCGGTTCGGCACCTCGACCCCGATCGCCGACTTGCCGGGGATGGGCGCCACGATGCGCACGTCGGGTGCGGCCAGGGCGTAGGCGATGTCGTCGCCCATGTTGGCGACCTTCTTGACCTGCACACCGGGACCCAGCTCGATCTCGAAACGGGTGACGGTCGGACCCCGCGACCACCGGGCCACGGTCGCGTCGATGTTGAACTGGTTGAAGGTCTCCTGCAGGGCAGCTGTCTGGGCCTCGATCGTGCGGGTTCCCTGCTTGCCCTGCAACCGACCGGCGACGAGCAGGTCGAGAGACGGCAGCTGGTAGTCGTCCCAGGACTCGACCGGGGCGACCTTCTTCGCCTTCCGGGTCCGCCCGGCCGGGACGACGGCGCGCTCCGTCGGCGGCGCCGGGATCTCAGCACCCGTCGCATCCCCCGCGCCGGCAGGCTGCGCGCCGCCCGGAGCAGCGGTCGCCGCGGACGCGTCGGTCGGGTCATCGTCATCCGGATCGATGCCGTCGAGTTCCGGCTGACTGGCCGTCTTGCCCGCCAGTGTGGCTCGGATGCGTGCCGCCTCGACGGTCTCGGTGGGTTCGTCCTCCAGCGACGGCGCGGTTCCCCGGGCACGGCTCGCCTCGATGAACTCCTCGTCGATCCCGCCGTCGTCGGCCGACGGCTGGAACATCCGACGGACCGCGTCCACGACCGAGGAGAACGGGGTCCGGGTCACGACCAGCAACCCCAGCGCGACGACCGCGACGAGCACGGCGCTCGCTCCCCACACCGACAGCGCGAACACCAGTGGCGTCGCGACGCCCAACCCGATCAGGCCACCGGCCAGCCACAGCTCGCGGACGCCGTCCCCCAGCTCCGGGGACCCGGCCACCAGGTGCAGCGCCCCGAGGATGCCGAGCAGCAGCAGCACGGAACCGACCGCGATCCGGCCCACCTCGGGGCTCGGTCGCCCGATCACGATGAGCAACCCGAACCACGCCAGCAGCGCAGGCACGGTGTAGCCGACCAGGCCCAACAGACCGAGGCTGACCGCTTCGAGGAAGCCTCCGACGGGACCGGCCGCGTCTGCGTAGATACCGAGCCCGACGAGCACCCCCAACAGGATCAGGGCGATACCGCCGACGTCCTCGCGTTGCGCCCGCAGGTGGGTCGCGAACGCCGTCCCGATGCGTCCGAACGGACCGCGGCGACCGCCCCGCCCCGAGCCACCCGATCCGCCGGCGCCGGTCGCCTTCTTCGCGGGGGTTGCGGACCCACCCTGCGCCTTGCTGCCGGCGTTCGCCGCCTTCTTGGCCGCTTTCTTGGCCGCCTTCTTCGCCGGCTTCCTGGCCGGCTGCTTCCCCCCGGACGCGCGCGGCGAACCGCCCGACGATGGGCGGGAGCCGCTCCCCGCCGCTTGACGGGTCGCGGCCGGCGATCTCTTGGCTGCCACCGGCGTCGGCTCCGGTTCGTGGGGGTTGCGAGGGTCGCGAACAGGCCACAGCGTAACGCGAGGTGACAGGGGTGGAACTACATCTCCGGCAGGTGCGCGTCCGGCGAGATCGGACCCCGGCTTGTCCCGTCCACGCCCTGCGCAGCATGGATGCGTTCCCGCAGGTTCAGAGGCATCCCGGAGCAACCCCGGATCCGCGCTGAGCGAACCAGCACCGCCGATCGGACCAACGACCCATGACGAAGGGCCAAGACCTCATGCGGCGCACCGCAACGATCACGGCTGTCGGACTGGTGGCGCCCGATCCACGTCCCCGAGCAAGGGCACCCTGGCCATCGTGCTGGCCACGGACCCGAGCACCCCAGACCCGCGGATGGCGCCCGATGCTGTCTACACGTCCTGGACGACCGGCAGGATGAACGGTCGGCGTCCGGTCTGGGACTTCCAGTAGCGACCGAGCGCCTGCACGACGTGGCGCTGCACGGCCTGCAGATCCTCGTACTTGGCCGCAGCCAGGCCGTCCAGTTCCCTGTCCACGGCCTTGCGTGCCGCCTCGAGGATGTCGTCCGCGTTGTCCTCGAAGACCACACCCTTCTGGGTGACGATGGTGTCACCCGCCCGCTCCCGGGCGTGCGTGTCCACGGTCACGATGCACACGCAGATCCCGTCCTCCCCGATCCGGCGGCGGTCGCGCAGGAGCGCCGGGCCGACGTCGTCGAGGAGTCCGTCGATGTAGACGTGGCTGGTCGGCACGCTGGGACCGCGGGTGACGTGCCCATCCTCGAGGTAGATGGAGTTGCCATCCTCGCAGATCAGGACGTGCTCCTCGAGGCAGCCCGTCATCAGGGCGATATCCGCATGCGCACGCATGTGCCGGTGCTCACCGTGCACGGGGATGACGTACTCCGGTTCCAGGATGTTGTGGAACAGGATCAGGTCGTCGCGGCTGGCGTGCCCGGAGACGTGGACCGGCGACACACCCTTGTGGATCACCTTGCACCCACGACGTGACAGGTTGTTGATCGAGCGGAAGACCGCCTGCTCGTTCCCGGGGATCAGGCTCGATGCCAGGATGACCAGGTCGCCCTCCCCGACGTCCAGCATGCGGTGCTCGCCGGCGCCCATCAGCGACAGTGCGCTGAACGGCTCCCCCTGCGATCCGGTCGACACGACGATGAGTTCGCGGCGGTCGTAGCGCTCGACGTCCTTGGGCTCGACCGCGATACTCGCATCGAAATCGAGGTAGCCAAGCTCCTCGGCGATCGCCATGTTGCGGACCATCGACCGGCCGACGAAGACGGGGCGACGGCCGACGGCGACCGCGGCGTCCAGCACCTGCTGGATGCGGTGCACGTGGGAGGCGAACGACGCGACCACGATCAGGCCCTCGGCATCCATCACGTGCTTGCGGATCTGATCGCCGACGGTGCGTTCGGGTGGCACGTGGCCGGGGACGTCCGCGCCGGTCGAGTCGGCGAGCAGCAGGTCGATGCCCTCGTCGCCGAGCCGCGCGAAGTGGGCGAGGTCGGTCGGACGACCGTCGATGGGGCTCTGGTCGAGCTTGAAGTCCCCGGTGTGGACGATCATGCCGTGCGGGGTGCGGAACGCGTACGCCACGCCGTCCGGGATCGAGTGGCTGACCTGCACCGCCTCGGCGTTGAAGGGCCCCTGATCGACGACGTCGCCCGGCTCGATCTGCCGGTAGTCGGGGGTCGGCAACTGCGGCCATTCCTCCAGCACCGCCTTACAGAACGCGATCGTCAACTGGGTGCCGTAGACCGGGAGCGAGCGGTCAAGGGTGCGGATCAGGTAGGGCAGCGCACCGATGTGGTCCAGGTGACCGTGCGTCAGGAAGATGCACTCGACGTCATCGCTGCGGGCGTCCAACCAACTCCAGTCGGGCAGGATCAGATCCACGCCCAGGTGCTCGGCGTCGGGGAACAGCACCCCGACGTCGACCACCGCGATGCGACCATCGATCTCGATGGTCGCCATGTTGCGTCCGATCTCACCCAGGCCTCCGAGGAAGGTGAGCTGGACCGGAGGACTGGTGTCGGCACGGCGGGAACGGGAACGAGCGGTCATCTTGCGGCCTCGATCGGAGCGAGGGCGGCCATGACGGCCGCCACCGCCTCTGGGGTGGCGTTGGCGAGTGGGGCGCGGACCGGCCCGGCGGGAAGGCCCTTGGCGTGGAGAGCACCCTTGAGGGGTGCCGGGGAGCTCTCGGCGAACAGGGCACGGTGCACCGGCATACACATGAGTTGCAGGTCACGCGCCCGCGCGGGGTCGGTCGCGAACACCTCGATCATCTCCGCGATCTCCGGTCCGACGAGGTGGGCCGCGACCGAGACGACTCCCACGCCGCCGGTCGCGAGCAGCGCCAGGTTGACCTCATCGGCACCCGACCAGTAGGCGAAACCGCCCGGGACGCCGCGTGTTGCCGCGAGCACGTCGGCGGCCTTGCCGAGGTCGCCCGTCGCGTCCTTGACGCCCACGATGTTCTGAACCTCCGCGAGGGCGACGAGCGTGGTCACGTCGATCGCCCGGCCCGTCCGGGACGGGATGTCGTACAGCACCATCGGCAGCTCGGTGACGCCGGCGACGGTCCGGAAGTGTTCCAGCAGCCCGCTCTGCCCGGGCCGGTTGTAATACGGGGTGACCACCAGCACCGCGTCCGCTCCCTCCTCGGTGGCGCGTTCCGTGGAGATGATGGCGGTCCGCGTGTCGTTGGATCCGGTGCCCATCATGATCTTGACGCGATCCCCCACGGCGTCCCTGACCGCTCGGAGCAGCTCCCAGGGCTCCTCGCCGTGCAGCGTCGGCGACTCCCCGGTGGTGCCGTGCACCAGCACCGTGTCGGTGCCGGAGGCGACCAGGTGCTCCGCGAGCCTGGCCGCGCCAACCGTGTCGAGGTAGCCGTCATCGGTGAAGGGTGTGGCCATCGCCGTCACCAAGCGGCCGACACCCGGTGGCGGCGTGGTCCATAGAGTTGCATCGGTCATCATCGGGCCGCCTGCGATGGGGGACGTGCGGAACCTGGCCGTATCCTAACCGCCTTGACCGGACGTACGGCCTCGGATACGCCCGATCGACGCGGAAGCAGCCACCGAGCAGGAGTACCGGCATGATCTGGCACATCGTCACCTTCGATATGGGCGCCGTGAACGACGAGACGCGGGCGGGGCTCGAAGACCGGCTCGCCGCGCTCATCGACCTGGACGTGGTCGTCTGGCTCCAGGTCGCGAGAGACGTCGACTCGCCAAGCACCACCGGGCTGCTGTCGATGTTCAACAGCTACGACGACCTGGAGGCCTACCGCATCCATCCGGAGCACGTTCCCGTCGTCGAGGACATCCGCGAGCTCGGGATCCCCGTGTCCCGCCTGGACGTCGAGGCACCGCTGCCGCCGGCCACGTCACGTTGATGTCGCCGCTGGTCGCGCACGCCGGCCCCGGATCGACCTGGCAGGCCGCCGTGGTCGTCGCGGGCGTCGCCCTGACGATCTGTGTGCTGCTCGCGGTCGCCGGGCGGATCCCGATGTCGTCTCCACAGGACCTGCTGGTACCGCTGGCCGCATCCGCGATCGCGGCGTCACTGGGCCCCCTCGGGCACACGTGGATCTCGGATGTGATCGGCCTGGGCCTGCCGCTTGCGGTCGTGTCCCTGCTCGCGCTGCTGCTGGCCGCCCTGACCCCCCTGGACCTGACACCCGCGTCCCCGCTCGCGTTGGGATCGCTCGCGCTGGCGGCAGTCTCGATGTACCTGCTCTACACGCCCCTGACGATCGCTCTGCATCCTCCTCCGGACATGTTGCCGCTCGCGGACGACGCCGAGGTGACCATCGTCGAACCCACCGATGGCGCGGCGCTCGATGCCGGTCCCGTGCCGGTGACGGTCGAGGTCTCGGGTGGCAGCATCGGGCCGGTCTTCACCCCGCTGGAAGACCTGTCCCTCGACCCGGAGGAAGCGGGATCGTTGCAGGTCTTCGTCGACGGCGACCGCCAGGAGGTGGCCTGGGACGACGCCTGCTCCGTCAGCGACCCCTGTACACGGGTCGACATCGAGGTGGAGGTGCCTGCCGGCGAGTCCCAAGTGGCCGTCGAGTTCGTCCGCGGCGACGGCACGCCGTTCGCGCCCCTGGTCATCGACCGCGTCACCGTCAGCGCCGACTGACCTCAGTTGCCGCGCCATCGCCCCGAGAGCCGCGACGCGCCCCCTCCACGTTCAGGCGCCGGTTGCGCTGACGATCGCCATGGCGACGACCAGGATCACGATCAGGACCACCGAGCCCAGGATGCGCCCACGGACCTGACGTTGGAAGCCCCCGGGACGTTTCAGGTCCGGATCGTCGAGGTCGGACTTCATCTGCGCCCAGTCGTTGTGGTGCCCGGACATGCCTGAACCCTTCGATCGATGCCGCAAGGGTACGAGGAGGGCACCGGCGACGCGAAGCGCCGGGCACCTACCCAGCCCGCACGGGGTCTACCAACGACGTCGGCGCAGAAGCGCAGGACCCAGCACCGAGACGAGCACGATGCCCGTCCCCGCCGCGAGGATGATCCCGTCGGAACTCTCCCAGAACGATCCCGCATCCCGGAGCTGCTCTCCCGCTCGGGGCCGATCCGTCGCCCAGCGCTTGCAGATCCTCCTCGGCGCGGGCCGCGGGTCTCGTCCGGCCGGTGGATCGACGATCGAGGGGGCGCATACGGCTCCAACGGTCCGGGCAACGGCGGGTTCTCGCGGTAGGACGTCATCGCCGCACACGGTTCCCGACCTCTGACCCTGGCAGGAACCGCGCCAGGCCGCCACCGTGGAAGAGATGATCCCGTGGGTACGTGGTCGTCCGACCGGACGGCACCGCGGGCCCGCTGCGTGACCCGCAACCGGAGGTGGGAAGCACCATGGATCTCGTCCCCCGAGCCGGCACCATCCTGGCCGTCCTGGCACTTGCTGTCGTTGCCTGCACGGGCGAGCCGCTGTCCTCCGAACTGTGGCAGGTCGAGCAGCCCCAGCCAGAGGACGCCCCCGAGGAGATCCACGACGGGTCGTCAGCGTCACTGTGTGAGGTGGTCGCGAGCATCTCCGCGACGCACGACGCCGCGGCCACGATCCTCGGGAACGAACCCGGAGCCGAGGAGGTCGCCGTGCTGTACCGCGAGCTGAGCCGCGACTTCGACCGGGCCGCGGAACTCCTCGAGGACGACCAGGGATCCGACGCGACCGCCCGGCTCGCGGACTACTACGAAGCAGCGGCAGCCTTCTACCGCACCCAGGACGCGGTCCCGGGGGCGGACCTCGCCGACCGCACCGCTGACGCACCGGCCCTTCGATCGCTCGAGGAGCAACGCGCCGAGGGAGGCCCGCTCGGCTTCCCGCCGGCAGCCTGGGCGGAGATCGAGCAACGGTGTGCTGTCGCGGTCGATCCGCCCGCGGATCCCTGATGGCCGAGGCGATCGACCGTGGAAGCACGCACAGGAAGTCTGCACACCGGGTCATTAGGCTCGCTACCCAACCCGTCGTCCACCACCAGGAGCCGCCATGGCGAAGAAGCTGTCCAAGAAGATCTCGAAGCTCGAGAAGAAGGCATCGAAGCTGCGCAAGCAGGCCGAGAAGAAGGGCAGGAAGCTGTCTTCGTCGGCGTCGGATCAGCTCGACGACCTCACCAAGGAACTGACCAGGACGACCGAGACGCTGCGCAAGAAGACCGAGCGGTCGGGCAAGGAGCTGACGGCCACGACTTCCGACCAACTGGAGGAACTCGCCGAGGCGGACGCCAGGAGCAGCAAGGGTCTGATCGCAGTCATCCTGGCGGCGGTCGCCGGTGGTGTGGCGTTCTTCTTCGCGCGGAAGAAGCAGGACTGACCCACACGGCGGGGTGGCCCGCCCGCGCCGGTCAACGGCCCTTGCCGCGGACCAGCACGTAGGCGTAGGCGCCGGCCAGGGCGAAGCCGACCCCGATGGTGTCGAACCCACCGCTACCGAACGGCACCAACGGCAACCGGGCCAGCCAGGTCAGACCGGTCAGTGGCAGCCACGGCAGGACACCGACCAGCAGGACCACCAGCGCGACCGCGGCGAGCAGTCGGTCACGGGCGCCTGCCAGCAGGCCGGCGCCGCTCAGCGCGCCGGCACCGACGTAGCACGCGGCCACCCACCAGTAGCTGGTCCCGGCGGGATCGCGCTCGACCGCGTCTCGCAGGGTGCCGGCGAGATCCAGCAGCAGGAGCGGCGCGACGCCCAGTCCCAGGCCCAGCAGGGCCGACCGGATCCGGGCGTTCACGCGGAGGCCGATCGGGCCTGACGACGCTGTTCTGCGGCACGCTCGGACTCGAGGCGTTCAAGTTCGTTCTCGCCATGATCGACGTGGACCATCGCGTCGGCCACCGCCCTGTGGCCCGCCTGGTCGCCGATCAGGCGATGCATCTCCTGCACGACCCTCCGGTACTGCGGATGGCCCTGGGGGGTCGAGCGCAGCTCCAGCATCTGCATCGCCGCCCGGGCGTTCAACTGCATGGAGTAGCGCAGGCGGTAGGCGAAGCACACCGCGTACTGGGCCTGGACCGGGTGGTCCGTGGACAGCAGGTCGTAGAGCGCCGCCGAACGTTCGAGGGCCTCGTGCCAGCGATCGACCACCCCGGCATCCTCGAGCTCCGGTGGGGTCTCGTAGCCGTGCGCGGCGGTGAGGTCCTGCCACTCGATCGTGAGCATGCGGTGGCGTTGCAGATCCCGGAAGCCGCCGTAATCACCCAGGACGTCGAACCGGTACCAGACCCGCTCGAACCCACGGCCCGGCTTGTGCCGACGGTTGGTCCGCTCACCGACGTAGGCACGCAGGACCTCGGCCCGGCGCTCCGGTGTCCAGGTCCGGACCTGGGCCTCCAACTGGGCCTCAGGGACCGTCACGTGCGGATAGAGCGCCGCGGTCACCAGCGCCTCCTCGGCGTCGACGGGGTCGCGTGGTGACCAGTCGGTCAACGTCACCAATTCCGCCGGCTGGATCGGATCGGCAGACACCAACTCACGCGCCAGCGCGCGGGTCTGATCCCGCGTGTCGGCGAGGTACTGCGACCACGCCCCGCCCCGGTCCGGCCGGTCGACGCGCGTCAGGAACGAGGGGATCACGTGACGGAGCTCGGCCAGCAGCGTGGCGGCCAACTGCCTCGACTCAGCCAGCTCATCGGCCTGCAACCGCAGCAGCAGCCCTTCGTACGACTGACCGGACGCGAACATCCCGACGTTGGACGTGGTCGCTGCCGGCAGCAGACCGCGCAACAGGTCGAGTGCCTTGGCCTTGGTCGCGTTGTTGTAGACGAACGAGGAGGTCGCCTCGTCCTTCGGCCAACGCTGCCGGACCCACGCCATGACCTCAGGGACCATGCCCGCGTACAGGTCGAAGATCGCATCCAGCTCACGTTCGTAGGCGGCGGCGTGCGGGCCCGCCATGATGTCGGCGTCGCGGTGGTAGCGGTAGCGCCCGCCCGGCTTGGTGTCGTACGGGATGTAACGGGTGGACTGCTCGAGGTAGGCCGCCAGCCGGCCCCACTCGATGCGTTTGGTCAACAGGTTGGAGACGTCCTCGAGGGCGACGTGGGCACCTCCGAGTTGCGCGACCGAATCATCGCCGTACTCGCTGAAGATGCGGTCGTAGAGCTTCGCGGCGCGGGCAGCGGGGTCGTCGGTCGCCAGATCGTCGGCGAACTCGTCGAGGAACAGGCGCTTCAGTGAGCCGCCGGACCGCGAGTAGCGTGCGAACAGGGCCCCCTTGACGACCTCCGGCAGGTCGGTCAGCGCGAACACGTCGCCGTCCGGGTCGGTCACGAAGCGGGACAGCACGTCCCGTTCAGCAGCCGTCAACCCGGTCGGTGCGGGGTCGGTCACAGCTACCTCGAGGTGGTGGGTGGCGGGACAGCCGAGCGTAGCTGTGGGCCGCGACATCCCCGGTGAAGGTCGGGCTCAGGAGCCGATCAGCCGCTCGACGATCGCGGCCGCGGTGCGTTCGTGCCCGAGCGCGCCGGGGTGGAACCCGTCGTCACCGAACACCTCGGGATCCAGGGCCTCGCGGGGCAGCGCGATGACCTGGACATCCTGTTGTTCGGCGATGGCCGCCTGCACCCGTGCCGTCGTCCGGCACCACCAGCCCAGCGGTCCCCGCAGGATCGAGGGCAGGGCCGGCGCTACGGACAGGTCCGGTGCGGTGACCAGCATGATGGTCACCTCGGGTGCGGCGACCTCCCGGATCGCCTCGAACAGCTCTGTGAGCTCGCGCGCCACCCTGACCGGGGTGTGCCGCCGGATCGCGTCGTTCGCGCCGACGCCGAGCAGCACCACCTCGGCGTCCCTGGCTGCCTCGAGTTGGTGGTCGATGACACAACGGATGTCCGCGCCGTCGACCGCCAGTGCCCGCAGGTCGGTGGCCCGGCCATCCCGCTCCGCCAGCGCGCGGCAGACACGACGGCCGACGGCGTCGTCGGCGTCCGAGAGTCCGTGCCCGGCTGCGGACGAGTCCCCGAGCACCGCGACGCGGCGGACCGGCGGGCGACCCGGGAGCCGCAGATCGAGATCGAGCACCGGAACCTCGCGGCCCTGCTCCTTCATGGTCCGCACGGTGAGCGCGGCCCGCGTCCCCTCGCGGACGAGGAAGCCGGCTCCGAGCAGTACCGTGGACGTGAGCGCCAGTGGTGCAGGTCCGGGAAGCGCCCGGCTGCTGCGCGGCGTTCGGCGTGCCAGGTCGGTGAGCGTGAGATCGGTGAGCGCCATACCCCGAGAGGATATCGGGCGGCACCGTGGCTCCCCGATGGTCCGCCCAGCGGCCGCCGACCGATACCCACCGCCGGAGGGCAGCGAACCCCTCCGGCGGTGCGAGCCACACCCGGCAGACGAGGAACGAACCACGTGAGAGCACATGGCGGGATGCCGATGCGCCCGATGGGCGACATCGACGAACTCAAGGCGCGCGGCCTCGATCGCACGGTCGCACGGCGTGCTTGGGGGCTGACCCGCCCCTACCGCAAGCGGCTGCTCGGGTTCGTCGCACTCATCGTGGCGACCTCCGCCGCCGGGGTCGTCCCGGCCCTGTTGATCCGTCAGATCATCAACGTGGCGATCCCCGCCGGCGACACGACGCTGTTGGTCTGGCTGTTCGTGGCGATGCTCGGCATCGGCGTGACCGTCGCGGTCATCTCCATGGTCGAACGCTGGCTGGCATCGTCGATCGGTGAGGAGTTCATCCTCGATCTGCGCACGATGCTGTTCCGACACGTGCAATCGATGCCGATCGCGTTCTTCACCAGGACCCAGACCGGGTCGCTGATCACCCGACTGAACAACGACGTCATCGGGGCGCAACGCGCCCTCACCGGGACGCTCGGCGGCATCGTCGACAACCTCATCGGGGTCACCGTGACGCTGATCACGATGCTGATCCTCGAATGGCGGGTCACGCTCGTCGCCGTGGCGCTGCTGCCCCTGTTCATCATCCCGGCGCGCATCGTCGGACGCCGGCTCCAGGCGCTGTCGCGTGAGGCGATGGGCGTCAACGCGGAGATGAACACCGTCATGACCGAACGCTTCCACGTCGCCGGCGCGCTGCTCGTCAAGCTGTTCGGCCGGGTCGACCACGAGGTCGAGGGGTTCCACGGTCGGGCCAAGCGGGTCGCCGACATCGGGGTCAAGCAGGCGATCACCGGACGCGCGTTGTTCGCGGCGCTCGGGTTCGTCGGCACGGTCGCGACCGGGCTCGTCTACCTCATCGGCGGGTTCATCGTGATCGACGGCAACCTCGCCGTCGGGGACGTGGTGGCCCTGGGCCTGCTGGTCACGCAGCTGTACGGGCCGCTCGCCCAGCTCTCCAACGCCCGGGTCGATCTCATGACGGCCCTCGTCAGCTTCGAGCGGGTCTTCGAGGTCGTGGACCTCCCGGTCGCCATCAGCGAGGCGGACGATGCCGTGCCCCTGACGGACCCGACGGGCCACGTGACCTTCGATGGCGTCAGCTTCCGGTTCCCCGCCGCCGGCGCCTCCGCGTTGGCATCGCTCGAAGGTCCACGATCCGAACACGGCGAGGAGGCGTCCGACTGGATCCTGCGAGATATCGACGTCGACATCCCACCCGGTTCGATGGTGGCGATCGTCGGCCCGTCGGGTGCCGGGAAGTCCACGCTGTCGTCGCTCGTCCCCCGCCTGTACGACGCCACCGAGGGACGCGTGCTGATCGACGGACACGACGTGCGGGACCTGACGTTGACCTCGCTGGCCGGCGCCATCGGGGTCGTCAGCCAGGACGCGCACCTGTTCCATGACTCGATCGCGATGAACCTGCGGTACGCGAAGCCGGACGCCACCGACGAGGAACTCGTCCGCGCGGCCTCCGCAGCCCGGATCCACGACCTGATCGTGCGCCTGCCGGATGGCTACGACACGATCGTCGGAGAACGCGGGTACCGGATGTCGGGTGGCGAGAAGCAACGGTTGTCGATCGCACGGGTCCTGTTGAAGGATCCCGCGGTGGTCGTGCTGGACGAGGCGACCGCCCACCTGGACACCGAATCCGAACGCCTGGTCCAGGCGGCCCTGGCCGAGACCCTCGAGGGCCGGACCAGCCTCGTGATCGCCCACCGCCTGTCCACGGTCGTCGACGCCGATGTCATCCTCGTGATGCACGAAGGACGGATCGTCGAGCGCGGCACCCACGCCGAGTTGGTCGCACGCGGGGGTCTCTACGCTGACCTGGCCCGCACACAGTTCGCAACCACCACGGTGACCGGCTGACGCTGCCCGACGTCCTTCCCCCGACCGGAGATCAGGTCGTCGGTGGCGGATCCGCATCGTCGCCGTCGGCCGTCTCCGGGGGTGCGGGATCGGCAGCCGGCTCGGGAGTTGGCTCCGCAGCAGGCGCGGCGGGTTCCACGGCAGCAGGCGCAGCTTCTGGCGCGGTCGAGGGCTCCGGCGTCGCATCCGGCTCCGGCGTCGCATCCGGCTCGGCCGACGGCGCGGGCTCAGCGGACGGTTCCGTCTGCGCAGACCCGGTCCCGGCGTCCTGCGAACCATCGGCTTCTTCGGGCAGGCGCCGTTTGGTCTCGCCCGACGCCCATTCCAACGCCTTGCTGTGACGATCATCCGGCGTGATGCCGGCCGCCACCATGTGATCGAAGACGGCCTTCGCGGGGTCGTACTCTCCGCGCTTGGCGTGCGCCCACATCAGCTCGCGGTAGGTGGGTTCATCGACCGAGACCTTGGCCTGCTGCAGCGACCCGACGAGTTCACCGGCGGCAGTGAGCGAACCGCTGCGGACCAGACCCCCGACCAACTTCGAGGCATCCGAGCTCGTCGGTGCGATGTTCTTGTCGAGCATGTGCCGGAGCAGTGCCAATGCATCGTCACCACGCTTGGCCGCCGTGAACGCGTTGAGCAGGGACCCGTAGTGGCGTCCATGCGTGAGCGTCCCGGCGACCCGCAGCTCCTCCAGCATGGTGCGGGCCTCGTCCAGCCGCTTCGCACGGATCAGCCGTTCGACGATGTCGCGTGCCGCGCGCCGATCGATGGGGACCCCGCTGTGGGCCATGACCTTGTAGAGGCCGACGGCGACGTTCAGTTCCCCGGCCTTGAGGTGGCCCGTCAGGACGTCGGCCGCGCGCTGCGGTGGGATCGGGATCCCGAGGATCAGCATCCAGTCGATGACCCCACTGGCTGCCGCCAGCCGCTTGGAACCCAGGCTCAGCTCGATCAGGGCGTCGAGGTTGTCACCCGACGGGATGCGGCCATCATCGGCCAGGCCGAGGGCCGCCGCCCACGCGCCGTCGATGTCCTTCCCGGCGAGGTAGGCCTGCAGCACGGCGTTGCGGTGGAAACTGGTCGGTTCCGTTCCATCGGCGCGCATGTCCCCGAGCGACGCCTCCGCAGCGGCCGCGTTGCCCGCCTTGGCATGGGCGAGCAGCAGTTCGGTGTGGACATCACCCGGGAACGCGACACCGGCACCCTGCAACAGCGTGAGCAGGTCCATGGCCCGTTCCGTGTGGCCCGCCCGGGCGATCATGGCGATCAGCTCCGTGGCGAGCTTCGGCGCGGGCGTCCGGCCGACCTTGACCATCAGGTCGATCAGCGACCGGGTGTCCTTGATCGCCCGACGGTCGAGGCAGTCACGCAGCAGCCGCTCGTAATCCTGGTCGCTCGCCGCCTGCCCCCGCTGCGACATCTGGCGTACGACGGCCCGCGCCGCTGGATACCGGGCGGCAGCCAGGTAGATGGACAGGACACCGGCCGCCTGTTCAGCCGGCGGCTCGACGCCGTCGGCGTGCAACTGGTCCAGTTGTGCGAGCGCATCCTCGGTCTGACCGGCGTGTCCGGTCGCCACGGCGACCTGCCAGCGCGTCGAGGAGTCCACGTCGACACCCGCGGCGCGCATGCGCTCGAGCACCTGACGGGCCCCCGCCAGGTCACGACCGTCGAGGTGCGCACGGAGCAGCAACTGCCAGTGGTGCGGCTCGATCGGCACCTGGCGCTGTTCCATCGAGGCGAAGACCTGCTGGGACATCCGCAGGTCGCCGGAGAAACGACGCAGCGCATCTCCGTACTTGTCGCCCTCACCACGCTCTGGAGCCGCTGGGGGCGCGTCAGCGGTTCCATCCGACGACGTTGGGGCTGCAGGTTGCTGCGGACCCGATCCGGCCGGATCCTGCTCGCTCGGACTGCTCTGACTGGTCACGGCGGCGTGCCCTCCCGTGCCTGCTCGCACGACCGTGGAGCGCATCACGTCCACGGGCCGACGGCGGGCTGGCGCACCTACCCCACGTGCGCCGGTGGCCGACCGGCTCTCGGTCGTGGGCCGAACGGTACCCGAGCCCGATAGCGTCGGCCGAGTGTCGGCCCGGATGGCCGCACCCGCCGCGCGGCGGCAACGGACCTGTCCACCGTCCGTCCCCTTGATCGCCCCGGAGGAGCAGAGGTGTCGGTCCGCGAACTGGTCGTGCTCGGCACCGCCAGCCAGGTGCCGACCCGCACGCGCGCACACCACGGGGCCTTCCTCCGGTTCGATGACCAGGGCCTGCTGCTGGACCCCGGCGAGGGCACCCAACGCCAGATGACCTTCGCCGGGGTCACCGCATCCCAGATCACCGGGATCTACCTCACCCATGCACACGGCGATCACTGCCTGGGCCTGCCCGGCGTCGTGCAGCGCTGTTCCCTCGACGGGGTGACCCGGACCCTGCCGGTCCATTTCCCGACGGCGGCCACACCGTTCGTGGAGCGACTCGCACAGGCCACCGCCTTCGAACCCGTCACACCCCTCGAGTTGCGCCCGACCGACCCCGGCCCGACCCCGTCCCAGGGGCCACTGCGGGTGCGTTCGGCGGCCCTCTCGCACGTCATCCCGACGATCGGCTGGCGGTTCACGGAACCCGACGGCCGACGGCTGCTCCCGAAGCTGGCCGCGTCAGCGGGGGTGCACGGTGCCGACCGGGCCCGTCTGTTCGCCGATGGGCACATCCGGATCGCCGGGCGCACCATCCACCTCGAGGAGGTCAGCGAACCCCGGCCTGGTAAGTCCGTCGCCTTCGTGATGGACACGCGCGCCTGTGACGGGGCCACCGACCTCGCCGCGGATGCCGACCTCCTGATCATCGAGGCGACGTTCCTCGAGAGCGAACGTGCACTGGCCGACGAGGCCGGCCACCTGACCGCCGCGGGCGCCGCCCGCATCGGCCGTCAGGCCGGCGCCCGACGTGTGGTGCTCACCCACTTCTCGCAGCGCTACCCCGACCTGACCGGTCACCTCGAGGAAGCCCGTCGGGCCGCACCGGGCCTGGACCTCGTGGTCGCGCGGGATCTGGATCGCATCCCGCTGCCCGAACGTCGCTGACCGTCGCGCGACTACAGCAGGTGTTCGAGGCCCACGACCAGCCCGTCGAGCTCCGGGACGCCACGACAGGCCAGCAGCACCCCCGGCATGAACGACGTCCGATCGAGCGAGTCGTGCCGCAGGGTGAGCGTCTGTCCGTCGCCCCCGAAGATGACCTCCTGGTGGGCGACCAGCCCCGGCAGGCGGACGCTGTGGACGCGGACCTCCGCGTGCTCGGCGCCGCGCGCGCCGGGATGGGCGTCATCGCCCATCGGCGCGTCGGGGACCTGGGATCTCGCACCGGCGATGAGTTCGGCGGTCCGCAGGGCCGTCCCCGACGGGGCGTCGACCTTGCGGTCGTGGTGGAGCTCGATGATCTCCACGTGCGGTAGGTGACGCGCTGCGTCCTCGGCGAACCGCATGAGCAGGACCGCGCCGATCGCGAAGTTGGGCGCGATCAGTGCGTTGGCCGGGCCATCGGCGGCGATCGCCGCCGCACGTGCCAGGTCGCGGTCGACGATCCCGGTGGCCCCGACCACCGCGTGGATCCCGCGCTCGAGGATCCCGACGAGGTTCGGACCGACCGTGCCCGGTCCCGTGAACTCGACCGCGACATCACATCCCGCATCGGTGAGTGCGTCCAGGCCGTCGGTCACCACCAGGTCACGGTCGATCCCGACGACAACACCCAGCGGCTCGCCGGCACGGGACGGATCGACCGCCGCGACGAGGTCCAGATCCGGCGCAGCGTCCACCGCGCGGCAGACCTCGGCTCCCATCCGACCAGCGGCACCGACCACTCCAACACGCACGAACGACCCTTCCTCGATGGCTCTCCGCTGCTCGAGACTAGCCACCCGACGTTGGACCGTTCCCGTGTGCGCGGCACCGGACCGGGACACTGGGTCTCACGCCGGACGATCCGCAGCCCGCGTGAGCGCCACCTCGGTGGTCGCCCGCGGGAACGGGGAACGCCTGACCGCACTCTCACGACTGCGGATCCCGCCGTGGACCTCACGACACAGCGTCGCCAGTCGAGCGAGGTCGGCCTGTTGCCGGGCGACGCCGAGGTGGTCGGTGACCGCCCCGTGACCCGGAACGATCACGGTCGGGTCGAACCCCTCGAAGGCGGCCAGCGTGGCGGGCCACTGGTAGGGGTAGGCATCATCGAACTGTGGCGGAGCGCCGACCTCCACCAGATCGCCCGCGACCAGGACCCCGGCATCGGGAACGTGCACGACGAGGTCGTGGTCGGTGTGCCCACGGCCGAGGTGCAGGAGTTCCACCTCGCGACCGCCGAGCCCGAGGCGCTGGCGGTCACGGAACGTGTGGTCAGGCGGGACGAGGTGGCTCGCACGCAGGTGCGCATGCTCCTCCTCCGGCACCCACGACGGCATCGACTCCAGGTGGCCCGGACCCAGAGCCAGCAGGGCATCGCGACAGCCGACCGTGCCCCACACCGGTACACCGGCGAACACCCCGGCGCCGAGGCAGTGGTCGAGATGGGCATGGGTGAAGGCGACCAGGCTGACCGGCCCCACGGGCAACTCGGCGATGTGGCCGCGCAGTTCAGCCGCTTCACGCAGGGTGGTCCGGACGTCGACGAGCAGGACCTGCCGTTGTCCGGCGATCACGGTCACGTTGACGTCGTACGGGTCGTATCGGCGCACCCAGACCTGGTCGGCGACCTCCTGCCAGCCGGTGACCGCCGCCATGACGTGTCCTCACCCGGCCACGCTGGTGGCGCGCGCCGCGCCGGCGACATCGGCCCACAACGCCCCGTAGGCCTCGCCTGCCCGGCCGGAGAGCACCGCCCGGAACGGATGGGGGTCGATGGCCATGCGCTCCACCCGGCTGTCCGTCGGCACGGTCACGGCGCTGAACCCGTCGGGCGGCGTGTCCCAGTCCACGAGGTCCCGGTGCAGGCCCTTGCGTCGATCGACCATCGTCAGGAAGGCCAGCAGGCGCGGACGCTCGGCGATCCCCATGGCGTCGATCTCCGTGTACAGATCGGCGTAGGCGGACCATGCGAGCGGACCGGCGGTCAGCGGCACCACCACGAGGTCGGCGGCGTACAGCACGGCGGCGGCGACCTCGGAGACCGATGGTGGGCAGTCGAGCACGATCACGTCGTAGTGCTCCGCTGCCCGCTCCACGACGGCACGGAGGTGTTCGCGTCCATCGTCGCCGAGGTGGCGATCGAGCCGGCGCAGCGACAGGTCGGCGGGGAACACGTCCAACCGGTCCTGCGTGGTCGGTCGGACGCCATCCAGCAGCGATCCGCCGGCCAACAGCGCCTCCGCCACACCGTCCGACCCGCGGTCCGCTCCGACGAGCCGGGTGGCCGAGCCCTGGGGATCCAGATCCCACAGCAGCGTCCGGTGGCCGGTGTCCGCGGCGTTGACCGCGAGGGCGACGGCGGTCGTGGTCTTGCCGACCCCGCCCTTGTGGTGGTAGCTGGCGATCGTTCGCACGCTCGGCACTCCTACCTCGAAGCCGTGGGCGATGCTAGTGGTGGCCGCCGGGCGACGAGCGGTGTGCGGATCTGACCGGAGCCGTGCGTCGACGGGACCGGATGGCGTCAGGACACCGCCGGGGCGAACCGGTCGGCCTCGTCCTCGCCGAACGGACCGACGACGGCCAGGTCCCGCGGTCGCGACAGGATCGAGGTGGCGACCCGGCGCACCTCGTCGAGGTCCACCCGACCGATGCGTTCCAGGGCCTCGTCGACGGTCACGATCGGCACGCCCGTGGCCACCTGCTGGCCGATACGCGACATGCGCGAACCGGTGTCCTCGAGTCCCAGCACCGTCCCGCCCTTGAGCGCCCCCTTGGCACGCTCGACCTCCTCGATGGTGACGTCGGTCACGACCCGATCGAGTTCGTCGCGCAGCACGGTCAGGACCTCGTCGACCTTGCCCGGCGCGGTACCCACGTAGGCGCCGATCAGGCCACCGTCGGTGTAGGACGAGGCGTAGCTGAAGGTGGTGTAGGCCAGCCCGCGGACCTCGCGGATCTCCTGGAACAACCGGGAGGACATCCCACCCCCGAGCAACGTGTTCAGCACCCGCAGGCCCCAGCGGTCCTCATCGGTCTGCGAGACCCCCGGCATCCCGAGGACCACATGCGCCTGTTCGGTCGGGCGCTGCCGGACCCGCACGGCTCCTTCCGCGAACGCCTGTGGTGCCGACCGGGGCGGACGCGACCCACCCGGGCGGCCGAGATCCCCCAGCAGCTGCTCGGTCAGTTCGATCACCCGGTCGTGCTCGACGTTGCCGGATGCTGCGACGACCAGGTTCTCCGGGCGGTAGCGGTCCAGGTAGTAGGCGTGGATCGTGTCGCGGTCCAACCGGGTGATCGAGTCGAAGGTGCCGAGCGTCTCGAGCGCCAGCGGGTGCTCCCCGAGCAGCAGCTCCGAGAAGTCGGAGTGCACGAGGTCATCGGGGGTGTCGACGTGGATGTCGATCTCCGAGAGCACGACCTGGCGCTCCGCTTCGACGTCCTCCGGTGCATTGCGGGCATCGACGACCATGTCGGCCAGCACGTCGAAGGCCAGCGGCAGGTCACGGTCGAGGACCCGCGCGTAGAAGCAGGTCATCTCCTTGGAGGTGAACGCATTCATCTCGCCCCCGACCGCGTCCAGTTCCTCGGCGATCTGGCGGGCGGTGCGGCGCGTCGTGCCCTTGAACAACAGGTGCTCCAGGAAGTGCGAACACCCCGCCTGATCGGCCGACTCGTCACGCGATCCGACCGAGACCCACAGGCCCAACGTCGCGGACCGGACCGACGGCATCGGATCGGTCACGACGGTCACCCCGGAGGGCAGAACGGTCAGGTGGTGGTCCACGATGCCTCGCTGGTCAGGACCGCGCAGCGTACGCCACCCCCGCCGGCGCCCGGAACCCGCACCCACGCGCGCTCCCTGCCGTCAGGGGTCCCGCGACGCGTCGGCGGG
>Ga0207421_10001939_pt1 | contig 26117 bp, 22 predicted proteins | sample SodLakKL_010_SED_4_FD_187542 | JGI IMG/M metagenome (GOLD analysis project Ga0207421, IMG submission 187542) | Alkaline sediment microbial communities from Lake Tanatar, Kulunda Steppe, Russia - 8KL_010_SED (SPAdes) (version 2) | ecosystem: Environmental > Aquatic > Non-marine Saline and... | reverse complement strand
TCGGAGCGACCGAAGCCGGGCAGGTCGACGGCGTAGACGTGATAGTTCTCCGCGAGGCGTTCGAACACCGGCTCGAACTCGTTGATGACGTAGCGCATGGGCTCCCCTTCGCGGGGAATGGTGTAATCCTCCTCGAACAGATCATCGGAGAGCTGCGGTGTGGGCGCCGCCGTCCATTTTGCACCTCCGAGAAAATACTCCTTGAAAAGACGCCGGTAGGCATAGGGCTCAAAAAAGCGGGAACGCCAGCAGCTGGGCGTTTCAATGATCTCATTGCCCACCACCAGAAACAGATCGCGGGGACAGGCCACGCAAAATCCTCTCGACGTCCACAGGGGCGTTCGGTATTTGGCGTGAAAGTCCTGGGCATCAGGCCTTCGCACCGCGACCCCCTCCCCCTCCAGGATGTGAATGAATTCATCCAGCTCCTTTTGAGCCAAATCGATCATGAAACGGGGAAACCTCCTCCCGGCCACCATTTTGTACAGTTTTGCCGTGGCAGGAGGAATATTGAAAGTCACGGCGGGATGGTAGGGGGGGATATTGGCTCCCTCCAACCTTCCCACAATCACTTCTTCCAGAGGGTCCCACTCATTGTGTGAGTTGACCAGGCAATCCGTCTGAGCCATGAAAACTTTGTCCTCCTTCTTTTCACCCCAGCTGAACACCAGGGGCGCACCCATTGAACTCCAAAAACACAACAATCCACAGACAGCAGGGCATTCTTCACATAGGACGAATTTGATTCTTTGTCCACAAAATGCTTTCATTCAGACCCCATTCATCGCATTGACAGGGCTGAAGCGCTTTGGTAGCTTGCAGTCCTGGATTTGAAGCGATGAGCAATCTTGACCGAATACACCCGTTGACACCCACAGGCATGAAACCTTCAAGACTTGTCATCCTGGCAGCCGTGGCCGATGAAATTCGGGGGCTGACCTCTTCTTTGCACCCGGAAAAGAGCTTCGATTTTTTGGGAGAGACTTTTTTCCTGAGCCAGCGGGGGGACAAGACCGTGATCATCGGGACCACCGGCCTGGGAAAAGTCAATGGCGCAACGGTGGCTTCCGCTCTCCTGCAGGAATTTGGCCCGGAACAAGTCTGGAACATTGGGTGCTCCGGCGCCTACCGTGAAGGGCCGCTCCGGGTCGGAGATGTTCTCATTTCCACGGAAACCGCTCTCGGGGACGAGGGCATCCTCTGCGCTCATGGAACCCTTTCCCCGAAAGAATTGGGCATTCCCATGGTGACAAGAGGTCAGGAAACCCTTTTTGACAACATTCCCCTGGTGACCCAGAAAATCTTTCAGGAACTGGGGAAAGTGACGCCTCCGGGAACTTATTGGAGCAACGGCACCTTTTCCACACCTGAAGGTGCGTTGAACTGGCAAGAGAACCGGGGGGATGGGTTTCGATTGGTGCATGGCCCCAGCCTCACCGTTTCCCTGGTGAGCGGCGATGCACAAACGGCGGCGCAGCGCTTCGAAAAATCCGGGGCATTCGCGGAGAACATGGAGGGCAGTGGCATTGCTCAGGCATGCCTTCGCCATCAGGTTCCCATGATGGAATGCCGGGGCATGAGCAACCTTGCGGGCGACAGAGACAAGGGGCACTGGCACTTTACGAAAGCTTTCGCCCACTGCCACACCGTCGTTGTCATGTGGCTAAAACACTTGAATTTTTATTGAAAAACGGAGAAAATTCTCTTCCGGCAAACCAGTTCCATCTTCCCTCTCGTGCACACCGTTCTCAACTCCCCTTTTCCCGCTCCATCTCCCGGGACCTGCAATCGATCACGACAAAGGAGTTCCATGCGTCAACCCTTGAGCCTGGGGTTTTCCCCATGCCCCAATGACACCTACATTTTTTATGCGCTGGCGGAAAAACGCATTGCCTGGGAACCTCACTCCTTTCGCATCTTCATGGGTGATGTGGAGGAATTGAACCGGGAAGTTCGAGGGAGGCGTCTGGACATCGCCAAGGTTTCCATTCATGCCATGCTTCACCTTCTGAAGGACTATTGCCTTCTTCGTTCTGGCGGAGCCATGGGAAGAGGATGCGGCCCTGTGGTTGTTTCCCGGAAGAAGCTTTCCATGGAAGACCTCAAGGATGGAACGGTGGCCATTCCCGGCAGAATGACCACTGCCGGTCTCTTGCTGCAGCTGGAGGGCACTCACGAGGGTCCCAGGGAAGAGATGATTTTTCACGAGATCATGCCCGCGGTGGTGTCAGGAAGAGTGGACGCTGGTGTGGTCATTCACGAAGGGCGTTTCACTTTTCATGAGCATGGCCTGCACCTGGTTGTCGACCTGGGAGCGTGGTGGGAAAACAAAACCCGCCTGCCCCTTCCCCTGGGAGGCATCGTGATGAGGCGGCAGCTGGGGGAACAAACAGCTCGTTTCGTGGAAGGGAAAATCCGGGAAAGCCTCGCCCACAGCCGTGCCCATCCCCATCAGGTGTGGCCTTACATGCGAAGACACGCCCAGGAGATGCAAGACGAAGTGATCAGCCGGCACATCGAAATGTTCGTGAACGAACACACCCGCGATGTGGGGCCGGAGGGGGAGGAAGCCATAAGGCACTTGCTGGAAGCGGCTGCCGCTCAGGAGCGGTTGAGCCCTCCGCCACTTCCCCTGTTCTGCACTTCCCAATAAGGGACTTGGCCAAGGGACTTTGTCGGCTTTCGGGTCTTCGTGAACATGCAGATTGCAGTGACAAACAGCCAACAATAAACCCGTTGACATGAGGAAAAGATGAACGATCACCCTCCTCTCTTCTTTCTGTTTCCTTACACCACTCTTGGGGAGGTGGACTGCGTTCCCCTCTCCCTGCTTTTTCCCTCCTTGAACGTGCTCCGCATTGCCCGCCCCCTGGAAGCACCAAGTCACTGCCGGCACATCACCCGGGAGTGGCCGGGCCTTGACAGGGAATGGCTTGTTTCGGAAGTTTCCATGCGGCTGCGTAACTACCAGGAATTTGCCTCCCTTCACGGTGAAGCGGGCCTTCAGTCCTCCATGGCGCAGCAATGGGCCTTGAAAAACCGGGATGAAGACCGCCACCAGATACAAAGTTCCGTGAAGGCTGAATCCCCTGACAAAAAATCAGGGGAACAGTTGGCACGAATGACTGAGGCAGCCCTTTTCCTCGAATTGGCCCGTGATCTGGACGAAAAGGAAATGGATCTCGAGGGGGATTTTCATGAATTGGGTCTTCTCGAGGACAACTTTCGAAAGGTCCTGGGAATGAATGAGGACGATGGACTGGAAGAGATGGCGGAACCACTGGAGCTTTCCCTTCACAAAGAAAAGCCCCATCTCTCCTATGCACTGCCCCAGCGCATTTCCTTCTGGTGCCGGCTCGTTTTGCCCAAGCTGGGAAAGGGTCAGCCCGCACTGGTTACGGGAGAGCGGGAGGTTGTGGACACCATGGCCGATGCGGTTCATGGGGTTTGTACCCAAAAAGGCCTGCCCTTCGAGCCGCAGGAACTGACCCTGGCTCCTTTCCCCCTGGACCTTTCCCAGGATGGCAGGGATTTTGAACTCCTCCATTGGGCAAGAAGCCTTTCCGAGGCGAAGGAGTTCTGGAAAGCCATGGAGGCAATGGCCCGCATTCCCCCAGGGAGAGATTTCCAGGATGAGGCCGGGCCCCTGCTCGAGCAGGCCTGGCTCACCCTGAAGGATCGATGGGGCTCCAGAGTCCCCCAAAAAGTCACACACGCGTTAAAAGTCTCGACCATTCGCCTCACCGGTTGCTCCATGGCCGACCTGTGGAACTTCTGGGACAGACACGGTTTCCAGAGCCTTGGAGGGGCGGGAAGCATCGGGGCCTTTCAGCCTCTGTTTTTTCTTTATGACCTGGAAGCCTATTGAAAAAGAGAAGGGAGGTCTTAGATCCATGACATCCAAGGAACCAAGAAAAGCCTTTTCCAGGGAAACCGACGACCAGGATCCGCAGAACCAGCCAACCCCCGCTCCCAAACCTGCAGTAAAAAAACCAAGCGCGGCCTTTCAGGCTCAGTACGCCGGCCGCGACGCCGCGGCCGGCTTCATCACGGGAACCATGGCCATCCCTTTGACGGTGGGAATCGCCATGATGTCCGACTATCCCATCAAGGTGGGATTGGCCACGGTGGCCTTCGCCAGCCTGGTGGGATGGATCAATGCCTGGATCAGACCGGGAAACTACATCGGCAGCCCCGGCATCGCGGCGGGCCTGGCTCCTGTGCTGGCACTGGGCGTGGCCTCATTCGGCCTTCAAAACATGGCGTTCTGTATTTTCCTGACTGCCGTGATGCAGGCCGTCATCTGGAAATTCAACTGGCAGAAATATCTGCTTGTGGCCGTGCCCGTCTACCTGGTGGAGGGACTGCTGGCAGGGGTGGGGCTGAAGATCTTTCTCAAATTTTTCACCTTCACCTATGAGATTCCCCCGGGGGCAGAGTCACCCGAGGTTTTCTGGAACGCCGCCCGCATACAGATGTTTGCCATCTCCATGGTGAGCTTCGCTGTCTTTTTGTTTTTGTTTTCCAAGTTCAAAAACAGGCAGCCCGCCATCCCTTATTTTGTCCTCATCATTGCAGGCGTTGTCCTGGCCCAGTTCGTGCCCGTTCCCATGCTCTACGTGGAAGATGTGGACCTCAGGGTGGCGCTGCCCATCCCGCAGGTTGATAGTGTGCTCCTGCTGGTGTACATGTTCCTGTTTTGCGCCATGCTTGCGGTGATCGACGTGATCGAACAGGTGATGAGCAATGCGGCCATCGAAAAGATCGATCCCTTGAAACGTAAGTGCAACAGCAACAACAGCCTCCTGGCCATCTGGATCGCCAACCTGGGCTCCAGCTTTTTCGGCGGCATGACCAACCTGGACGGCCTGGCGAAGAGCACCACCAACAAGCTGGCCGGTGCCTACACCAAGTTCTCCATCTTGTTCGTCGGCCTGGTGGTGGCCTTCTTCACCTGGCAGAACCAGTACCTCATGTACCTTCCCAAGTTCGCCCTGGCCGCCATCATGATGTTTTCAGGCTACAAAATGATCGCCGGCCTGGCCCACGTGACCATGTATGGCCGGTACGCCCTCATACTGGCCCTTCTTTGCGGTGGCCTGGTTTACAAAGTGGGCATTTTTGAAGGTCTGCTCATTGCCATGGCAGTTCATGGCCTCATCCACTTCATGGTGTACACTCAGAATGAAAAGGTGCCCGGAAGGCAGGTGATCAGGAACTATTTTGAAAATTTGAAAAAAGACAGCAGCAATGTGATGTGATTCGAGTTCCGGATTCTCACTCCAACGAGGGGCCGGTTACGGAGAACCCTCCTTCACGACCGCCCCTTGACCTCCAACCCGTGTGACATGAAGGGAGCTCCATATGTACAAAAGAATCATGGTGGCCATCGACAACAGTGAAACGGCGGAAAAGGCGCTCGCAGAGGCTCAGGAAATCGCAGGGTTACACAACAGCCTCCTCTGCCTGGTCCACGTGGTGGACGACTCCGAAGACGATGAGCAACAGGAGGGGATCCAGTTGCTGGAACGTGCCAAAGCGACTGTCAACAGCAACCTGGCGGTGGAGACACGGCTCATGACAGCCAATGCCGTTTACGGCATGCACGGCATTGCAGAAGCCATCGCCAAGGCCGCCGGCGAGTGGGGAGCCGGGCTCCTGGTGATGGGAACAGCCAATCGTCGTGGCCTGGAGCGCTTTGTGGTGGGTTCGGTCACGGAGCACATCATCACCAAGGTGGAAGCTTCCATTCTCCTGATTCGTCCCCGTTTCCTCTTTTTATAGGGGCCATGCCAACGGGGAACCCATCAGGCAGACGTGGGGCAGTGGCAGCTCTCATCTTCAAACACGTCCTTGCCATGGCCCAGTGCTGCTGACATAAGCTGTCTCACCCAATGTGAAAGCCCCTTTGGGTCATTCCTGCGCAGGCGGGAACCCAGTCTTTTCAAGACCTTCTGAATCCACGCCTGCGCCGGGGTGACGGAACTACACACTATCCCTCAAACCTGCAACACTGCCCCCCATGGCCCCAATCCCTCCAGGCCTCCGCATGAGCACCTGAACAGGACAAAAAGCAGGGTCCCCTGAAAGTACCATGCTCAAAGGAGCCCAGATCCTGTCACAGCCTGCCCGACCTGAAAATGGATACAATGAGCCAGATTCCCAGGACCGTGGCAATGACGTAGCCCCCCACTCCCAGAAGGGCGGTGAGTGAAAGGGTTTGTTCGCCCAGAAACTGCCAGGTAAACTCCCACACACGCTGGCCGGAATTGAGGATCATGGCCGCTGCCACAATGGAAGCGGCGATGACCAGGCCCACCGTGAGGCGGTTCATGCTTTTTTCCAGGCGAGTGCCCATGTCCTGAAAACCCGAATGGTGGAATTCGATCCGCTGGCGCCCTTCGGCGGTGCGCTTGAGGATGCTGTTCAGGTATTTGGGGGCGGACTTCATGTAAGCGCCCGAGGTGCGCATGTCCTGCCTCAGATTCTTGAGAACGCTTTGGGCGTCGACCCCTTTCTGAAGAAGCTCCCGGGCATAGGGCCTGGTCACTTCCAGGATGCTTGCATCGCTGCCGAGGATCTTGCCCAGGGCCTCCGTCTGAATAAAGGTTTTGAGAAGGAGAAGCAGGTTTCTGGGAAGGCGGATCTGATATTTCAGGACCAGCTGCATCAACTGGTCGGAAACATCCTTCACGGAAATGTGCTGGAGGGACCTGCCGTAAAAAGACTCGCTCACGTCCTTGAGGTCCGCGCGGAAAGACTGCAGGTCCATGCGCTCTTCATCCAGCAGCCCCGCATCCACGAGGGCATCCATCACCATGCCGTAGTCGTGCTCCGCGTAGCCCAGAAAAATGTTGGCGATCTGGCGCATGGCCTCCTCATCCAGGTAGCCCATGATGCCGAAATCCACCAGGCTGACACGCCCGTCATACATGACGATGGTGTTTCCCGGGTGAGGATCCGCGTGAAAAAAACCATGCTTCATGAGTTGCCTCGAAAAGGAACGCAGGCCGATGAGGGCCACCTCCCCGGGGTCCAGTCCGTGAGCTCGAATGGCAGCCACATCATCCATTTTGATCCCGTCGATGTGCTCCATGACCAGGATGGAGCGGCGGGTGAGATCCCAGTAGACCGCCGGAATGTATATCTCGTCTCCCTCCGGAAAATTGGCGGCAAATTTCTCCATGTTCCCCGCCTCGATGAGCATGTCCAGTTCCCGAAAGATGATCCGTTCAAACTCCCGGACCAGGTTGACCGCGCCAATGATTCGCCCCATTTCAAAAGACCTTTCAATGCGGCCGGCCAGGGCATACATGAGTCGAATGTCTTCACGGATTTTCTTGTGGATTCCTGGGCGGATGATCTTCACGGCCACTTTTTCCCCCGTGAAGAGCCTGGCTGTGTGCACCTGTCCCACGGAGGCTGCCGCCACGGGATTGGGATCGATGTGGGCGAATATTTCCTCCAGAGGCTTTTCCAGCTCCTTTTCCACAACCCCTTTCACCTGTTGAAAAGGAATGGCCGGAACGCGGTCCTGCAGCTTCTTGAATTCTTCAATGTACCGGGGGGGAAATATGTCCGCCCGAGTGCTCATCAACTGGCCCAGCTTGACGAAACTTGGCCCCAGCTCTTCAAGAACAAGACGAATCCTTTTGGGGGAGGGAAAGCTCCCGGTGCCCACAGCAGCCTCCTCCAGGCTTTCCGGACCGTTCTCTTTCTCCCGGCGGAAAAGTCGGTCGACCATCCCCCCAAAACCGTGCCTGGCAAGCACGGCCGAAATGGCTCCCATTCTCCTGTATCCCCTCAAACCGTAAAACCTGCTGAATAATTTCATGCCCATTTCTGTATTCCCAAGGCACCCCTTCCCTCAAAAAATGCTGATGCAGGATCGAGGAGAAGGCGCACTGTGCCAGATCTAAGAAACTTCCCTTTCCTCAAGACCCGAGGGAAGCTTTTTTTTCCACTCACGGCAACACCGTTTCCCATGCCGGACCCATTGGGCTCTGCCCCCAGCGGCTTTTCCACACAAAAGGGTTTTTGCAATCCAGCCCTTCGCCGCCCAGGAAATTTCCCAGGTGGTTTTCTGCGAATTTCATTGGACTTTTTGATCATCCCGGGATAGATAATACTGTTTCGTTTTCTTTCTCATTATTGAGGACTCATGGTGGCCGTTGGCCACAGATCGCTCCGGGATGCATTCCGGTGCCCAGTGGAAAGCCAGCCCAGCCTGAAATATACAAAGAATTGATTTGGAGGAGTGAATGAACAACGCTGTTGATTGGAAACCCGTCGTGGAGCAGTGCACCGGCTGCGAAAATGTCATCGATGATCATTGCCGTATCTGGATCGCTCCCTCCGCCAAGTGGCGCATGGGAAACTGCCCCTCTGCAACCCACATGAGAGTTGAAACCAAGACCGGCACGGTCAAGGTTCGCGTGGGACAGCAGAAACAAAAGAAGAAATAGGCTCCCTGCTTCCTGCACCGGTGGGAGGTGCCCTGCTCCAGGGGCACCTCTCACAGTCTTTTGGAAAGGGACACGTTGAAGGTGGTCCCCCCCGGGTTGGTTTCCACCCACACACGCCCCCCGTGTTTTTCAGCGATTTCTCTCACGATGGCCAGGCCGAGGCCAGTCCCCTCCACACCTTTCTCTCCAACTTTGACCCGTCTTTCGAAAAGGTCGAAAATTCGCTGGGAATCCTCCTCGTCGATGCCTGCACCGTCATCCATCACCGAAAGAATGTGAAAGTCGGGCTCCGATGCATATTCTACCCTGATTGAACTCAACCCTTTTCCTCCATACTTGAGAGCATTGTCCACCAGGTTTCGGAAGACCCTCATGAGGGAGAGCCGGTCCCCTCTGATTTGAGGAAGATCTTCGGCCACTTTCCAGTGAACGCCCCGCTGCTCCAAGCGAAAGGAGAACTCTTCCCGAATCATTTGGAGGATCTGGGACAGAGAAACGTTTTCCGCCGTTGGCTGGGTTTCCTTGGTGAATATGTAGAGGTTTATGGCTTCCACCAAAGCGCCGATCTGTCTGGAAGCGTTCAGAATCTGTTCACAGTAGCCCGCTCCCCTTTCGTCGAGCAAGTGCCCGTAATTCTTTTGCAGCAGGCGCACCAAACCGTGAAGGGCCACCGAGGGGCTTTTGAGGTCGTGAATGATGGAATAGGCGAAAATCTTCAATTTTCTGGTGCTCTCCCTCAGGGCCTCTTCCATCTTTTTTTCCTCTGTGACGTCATGGCCCACGCACTGGTATTCAACGGATCCCCGCAGGGGATCATGAATGAGGCGGTTCGTCCAATGGAGCCAGCGAGGTTCATCCTGCCCGGCGGAAACCCACTGCAGGGTTTTTCCAACAGGATTGTCCCCATGGAGGAGCGCAAGATTCGCGTAGATCTGGCGGGCTTCCTCTTCGTCAAAAAACTCTTCCGGTTTCCTTCCGAGTATGTCCCCTTCATTTTTCTGAAAAAACCGGCAGAAAGCTCCATTGACGAATGTGAGCGTGCCGTCGGGAAGCAGACGAAAGATCAGTTCCGTCTGATCTTCAACCACCGCCCTGTACCTCTCTTCACTGGCTCGCAAGGCTTTCTCTGCCCGGTTGCGCTCCCGAATTTCGTTGCGAAGCTCCTCGTTGATCTGCGCCAGTTCGGCCGTTCGCTCCTGCACGCGCAGTTCAAGGGTGTCGCGGGCTCTTCGAAGGGCCAGCTCCGCCCTCTTGCGCTCGATGGCATAGCGCATGGAGCGCAAGAGCAGCTCCCCTTCGGTGGCCCCTTTCTGCAGATAGTCCTGAGCACCCTGCTGCATGGCCTGTGTTGCCAGGTCTTCGTCTTCAAGGCCCGTGAGAATGATGATGGCCACGCTTTGAGCCATCTCTTGAATTATTCTGAAGGTGTCCAAACCCTGGCTGTCGGGAAGGGACAGGTCCAGGAGGATCAAGTCCACTTTGCGGCGGGTTAAGAATTCAGCGGCTTCCGAGAGACAATCCACATGGTGAAGCGAAAGGGAAAATCTGCGCTCATCCTTGAGCAGCTCTTGCAGCAAACGCACATCCCCGGGATTGTCCTCCACGAGCAGCACCTCCATGCCCGGTCGTTTATCCATTGCGCTCGCCTCTGGGCAGTTTGACGATTGAAAACCAAAAATCTTCGATGGATTCCACCACCGAGATGAACTGGTCCAGATCCACGGGCTTGGTGATGTAGCAGTTGGCATGGAGGCTGTAAGCTCTGAGTATGTCCTGTTCCGCCTTGGAACTGGTCAGCACCACAACGGGAATGTGTCGAAGATCCTCGTCGGCCTTGATTTCTGAAAGGACTTCCCTGCCATCTTTTTTGGGCAGGTTCAGATCCAGAAGAATGAGATCGGGGCGGACGGCATCTTTGTACTTGCCTTCCCGCTTCAGGTATGCGAGCGCTTCAGCACCATCCTCCACAATCTGCAGGTTGTTCCGGACCTTTCCCTCCCTGAGCCCCTCGATGGTCAGTCTCACATCCCCCGGATTGTCTTCCACCAGCAGGATTTCCACAGGCTTCACCGATTTGCCCCGCCTCATGACACGTCACCTCCTCTTCTTTCGGGAATGGTGAAATAGAAAGTCGCACCTTTGCCCGGTTCCGACTCAGCCCAGATTCGGCCTCCCAGGTTCTCAACGATTTTTTTACAGATGGCAAGTCCGATTCCCGTCCCTGGATAGACTCCTTTTCCATGGAGCCTCTGAAAGATCACAAAAATCTTGTCGCTGTACTCCCTGTCAAAACCGATTCCGTTGTCCCGCACTGAAAAAACCCATTCACTGTCTTGCTTCCCGGCAGAGATGTGAATGCTGGGGGGAGCCTCGCTTCGAAACTTGATGGCATTGACGATGAGATTCTGAAAGAGCTGGGCCAACTGTCCTCCATGGGCCATCACAAGGGGAAGAGGGTCGTGGGTGACCTGAGCGTCGCTTTCTTCCACCATGGCCCCCACGTTTCCCAAAGCCCAATGAAGAGCGGTTTCCACTTCAACGGGCTCCAGAGTCTCTCCTCTTCGGCCCACGCGGGAATAGGCGAGCAGATCGTTGATCATCCTCTGCATGCGCTTTGCGCCGTTCACCGCATATTCAATGAACTCGTCCGCATCGGCGTCGAGCTTTCCCTTGTAGCGGCGGGCGAGCAACTGGACATAGCTCGCCACCATGCGCAGGGGCTCCTGCATGTCGTGGGAAGCCACGTAGGCAAACTGCTCCAGTTCCTCATTGGACCGGGCCAGTTCCCGAGCCTGCCGGGCAAGGGCCTCCTCCGCATTTTTGCGGCTGGTGATGTCTGTGATGACCACAAAGCTGCCCTTGAAATTTCCATCCCCATCAAAAATGGGTTTGGGAGACATGATGGCCGCCACTTTTCCACCCCCCTTGGCGGTCCAGGTTATTTCGTAGGGGTCCACCGCTCCCTGGCGGCGGCGAGCCAGTTGCTGTTCAAGGATGAGACGGTTTTCCGCATCCAAAAAATCCACCAGAGGATGGCCGATGATTTCCTCCCGTTCATAACCCCACATGTGACACAGGCGGGGGTTCACATAGGTGATCACGTCGTGTTCATCCCGAACGAGAAGCCCATCGTTCATGGTTTCCACCAGGCTTCGATACCGCTGTTCGCTCTCGCGCAGAGCCTGCTCAGCCTCCTTTTGCTCCGTGATGTCCTCGAACAGTCCCACGGCACCCAGAAACTTGCCATCTTCCGAGTTGATGCGGTTGTAGATGGCTCTGAGGGTGGTGAGCCTGTTGCCGCTCACGGAGCGGTAATCGCCTTCATAGGTGCCGATCTCTCCCGAAAGGGCCCGAAGCATGGCCTCCCGCATTTTCTCGTCCCGGGCGGACTCGATCATGTTGTAGCCCACCACCGCTTTTCTCGGCGCCCCCATGATCTCCAGGAAGTGGTCGTTGCAGTCCACGATGACACCGTCCTGGTCAAAATGTATGATTCCCAGGGGCGAGTGATCGAAAATGAGCTTATAGCGCTTCGCACTTTTCAGAAGCTTCTCTTTTGCTCCCGAGCATGCAAACACCAGTTCCTCAAGCTCTTTCACTCTTCTTTGAAGTTCTTCGTAAGTGGGTTTTGCCTCCATTGCTGCATTTCCTCATTTCATTTTATCCGAGTCCGTGGAATCTCCGGTGAATTGTAAAATCAAACCCTGCCAATCAGTGGCGAAAAATTGTCCCCCCCTCAGGCTCGCAGGCCCGTCACCCCGGCCTCATGGAGAGTGGACCCTCGATTCATGGACAGCACCTTTCAGTCTTTAGCCTTGTTGACACAATGGAAAGCGAGAACGAAGAGGGCCAGGCCCATGGCAGCCAGCAGCAAGTAGGAAAAGGGTTCAGGCGTTGCCTGGCCGAAGGAGGAGGCTCTGATGGATTGCGCTGCGTGCGTGAGGGGCAGAAAGTTGAGAATTTTCTGGGCCCAAAGGGGCATATGATCCACAGGGAAAAAGGTCCCTCCCAGGAAGGCCATGGGAGTGATGAAAAAATTGGTCAGCAGGGCCTGATCCGCATGGGACCTCACGAGCATGGCCATGCAAACCGCCATGGATGCGAACAAAAAACTGTTGAGGACCACGGCGAGCCAGAAAAAAAAACCATAGGACAAGACGACACCCGAAAGGAGGCCGATGAAAAGGATCAGGGCCACGGCGAAAAGGGCCCGTGTGATGCCCGCCAGCACCTCTCCGGTCACATAGGCGATGTTGCGAATGGGTGCCGCCTGAAACTCCTCGAAAATTCTCCAGTAAAAGCGGGCGATGTTGATTTCGCTGGCGATGGCGAATGCCTGTGTCATGCTGCTCATGGCCACCAGGCCCGGAATGAGAAATTCCATATAGGAGCGGCCATCCACCTGCAAATCCTTGCCCACACCGAAACCAAAAGCAATGAGGTACAAAAGGGGAGCGACGGACATGGAAGCCGTCTGACGCCAGAATTTCTTTTTGAGAATCAACAATTCCCGATGATAGACCGCAAGACAGCCTCTCATGGCTGGACCTTTTTCCCAGTGACCGAAATGAAAACGTCTTCAAGATTGACGCGTCTCACAGACAAGCTGCCGTCCTGGCGCAAAATGTGTGCATTCGCTCCTTCCCGGCTGGAATGATAAGTGGTTTCCATTTCACCCTCCACGATGTTGTCCACCGCCCATTTTCCCAGCCGGTTCATGAGATTTTGAGGGGTGTCGAGAGCGATGATTTGTCCTTCGTCCAGAAAAGCAACGCGCTGGGCCAGGAATTCAGCCTCTTCAATGTAATGGGTGGTCAAAAAAATGGTGGAACCGTTTTGTTGTATTTTTTTGATGAGCGACCAGATCCTTCGCCGAATCTTGGGATCGAGGCCCACTGTGGGTTCATCCAGGAAGAGGATTTTGGGAGAATGCATGAGGGCCCTGGCAATCATGACACGCCGCTTCATTCCCCCTGAGAGGTGTTTGACAGGGGTTTTTCGGCGATCGGCAATGTCCACGTAATGAAGCATTTCTTCGATGCGCTCATTTCTCAACCGGTGCGGCATCTGAAAAAGTTTGCCGTGTATGCTGAGGTTCTCCTGAACGGTCAGTTCGTGGTCCAGGTTGATGCTTTGAGGGACCAGTCCGCATTGTCTCTTGGCCTGCAGAGTCTCCCGCAAGATGTGGAAGCCATGCAGGTAGGCATCTCCGGAAGTTGGACTGGAAAGGCCTGTGAGTATTCTGATGGTGGTGGTTTTGCCGGAACCGTTGGGACCGAGGTAAGCGAACAGTTCGCCTTCTCTCACATGAAGGTCGATTCCCTCAAGTGCCTTCACCTTCCTGAAATGTTTGGTGAGTCCTTCGATGCGGATCAATCCCAACCCCCATGCGCGCCCAGAGCCCCAGTTCTCTCTTGAAGCTCATGCAATGCCCTCAAGGCCGCCCCCTTTTCCCCTTGAAATCATCCGGTCACCCAGCTGTTGACCGATGCCTTTCCTCCCGGAGTGGAAGCCAAATGTTGACTTGAGCTGTCTCAACCAAGTAAAAGTCCCTTTGCGTCATTGCCCGCGCAGGCGGGGATCCTGTTCCGCCAGGATGGACCCGACCCTTCCCTTCGCGGGAAGAACGGGTCCGGCAGTACGGATTTCTTCATGGGACCAAAGGCAATCACATGGTCTTCAATTCCTGGAACTTTATTCCAAACACTGTTATAGAGGTTACATGATTCATGGAAATTTTACCAGAGGTCCCCATACAGGGCGACATCATCTCCTCATGTTGCAGGGAAGCGAACCCGTGGGCCGCGAATTTTTGTTCCATTCACGGGATCCTTCAACACCTCTCCCTCCAGGTTTCAAACATTGTAGATTGAAGAGTGGTCGCAAAAATCCTATAATAAAAAGATTGAGCATTTCATAAAAATTCAGACAATCTGATCTTACAACAATATCAAAGGACTGGATGGATGTTTGTTGACGTGGGAATCGACGTGGGTTCAGTGAGCATCAACTGCGTGGCGTTGGATGAGGAAGGGGTGGTGATTTACGAAGCCCCCTATATCCGCCACTTTGGACTGGTTTACGAAGAGGTGCAGAAACTTCTTCGGCAACTGCTCCATGGAGAGGCTCTGGGTTCCGGGAGAAAGATCCGGTCCCTTTCATTCACCGGCATCAGTGGTCTGGCCCTTGCCGAACTTTTCGACGCTCCCTACGAAGTGGAAACCATTGCCCAGTCAATGGGGGCAGCTCACGTGGCCCCCGGCGTGCGGTCCATCATCGCCATGGGGGGCCAGGACGCCACACTTCTCCAGCTGGGGCATGAAAAGGGACGCTGGCATCTGGAGTCTTTCAACATGAACGGCCCCTGCGCTTCCGGAACGGGCTCCTTCATCGACCAGCAGGCGGAACGGCTTGTCTTTTCCATGTATGGCAGCGACTTTCACATGGACCAGAACAAGCTTCAGCAGACATTGGAAGACTTCATTGAACTGGGCCTTCAAAGCACGAACCCCGCTCCCGTTGCCTGCCGGTGCACCGTGTTCACCAAGTCGGACATGATCCACCTTCAAAACAAGGGAGAAACCCTTTCCAACATCATCGCAGGCCTTCACCACGGCAACGCGGCCAATTACATGAGCACCATCGTTGGGAACCGGAAGCTGGATTCCCCCATCATCATGATCGGAGGCATGGCTTCCAACCAACTGCAGGTGCAGGCTTTTCGGCACTACTTTCCCCAACTGAATGTCCCTCCCCACCACACATCTCTGGGGGCACTGGGAGTGGCCCTGCAGGCCCGGATTCAGGGCACCCGCAACACCATTGACTTGTCCCTGCTGGAAAAAATGCTGGACCGCAAAGGCGATGGTTTTCCCCTGGCAGACCCTCTTGAGATCAAACACACGTCCTTTGACGAGGACAACCTCCTTGCGTTTCCAAACCTTCGGCCGGACGCTCCCCTTCGCGCCTACCTGGGCGTGGACATCGGTTCCACGTCGACCAAGTACGCCCTGATCGGGGAAAGTGGAGAGATCCTTCACAAGTGCTACCTGCCCACCCGGGGGAAACCCATTGAAGTGGCCCAGGAACTCCTGCGCACTCTGAAAAGGGAATGGGAAGGCCGGCTGCAGTTGATTGCCCTGGCCACCACGGGATCGGGAAGGAATGTGGTGGGGGACTTTCTGGACGCAGACCTTGTGATCGACGAGATCACCGCCCACGCCCGAGGAGCCATCGCCGTGGATCCGGAAGTGGACACCATCTTCGAAATAGGTGGCCAGGACTCCAAGTACATTCGCATCGACAACACCCACCCTCTTGATTTCGACATGAACAAGGTTTGTGCCGCGGGAACGGGAAGCTTTCTCCATGAGCTGGCCAACAAAATGAAGATCAACATTGTGGGTGAATTTCAGGAGGTGGCCCTCTCTTCCCGGAATCCTCTGCACCTTGCAGAGCGATGCACCGTTTTCATGGAAACGGACCTGGAGGGCTATGCTCAAAAAGGGGCCAAAAAGGAAGACCTGATCGCTGGGTTGTGCTATGCCACCGTCCACAATTACCTCAACAGGGTTGTGGAGAAACGCCGGGTGGGCGACCGCATCATGTTTCTGGGGGGCCCGTCGCTCAACAAGGGCATTGTGGCCGCCTTTGAAAAGATTCTCAAAAAGCCCCTTCTCGTGCCCAAACACCGTGAAGTGCTGGGGGGCTTCGGGGCAGCCTTGATGGTCAAAGAACTTGTGGAGAACCGGAAAATCATTCCCAAGACCCACAGTTTCGAACACCTGGCCGACCACACCGTCAGCTTCTCGGAGACCATCTGCAGAGCGGACAAGAGGTGCCACAACGAGTGCAAGCTGAAGGTCTACTCCTTCGGAGACCGGAAAAGCATCTGGGGAGGTGATTGCGGGCGGTACGAGGTCACGCATCACAAGGGAGCACGGTCCAGGAATTATTTTCTCGAGAGGGACCAGCTGTTCCATGAAGCCATGGCCCGGAAAGGGATTCAGGTTCTGCAGCCAGACAGCCCTTTCCCTGCAGGAGGAACCAAACCCTCCCTTGGCATTCCTTTCGGCCTCCATTCCCTGGAATGGGGCATTCTGTGGTCCCACATGTTTGCCGGTCTGGGGTTCGATGTCTTCATCAGTCCCCCCACCAACAGCGGCATCGTCAGGCAGGGCATCGAATGCATGACCGCCGAGACATGCTTTCCCGTGAAAGTTTTTCACGGACACGTGCGCCACCTCATGGACGGCGTGGACTACCTTTTCCTTCCCAACACCATCAACATGCCCACTCAGAAAGAGGAAGAGGCGGGGTATTTCTGTCCTCTGGTGGAAAGCTCCCAGTACATGACCAAAGCCGCCCTGCAAATCCCTGAAGAACGGCTGATCCGCCCCAATGTTTTTCTCAAGGACGGCCCGGAACATTTGGCCCGTGCGTTGCACTCGCATCTTCCACGCGGGGAGAAAAGATCCTTCCAGGATGTGATGGGGGCAGTTTCGGAGGCCTGGAAGGAACACGAGGCTTTCAAGGCAAAACTGCTGGCCAGAGGAAAGCAGGCTCTGAGCAGCCTCGGCCCCGAAGAACCCCTCTGGGTGGTCACGGGCCGCTCCTACAACATTTACGATGAAAGGCTGAACCTTCAAATGGGCAGGCATTTCTCAAAGCTGGGCATCACCGCGCTGCCCATGGACTTCCTGGACGTGGAAGGAGAGGATCTCAGCGATTTTCCAAGAATGTTCTGGGGATCGGGAACCAGAATTCTCAAAACGGCAAAGCGCATCGCCCGCGAGCCCAACTGGTTCGGCGTTCACATCACCAACTTCAGCTGCGGCGCCGATTCATTCATAGAGCACTTCTATCGCCACATTTTGAGTGAAAAGCCCTACCTCATTCTGGAACTGGATGAACACAGCGCGGTTGCGGGAGTTCTCACGCGCATCGAAGCTTTTCGAAATGTCGTCAAAAATGTTCAGGAAAACTCTGGAAATCTCCCATCCATCAACGGTTTGAGGGAAACTTTGGCATGCAGCATGTAAACTCCGGGCAGGAGATGCCCAAAATCAGTTCTCTGGAGCGCCTTCGCACCCGCGTGGGCAAATTTCATGTGGCCGAAAAAACTCTGCTGGTTCCCAACATGGCCCCCTTTCCCTGCCGGTTGCTCGCCGCAAGCTTCAGAGCCATGGGCGTCAATGCCGTCATCATGGAAACCTACAAGGGGCTGCACCTGGGCAAGCAGCACACTTCGGGAAAGGAATGCTTTCCCTGCCAGATCACCCTGGGCGACGTGCTGGTCCATCTGCAAGAGGAAAAAGAAAGGCTGGGCGATGCCTTTCGAGGAGAAAACTACGCCTATTTCATGCCCGAAGCGGGGGGGCCATGCCGTTTCGGAATGTACAACAAGCTGCACCGCCTGGTTCTGGACCAGTTCGAAGACTTTCAGGACGTTCCCATCGTTTACCTGTCCTCGGAGAATTCTTACCGCACGGCGGACATCATGGCCCCCGAAAAAGCTTCGCCGTTCAGAAAGTTGAGCTACACGGCCATCGTGGTGGCGGACATTCTGGACCGAACCGTCTGGCGGGTGCGCCCTTACGAACTCCGCCCCGGTCTCACGGACAGCTTCATGGAAACGGCCCTTCAAACCATGGAGTCCGTCATTTTCGAGTCGGGAACTCAGCCCGATTATGAGCGCATCTACAACCTTCTGGAAGACATTGTGGCCACGGCCGCGTCCTTCATGGACCCCCACGCCCCGAGGCGACCCCGCATTGGAATCGTGGGAGAGATTTACCTTCGAACCCACCCCGACTCCAATCAGAACATCATCCGCCAGCTGGAGAAGTGCGGTGCGGAAGTGGTGGACGCATCTCTGGCCGAATGGATCAACTACGTCACCTTCGACCGCGGAAGAAAGCTTCGTCACACCTGGAACAAAGCCTGGCTGGGACAGGATCGCGAAACCCTTCGTTCAACCTTCAATCAGCTGTTGGCCAACAAGGTGGAGGATCTCTATCAGAAATGGCGCCAGGGAAAAGCTTACAGCAGAGCCCTTCGGCACCTGGACATTCAGAAAGATCACAGCATCGGCGACATCGAACGGCAGTTGCAAAAAGACCGTCTCTTCAATTTCGACATTGGCACGGAAGCTGCCCTGAGCATCGGGGGCGCACTGGAGTATGTCCACGAGGGTTTTGACGGCATCGTCAACGTCTTTCCCTTCACCTGCATGCCCAGCACCGTCTGCGCCTCCGTCCTCAAGCCCCTTCTCCATGAGATGCGCATCCCTTACCTGGATGCCCCCTATGACGGAACCATGCAAGCCAATCGGGAAATCGCCCTGCGCACCTTTGTTCACCAGGCCAAGCAGCATCTTCGGCATCGCGCAGAAAAAACAAAAACAAGGCAAACACATGACTCAACAAACCATGATCATCAACGCCGTCCATCCTGAGGAATTCCGGGTGGCGGTGGTTCAAGGGCAGACCCTTGAAGGATTTTTCGTTGAAAGTGCGGCCAAGAGCAAGCTAGTCGGAAACATCTACAAAGGCATCATCACTCACGTGCAGAGCAGCCTTCAGGCGGCTTTTGTCAATTACGGAAAGGAGAAGAACGGCTTTCTTCCCTTCCCGGAAATACATCCCGAATATTACAAAAGCGACCCCACCGAGTCGGTTCGCATTCAGGATGTCATCGAGACAGGCCAGGAAGTTCTGGTCCAGGTGGTCAAGGATGAGGTGGGGAACAAGGGAGCCCTGCTCACCACCTACATCTCACTGGCAGGCCGAGACATTGTGCTCATGCCCGGACAATCCCAGCGGGGCGTCTCCAGAAAAATCGAAGACGAGAAACAAAGGGAAAGGCTGAAAGAACTGGCCCACGGGCTCAAAATGCCCGAGGACATGGGCGTCATCATCCGCACCGTGGCAGAAAGCCGCAACAAGAAAGAAGTGAGCGAAGACCTGAACCATCTCCTCAAGATCTGGGAGGAGATCAAAAAGCTGGTGCAGGAGACGCAAGCCCCCGGGCTGATCTACAAGGAACAGGACCTGGCCATTCGCGTCATCCGCGACTACTTCACTCCCCAGATCAAGACCATTCTGGTGGACGACAAGGAGGTCTACCAAAGGGTCAGGGAATTCCTGCGCATCATCAGCCCCAAAAACCAGCGCAGCGTGAGGCTCCACAAGGGAGAGACGCCCATCTGCAACAAGTACAACCTGGAGGACCAGATCGAACAGATCTACCAGAAGCGGGTGCCCTTGAAGTCCGGAGGCTATCTGGTCATCGATCCCACGGAAGCCCTCGTCTCCATCGATGTCAACTCGGGAAGGACCAGCAGTGACGGGAACCTGGAAGAAACGGTCTTCAAGGTCAACATGGAAGCGGCGGGAGAAATTCCCCGCCAGTTGCGCCTGCGTGACCAGGGCGGTCTCGTGGTCATTGATTTCATCGACATGAAGGAATCCCGTCACATGCGGGACGTGGAACGCCGGCTCAAAGAAGAAATCAAAAAGGACAAGGCCAAGGTCACCGTGGGGCGCATCTCCCGGTTTGGGCTTCTGGAACTCTCGCGCCAGCACCTGGGGCTCAACATCATCAAGGGGTCCCACCTTGAATGCCCCGTGTGCCGGGGGACGGGCCTGACACGCTCCCCCGAAGCCACCGCCCTGTGTTACTTCAGAAAAATCTGGCTGGGCCTGGTGCAGAAAAAATCCGCCTCCGTCAAGGGCACCTTTTCCATTGAAGTGGCCAATTACCTCCTCAACCAGAAACGGCTGGACCTGATCAATCTGGAATCGCGCTATGACGCCACCATTTTCATCGAAGGCTCTTCTTCCATGATGCCCCACGAAGGGTGCCTGGAATTTACCCCGAGAGAGGCCTCGCCCGCTTCCAACGGGGAGGGTTGAGCCTTCAAACTCACTGAGGGCAACGATCAGGAATCACTGACCCATGGCAAAAACGATCCTCTTCTTGTTAGGCTTCTTTTTGATGGCGCCCATGGCCACGCAGGCCCACGGGGGAAAAGGCCCTGAGCTGACCCTGGAAAAGGGGGGCCACGACTATGGAACCGTGTATGTGGACGAACTGCCCCAATCCAGTCTCCACATCAAAAGCCTGAACACAGGGGATGCTCCGGTGGTCATCAGCAGTGTTCGCGCCTGTTGCGGCACCCGTGTCACCTCATGGCCGAGGGAACCCATTTTGCCGGGAGAAGAAAGGACCATCAGCGTGGAACTTCGCCTGCCGCCCCGCCCTCACCGCATCAGCCGGATGGTGACGGTCACCTACAACCATCCGGAAAACCCCACCGTTCATTACCGGATCGTGGGTGAGGTGGTGGCAAGAGACTGACACAAGAAACCCCGGGCAAAATGGGGAGCATTGCTCCACCAGGAGGGGACAGGGTCCTTTTTTGCACCGGCGACGGCTCAAGGGCTCAAAAACTGAACGGAACTGCACCCACAAGCCATGGTCACGCGCACAACCATTCTCCTGTCGCGCATCGTCCTGGGGGGAGTTTTCATCTTTTCGGGCTTCGTGAAAGCCATCGACCCCCTGGGATCGGTTTATAAGCTTGAGGACTATTTCCTGGCACTGGGTATCCCGGGGCTCCTTTCACTCCCTTTGCCCCTGGCCGTCTTGCTGAGCACCCTGGAACTGGTCATCGGCCTTGGCGTGGCCCTGCGCATCAGGATGGACTACAGCGCCTGGGGAGGGCTGCTCCTTCTGGCTTTCTTCACCCCCCTGACGCTTTTCATCGCCATCACGGACCCGGTGCCTCATTGCGGCTGTTTTGGCGATGCCGTCGTCATGAGCAACTGGCAAACCTTCTCCAAAAACGTGGTTGTCCTGGCAGCAGCCGTGGTGCTGTTTTCACACCGCAAGAAGGTGAAGCCCCTCCGGTCCCCAAGGGGAGACGCGGGGCTCATGGCACTGCTGGCATCCATGTCCGTGCTGCTCTCCGTTTACTCTCTGCACAATTTGCCCCTCATGGACTTCAGACCCTGGAAAGTGGGCAGCCCTGCGGCACAACTGGCAATTCCCGCACCGGAAGAAGCAAGTGTCTATCTGATTTTTGAGAACACCCGCACGGGAGAGAGGAGGGAGTACCCCGCTGATGATTACCCCTGGGACGATCCCCGGTGGGCGGCTCAGTGGAGCTTCAGGGACCAGCGCAAGGAGGTCACACGGCCACTGCAGGAAGCAGCCATGGAAAATTTTTACATTCAAGACGCCCAGGGACATGACCTCACAGAATTTTTCATGACACAGCCCGGATATCTATTCATGGTGGTGGCCCACGATCTCCACGGCACCAGCACCGAAGCCTTCCAACAGAGGGTCACTCCCCTTGCCCGGGCAGCGAAAGACCGGGGATATCCGTTCCTGGTGCTCACAGGCTCCTCCTGGCAGGTGATCGAAGAATTCACGCAGGCGCACGAAGTCTTCTACTCCTTTCATCTCTCCGATGAAGTCGCACTCAAAACGATCATCAGGTCCAATCCGGGACTGGTTCTCATAAAAGATGGGGTGGTGCAGGGCAAATGGGCCCATCGCAATATTCCGCAACCCGAAAAGATGCTGGAAGGGATGCCTTCAGGGAACGAGACAGAATGAAACGGGCGAACTTGAGAGCCATGCATTGCTTTTTGAACTGCTGAACAGGCGTCTCCACTCCGGAGTGCATGCGGGCGCTTGAAAACCGAAGGAAAAGGAGTCACGCTTGTCATGAAATTGACGTCAGCACTCGCATTGCTCATCGCTTTCATAGTCATTCCCAAGGTGGAAGGCGCCTCCTTCGACGGAAACCTGACGGCAAGGAGTGCGTGGGAAAAGCAGCAAAATGGAGGCCTGCTCATCATAGACATGAGACGCCCTGGGGAATGGCGTGCCACGGGGGTGCCCCGAGGTGCCATCATGCTCTCGCTGGAAAACCACCCTTCGGGTTTCGAAGGTTTTCTCCATGACCTGGAAGCACTGTTGCACGAGGACATGCAGCGCCCCTTCGTCCTCATATGCCGAACGGGCGGTCGCACGTCACGCCTTCTGCCCCACCTTCAAAAGCTTGGATTCAAAAACGCCATGCACGTCTCGGGAGGGATTTTCGGAAACCCTTCAAGCATCGGCTGGGTGGGGGAAAACCTTCCCATGAGCCCGGAAGGCCTCACCCTTTCCGATCTGAGTAAAAAATAAAGGAGCGCCACTTTTCCCTCCATGATGTTTCAGAGCAAAAATGGTCAATGTGCCCATTGTGCGGAAAAGGGTCATTGAAAAGTGACCGGCGGCCAAAACCGCACCTTCAGAAAAATGCCTGGTGATTCAGGGAATTTCAACCACTCGAGAAAGGAGGGCAGCATGGCTGAAAAAGAAAATCCTGCTTCTTCGCAGGCCCAGGAAAAAAACCTCAACGTGTTTGAAAGGTATCTCACCCTGTGGGTGGCCCTGTGCATCGTGGGGGGCATCGCTCTCGGCAGGCTGGCCCCAGGTGTCGCCTCCACACTGGATGGAATGGCCATCTACGTGGGGGACGCCCCCGTGGTCTCCATTCCCATCGCCATCGCCCTCTTTTTCATGATGTACCCCATCATGGTCAAAATCGACTTTGCAGAAGTGCTGCGCGCGGGGCGCACCCCCAAACCGGTCCTTCTCACCCTCGTGGTCAACTGGCTGATCAAGCCTTTCACCATGCTGGCTTTTGCCCTGTTCTTTGTGGGATTCCTTTTCAAAGACTTCCTGCCGGGCATGGACGTGCTCAAGGACGGCTCCGTCGTTCCCCTTTACCGTTCCTACATCTCGGGCATGATCCTTCTGGGCATCGCCCCCTGTACGGCCATGGTCCTCATGTGGGGATACCTGGCACGGGGCAACCAGGGACTCACCCTCATCATGGTGGCCATCAACAGCCTCACCATGCTGGTCCTGTATGGAGTGCTCGGCAAATGGCTTCTGGGAATCAATGAAATGCCCGTTCCCTGGCAGGCTCTGCTCCTTTCCATCTCCATCTACGTGGCCCTTCCCCTGGTGGCCGGATATTTTTCCCGCAAGTGGATCATACAGACCAAGGGGGTCGTGTGGTTCACCACCCGTTTCCTTCATTTTCTCACGCCCATCTCCATCATCGCGCTCCTGGGGACTCTCGTGCTTCTTTTCAGCTTCAAGGGCGAAACCATCATGGAAAATCCCCTGACCATTCTGTGGATCGCCATTCCACTCACCCTTCAGACCCTCTTCATTTTCGCCATCGCCTACGGGGCGGCCAAGCTGATCAGGCTTCCCTACGAGGACGCCGCACCCGCATCCATGATCGGAGCCTCCAACCACTTTGAAGTGGCCATCGCCACCGCCACCATGCTTTTCGGACTTCAGTCGGGTGCCGCCCTGGCCACTGTCATCGGAGTGCTCATCGAAGTGCCCCTCATGCTCATGCTCGTGAAAATCTGTTTGAAAACAAAGGGCTGGTTCAATCACGGGGCAACGGCAAGAGCCTGAGATCAGGGCAGTTGACATTATGAAGGAGACAGGCCATTCTTCTTCCCAAGATGAAAAGATCAGGAGTCAGCCATGCACAAACGTGTTCTCGTGGCAACGGACCTTTCGGAAGCCTCATCCAAAGTCATGGAGCAGATGAACTTTCTTGCCTGCCTGGGCTCCCGGGAAGCGGTGCTCATGCATTGCGTCAATGTCCGGGATGTGGGGGCCCTGACGGAGCAGTTGAAAATTGAACTGAACAAGTCCCTGGAGGAGCAAAAAAAGATCCTGGAGACACAAGGTTTCCAGGTGGAAACAGAGCTTGTTCTTGGACTCCCCCACATGGAAATTCACCGGATCGCAGAGGAGAAAGAATGCTCCCTCATCGTGGTGGGATCTCATGGGCGGAATGTTTTGGTCAGGGCGGCGACTCTCGGCGGAGTGGCCTTTGAAGTGGTCCACAATTCCACCCTGCCCGTTCTGGTCATCCGGCTCAAAGTCATCATGGAAAACGAATGCAAAACCTGCCGCATAGCGTGTGAAAACATGACTCACCATCTCCTTTACGTGACCGATTTTTCCAGGACCGCGGAAGAGGCCTTTTCCTATGTGGAAAGGATCGTGGAAGCGGGCGCCAGACGCATCACCCTTCTGCACGTGCAGGACAGGCTGCGAGTGAAAGAGTACCTGGAAGACTTCAACCGCATCGACCGGGCCCGCCTGGAAAAACTCCGGGATCAGCTCTTGGCCAGGGGAGCCGAAGAAGTTTCCATGGAAATTCCCCATGGGGATCCGGGTGAGGAAATTGTCAAATGTTCCCGGGAATGGGATGTGTCCCTCATCGTCATGGGAAGCCAGGGCCGGAGTCACACTCACGAGATCTTTCTGGGCAGCGTGTCCAAAGAAGTCGTCCGCAGGGCAACCGTGCCCGTGCTCCTCATCCCCGCGAAACGCATCACGCCTCCCTGAGAGGGCACTGCGTGCGATTTCGCGCGCAAACAACGGAGCAAATTGAAGAAGCAGAGCGCAATTGAAGAAGCAGAGCGCATTGGAGAGTTTGATTCATGAAAAAAAATGACTGGAAGTATCTGATCGATGTTCTCCTCTTTGTGAGCATCTGTGCCATCACGGCCATCGGACTGGTGCTCGCCTTTGTGATTCCCACCGGAAGAGCGGGAAGAGGAGAGGATGTTTCCAGATATTTTCTGGGACTGCACCGGCATGAATGGGGAGACATTCACCTTTACCTTTCCCTGTTCATGCTGGTTCTGCTCATTTTCCATGTGTGGTTCAACTGGGCCTGGGTGGCTCACTGGAGCAAAAACTACTTCGGAAAACACTGGAAAAAAACCCTCTGTGCCCTGTGCACCGCCTGGATCATCGTGCTGATCATTGCCTGGGCCATAGCACTGGTGTGAGGGCTCCCCCCACTCCTTGTTCCTCAAAGAGCCCTCTTTCCCCTCTTGGCAGGCTTGGGCGTGTCCCTTCCATTGCCTCCATGATATTGGGAAAGATGCCGCTGAGTCCATTTGCCGCCCTCCCGAGTCACCGGGCCATCGACACGGAGAAGGCTCTCGGTGTCGCCCTTTTCCCGTTGCATATTTGGGGACAAATAGATTGAATCGGTATGTCAAATGAGCTATGTAGCCGTAGGTGGTTTTTCTGGTCCCCAGGGGCGCTGAAAAAAAAGCAGGCGCGCAATGCCAGGCATGAATGTGGGACAAAAATGAAATGATCAACGGAGGCCCCGCACAATGGAAATGAAAGATTTTGTCAGACTCGCGATGAAGAATGTCGCCAAAAAGGTGGCCGACGGGTCGCTGGATAAACAGGAAGAAGGCTACAACGACTCGGAAGAAATGCTCCTCGACTGGATCTGGATCGAACTGAAAGAGGAGTCTCCGGACAAGGACACCGTCATTGACATGGACCTGGACGACCTTTATGAAGTCATTGAAAGTTCAGCCGACATGTACGAGGATTACCACATCCTTCTTGATTCCATCCGCCCCGCCCGGGGTGCCTGAAATTTTTCGATGGGCAGCTCTGATGGGCAGCTCTATTGATGCGCCCCGTGTGAGGGGCGTTTTTTTTTGGATCGCTCAGGAGAAGAAAAATGAAGCCCCTGTATCTCAACCCCGGAAGAGAAAAGCGCGTTCTTCAAGGGCACAGATG
>Ga0207421_10001938_pt1 | contig 26138 bp, 23 predicted proteins | sample SodLakKL_010_SED_4_FD_187542 | JGI IMG/M metagenome (GOLD analysis project Ga0207421, IMG submission 187542) | Alkaline sediment microbial communities from Lake Tanatar, Kulunda Steppe, Russia - 8KL_010_SED (SPAdes) (version 2) | ecosystem: Environmental > Aquatic > Non-marine Saline and... | reverse complement strand
TCATATTCGTAGATGTAGAACTCAGGAAGCCCGGCTTCTTCCAGATTGACAAGAACTACGAACAAAGCAAGGTCGTTCTTTTTGACAGTGATGTCCTTTCCCAATTTCCAGCCCTGCTTGTTGCGAACTGATCGAGTCTTTACCTGAATGGAAATGGTCTTAGCCCCGTCCTGAGTGGCAACGATCACGTCAAACAGAGGGTTGTTTTTTGGGGTGAGTAGTGCAAGATACCCACGCCGACAAAGCTCAGCGCAGACGAAGTACTCACCAGCCGTTCCCACAAGATTGTTTGACGATGTAAGAGTCATGTTCGTCTCCAGCCCAACAAGTGATTATCCAGTTTCTGAATATCTCAAGAATGTGGGGACCATGTTCATTTTTCTCGGGTGCAAGGATCTTGCTCCATGGGCACCCGTCACCATTGTGACCTCTCACCTTCTCTTGTTCCATTTATACATTGTCCATAAAGCTTACACAAATTTTTTCCGGCTACTCCTGCAAAACCCTCCTGGTGATCATCCACTGGGGAAGTAGACCCAGAACTGGAGATCTCATGAACCTCCCCCAGCCCTGCGGTTATGGAGATGGAGGTGTCGATATTGTTTGGAATCAACCCGGCAACCCAGCTCGAAAACCCTGGACACTGCCACTCGAAAAAATAGCCGGTAATTTGACCCAGAATCCATTTTCTCGAAACAGTCCATGCCTGAGTGTGCCTTCTTCATAAAAACGTCTCAAAATGGAAATTTCCAACCTTTATGGCGATGTTCGGGTTTTTGGAGTCGCGAATCCCTTGAACGGCGATCTGTCTGCCATATTTCAGGGCCTTTTGGCAGTTTTGGGAGTCCCCATGGCGGGCGTTTTTGAGAAATTACATTCTCCCATACATGAGGTTACTCACAGTGGGAAGGGTGGGTGTGGCTCGTGCCGACCTGTCCCCTCTGCAAATTGAGGACTGCCTGTTTTTCAGTATTCTTCAGTGACCTGAAGTGTGGTGGGGAGTAATGGCAGTTTTGGCAGTGCCTGTGGTAGGCGTTTCTGAAAAATGAACGCCATGATGTGAACGTCATTTCGAGGGGCATCAGGGTGGGATGCCTGCGCGCGCAAAATCAATCCGTGCGCGCAATATGCGCGTAACAGAAAAAAGGACTCAACGGCAATCCCGCTAAGTCCTTGATTTTCCTGGCGCGCCTGAGAGGATTCGAACCTCTGACCTACGGATTCGTAGTCCGGCACTCTATCCAGCTGAGCTACAGGCGCATTGTCTTTAACGGGTGCTTATGTAACAGACTTTGGAGACCATGGCAAGGGCAAAACGACAGGGTGTAGTGAGCAAATGAAATGTCCGCACTTTGCGGGTGAGTGAGCAGCGTGTTACGGAGTGCCGCTTGATGAGAAAAGGTTTTCCCTTTATTTGGAAGCACTCATGATATAGGTTGAACCCTTTTCAGGGACTTTGAAGTTCCCTTTTCAATTCACCTTCAAACAGTGGTCTTCTGGAACATGTCGGTTTGGACTCGACAGCAGAAAATGGGGCTGGCCGCCGTGATCATGGGAGTGAGCGTGCTCCTCTCCCGTTTCACGGGGCTCATTCGCGACAAGGTGATCTCCTACCTTTTCGGTGCCACCCGGGAATCGGACCTTTACTTTGCAGCCTTCGTCATCCCCGACTTCATCAACTACCTGCTGGCAGGCGCCTATTTTTCCATCACCCTCATTCCTCTTCTCGCCCTCTATTTTGACAATCAGGAGGAGGAGGGATGGAGGTTCTTCTCTTCCGCCGTCAACTGGATCGGTGTCTGCATCATCGTTCTCACCCTTGTGGCCATGGCATTCGCCAAACCCCTGGCGAGAATTGCCGCTCCCGGGCTTCCGCCGGAAGATCTCGTTCGACTGGCGTATTTTCTGCGCATTGTCATGCCCGCACAGGTTTGCTTTCTCGTCGGTTCCTGCTTCACGGCCATTCTCTATTTGCGGCGCCAGTTTCTCGTGCCGGCCCTCATTCCCATTGTCTATAACGGCCTGATCATTCTGGGCGGCGTTCTTCTGCGCCACACGGGCATGGAAGGGTTTTGCTGGGGAGTCCTCGCGGGCGCCCTGCTGGGAAATCTGCTTTTGCCCGCTCTCGCCGTTAAGCTGGGCGGGGGCCTGAAGTGGAGACCGTCCTTCACGCATCCGGGGTTGAAGCGCCTTTTAATCCTGGCCTTGCCCCTCATGATCGGACAATCCATCGTGGTGCTGGACGAACAGCTGGTGAGAATTTTCGGTTCCCTGGTGGGGGAGGGCGCCGTGAGCTGGCTCAACTACGCCCGGCGCATCATGCTCGTGCCCGTGGGAGTGGTGGCCCAAGCCGCCGGGGTGGCTTCCTATCCCTTCCTGGCCCAGCTCATCGCGCAGCAGGACTTTCAAAAATTCCACGCCACCCTCAACAGGGCATTGGAAGGCGTGCTTTTTCTCCTCATTCCCATGTCCGTGTGGATGATCATCGTCGCCAGGCCAACCATCACCCTCATTTTCCAGCAGGGAGAGTTCGGTGTGGAGGACACCCTTGCCACCACAAGATTGCTTCAGATATCCCTCGTCCTGGTTTTTTGCTGGGGCGTTCAGCAGATCGTGGGCCGGGCTTTTTACGCGAGGCAGGACACCCTCACTCCCGCAGTCATGGGAACGCTGGTCACCATCGCCTGCGTTCCTCTCTTTTACCTGCTCACGTTGCACCTTGGAGCCATGGGCGTGGCTCTGGCCAGTGCTCTGTCCATTTTCCTCTACACCCTGGGTCTCAGTTTATGGTGGTGCCGCAGGTTCGGCACCGACGCCTTCCGGGGCTTGGGATCCACGGTGGGCAAGGTTTCGGCCATCACGGCCATTTCCGCTGCTCCTGCCGTGAGCGTGAGGGGCACCCATCTTTTCGACCCGGTTCTTTCGCCCTACCTCGCCTCCCTGTGGCAGCTTGCCGCAACGGGATTGATTTTCGGCACCGTTTTTCTGCTTTTTGCTCTTCGCTGGATTCCCCATCTTGTGGAGCCGGTGCTCAGAAAAATGGGTCCGCCCGGGCAGTGGCTGCTCAAGGCATCACGGCCCCGGTCCTGATGACAACGCTGCTGAGTTCACGAATTGTGTGTTGCCCACCCCCCTGCCCCCCGCGAAGGCTGGGGGCTGGAAGACTTTGAAAAGACAGGATTCCCGCCTCCGCGGGAATGACGTGAAGGGAATTTTATTCAGGGTGGAACACTTTGGTCAACAGCATTGGGTCCTGATGAGCCTCCATGGGCGGTTTGAGTGGGGTGGAAGCTTGCCGGGAACACACCTGGGCAGAAAAATTTGTCTCCATATAGATTTTGCGGTTTTTGGCGAAATGAGTAAGATGTGGGCATGATCAGCTAAAGTGGGGGCTGCATCACCATTCAAAAATGGTTTCAAATGCATGAGGGGGAATGAATATCATGAAAGCCAAAGACGTCATGACAAAAAATGTGATCACGGTGACTCCCGAAACGGAAATCACCAAAGTTGCCGAGATTCTCCTGAACAAGCGCATCAATGGCCTTCCCGTTCTGGACGGAAAATCCAGGCTCGTGGGCATTATCTGCCAGAGTGACCTGGTCACACAGCAGAAAAGGGTTTCCCTGCCTTCCATATTCAACCTGCTGGATGGACTCATTCCACTCAGATCGCCCAGGAGCTTCGAGCAGGAAGTGAGCAAAATCGCCGCGGTCACCGTGAAGGATGCCATGGTGAAAGATCCCGTCACGGTGACGCCGGAAACGAGCATCGAAGAAGTCGCCACCTTGATGGTGGAAAAGAAATTTCACACCCTTCCCGTGGTTGAGGACGGCTGGCTTGTGGGAGTGATCGGCAAGGAAGATGTGCTGAAAACTCTCCTTCGAATGGAAGAGGGAAAAGAATCCTGAACCCTTCGGACGGGTTGTGCCCCCTTTCCCTTGAGTGATCATCGCTTTTTTCAGAATAGAGACCCAAGATCTTTCAGGTTCAAAACGGGCTTACCTTGAAAGGGGTCCCGTTCCACCTGAAAGGCCAGGTCCTGAGGGCCGCATCTGCTCAGGGAGTCAACATCCAGAAGGTTTGCGCCACGCCAGTAGATCGCCTTCAGCCCTCCGTTTAGTTTCAGCCGCAGGTGGTCGCCTCCCCGCCCGAAGGGAACGGCGCCTTGAATGCCGGCGTTTCTGATTCCGAAGGTGGGGGTTGGGTTCCCCATTCCATGGGGCTCCAGCTGTTTTAGGGCTTCCAGGAGGGAAGGGGTGATGAGTCCCCCGCTGATGAGAGCGTCCACTTTTTTCTCGGGAATGAAGTGTTCTCGGGGGTAGGATTGCATCACTTCTTCGAAGCAATGGGCGAATTCGTCAAAATGCCTCAGTTCCAGGGTCATGCCCGCCGCCTGTTCGTGTCCTCCCCACTTGAGCAACAGGTGGGAACACTTGCCCAGTGCCTCGTAAATGTTGATTCCCGGAACACTCCGCGCCGATCCCCTCGCCACGCCCTTTTCCTGATCCATGGCAAAGAGCACCACCGGCCCGTAGTGCACTTCCCTTTGCAGTCTGGAAGCCAAAATGCCCACCAGGCCGTGGGGCCATGAGGGGTCACCCAGCACCAGGGTTCGCCCTCGGCTCCCAAGGACCTTCGAGTCCCCGGTGATGGATCGAAGAATACTTTCCTCCGTTTTCTGGCGAAGGGCATTGAGTTCGTGAAGTCGCCGGGCCAGATGAACCGCATCCCGGGGAGATTGGCTCATGAGCAGCCTGTAGGCGAGCAGCGGCTCGTCCATGCGCCCCGCCACGTTGATGCGGGGCCCCAGGTAGAAAGCGAGGTCACCGGCTGAAAGATCCGGCCGGTCCCGCAGGCCCGCCTGTTCCATGAGAGCATTCATGGGCCCGAAGTTGCGTGTGTTGAGACACTTCAACCCTCCTTGAACGAGAATCCGGTTGGCACTGAGCAGGGGAACCACATCGGCGACGGTGCCCAGCGCCGCCAGGGTGAGATATTTCCCGTCCAGCGGGGGAGGAGGGAAAGCTTCAGGAAGCACGCGCCGAAGCCGGGCCAAGAAAAGAAGCGTCAAGCCCGCGGAAGCAAACTCTTTGAAGGGGGATGCGCATTGAGGCTGCTTGGGATTGATGAGCACGTTGGCGGGCGCGGCACCCCGGTCAGGCACTTCGTGATGGTCCACCACGATGACGTCTGCCCCGTTTTTGCGCACTCTTTCAATGACGCCCGCATCGGAAGTGCCGCAATCCAGGGCCACAAAGAGCTTTGCATCGGGATGCATCTCCAGGGCGCGCAAGGGAAAGCCGTACCCCTCGCTCCTGCTGGGGATCACCACCTCGTAGGGGGAATAGCCGATGTCCCGAAGAAAAAGGGCCACCTGGGCCAGGGAAGTGATCCCGTCACAGTCATAATCCCCAACCAGAACGATTTTGTTTCCACGATGAAGGTGGTGGCTGAAAAGGGCGGCCCCCTCTTTCATGCCATACGCAGAGAGAAAGGGTTCCAGATCGCTGATGGAGCCGTTGAGAAATGACGGGTCTGCCTTTCGGTTTTCCAGGAGGATGGGAACCACTTCCTCGACGGTGGAAGGCCTTTTCTGCGAGATCAGCCTCCAGCGTGCCCTGGCCGTGGAAAATTTTGTTCGGTCGCGCTGCACTGTCATGAAGTCTCTGTCACTTTTCAAGGGTGAGAATGATGTCCGCCACGGTGGCCCCTTTGCCCTCCTCGTGGACGATGAGCGGGTTGATGTCCAGTTCTTTGACCTGGGGATTGTCTGTGACCAGGTTGGACAAACCCACCAGCAGTTTTTCGATAGTCTCGATGTCCGCCTTGGGCTTGCCCCGGTAGCCTGTGAGGATTTCATATCCCTTGATGTTTCGGATCATGCGGCGGGCGTTGTTGCGACCGATGGGGGCCAGGCGAAAAGACACGTTTTTGAATAGCTCCACGTAGATGCCGCCAAAGCCGAACATCAGTAGATGGCCGAATCCCGGGTGCTTGTTGACACCCAGAATGACCTCCTCACCCTTGGGAATCATCTTGGTCACGAGGACTCCGTAAATTTCTGCCTGGGGGTTGTAGGCGACAGCGTTTTTGACAATGTCCGTGTAGGCCTTTTTCGCTTCCTCACGGGTTTCTATGTTCAGAACGACGGCCCTGGCGTCCATTTTGTGAAAGATTTGCGGAGAGACGATTTTCATGACCACGGGGTAGCCCATTTGGTCCGCCATTTGGCTCGCCTCTTCCTCGGACCTGGCGATTTCAAGGGGTGGGGTGGTGAAGCCATAGCATCTGAGGAGTTCGGCGCCATCGTGTTCTCCCAGCACCGTTCTTCCTTGTTCGAGACATTTGGACACGATTTCTTTGGCTTTTTCCCGGTCAAAGCGAAGGTCGTACTGGGGCAGTATGTTCCGCCTCACCCAGCGGGTGGCTTCGTGGAGCATGCCCAGCGCCCGAGCGGCATTCTCGGGAAACATGTAGACCGGCACATGGTTTTCCTGCAGGTACTGAACTCCCGAAGAGACGTCCACGACGCCCATGAAGCAGCAGACGATGGGTTTGTGGGTGCTTTGGTAGGTTTTGACGATGGCCCGGGCAGTTCCCACAGCATCGGTCATGGACTGGGGTGTGAGGATCATGAGCACGGCGTCCACGCCCTCGTCTTCGATCACGGCGTTGAGGGCGTGTTCATAGCGCTGACTGGGGGCATCGCCGATGACGTCCACGGGATTGTTGAAGTTTGCCGTCGGGGGCAGGTGGCGGCGCAGTGCGGCGTCGGTCTCCGGAGAAAATCGGGCCAGTTTGAGTCCGGAAACCTCCGTCATGTCCGTGGCGATGATGCCCGGCCCTCCCGCGTTGGTGATGATGGCCGTCCGGTTGCCCGAAGGAAGACGATTGGCGGAAAAAGCTCCCGCATAGTCAAAGAGTTCGTCCACCGTCTCCACCCGAATGATTCCCGCCTCCTGAAAAATGGCGTTGTAGACGGCTTCTGAACCGGCAAGGGATCCCGTGTGTGAAGAGGCTGCCCGGGCTCCTGAAGCGGTCTTTCCTGACTTGATCACCAGGATGGGCGTGGGCTGGGCACTGGAGGTCATTTTTTTTACCTCCTCCATAAAGCCTTCCCGCATGCGCAGTTCTTCCATGTAAACCATGATCACCTTGGTCTCGGGGTCCTTGTGATAGTATCGAAGCAGATCGAATTCATCCACGTCCGCCTTGTTGCCGATGGAGACAAACTTGGAGAATCCGTATCCCCTGGAAATGGCAAAATCGAGCACCGCCGTGCAGAGTGCTCCGCTCTGGGAGCTGAACGAAATATTGCCGTATTCGGGAAGATGGGTGGAAAAGCTGGCGTTCAAACGCACATCCGGGTGAGGGTTGATCACTCCCAGGCAGTTGGGGCCCACCAGGGGAATGGAGGCTTCACGGCAGACGCGGGCGATCTCTTTCTCTATGGCCGCACCCTCCTCACTCACTTCCTTGAATCCCGCCGATACGATGACGATGCCCCGCACGCCCTTTTCCACGCATTGCCGGACAGCCTCCAGTGAAAGATCGGGAGGAAGAATGATCATGGCCATGTCCACAGGATCGGGAATTTCAAGGATGCTCTTGTAACAGCGGACGCACAATATGGAGCGAACTTTCGGGTTGACCGGGTAAAGGGTGCCCGTGTATTGGCCTCGAAGAATATTGGCGAAAATATCGTGACCCACCTTGCCTGGCGTGGAAGATGCCCCCAGCACGGCAACAGAATTGGGTGAAAAAATGGCGTCGAGCTTTTCCATGGTCAAACCTTTCCTTGAGTTCCTGTTATCGGAGTTTCGAAAAGACGGGATGGATTCATGCCATCGGGAAGTGTGGGCGGATAGTGTCATGCCAAGAGTCGTCAGCGCCACATGAAGTGTACACATCCAATCAAAAATAAAATCTTTCTAGCATTGAAAGGTTCAATAAGTCTATGGAGATGGAGAACTTTAATGGAAGTGTGAACCAAAATTCCATGGATATTTTGTGTTCAAACTTTGTGAAATCTGCTATAAAATCCAACCTCAGAGTCGTTTTCAAACCATGCATTCGTTGAAAAATCAGAGCGTTGCATGGGAATTTTTTCTCGATCATCATGGGCAGAAAAAAACGATCTCCGTTTTTTTGCCATGTTCTTCCACAAAACCCGAATGATATCTTTGAAAATTCGGTTTGCGAAAATTCGGTTTACAACCTTTGACTATGTGTGAACTGACACTGTTGAAGCCTCGGGAGTCTTCGGAAATGGACACAATCACCTACTTGAAAGCTTTCATTAAGGACAGGAATGTCGCCTCGGTCACCCCAACCTCTTGCGTTTGTGTCAAGAGCCTGTGCGGCAATATAAACTTCAAAGAAACGGATTTGATCATTGAATACGGTCCGGGCACAGGTGTTTTCTCCGACTTCCTGCTCAAAAACATGAAGAGGGATGCCCGGCTCATCCTCATTGAAAAAAACAAGGACTTTGGCTCCATTCTTCAGCGAAAGATCAATGATCCCAGGGTGGTTGTGGTCAATGACAGTGCGGAAAACGTCCTCGAAACCCTTCGTGGCTGCAAGGAAGCCCAGGCGGACTGCATCGTTTCAGGCATACCCTTCATCATGATCAAAGACGAGATGAAGCAGAAAATCCTGTACAACACGCACCGGGCCCTGAAAACGGGGGGCAAGTTCCTGGTGTACCAGACATGTTTCCAGACGGATTCCCACCTCAAAGTACACCTTCAAAAGTACTTTCCCAGTGTGGAGACCAGGTTCGAAGTGAGAAACATTCCACCCATGAGACTCTATGAGGCTGTGAAGTGAGGCACCGAGGATTCCTGAACATGGGGTTGTGGGCCGGAGGTTTTTTTTGGACAGGAAGACCCGGGGTCGAGGTGACCCCAGATCTTCCTCTCTCAGGGAAAATGTAAGGCGGGTTGTCTGGGAAAGGATTTTACTTCAGGGAAAACGAAAAACAATCCGCCGAAACCCTGAATTGCCTATAGGTAAAAACACCCACTTCAAGATACGGTGATTTTCGGTTCCCTGCAAAATCACCCCTGAAGTATCTTCTTGCGCTTTTCGCTTCTCGGCCAAAAGGGGATGATTCAAATGCGTTCATCCTTGAAGTCATTCCGCGAGTCCTCCCGCGTCGCGTGCACTTTGTGAGAGCCGTTTCTGGTCCAGTCGGCCTCTTTTTCCCACCTGGATCGTGCGCGGAGCACCGGAACGATGAAGCTCCCCCATGCGAAGGCCCGGGAAGAGCGCTCTGGCAATCTTCTTCATTGTCATCCCCTCTGCAATGACCTTCACAAATTCTCTCTCTTCAGGTTTCCGGGTTCTTTCGTCCGTGAAAGCCCCATGACAAAGGGGTGGTGTTTCTGGCCCGCAATCATACGGGGCACTCATTGAAAAGCAAAACCGAAACAGGGAGGTGTTCCTAAAAGCGTGGATCCCTACAGCTGCATGACTCCCGGCAAGGAGAGACTCTACACACTTCCCTTTTTCACCATGGCCTTTGCCAACCTCTGCAACTTAACGAGTTTCGGGGCGTTTTTTCTCTTTCCCCTTTTTGTGACCCAAAGAGGCGGAGACCAGGTGGATGTGGGGGTGATCATGGGGGCGTTCGCTCTCGCCTCGGTGATTTGCCGTCCCTGGATTTCGGAAATGATCGATCGAATGGGGCGCAAATGGACCTTCACCCTCGGGGCCATCGTCATGACCCTCATGCCCCTCACCTACACGACCCTCAGAGGCAATGTGGAGGATTTTCTCTGGCTCTTGATCGTCTTCCGGGTGATTCATGGAGTGGGATTTGCCATCAGCCTCACCGCCGCCTTCACCTTTGTGGCGGACCTGGTTCCCCCCTCAAGACTGAACGAAGGCGTGGGCATGTTCGGCGTCTCCGGATTGACGGGAGCAGCCCTTGGTCCTGTCATCGGCGAATGGATCATCAATTATTCTGGCTTCACCAGTCTCTTTCACATCGCTGCCATCATTCCTTTCGTGGGTTTGCTGGCACAACTGTTCCTCACGGAAACTCACTCCCGTACCGCCCGTGTCGTATCCCACTCTTTTTTCAAGGTGCTGGCCATGCCACGAATACTTCTCGTGGCAGCGCTGTCTTTTCTTTTTGGGGTGGGCATTGCGGCCTCCAATGGCTTTGTCTCGCCTTATGCCAGTGAGATGCGCGTGGCTTTTATTTCCGTCTATTTCATGGCCTATTCGGCTGCTGCTATTGTCACACGGTTCGCTGGCAGCCGCATTGCCGATCAATACGGTGAAGAAAAGGTCATTCCCTACGCCATGTTCATAGCCGGTACGGGCTTTTTTCTTCTTGTTTTCCTGGGGGGAGAAATCCTGCTCCTGTGCGCGGGCTTGCTGGCAGGATGCGGGCATGGTTTCCTGTTCCCGTCGCTCAATGCACTGGCCCTCCGTGGAGCGCAGTCTCACAGTCGAGGAAAGATCACGGGTGCTTTCACGGGAAGCATCGATGCGGGAGTTTTTGCGGGATCTTTGATTCTGGGCCTCATAGGCGAGTATTTCGGCTTCCGGGTTCTTTTTCTCACGGCGAGCCTCGCCCTGTGGACAGCCCTTCTCCTTTTCCGTTTCCAGACGTGGAGGCACCCTCATTTGCTGCTGTCTTCGGGCAGAGATAAGTGCTGAGGGCAGAGAGAGGGCAGCGGATCTGGCTGCGCCAACGCTTGAAATGCCGGAAAGACTTAAAAAGTTGTCAGAGCACGCCTCTGTAGAATGCGAGTTTTCGTGCGTGAGGTTCAAAGGCTTTGATGAGTTCCTCCTGCTCTTCAGGTCCCATGGGAGAGAAATCGCGCCCCGTGTTTGCCAGGGTGGTCACATGGCCAGGGGTTGAACACCCCACAATGGCCACTGAGATCTCCTGAGAGAGAGCAAATCGTATGAGAAGTTCCGCCGTGACATTGCCCTGGGGGAAGAGGTAGTGCGAGGCTCCGAGAATTTTCATGGCGATGATGCCCAGGCCCTTTTGCCTTGCAGCGGTCAAAGTACCTGTCATGAAGCCGCCCAATGCAGCCTCGACGGGATTGACAGGCATCATGACGGTGTCCACGGGCCATTCCTCGATGGCTCTCGTGAGAACAGCCGGATCGTGGTGACCCGTGACCCCGATGTGTCGAACCTTTCCAGAGGCTTTCGCCTCCGAAAAGGCTTCCAGCGCTCCACCCGCAGCAGTCATGGCGTCCAGGTCTTCGTGGGTGCGGACATCGTGGATCTGCCACAGATCCAGATGGTCTGTGCCCATGGTCCTGAGGGTTTGATGGAGTTCCTCGAGGGCCCCCTTCCTGTCCCGCCGGGCTGATTTGCTTGCCTGAAAAACATGCTCTCTCACCTGGGGCCGGGCGGGCCAAACCTTGCCGTAATATCCTTCACTGCCCGCATAGGCGTGGGCACAATCAAAATAAGTCACCCCCTGCTCCAGGGCGGTCATGATCACGGGCACCGCTTCGTCCTCACGGCCGTGCGTGCGAAGGATTCCCTCTCCCCCCAGTCCGACCTGGGTGATGCTCACATTTGTCGTTCCAAGTTCACGGGTGGGTATGTCTCGCTTTGGCATACGGACCTCCTCAAAGGGCAATGGCCGATGCAGTTTTGCTTTGCTGCTGCACGCCTCTCCGGATTCCTGGTTGCGTTCACTCTTCCTGCTGCATCATGGACAGGCGTTCTTCCAGCAGGTCCATTCTTTTTTTCAGTTCGTCAAAGTCTTTTTTCCGAACGAACTCCAGATTTTCTGTGAACCTGCCCAGAGTGGAGGAGGTCTTCGCATTGATTTCCTCCCACTGCTGTTCTCCGGCGCGGATGAGATCTTCCGCCAGTTTTTCCGACTCGGCAGTGGTCAGCTTTCCTTCTTCCACAAGCCTTCGTGTGGTCTCGTCGATTTTCTCCTTTGTGAGAATCGCTGCTCCAATGCTGGCGAAAAACCCTCTTCTCAAGAGTTCAAGCATTTTGGGAACCTCCCTGTTTGGCATCCACAGTTTTTGTTCATTGGTTCATCGTTGTGATATTTTTATTTCTTCGCACAGGGTGATCAGGCTTTGGTGCGCCAGGGCACAGCAAAGTCAGTGGTCTGGTGAGTGAACGATGCTACTTTCATGGTATCCCAGAAGCAGGGGATTTACAATTTTTCTCTGTTCTTTCGTCTTGCGGGGCCTTTTCAGGCACAGTTTGTTTGAACCGGGACAAATGGGGGAGGTGAACCGTTTTGGAAACCATACGGCAACGCATGATCGCTTTGCTCACGGAAGGGGAGTACACAGACCGCGAACTCTCTCAGTTGCTTGGAATCAGGGAAAAGGAGGTGCTGCATCATTTGGAACACATCAGACAGTCGGCCATGGCCAGAAAAATGAAGCTGAAGGTGATCCCGGCCCGATGTCTGCACTGCGGCTATTCCTTCGAAAGCCGCCGGCGGTTGAGCAAGCCCGGCAGATGCCCCAGGTGCAAGGGGGAGCACGTGGAAGATCCCCGGTATCACATTGCATGAGAAGTGAGCGTGCGGGTTCATGGGCGGCCCCATGCACTTTCACAGGACCACGCCCCCCGAAGGCCGGTCAGCTTTGAGGGGTTCCGGGAGAAAAGCTTTATAATTCTCACTGTTCAGTTGGACGGCATGTCTTTCAGTGACTCTGAAATTTTGGGTGATAGGGGAATGTCATTCCCTGGTGGAGGGAACAGGCCTGCTTCCTGGCCATGGGAGCCCCAAGGAAGCAGGTCCCTTCAAGCCCTTTCCAAAGGAGCAAGCCCTTTCTTTGAAAGCCGCACCTGTTCATTCCCGAATCTCTCGTGGTGAAAATCTGTTGACAAAAGAAATAAGTGTGGCTAATTGGTTGACCTACTATAAATAAGCTATACTAAAAAATGGCGCATTGACCTCCTGCTTCAGAGGGGCAGGAAAAAAGGTTGAGCGACAAGAGCTGGAAAAAACTCATCATCTTGTAGCATGAAATTCTTTCCGGTGCACGGCAAATCAGTTTTTTGCAGCTGCTTGCAACAGGAACGGGATGAATTTTTTGAAAGGGAGCGACACGATATGAATTTGAGCAAACCAAATGCCAATGATGCCACCCTGTCTTTTACCCGCTCGAAAAACGTGGTGCCCATGAGCGGAATGTGTTCCCGCTGCGTCGATGGGTGTCGTGGAAACTGCGAAGTGTTCCGGTCCACCTTTCGGGGACGCGAAGTGATCTATCCCGGCCCCTTTGGCCGGGTCACTGCCGGGGGCGACAAGGATTACCCCGTAGATTATTCCCACCTGAACATTCAGGGCTATGCCATGGGGGCCAATGGCCTTCCTTCCCATGTGGCACCGGGGCCTGACACGGCCATTTTTCCTGCGGTGAACACGGAAACGGAGTATGGTTGGGACCTGAAAGTCAAAATGAAGGTCCCCATCTTCACAGGAGCCCTCGGCTCCACAGAGATAGCCCGCCTCAATTGGGAACACTTTGCCATCGGTGCGGCCATCAGTGGCGTGACCCTGGTTTGCGGGGAGAACGTCTGTGGCATCGACCCCGAACTGGAGCTCAACGGCGAGGGGAAAATCGCCAGATCCCCCGAAATGGATCGCCGCATCGACATCTATAAAAAATATCATTCCGGCTATGGTGAACTCCTTGTCCAGATGAATGTGGAAGACACGAAGCTGGGAGTTGCGGAATATGTTGCAGAAAAACATGGTCTGGACACCATTGAACTCAAATGGGGGCAGGGGGCCAAGTGCATCGGAGGGGAGATCAAGGTGCACAGCCTGGAACGAGCCCTCGAACTTCAGAAGCGGGGTTACATCGTGACTCCCGATCCCTCTGATCTCATCATTCAGGCCGCTTACAAGGATGGGGCCATCAGGGAATTCGAGCGCCACAGCCGTCTTGGTTTTGTGAGCGAGGAAGGTTTTCTCTCCGAGGTGGAACGGCTGAGAAAAGTGGGTTTCAAGCGGATCACTCTCAAGACGGGTGCCTACAGCCTGCGGGAACTGGCCATGGCCATCAAATGGGGGTCCAGGGCAAAGATCGACCTGCTGACCATCGACGGGGCTCCCGGGGGAACGGGCATGAGCCCCTGGCGCATGATGCAGGAGTGGGGCATCCCAAGCATTTACATTCATTCAGCCGCTCAAGGTTTTTGCCAAAAGCTCGCCCAAAAAGGAGAGAGGACTCCCGATCTCGCTTTTGCAGGGGGTTTTTCCAGCGAGGACGGTGTGTTCAAGGCACTGGCACTGGGAGCCCCCCATGCAAAAGCCGTCTGCATGGGCCGCGCGCTCATGATACCGGGCATGGTCGGCAAAAATATCGGCGAGTGGATCAAAAAGAACGATCTGCCCAAGACCGTCAGCGCTTTTGGCAGCACGGTGGAAGAGATCTTTGTGAACTACGAAGCTGTCAAGGAACAGGTGGGAAGCGATGAGATCAAAAACATTCCCCTGGGCTCCCTCGGCATTTACAGCTATTCGGACAGGATCAAAGTGGGCCTTCAGCAGCTCATGGCCGGTGCCCGGTGCTTCCGGGTTCCCTCCATCACGCGCCGGGAACTCATGTCCCTGACGGAAGAGTGCTCAAAAGTCACGGGCATTCCCTATGTGATGGACGCTTATATGGATGAGGTGGAAAGCATCCTCAACAGTTGATTCATTTCCGTGATCAAAAGTTTTACTGAAAAAAACGGGTGCCGCCGATTTGTGTCGGGTGGCACCCGTTTTTGTTGCCCGTCGCCATTCCCCGCCTGAAAATGTTCTTCGCCACCCATTCAATCCATTGGGCTGAATCCTGCGGCAAAAGATTCTTGCCTTCACCGTTTGTGCGTTCTACCATGAAATCCTCTCCACATTGTGTTGGAACCTTCTGGTGAAATGAATTTCACAAAAGAAGAAGATGCACCCGGGCCGAAGGATTGTCCCCTTGCAGCAATCACAAAGACCTCGAAGCCGTCCTCAAGGAGAAGTCATGAAAAAGAAAGGGAGTCAGGGCACTGTCGATCGACGCTCGTTTATGAAGGCTCTGGGCATGGGAGGTGCTTTTCTTGCCTTGAATGCCACCGGCTTTGTGCCCGGCGCATTGGCATCGGACAGGGCGAGGCCTTTCAGGCTGCCGCCCCTGCCTTACTCACCCCGGGCACTGGTGCCCTACATCTCCCAGGCCACCATGAATTTTCACTATGGCCGGCACCATGACACCTACGTTTCCAACCTCAACCAACTGGTCAGGGGAACTGGCCTTGCGGGGGATTCCCTGGAAGACATCATTCGCAAAACCGCGGGAAAAAAAGACCAAAAGGCTATTTTCAACAATGCTGCCCAGTCATGGAACCATGATTTTTACTGGCACAGCATGAAACCCGGAGGGGGAGGAAAGCCGTCGGGTGAACTGCTGCGGATGATCGAAGAGTCCTTTGGAGACTGGCAAAGCTTCAAAGACGATTTTTCTCAATCGGCACTGACCATTTTCGGGAGTGGCTGGGGCTGGCTCGTGCAGGAAGGATCCAAACTCAGGATCGTGCAGACCAGAAATGCGGACACTCCCCTGGTGGAAGATTTGAACCCGCTGCTCACGATCGATGTTTGGGAACACGCCTACTATCTGGACCGTAAAAATGTGCGCAAAGATTACATCACCGTCTTCATGAATCATCTCATCAACTGGGAGTTTGCCCGGAAGAATCTCTTGCCCGTCTGAGGCGAGGGAAAAACGTGATCGGAAGGTGAGTGCCGGTCCATGTTTTGAAGGGGAGCAAGGAGGAGGGAAGCTTCATGCGTCGGTGTCTCGTAGTGTCCTGTGCCCGGCGCAAACAAGAAACTTTTTGAATTCTATATATTCAAAAGACATATTTTGAGTGGTTTTTGAAATACTCATAAAGTGAAGCACCCAAGTCGGCCGGGAAAGCGTCCTTTTGAATTGCATGCTTCCGGCTGCGTTCACATGAGGTAAGACCCGAGGCGCTCCAGCTCTTCATCTTTGAGGTTGGAAAAGGTGGCGCCCACTTGAATTTCGTCTCCCACTTCGGCGATCCTTCTCGTGTCGCAATCCAGGTGCAGCACGTGACCTCCGTTGGGGAGCTGCACGGCCAGCACAAACCGAGGCAGCTGTCCAAGGGAATCCAGCCTGATGTCAGACCCCTTGGGGTAGGAGAAGAGCACCCCTCCCAAAGACATGTCCAAAACCATGGACGAGAAAGTCTTGACCTCCGACTCGGTCCTGAGAAACGTGATGGCGGGAAGGGTGACCTGCTTTCGGGGAAACCTGCGTCTTTCTTCAGGGGTGCTGTTGTGAGGCAGAAACCCTTCCCGTTCCAGATAGTCAGAAATGACCTTGTCGAGCAAAGAGGCCACGGTCCGCCGCTCTCTGCGGGCGGCCTTTTTCAGGGCCTCGCGCACTCGTCGACTCATCCGCATGCTATAAATGACGTCCTTTTTCACGGCACCGAAGACTCCACTTGTTTGTGTGGGCTAACTCACTCATGTCTGCGAACAAGAGCCTTGCTGATCTTCGCAGCGTCCAAAAATTTTCACGCGTGTCAACAGATGGGGAAATTTGGAAAGGTCATGTTTTTATCTTGTACAATCAAGGTAATACGATGTCAAAGAAAAAGTGGTGGTGAACGCAAAAAGTTGCCCACAGCGTGAAACATGAACCGGGGGGTTGTCCTCCTGGGGAAAGGTCTCCCCTTCGGGAGAGCTTTTGGAATGATTTTGAAGGCTTTCACGAGGCGGAGAGGGAGCCTTTCCGGTGAAAAGACCAGGAGGCATCTTTCACTTGATCTTGATCCAAAGCATTCGTGCCGTGTTGGAGCCGGGGTTTTTCCACATGGTTGGCATTTCAGTTGTGAGGTAGATGACATCCCCTGTTCGAAGAGTGTGGGCGGCCTTTTGCAGCTTGACCTGCACTTTGCCGGTGAGCATGTATCCGATCTCTTCTCCTTTGTGGATGAAGAAATGTGAAGAGAGGGTGCGGTTGGGGGGGATCTCAATGAGGTAGGGCTGAGCCCGTGAATCAAAGTCGACGGAAGTGAGGAGTTTGGCCACAATGGAGTCTTCGGGCAGATCGGGAAATCTCACTTCCACGGCTTCACTGGAAGGGAAAATGATCCTTCCCTTGATCTCGGCCTTTTCCTGAAAGAAAGCGCTCACTTCCACCGAGAGAACCTCGGCCATTTTGAGCAGTGCGGGCAGGGAAGGGTAAATGAGGTTGCTTTCAATCTGGGAGATGGTGCTAGGGGTGACGCCCACCAGTTTGGACAGTTCTGTCTGGGACAGTCCCCTTTTGGCGCGGAGCTCCTTGAGCCGAAGCCCCAGGTCGATGCTCCCCGTGGTTCTTTTTTCTTCATCGAAGGTCACGTGAAGGTCTTTGTACCAGTAGAGGTGGGATTTGTGCAGGTTTTCCGGATCCCTGTGCTCCGCTTTCAACACAGTGAGATACGTGGTGCCCCTTTTGATGTACAGGTCCATGACGACCTGTGCGATTTGGCTGATTTGAGCCCGAAGACGCGGCGAATGTGCCCGCTTTTCCATGATCCAGTAGGCGATGGTGTTCAATTCGTAAAGTCTGGGACAGGAATGGGAATAAAAATTGAGGATATGTTCCTCACCACCCCAAAGTTCGGCCATCCCGGTGATGCTCTCAAAGACCAGTCGCACGTCCCCCTTCATTTTTCCCTGCACATCATAAAGGCTTTCCATCACCCGGTCCACCTTCCTGGGTTCCTCGACCTTGATGATGCGGCACGGTTTTTTTGATTCCTGCGACTCATAGAATTGGAGAAAAATGGGGGACGACGCTCCCTTCCCGCAGGTGAAGCAGTCGAGAATGGTCAGGTGTTGGCTTTCGGCGAGAGGCCCCAGTTTCTCAAGGAGGTTCTTGGGGGAGCGGTCAAAGGAGACATAGATGACGGGTCTGTTCAGGAACTGAGAGGACTGAATGAAGTTGAGGCAGAAGACCGAGGCCAGACTGCCCGAATCATCGTGCCAGACCACATTGTCACCGATATAAAGACCGCCCAGAATCTTGTCCAGTTGACTCACACCCGAGGAAACACGGTGCCTTTCAGCCATGGCTGTTCCTTAAAGTAGCATCGCCTCATCTTTTGTGGGGATGCATGAAGAGTCCAGAGAACGGTTTTGAACTGCCCCACCTGGAAGGGGAGCCTGCATCTTTGTCCCTGCAGGCTGAGAATTTTCACGGGACGGCTTCCAAAATCCCGCGAAGCGCATCAAGGGAAAACCTGTAGCCGATGTTGAGAAAAATAACAAGACCTTGCCCCTTCATCTTCCCGGACATTGGGCCGGCAGAAAGTTCCGGAGGACAAGGATTGCCACCTCAAGCACTCCCCAAAAATATTCCTTCCCGTCGCCTCAAGCTTGCCCCGGAAATTTCCGTTTCACGGAGGGCCGGTCCCATGAGAGCCATGGACCGTTCCTCGAAGGGGCACTGTCCTCCCCAGTCTTATGCCGTCGGGGTGGACCAGGGCTTCATAGACCCACATCTCCACCCCTGCGGCGACGGCTTGCCAGAAAAGGTCGGCAAAAACGGGGTCGATGAAATCGGCCGGCGCAAAACAGGAAGCGTCAGGCCTTTGGATGAGGTAAAAGCACGCACATCGGCGGCCGGCGGATTTGAGCGCCATGAGTTCCTGCAGGTGTTTTTGGCCCCTGGTGGTCACAGCATCGGGAAAGTAAGCCACTTCATCCTCCACAAGGGTGACATTCTTACTTTCCACCCAGAGTGTCCCCTGACTTCCCCGCAAAAGGGCATCGAAACGGCTTTTCAGAACTTTTCTCTCGCTCTGGAATTGTTCATAGCCATTGGCTTGAGGGAGAACCCCCTGCCGCCACGCTTCATGCAGCACACGGTTGGGTACGGATGTGTTCACGCCCACCCAGAAGTCCTGTATGCCGACCATCTCCAGTGTGTGGCTCAACTTGCGGTTTTTGTTGGGCGAGGGGCTCACCAAAACGGGCGCTTCCGGCCTCAAGAGTCCAAGCATGCTTCCCGAATTGTTTGTGTGAACCCAGAGACTTTCACCCTTGTGATCAATCTCCACCAGAAAACGGTTCCGCCGCTGCTTGAAGCGACCCGCAATGCAATGGGGAGGCATGGGCACCATAAGGGGCGCCCGCTGTATGGTCTTTGGGTCCATGAAGGGATCATTCTTTTGAACGGTTGGAGGAAATAAAAGGCCTGTTGACCCGAAAGACAAGGGAGCCTTCCCGGGACTGGACATTTCAAAGCTTTGCTGCAAAAAGTGAAAATGCTCCAGTTTGGTGGGATGCTGAGGAAGGATTGGTTCCGTGGCCCCTGTCCACCTGGAGAATTATTCTCAATGAATTTATGATCACATTCTTTGTGAATTGTAAAGGGCGTGACCTGGAGCACGGGAATCCGTGCGGAGAACGATGCATGGCAAAGTATGCTTTTTTGAAAGCCCGGGGGATGGACACCGTTTTGAGGGTTCACGTTCAGCCCAGAGGGGGCAAAAATGAAATTGTGGGCCTTTACAGGGGCTTCCTCAAACTGCGGTTGAAGGCTCCCCCGGTGGATGGAGAAGCCAACAGGGAATGCCTCAGATTTTTGTCAAAAATTTTGAAGCAAGGCAGGGGGCAGCTTGAAATCCTGCACGGGGAACGATCGCGCTGGAAAAACATTCTGGTCCGGGACAGAAACGTGCAGGAACTGGAAAGCCTGTTTGAAGCCATACTGCCTCTATCCAGCGGGAACACTTGAGCAAATGAAGGTTTGTTTTGTAAAGGGTGGTGTCTTCTGTTAGATAGGGAAAGCGTGTTTTTCCAGGGCAAGGAAACATTGAGCCGCACACGTCTACAGGTATGGAGGAAAAAATGCGGGAAGCTGTGATTGTGAGCGCCGTGCGGACCCCCCTTGGAAACTTCAAGGGGGCTTTGAGCACCGTGGGCGGAACGGCTCTCGGAGCCCGGGTCATTGAGGGCGCCATCGAGAGAGCCGGTCTGGCCAGGGAGGAAGTCCATGAAGTGATCATGGGAATGGTGCTTCCTTGCGGCCAGGGACAGAATCCCGCCAGGCAGGCTGCGGTGCATGCACAGATGCCTTGGGGGGTGGAGTGCCTCACGGTCAACAAGGTGTGCGGTTCCGGGTTGAAGGCCGTCATGCTTGCAGCTCAGGCCATCCAGGCGGGGGATGCAGACGTGGTGGTGGCGGGAGGCATGGAAAACATGAGCCGTGCGCCTCATTATCTCGAGAATTCACGAACAGGCTGTCGTATGGGCGACGGGAAGCTCCAGGACCACATGGTCCATGATGGATTGTGGGACATGGTCAATGATTTCCACATGGGCATCTCCAATGAGCTTTGTTCGGAAAGATACAACGTATCGCGGGAGGATCAGGACCGCTACGCAGCAGAATCCTACCGAAGGAGCATGGAAGCCTCAAGGGCGGGCAGGTTCAAGGAAGAGATCGTGCCCGTGATTCTTCCGCAGAAGAAGAATCAGCCCGTTGTTTTTCATGAGGACGAATGTGTGCGAAACACCACCTATGAAGCTTTGGCCACCATGAAGCCCGCCTTCAGGGATGGAGGGGTCACCACAGCCGGAAATGCTTCCATCCTCAGCGATGGCGCCGCTGCGGTGGTGGTCATGGCGCGTGAAAAGGCGGAGGCCCTGGGCTGCAGGATAATGGCAACCATTGGAGCTCAGGCTTCAGCAGGAATCGACATGAAATATGTCCTTGTGGCACCCATCTGGGCCATTCCCAAGTGTCTCAAAAAGCAGGGCATTGAAATGAGCCGGATCGACCTCTTCGAGATCAACGAGGCTTTCAGTGGCTCTACGGTGGCGGTCATGAGAGAGTTGGCCCTCGATCCCTCAAAGCTCAACATCAACGGGGGCAGCGTGTCCCTGGGGCATCCCATCGGGGCCAGCGGCTGCCGCCTCCTTGTGACCCTGCTTCACGAGATGGTTCGGCAGGAGAAGAGGCATGGCTTGGTTTCTCTGTGCCTGGGGGGTGGGGAAGCCGTTTCCATGATCGTCCGCCGCTGAGCGTTCTGCCTCGCGGGCCGGCGGAAGGTTTCGCAAGGACACGGATGGTTGGCGGGCAAAAAGGCTTCATGACGGAGCTGTTGGATCAGGCGAGGACCAGCCCCCGGCATGGTCAATCAAAGCAGGTGGCGGAGTCATTGTAAATCATGGTTCACGAGGAGAGGAGTCAGTGATGAAAGTGAGAACCTTTGGTGTGATAGGGGCAGGTCAGATGGGCAATGGAATCGCTCAGGTGGCAGCCATGAGCGGCATACGGGTCATCATGAACGATATCAAGGAAGAATTTGTCCAGCGGGGATTGAAAAACATCGACGGCCTACTCACCAAAAGCGTGGAAAAGGGAAAAACAAGCGCCGATGAAAGGGCGGCTGCCCTGGAGCGTATTCAGCTGAGCACCAGCCTCAGGGATATGGAGGTTGCCGATTACGTTGTGGAGGCCGCAACGGAAAATGAACCCATCAAGTTCAAGATTTTTCAGGACCTGGACACGATTTGTCCTCCCCACGCCATTCTGGCAAGCAACACTTCGTCCATACCCATAGGGCGCATTGCCTTTCAGACACGCCGGCCTGACAAAGTGATCGGAATGCACTTCATGAATCCCGTCCCTGTCATGAAACTGGTGGAAGTCATTCGCGGCCTCGCCACTTCGGAAGAGACTTTTCAGGTGACCAGGGATCTGTCCGTGAAATTCGGCAAGACTCCTGCGGAAGCCAATGATTTTCCTGGATTCATAGCCAACAGAATCCTTCTGCCCATGATCAATGAAGCGGTTTACTGTGTCTACCACGGTGTGGGAACCCCCGAGTCCATAGACACGGTCATGAAGCTGGGCATGAATCATCCCATGGGGCCTCTGGCTTTGGCGGACCTGATCGGTCTCGACACCTGCCTTGCCATCATGGAGACTCTCTACGAAGGTTTTTGCGATCCCAAGTACCGCCCCTGCCCCCTTCTGAAAAAATACGTGGAGGTGGGATGGTATGGCCGCAAGTCGGGCAGGGGGTTTTACGATTACCAATAGGGCAGGGCAACATGAACTTCGAGCTGACGGAAGAACAGAAGCTCATTCGTGACACGGCGGCACGATTCGCGAAGCAGGAACTGGAACCGGTGGCCGCCCGGCTGGATCAGGAGAAAGACCGCCAGCTTCTTCGGGAAAACCTGAAGAAGCTGGCGGAACTGGGTTTCATGGGGCTTGCTGTGGATCCTGAGTACGGAGGGGCCGGAGCGGGGGCCACAGCGTTCGCTCTGGCCATGATGGAATTGGGGCGGGCCTGCGCCGCAACCACTGTGACAGCCTCCGTGACCAACATGGTTGCGGAGGTCATACAGTCAGTGGGTTCCGAGGGCTTGAAGAAGAAATACATTCCACCCTTGTGCAATGGGGAGTATTCCGCGGGGAGTTTTGCTCTCACGGAAACGGGTGCCGGTTCTGATCTGGCGGCCATGCGCACAAGTGCCGTGCAGGACGGAGACACCTGGGTGCTGAATGGAGGAAAAATCTTCATCACCAGTGCGGAGTATGCGGGGGTGTTTGTCATCTGGGCCGTGACGGACAAGGAGGCGCGTAAGGGGAGAGGAATCAGCGCTTTTCTCGTGGAGCCATCTTTTCCCGGGTTCACCGTGGGAAAAGACGAGAAGAAAATGGGGCAGAACGGCTCGTGCACCAATGAGCTTCTCCTCGATGAGTGCCGGGTGCCCCGGAAGAATTTGCTGGGTTCATTGAATGAGGGCTTTTCAATCGCCGTTGGAGAACTGGCGGGAGGAAGGATTGGAGTCGGTTCCATGGCCCTGGGAATCGGACTGGCCGCTATGGACTGTGCCACGGCGTATGTGCGGGAAAGAGTCCAGTTCGACCGGCCCCTCGCCAGCCAGCAGGCCATTCAATGGATGATAGCGGACAATCACACTCGCCTGGAAGGGGCCAGGCTGCTGCTCCTGAGGGCTGCCGCCCTCAAGGAGGCGAGGAAGTCCTTTGCGGCAGAAGCGGCGATGGCCAAGCTCTACGCCACCGAATCGGCCAACAAGGCCTGCCATGACGCTCTTCAGATGCTCGGAGGATACGGCTACACCCAGGATTTTCCCCTGGAGCGCTACACCAGGGATGTGAGGATCACGACCATCTACGAAGGCACCAGCGAAGTCCAGCGAATGATCATCGCAAAAGCCTTGCTGCGGTAAATACGAGGAATCAGTCCATGCCTCCCGCAATCCAAACCGGATATTTGCCCTGTGCATGAGGGTGAAACTCCGGTTTTTTCTTGCCTGCGCGGTTCTGAGACCGTGAAAAAAACGCATGCTCCCCTTTTCGCCGTGATGGGACAGGGCTGCTTTTTCAGAGGACGGCAAGGTTTGTCCTCCCATTGCAAGGGAAAAGCCCTTTTCCGGAACAGGGTGAAGAATTCTTCTCAAGGGAGACGCGTTGGCCTTTAGAAGATAAAAAATTTGACAAGGATCGAGGGGGTATATTAAAAAATCGCTTGAATTTTTTTGTCATTTTGACGTTTGGATTCCACCGGATAAGGGAAACCTGCCCGGGAGGCGGTTGTTGTTTTCAGTCATCTTCTCATCAAGGTGCAAAGAATCCTGGTCTCATGTGTCTGCCTGAATTCAGCCTCACGGGCAACAGGGTATGTGGGAGTTGCCAAGCTTTCAGGAACTGGATTCCAGCCATTCGAGTTCCACCCAGCCGAGATCCAGCGAATTCATACAAGCTCCTGCATTTCCCCTTTTCAGGAAGGGGAGGCTTTGCGGTCATCCATCCTTTTGAAATAAAGCAATTGTATCACGCTGCAGCCAGATTTTTTACAAGTGTTTTCAAGTGCCGGCGAGATGGAGGCACAAATTGAAAAACTGTCAGATGCTGGAGGTCTTCACGGTCGATGGATTCCCTTTGGGCCCCTCTCTCCAAGAGAAAAGGGGAGGGGGTGTGAAAATTATTGTGGAGAAAATCACAAAAACACTGTAAAAGCGATGATGGTTGTGCCCCTTTTGGGCGGCAAAATCTGGAAAGATGGTCAAAATGAGGAGAGACGCCACAACCGTCCCGGAAAATTGCGGTTCTCATTGTTGCCACCATTTTGTTTTAGGGTTATGAGATGTTTGACGTTCAATTTGTGAAGAAATGAACTCCTCGCTGCCTGGCATTTCAGGACAGATGACTGCCTCCCTAGCCGCAAAGCCCTTCAGGCGGCTGGCGGGCTGAAAAATAATTACTTGGTTCATGGTGTTGGGTTTGCTCAGGTTCTTTCAGACACGGATCTTTGCAGTGAAAAGGGTGAAGGTCATGCCCATGCTGAATGGAATTTAAGGTTGAAGATTTTAAAGAGAGCACCTGCTCTTCTGAAGTGTCTGAGCATCCGGGGGATCTTGTCTAGTCTAGGACTTTTTTGAAACGAGGGAATTATGCCAATCGAGATTTCCGACAAAACGATCAAGCGTGACTTCATTGAGAAGATCATCAAGCTGAGCGGACAGGACATCAATCAGTGTTTTCAGTGCGGCACCTGTGTGGGTGCCTGTCCCATGTCCGACAAAGTGGACACGGTGCCCCGCAAGCTCATGCGCATGGCACAGTACGGGCTGGAAGGGCCGGTGTGTGACTCCACGGCTTATTGGACCTGCGCGTCCTGTTACTCCTGTTCAGTGAACTGCCCGCGAGGAATCGACCTGGCCCGGGTGATGGAGGCCATTCGCCTGCTGACCCTTCGAAAAACCAACGAGGACAAAGTCAAGCTGTCCGAGTTGCCGGAAGATTTGGTCAAAGATCTGCCACAAATTGCAATGGTCAGTTGTTTTAGAAAATTGACAAGTTGAGGAGCGATATGAAAGTCACCTACTATCCGGGATGTACCCTGAAAACCAAAGCGAGGAACTTGGAAGACGCAGCGGTTGCCTCCATGAAGGCCTTGGGTGTGGAAATGGAAGAGTTGACCCGCTGGAACTGTTGTGGTGCTGTCCATTCTCTCGCCGACGATGACCTGATTCACCATGTGGCCCCAGTGCGGGATCTCATCCGGGCCATGGAACAGGGAAGCGACGCGGTCGTCACGCTCTGCTCCATGTGCTACAACAGCCTGGCCCGCGCCAATCTCATCATGAAAAACGATGAAGTGAAAAGAAAGACCATAAACGACTTCATGGATGAGGAAAAAGACTATCATGGTGAAGTGGAAGTCCTTCACTTCCTCAATTTCATCCGCGATCACGTGGGGTGGGACAAGCTTCGGGAAAACATCAAGGTCCCCTTGAACGGCATGAAGGTCGCCATGTATTACGGCTGTACCCTGGTCCGGCCCACGAATGTTGCCATAGAGCCCATTGGGGACACCAAAGTGATGGGTCAGTTTCTGGAAGCACTGGGCGCGACTCCCGTAGATTTTTCCATGGCCACCGCCTGCTGCGGTTCCTACCAGATTCTGGGCAATCCGGAAGCGGCCCTGGACGTGAGCGCAGCCATTCTGGAGTCCGCATTGTCCCAGGGTGCAGAGGCTGTCATTCTGAGCTGTCCCCTGTGTGAGTACAATCTCGCCAAAACACAGGGTCAACTTACGGAAAAACAAAAGATTTCAAAAGAGGTTCCTGTGTATTATTTCACGCAGTTGCTGGCACTCGCTCTTGGCCTCGATTCGGAAGCCTGCCGTTTTGACCTGAATGACCACAACTGCCTCGATTTTCTCAAATCCAAAAGTCTGGTTGCATAGCCCGCCGTTCATCCCAAGTGGAATTTGAATCAGCAGGGGTTATTGCTCGTTCATTGTCACAGTTTTTGTTAACAGATCATTGTAGGAGAAATGAACATGTCGCAGTCCGAGAGTACGCCGAGAAAAACTCAGATCGCAACGGGTGATAGGGCTATTCTTCCTGAGGGAGCGAGAACGATTCCCATCTTCATCATGGGGAAGCAGTACGAAGTGCCTGAAACTTTGACCATCATGAAAGCCATGGAATTTGCCGGTTTCCAGTTCCTGAGAGGCGCCGGCTGCCGCGGCGGAATTTGTGGCGCCTGTCCCACCGTCTACCGCATGCCCAACGACTACAAAATCCATTTCGGACTGGCCTGCCAGACGGTTGTGGAACCCAACATGTATTT
>Ga0207421_10001937_pt1 | contig 26157 bp, 20 predicted proteins | sample SodLakKL_010_SED_4_FD_187542 | JGI IMG/M metagenome (GOLD analysis project Ga0207421, IMG submission 187542) | Alkaline sediment microbial communities from Lake Tanatar, Kulunda Steppe, Russia - 8KL_010_SED (SPAdes) (version 2) | ecosystem: Environmental > Aquatic > Non-marine Saline and... | reverse complement strand
TTTATATGAGAATAGTTAAAAACAGGATACTGCTGCTACCTGTCACGCTTTGAAAGAAAACGTTAAGGGCCATCTTGGCCCGCTTGGCTAAATAACCTTTTAAATGATTAAACCTTAGGCTGTTATGGTGTTTTTAAGGTTTAACAACTAACAGGGTCCGGCAAGGTTTAAAGTTTTACCAGTAAAGAATAAAACTTGACACTGGCAGACAGTGGCTGCACAGGGTTTTCCCCGTTGTTCTCAATGGAACTAATGACTACTAATATTAGAAACTAAAACAACAAGGAAAATCCACTAGCTAAAAGCACAATTACTATAATGATTTTAAAGATCTCTTGTTTTATTCTAAAGAAAATCCTTTCTCCGGTTAAAAATCCAAAAACCTGAAATGGCAGAAGAGTAAAAGTTATTATTAGGGAGGTAGAATTAAGTTTGCCGGTAAAAGAATAATTAAGGAGAAGGATAGTCACATATAAAATAAATACTGACATTACTGTACTACGAAAAACATTTTTGTCAGAAAACTTACGTTTGGCAAAGGCCACCAGTAAGGGACCACCACAGGCATAAATCCCCTGTATAAAACCCGAGGCAAACAAACACACACCGGAAACAGAAAAAGACATAGGACGTTCCAAAATTTCGCTTTGTCGTAACTTGATTAGTTCTGTGGCAGCATATCCAAGCACAAATAAACCAAAAAAACTCTTAAAAAAATTATTAATAACGAACGAGTTAAATATAAGAATACCCAAGAATAGGCCCGGCAATACAAATGGTAAAATACTGCGCTTTAATACTCCTATATCAATATTACTATAATGGCGGGATAGGATTAGAGAAATATTTAATATGTTAAGAGGTACCAATATCGGCAGTAATAACTCAAGAGGGTACAAATGTAAACCCAAGGATACAGCGATTACATTTCCTCCAAACCCTACTACCGTGCTTACAGTAAATGCAAAGTAAACTATTAGTGCAAGAAGAATGATTTCTATCTCCATGAAATTATTTTTATCCCTCTTTATTTCTGGGTTATGTGTGTTATGTCGTTATTATAGTATACAACAAAACCTGACCTCTATCTCCCGAACACTTTTTTTTCTTTTAGTAAAATCCGGGAAGGTTACCCCTCTCATTGTACTCCTCTGGGAAGATCCAGCCCTCTGAATTATATCATTATCGGTTGGATCAATTATTTCGAACTAGCTGATGTGAAGGGAAAGGTCTTAGAGATTGATGAGTAAAATAGATGCAGGTTGTGTATGTATATTTGGAAGCAGTTGCGGAAAATTCGCATCAGGCATGATAATCTGGTTAAACTTAGGATAGATAACTATAAAGCTTGAGAATACCCGACACAAGAAAAGGTTACTGGAGTATAGCCGGCAGCCCAATCTTAAGTTATCTCTTAACCAATGAATATTTGACAAAACCAGGTTTTGTAAGCCTGACAAGCAGAGAACTCACGGAAATGTTAATTTTGACGAACCGCCAAGTGCCTAACAGCTTCCTTGGTAGTATGGGAGGGTAGGCGGCCTAACGGCCGCCCCCTATTCCAATTTAGACCAGCCTTAAAGGAGTTTTTGCAGCGAGGCGATGGACTGGTCAATTAGCCCTTGCGGATATTCAACATCCTTAACCTTTCCGGCCAGGTAATCATCATAAGCGGTTAAATCAAAGTGGCCGTGGCCGCTTAAGTTGAACAGGATTGTTTTTTCTTCAGCCGCTTCACGGCATTCCAGGGCCACATCAATGGCGCCCTTGATGGCATGGGCGGTTTCGGGGGCCGGCAGGATGCCCTCGGTGCGGGCAAAGGTGAGGGCCGCTTCGAAAACGCCTTCCTGCCCGTAGGCCCGGGCTTCAATCAACCCCTCTTTGCAAAGCTGGCTTACCAGCGGTGATTCGCCATGGTAGCGCAGGCCGCCGGCGTGGATGCCGTTGGGCATAAAATCATGGCCCAGCGTGTACATCATCAGCAGGGGCGTATAGCCGGCCACATCTCCAAAGTCATAGGTAAAGGCGCCCTTGGTTAAGGTGGGGCAGGCCTTGGGTTCGATCCCGATGGCCCGGATATTTTTGTCTTTGCGGATCTTGTCGTGGATGAAGGGGAAGCTGATCCCGGCAAAGTTGCTTCCTCCGCCGCAGCAGCCGATCACAAAATCCGGGTAATCATCGACCAGTTTGAACTGCTCCTGGCATTCCAGGCCGATGATGGACTGGTGGAGCATAACGTGGTTGAGCACGCTGCCCAGTGAATAATTGGTGTCTTCACTGCCGGCGGCATCCTCAACTGCTTCGCTGATGGCGATGCCGAGGCTGCCTAAAGAGTCCGGATCCTTGGCCAGCACGTCGCGGCCCGATTTGGTCTTGTCGGTGGGGCTGGCATATACGTCTGCCCCCCATACTTCCATCAGAGATTTACGGTACGGTTTCTGGTGGTAGCTGACCTTGACCATGTAGACGGAACATTCCAGCCCGAAATAATTGCAGCCCAGGGCCAGGGAACTGCCCCACTGCCCGGCGCCGGTTTCGGTAGCCAGCCTCTTTACGCCAGCTTCCTTGTTGTAGTAGGCCTGGGCTACGGCAGTGTTCGGCTTGTGACTGCCGGCCGGGCTGGCCCCTTCATTCTTGTAGTAAATGCGGGCCGGTGTGCCTAGAGCTTTTTCCAGGCTATAGGCCCGGTAAAGCGGGCTCGGCCTCCAGAGGCTGTAAATCTCCAAAACCTCTTCGGGAATATCGATCCAGCGTTCACTTGAGACCTCCTGTTCGATCAGGCTCATGGGGAAAATAGCGCCCAGGTCATCAGGGCCGACCGGTTTCTTGGTCTGCGGGTTCAGCGGGGGTTGAACCGGATTGGGCAGATCGGCCTGGATGTTGTACCACTTGCGAGGCATTTCCTTTTCCGACAGGATAATTTTACGTTCCTTCATGTTTTTTCCCTCCAGTTATATTAGTTAATTTATAAATAAAAAACTCCCGTCCTGGGACGAGAGCTGTTCGCGGTACCACCCTGGTTGCCTTTAAATAAAAAGGCCACTCTTTCAGATGCGAAAAAAGAATTGTTCTTTTTTCAGACCTGCTTTCTTTTAACGGTGAAAGTTCCGTCCGGGTCTACTGGTGGGTTCTTGATATAAACCTCACTTTCAGCCGGCGCCTCCAGGAGCCATTCACCAGGGGCATCAACACCGGAATCTCAGCTTTGGAAACTTTTCGTTTCCTCCATCCGGCTCTCTTGGTTGACCCGTTCCGGGTTACTAATTCCTGTCATCGGCGGTATCTTATGTTCTTAGCTCAAAAGATTAGCACAGCTACAAGGGGCTGTCAAGCATTATTTTTGGTAACGGTCAAAATAATGGTTATTTTGGGGGGCTATTATTTTCAAGTCTTTGAAGGAATATAAAAATGGACGGCGAAAATTATAATTTGTTGATGACGGGAAAAAATATGTTAACGAGGGAAAGTGTGTCTAGGGTTCCGCTGGGATAAACTGGAAGGAAGGTTTCTGCAAGTTGTCCTTATCCCGGGCTGGTCCAAGTGGCACAGGCATCCTGGAACGCCACGAATTCTCCACGAATTCTAATGTTGGGTGTCACACCGGAGGGATAAAAGCCCAGGCGGGTAGGTTTCACTCGATACCTATCTGCCCGGGTTTTAATATTATTCCGGGAGGTGAGCCTTGAACCACTGATCAAAAACCGGGTACATTAAGTAGGAGCTGCCATTTCCTGTCTTGATTTTTTCTAGCTTCCAGTGAAGACTTGTGCCAAGGAGGATAATGATGGAGAACTTCTTTAAATTCAAAGAACACAATACCAACACGAAGACCGAAATTACCGCCGGCGTAACCACCTTCATGACAATGGCCTATATTATATTTGTCAATCCGGATATCTTAAGCGCCGCCGGCATGGATTTTGGAGCGGTTATGACCGCTACAATTATCGCCGCCGGAGTGACGACAATTCTGATGGGGCTTTTGACCAACTATCCCTTTGCCCTGGCCAGCGGAATGGGCCTGAATGCCTTTTTCGCTTTCGTGGTAGCGGCCCAATACGGCTGGCAGGCAGCCCTCGGGGCCGTTTTTATTTCCGGGGTTGTTTTTCTCATTTTAGCAGTGACCGGCCTGGTTACCCACTTTGACGCCGCGGTCCCCTCCAGTTTGAAGCACGCCGTGGCCGCCGGGATCGGCCTCTTTATTGCCTTCATCGGCCTGCAAAACGCCGGAATTATTGTCGGCTATGAAGCAACCCAGGTGACCCTGGGCGATTTAACCGCCCCCGGGCCGCTGCTTTCCTTGATCGGCCTCCTGATTATCGCCGTCTTGATGGCCCGCCGGGTGAGAGGGGCGATCCTGCTGGGGATTCTTTTGACCACGGTGGTCAGCTTTATCATGGGCATCCAACCCGTCCCCACCGGCCTGGGCGATATTTTTGGCCCACCGGCCAGTTTGTCGCCAATCCTGTTCGAATTTGATTTGAGAGCTACTTTCGCCATTCCCATTTTTGTGATCTTTTCGTTTGTTTTTGTCGACGTATTCGATACCATGGGAACCCTGCTCGGCACCGGCGCCCGGGCTGGCTTCCTGGATGACAAGGGGCGCCTGCCCAAGGTTAACAAGGCCATGCTGGCCGATGCGATCGGGACCATGGGCGGAGCGATGATAGGAACTTCCACCGTAACCACCTACATCGAATCTACGGCCGGTATTTCCGAAGGCGGCCGGACCGGGTTTACTTCGATCGTGGTCGGGATCTTGTTCTTCCTGACCCTGTTCCTGGCCCCGCTGGCCGGGCTGGTCCCGCCGGAAGCAACCGCTCCCGCCCTGGTGATTGTCGGGGTTTTGATGATGGGATCGGTTGTAAAAGTCAATTTTGACGATTTTACGGAAGCCCTGCCGGCATTTTTAACCATAATTTTCATGCCGCTGGCTTACAGTATTGCCGACGGGATCGCCTTTGGCTTCATCGCCTTCCCGCTGGTTAAAGTAGTTTCCGGAAGAACGGACCAGGTCCACTGGATCCTTTATTTCCTGGCTGCTATTTCACTGCTTCACTTTTTTGGACCGATCTAAAAATTCCCGGAATGGAGTTGATCTAAAATGCCCGAAAAATCTTCAGTTAAAGTTGGCATTGTGATGGGCAGTGATTCCGACCTGCCGATCATGAATAAATGCGCGGAAGCGCTTGAGTTGTTTGATGTCAACTACGAAATGGTGGTTTCAAGCGCCCACCGCCACCCTGAAAAAACGGCCCGCTACGCAAGGGGTGCCGAAGAAGCCGGGATGAAAATAATTATCGCCGGGGCGGGCGGAGCAGCCCACCTGCCCGGGGTGCTGGCTTCCATGACCCTGCTGCCGGTGATCGGCGTTCCCATCGCCATTGAACCGATGCACGGGGTCGATTCGCTGTATTCCATCGTCCAGATGCCCCAGGGGATCCCGGTGGCCACTGTTTCCGTCAACGGCGCTTTTAACGCCGGCCTGCTGGCCGCGGAAATCTTGGCCCTGGAGGATAGTGAAATCCGGGGCAAGCTGAACAATTACCGCCAGGAGCTGGCGGCAAAAGTAGAAGCTAAAGACAGGAAGTTGAGGGAGAAAACTGCTCAAAATAAGCGCTCGGACGAAGGTGCTTCCAAATGATTGAACGCTACACGCGTCCTGAAATGGGCCGGATCTGGAGCCTGGAGAACCGCTACCGCAAATTCCTGGACGTGGAGATCCTGGCTTCAGAGGCCTGGGCAGAGCTGGGGATAATACCCCGGGAAGCGGCCCAGAAGATTGCCCAAAATTCCGCTTTCAACGTGGAGCGGATTGAAGATCTGGAAAAAGAAACTCGCCATGATGTGGTAGCCTTTACCCGTTGTGTGGCCGAATCGCTGGGAGAAGAAAGCCGCTACTTTCACTACGGCCTCACCTCATACGATATAGTGGATACCGCCTTATCGGTACTGATCCTGGAGGCAGCGGAGCTGATTGAAGAGGGCCTGGAAGAACTGGAAAAGGCCCTCAAGGAGCAGGCCTTGAAGCATAAGGAGACACCGGTGGTCGGCAAGACCCACGGTGTCCATGCCGAACCGACCAGCCTGGGTTTGAAGTTCGCCCTCTGGTACTCTGAAGTGCAGCGGGACCGGGAACGGCTGGCCCGGGCTAAAAAAGCGGTTGGAGTGGGTAAATTATCCGGAGCGGTGGGCAACTTTGCCCACATCGATCCTTTTATCGAGGAATATGTCTGCAGGAAACTGGGGCTGGAACCGGCCCCGGTTTCAACCCAGGTCCTGCAGCGAGATCGCCATGCCGAATTTACCTCTACCCTGGCTGTAATCGGGGCTACCCTGGAGAAAATGGCCCTGGAAGTCCGCAACCAGCAGCGCACCGAGATCAGGGAGCTGGAAGAACCCTTTTACAGCGGCCAGAAAGGCTCCTCGGCCATGCCCCACAAACGCAACCCGGTCACCTGCGAGCAGGTCTGCGGCCTGGCCCGCCTCCTGCGGGGCTATGCCGGGACGGCCCTGGAAAACGTGGCCCTGTGGCATGAACGCGATATTTCCCACTCCTCGGTAGAGCGGGTAATCCTGCCTGATGCGACGATCATTGCCGATCATATTATCCGGCAGATGATCCGGGTGATCGGGGAACTGAGGGTTTATCCGGATCAGATGGCCCGTAACCTGGAGGCGACCGGCGGGCTGATCTATTCCCAGAAAGTACTGCTGGAACTGGTCGAAAGCGGACTGTCGCGGGAAGAAGCCTACAACCTGGTCCAGGACTGCGCCATGGAGGCCTGGGAAAAGGGCCGCTCTTTTAAGGAGGCCCTGGCCGAAAAGGAAGTTGTGCAGCGGCGGCTGGGCGATGCAAAATTGGAAAGCTGTTTTGACCCGGGCCACTACCTGCGGCGAGTAAAACACATTTACCGCCGCCTGGGCCTTGAATAATCCGGGTTAGAAAAACGAGTTGCTTTAAACAGTTTGATGAAATAGCAAATGGATAATTTAATAAAAATCTAATCTGATTTTCTCAGAAGGGGGAATTAAGGGTGCAAAAAAAAGATTTTTTGTATGAAGGCAAGGCCAAAATAATATACCGGACCGACGATCCGGTTCATGTCCTGGTGGAGTTTAAGGACGACGCCACCGCTTTTGACGGGGTCAAGAAAGACCGCCTCGAAGATAAGGGGGTTTTAAACAACCGCCTTTCGGCTCATTTTTTCAGCCTGCTCGAACAGCACGGCATTAACACCCATTACATCAAAACGATCAGCGACCGGGAGATGCTGGTCAAATCCCTGGAGATTATTCCGGTGGAAGTGATCGTGCGCAACATTGCCGCGGGCAGCTTATCCAAGCGCCTCGGCATTCCGGAAAAAACAGAACTGAAAAAAACTGTGCTGGAATTTTCCTTAAAGGACGACGAACTGCACGATCCGATGATCAACCACTACCACATTTATGCCATGGACCTGGCTAAGCCCGAAGAGATGGCAGAAATGGAACGGGTGGCTCTCAAGGTAAATGAGATCCTGGTCCCGTACCTGAAAGATAAAAACATCGTCCTGGTTGATTTTAAACTGGAATTTGGCCGTCACAATGGCGAAATCGTGCTCGGCGATGAAATATCTCCTGACACCTGCCGCTTCTGGGACAGCAGCAGCGGCGAAAAGATGGATAAGGACCGCTTCCGCCGCGACATGGGCGGGGTAGTCGAGGCCTACCGGGAAGTCCTGCGCCGTCTGGAAGGGGGAGAAAACCCTGCAGTGGAAGGCGAAAGTTGAGGTTACTTTAAAAAAGGAAGTGCACGACCCGCAGGGGACGGCCGTGGAGAGCTCCCTGAAGGCGCTCGGGTTTGACGGAGTCCACCGGGTGCGGGTGGGCAAGTACCTCGAACTGGTCCTGGAAGCCGCAAGCCGGGAGAATGCGGCCTCCCTGGTGGAAGATATGGCCGGGCGCCTGCTGAGCAACCCGGTGATCGAAAATTATAATTATACCTTACAGGAGGTCGAAACATGAAATTCGGGGTGATCGTTTTTCCCGGATCAAACTGCGACCTCGATGCTTACCACCTGGTCCGCGATGTTTTAAAAGAAAAGGTTGAATACATCGGCTGCGACCGGCGGTCGCTGGGAGATTACGACGTTCTGATCCTGCCCGGCGGCTTTACCTACGGGGATTACCTTCGCTCCGGGGCCATTGCGGCCCGCACGCCGGTGATGGAGGCCGTGGCCGGGTTTGCGGAACGGGGGGGCCTGGTTTTGGGCATCTGCAACGGTTTCCAGGTCCTGACCGAAGCCGGGCTCCTGCCCGGCGCTCTTTGCCGTAACGGCAGCCTGCAGTTTCGATGCCGGCAGGTTTATGTGCGCGTTGATAACAACAGCCTTCCCTTTACGAATCTTGCTGCAGCAGGTGAGGTCCTGAGAATGCCCGTGGCCCACGGCGACGGCAGTTATTATGCCCCGCCGGAGCTGCTGCAGGAGCTTGATCGCAACGGGCAGGTTGTATTCCGCTATGCCGATCAGGACGGGCGGACAAACACAGAAGCAAATCCCAATGGGTCGATAGATAATATTGCCGGGGTTTCCAACCGCTCCGGTAACGTGGTCGGCTTGATGCCCCACCCGGAAAGGGCGGGAGAAAAAGCGCTGGGGTCGGTGGACGGCCTGGTCATTTTTAAATCACTGATCGGGCATTTTCAAAGCCGGGAGGTGGTTGTAGATGCCTGAACAGGAAAAGGCCGGGACGGATAAACCGGAAAAGCTGTGGCGCAAGCTGGGATTGAGCAATCATGAATATGAAGTGATAGTCGAGCAGCTCGGCCGGGAACCAAGCCCGGTGGAGCTGAACATGTACAGCGTGATGTGGTCCGAACACTGCAGCTACAAGCACTCCCGGTCATCTTTGAAGCTTTTTCCCACCGGCGGCCCGCGAGTGGTCCAGGGTCCCGGTGAAAATGCCGGAGTGGTTGATATCGGGGACGGGTATGCGGCCGTATTCAAGATTGAAAGCCACAACCATCCCTCGGCCGTAGAACCCTACCAGGGTGCGGCGACCGGGGTGGGCGGCATTTTAAGAGATATTTATACCATGGGCGCCCAGCCCATTGCTTTTTTGAATTCACTGCGTTTCGGCCCACCCGATAACGCCCGCGGCCGCTATCTGTTTGCCGGGGTGGTGGCGGGTATCGGGGGCTACGGCAACTGCGTGGGAGTCCCTACCGTAGGCGGAGAAGTATATTTCGAGCCATGCTACCGGGGCAACCCGCTGGTAAACGCCATGTGCGTCGGGGTTATGCCCCTGGAAAGACTGGTTTTGGGCAAGGCCTGCGGCGAGGGCAACCTGGTAGTCCTGGCCGGGGCCCGGACCGGGCGGGACGGAATCCACGGGGTCACCTTCGCTTCCGAAGAACTATCCGACCAATCGGAAAAGGACCGTCCCGCCGTGCAGGTGGGCGATCCCTTCCTGGGCAAATTGCTGATTGATGCCACCCTGGAAGCGGTGGACAGAAAACTGGTTGCCGGGGTCCAGGATCTCGGCGGGGCGGGGTTGACCTGCGCCCTGACCGAAACGGCTTCCCGGGCCGGAACGGGCCTGGAGGTTGATTTGGAAAAGGTGCCTCTACGGGAAGAAGGGCTGGAGCCGTTTGAAATTTTAACCTCGGAGTCGCAGGAACGGATGCTTTTCATTGTTGAGCCGCAGCGGCTGGAAGAGCTGGAAGAAATATTCCGGCACTGGGAACTGCCGCTGACCGTGCTCGGCCGGGTCAGCGCCGGTAAAATGGTGACCGTTCGCTACCACGGGGAAATCGTGGCCGAGGTGCCGGCAGAAAGCGTGGCCGGAGGCTCTCCGGAATACGAACCGGAAAGCCGGGAGCCGGTTTACTTTCGCGAACTGGCCGCCTTTGACCCCCTGGGCCTGCCGCCGGTTGAAGACCGGGGGAAAACCCTGCTGGACCTGCTTTCAGCACCCGATGTCGCTTCCAAGGAATGGGTCTGGCAGCAGTATGACTACATGGTCCGCACCTGCACCCTCGAAGGGCCGGGTGGGGATGCCGCGGTCTTAAGGCTGCGGGAGTCCGGTAAAGCCCTGGCAGTGGCGGTGGACGGCAACGGCCGCCATGCCTACCTCGACCCCCGCCTGGGCGGGATGCTGGCCGTGGCCGAAGCGACCAGGAATTTAAGCTGCAGCGGAGCGGAGCCGATCGGAATAACCGACTGTCTGAATTTCGGCAACCCCGAAAAGCCGGAGATGTTCTGGCAGTTCAGGCAGGCGGTGGAAGGGATGGCCGAGGCCTGCCGGGTTCTGGAAGTGCCGGTGGTGGGAGGGAACGTCAGCTTCTATAACGAAGTAGAAGACGAAGCCATTTATCCCACCCCGGTGGTTGGAGCAGTCGGCCTTTTAGAGAAAGCAGATCAGCACTGCGGGATCGGTTTCTGCGCAGAAGGCAACCTGATCTGCCTGATCGGACCGCATCATATATCTTTAGGCGGAAGCCAGTTATTGAAAACCATCTTCGGACGTGTGGCCGGCAGTCCGGCCGGCATTGACCTGTCCGAGGAGAAAAAAGTGCAGGCTTTCCTGCGCCGGCTGGTTGCAGGTAAACTAATTATGTCGGCCCACGACCTTTCAGACGGCGGACTGGGTGTGGCAGTAGCCGAAAGCTGCCTTAAAGGAGGAACGGGGGCCGTGCTGGACCTGCCATCTTCTCCGCGCCCCGACCTGGACCTGTTTGGGGAAGGGCCTTCGCGGGTGCTGGTTTCGATCCGGCCCGCTGATCTTGAGGATGTATCAAAGCAGGCCGGTGAAGCCGGAGTCAGACTGAGTGAACTGGGCTGGACCGGCGGCAAGAAACTGGAAATCAACTGCGGCGGAAGCCGGGTTGTCGGCCTGGAGCTGGAAGCGATGAAAAAGGCCTACGAGGAGGTTTTCTCATGGATGATGAAATAATTTTACCCGGCAGGCTGAGTGAGGCCTGCGGGGTTTGCGGCGGTTTTGCCGATGATCAACCCCTGGCTTTTCTGACCTGTTTTTCCCTGTATGCCCTCCAGCACCGCGGCCAGGAATCGGCCGGTATTGTGGCCGGCCCGGGAGAAGGCCGTAAGATGTGGCTGAAAAAGGGGATGGGCCTGGTTTCGGATGTTTTTCCGGACAGTGCCGATTTAAAAGGTATCGTCTGCCGGCTTGCCGTGGGCCATGTCCGCTACTCCTACGGGGAGGGCGGGCGCAGCCCCGAAAATTCTCAGCCCCTTAAACTGCGTTACCGGCACGGGGAGCTGGCCGTTGCCCATAACGGCCACCTGCTTAACTCCGCCGAATTGCACGAAGAGCTGGAGCGTCAGGGTGCTATTTTCCAGACCGACACGGACAGCGAGCTGCTGGCCCACATGGTGGCCAGGCAGGGCAGCAGCAACCTGGAAGAAGCCCTGGCCGAGGTGGTGCCACGCCTGAAAGGGGCTTTTGCCTTTATTGTAACCGACGGGCATAAGGTCATCGGCCTGCGCGACGGTTACGGCTTCCGGCCGCTTTCTTTAGCCTCTATAGATGGGGACGGATATTTCATGGCCTCGGAAACCTGTGCTTTTGATACCATCGGGGCCAAGTTTATCCGCGACCTTGAGCCCGGTGAAATGGTCGTTTTGGATGAAGAGGGGATGCACAGCCGCCGGGTTCTCGATAACTCCTGTCCGAAGCTGTGCGTCTTTGAATATATCTATTTTGCCCGTCCTGACAGCAACCTGCAGGGCCGCAATGTCCACCTGGTCCGCCGCGAACTGGGCCGCCAGCTGGCCCGCGAGCATCCGGTGGAAGCGGATATCGTCTCGGGTGTGCCCGATTCGAGCATTGCCGCAGCTTCCGGTTTTGCCGAAGAGGCGGGCCTGCCCTATGAAATGGGCCTGGTAAAAAATCGCTACATTGGGCGCACTTTCATCAAGCCGACCCAGAAAATGCGGGAAGAAGGGGTCGACATCAAGCTTAACCCTGTCCGAAAGATTGTCGAAGGTAAACGGGTGGTGCTGGTGGACGATTCTATTGTGCGCGGCACGACCAGCGTTAAGCTGATCAAGATCATGCGCCGGGCCGGGGCCAGCGAGGTGCACCTGCGGATCAGTTCGCCGCCGGTAAAAGGGTCCTGTTTTTACGGGATCGATATTCCCGATGCCCGGGACCTGATCGCCTACAACCGGCCGGTGGAAGAGATCCCTTCCGTGACGGGAGCCGATTCGGTCGGCTATTTGAGCATGGAGCGGACCGTGGAAGCGGTCGGCCTGCCCGCGGTTGAACTGTGCCGGGCCTGTTTTACGGGGGATTATCCGCTTATTAACGATTAACAGATTGCCTGAACCAGGCAGGATTGGCCCGGACCGGGGTGGAATATGTTTTGGTGGCGGGCATTTATTATGGTATAAAAGAGGGTGTGAAGTGTCGGGGGAAGCGGTTTGCCTGAGCTTTCTCCGTCCTGATCAAATAAGCGACTAAGCAAAAGCAACTGAAACCAAGGAGGTAGTAGAAGATGGAAGGGTTATTGTACGTGGTTCCGGCCTGTGCTCTGGCTGCTCTGATTTTTGCACTAATCTTATGGTCCAGATTGAGCAAGGCCGAACCCGGAAGCGAACACATGAGAGAGATCGCCGCCGCAATCCACGAAGGGGCCATGGCTTTTTTGAGGCGCGAATATACTTACCTGGGCGTATTCGTGATCGTGCTCACGGTGGTCCTGGCCGTGGTGATCAACATCCTTACCGCGGTAAGCTTTGTGGTCGGGGCGATCCTGTCCGGAACGGCCGGTTTTGTTGGAATGACGGTGGCGACCTTTGCTAATGTGCGCACCGCCCATGCCGCCCGTTCGGGTATAAGCCCGGCCCTGACAACGGCTTTTTCAAGCGGAACAATCATGGGAATGATGGTGGCCGGCCTTGGCCTGCTCGGCCTGGGGACGCTGTACATTTTTATCCGCGACCCGGCCGTTGTTAACGGGTATGCCCTGGGGGCAAGCTCGATTGCCCTCTTTGCCCGTGTCGGAGGTGGTATTTACACCAAGGCGGCCGATGTCGGGGCCGACCTGGTCGGTAAAGTTGAAGCCGGCATCCCCGAAGACGACCCCCGCAACGCCGGGGTTATTGCCGATAACGTCGGCGACAACGTGGGTGACGTGGCCGGTATGGGAGCTGACCTCTTTGAGTCTTATGTCGGGTCGATGATCGCAACCATGACCCTGGGGATTGTTTTATACGGATTTGAAGGGACCCTCCTGCCGCTCCTGGTGGCTTCGGTGGGGATCCTGGCCTCTATATTTGCCTTTTTCTTCGTTCGGGCTAAAGAAGGAGCCCGGCTGGGCGCCGTTTTAGAGCGGGGAATCTGGGTCAGCGCCCTGGTAGTTTTAGTGGTGGCCTTTTTCATAGTTAACTGGTTTATCGGCGAAGGAGTCTTTCCCGACTACGGGCCCTTTATCGCCGTGGTGGCCGGATTGTCTGCCGGAGTGATTATCGGGCGGCTGACCGAGTACTACACCTCGGATCACTTTAAGCCGGTGCAGAACATTGCCCGGGCTTCCCTAACCGGAACGGCTACCAACATCATCAGCGGGCTGGCGGTGGGGATGAAAAGTACCGTTTTCCCGATTATCACCATTGTAGCCGCCATTTTGATTTCCTATTACGTGGCCGGTATATACGGCATTGCCATCTCGGCGGTGGGGATGCTTTCGACCGTGGGGATGACTGTGGCGGTCGACGCTTACGGCCCGGTGGCCGACAATGCCGGCGGTATTGCCGAAATGGCCGAGCTGGAGCCGGAAGTGCGCGAGATCACCGATCAGCTCGATTCACTGGGCAACACCACGGCCGCCATCGGCAAGGGCTTTGCTATCGGTTCAGCGGCACTGACGGCACTGGCCCTGTTTACCGCTTATGCGCAAGTAGCGGGCCTGGAGGTGATTGACATTACCAGCCCCCAGGTTATCGCCGGGCTGTTGATCGGCGGGGTGCTCACCTACTTCTTCACCTCCAGGACCATGGAGGCGGTTGGTAACGCTGCTTTTTCCCTGATCGAGGAAATCCGGCGCCAGTTTAAAGAAATCCCCGGCTTGATGGAAGGCGAGTCTAAGCCTGAGTATGCCAAATGTGTTGACATCAGCACCAAGGCCGCCCTGCGGGAGATGATTATTCCCGGGTTGATGGCGGTAGTGGTGCCCCTGGCTGTTGGCTTGATACCGTTCCTGGGTAAAGCAGCCTTAGGCGGCCTGCTGGCTGGCGCGCTCGTAACAGGGGTCCTGCAGGCCATCAACATGGCCAATGCCGGCGGGGCCTGGGACAATGCCAAGAAATACATCGAGGCGGGGCATCACGGCGGCAAGGGCAGCGAAGCCCACAAGGCGGCCGTGGTCGGTGACACGGTCGGCGACCCCTTCAAGGATACCGCCGGTCCGTCATTGAACATTTTAATCAAGCTGATGAGCATTGTCGCCCTTGTTTTCGCGCCGCTGTTCTTCTAAGCAAAAACCAGGCGCCCGGGTTACCCCCGGGCGCTTTTTTTTAAGCGCCCCCACCAACCTGTAGCAGGGGGACGGAGTTGTTGCTACACTTTAAAGTGCCGGAGTTGTTAACACGTCTGTGATAGAAGGCCGGGTGTTGACACCTTGTCATTTATCACGGCACAAGTATGTCGTGAAGATGGGAGTATGGTCATCTTTAAAGGCAAGAGGCCGGGTCCTTCTGTTTAAACTACCGTCTAAAGAGGGGAGTTGATCGGTATGAGCGATGAAATGGATTACCGCAAAGCCGGAGTGGACATCGACGCCGGCGAGGAAGCAGTGGAAAGGATCAAAGACCTGGCCCGTTCCACGTTTCGGCCGGAGGTCCTCCAGGGCCTGGGCGGATTTAGCGGCCTCTTTGCACCCGATTTCAAAAAGCTGAAGGAACCGGTCCTGGTCTCCGGCTGTGACGGTGTCGGGACCAAATTGAGGGTCGCTTTTGCCGCCGAAAAGCACGACACGGTTGGCATCGACTGCGTGGCCATGTGCGTCAACGATGTCCTGGTCCAGGGCGCCGAACCTTTATTCTTCCTTGACTACATGGCCATGGGCAAACTGGTGCCCGGTCAGGTGCAGGAAATAGTGAGCGGAATTGCCGAGGGCTGCCGGCAGGCCGGATGTGCCCTCCTGGGAGGAGAAACCGCCGAGATGCCCGGGTTCTACCCTCCCGGGGATTACGAACTGGCCGGTTTCGTGGTCGGCCTGGTCGATCGGTCCGCCATCATCAACGGGACCGGGATTGAAGACGGCGACACCGTGGTGGGGCTGGCTTCAAACGGGCTGCACAGCAACGGTTATTCACTCGCCCGCAAGGTCCTCCTCGAAGAAGCCGCTTTGAAACTTACCGATTATCAACCCGGCCTGGAGGCGACTCTGACCGAGGAAATGCTCAGACCCACCACCATCTATGTAAAGCCTGTTTTAAGCGCCCTGGATAAGTTCACTGTTAAGGGCATGGCCAATATTACCGGCGGCGGACTGCCCGGCAACCTGCCCCGGATATTGCCGGCCGGCCTGAGGGCCGATATTGAGCTCGGGACCTGGCCGGAACCGCCCGTATTTGAAATGATCAGCGAACTGGGCCCGGTCAAGCGGGAAGAGATGTTCCGTGCCTTCAACATGGGTATTGGGTTTGCCCTGGTCGTCCCCGATCGGGAGGCAGGCCGCCTGGAAGAACATTTCAAAGGGCAGGGTATTTCCGCCTATCAGATCGGCCGCATCAAATCCGGTGAAGGGTTGGTCAAACTGAACAATCTTTAAGGAGAATTGCTTTGGGCCGTCAGTCAATTTAGCATTATCCGGACCAATACATATTTAACAGGTAGTAAAAACTGTAGTATGTAGATTTTATCAAAGGCGTGAAGAATACTTTTAAAGGATTTATTGCTTATCAAATAGAAGTATTTTTTAATCTATTAAAACCAGGAGGGGCAGTGGTATGAAGCGAATTGCTGTGCTCGCGTCCGGCCGGGGGACAAACCTGGAAGCGATCCTGGAAGCGGTGGAAAGAGGTGATATTGCCGGCGAAGTGGCGCTGGTAATCAGCGATCAAGAACAGGCGCAGGCTCTGCAGAGGGCAGAAAGAAGGGGGGTAAAAGCCCTTTTCATGGACTCCGGGAACTACGGCGGCCGCGAGCAGTACGACCGGGCCCTCGTGGAGCAGCTAAAAAAAGACCGAATTGATCTGGTAGCACTGGCCGGCTTCATGCGCCTGCTGTCGTCTTATTTTGTCAACGCTTATTCGATGCAAATTATGAATATCCATCCATCTCTACTGCCTGCTTTCCCCGGCCTCGACGGGGTGGAGCAGGCGCTTGCTTATGGCGTAAAAGTGACCGGCTGCACGGTCCATTTCGTCGATGAAGGTCTGGATACCGGCCCCATTATTCTGCAGGAGGCGGTTCCGATGATTCAGCAGGACAGCGTGGAAACCCTGCACCAGCGGATTCATGCTTCCGAACACCGCCTTTATCCGACGGCAATCGACCTGTTTTGCAGAGAAAAACTAAAAGTGGAGGGAAGAAGGTGTATGATTATTGACTGAAAAACGCAGGGCCCTGATCAGTGTATCCGACAAAACGGGAATAGCCGAATTCGCCCGGGAACTGTTCCGGCTGGGGTTCGAAATCATTTCCACCGGGGGAACGGCGCGCGCTTTGCGCGAAGCAGGGCTGGAGGTGACGGACGCCTCTGAAGTAACAGGGTTTCCGGAAATTTTGGGCGGCCGGGTTAAGACCCTGCACCCCAATATCCATGCCGCGATTTTGGCTCGCCCGGACGTAGCTGATCAGCGGCGGGAACTGGAAAAGCACGGCATTACCCCTCTTGAACTGGTTGTTGTAAATCTTTATCCCTTTGAACAGACTATTGCCCGCGAAGGGGTGAACCACGAGGAAGCGGTGGAGAATATTGATATTGGCGGCCCGACTATGCTCCGGGCGGCGGCCAAGAATCACGCCTATTTGGCAGTGATTGTCAACCCGAAGCGCTATGGCCCCATAATAGAAGAGCTGAATAAAAATGGCCGGATCAGTTCCGAGACCCGCTTTAGCCTGGCTGCGGAAGCTTTTTCGCATACGGCCGGTTACGATGCGGCCATTGCTTCATATTTCAATGTCCAGCCCGGGGCGGAAACAGGGCTCTACCCGGAAAGGTTGAATCTTTCCTTTAACAAGGTCCAGGGGTTGCGCTACGGTGAAAACCCCCAGCAGGAAGCCGCTTTTTACGCATCAGGGGAAGCACCGGGCGGCCTGACTACCGCACGGCAGCTGCAGGGCAAAGAACTTTCTTTCAACAACCTGAACGACCTTAATGCGGCCTGGGAAGCGGTGCTGGAATTTGCAGAACCGACGGCCGTAGCGGTTAAACATGCCAATCCCTGCGGGGTCGGCTCGGCGGACAATTTAAAAGACGCCTATAATCTGGCATTTGAAGCAGACCCGGTTTCCATTTTCGGCGGGGTTTTGGCCCTGAACCGGACCGTGGATGCCGATGCGGCCTGGGAGATGAGCAAGATCTTTTTGGAAGTGATCGCCGCCCCGCAGTTTACCGAAGATGCGGTTGAGGTTTTGAAGGCCAAGAAAGATATCCGCCTGCTTGAAATAGAGGAGGCTGCCGGTGGCCAGGATCGCTTTGATATCAAAAGGATTTCAGGCGGAATCCTGGTCCAGACCATCGATCGGGAGCCGGTCGATGTAACTGCAGGCGAAGTGGTGACCGAGAGGGCGCCAACAGAGGGAGAATGGGCCGCCCTCGGATTTGCCCAAAAAGTGGTTAAGCACGTCCGATCCAATGCCATTGTCATTGCCGGTAAAAACATGACCTACGGGATCGGCGCCGGACAGATGAGCCGGATTGGGGCGGCTAAAATAGCCCTTAACCAAGCTTCAGGAAAAGCCAGAGGAGCCGTGCTCGGATCCGATGCATTCTTCCCCTTCCCCGATACAGTCGAGGAAGCGGCTAAAGCAGGGGTTACAGCCATAGTCCAACCCGGCGGCTCCCAGAAGGATCGGGAATCGATCGAGCTGTGCAACCATCATAACCTGGCCATGGTCTTTACCGGGCGCCGATATTTTAAGCATTAACGCTGATTCTCCTGTTGCAGCGGGAGAGCGTGACATTGAAGGGAGGTCAAATTAAATGCGAGTGTTGATAGTCGGTGGCGGCGGTCGCGAGCATACCCTGGCTTGGAAGCTGGCCCAGAGCCCGCTTTTGGAAAAGCTCTACAGCGCCCCGGGTAATCCGGGTATAGCCAAAGTTGCCGAGTGTATTGATATAGCCGCAGATGATATTGAAAGCCTGAAAAAGTGGGCCCTGGAGGAAAAAATCGATTTGACGGTAGCCGGTCCGGAAGCGCCCCTGGTGCTTGGACTGGCCGATAGCTTCCGGGAAGCGGGGCTGAGGGTATTCGGACCCGGCAAAGAAGGGGCCCGGCTCGAAGGCAGCAAAGTCTGGGCCAAGCGGAAAATGAAAGAATGGGGCATCCCCTCGGCCGGCTTTGCCGTGTTCGATGACTTTGCTGATGCCCGCAGCCACCTGGCCCGCTTTTACGGGGGAGCTGTGGTGATCAAAGCGGAGGGCCTGGCGGCCGGCAAGGGTGTTACCGTGGCTTCGGGCCCTGCCGAGGCGGAGCAGGCCTTATATGATATCATGATCGAGCGAAAGTTTGGTGAGGCCGGTGACCGGGTGGTTATCGAGCAATACCTGAGTGGGGAAGAAGTGTCGGTCCTGGCTATAACCGACGGCAAGAGCCTGGTTTTCCTGCCTTCATCGCAGGACCACAAGGCCATCTATGAAGGTGACAGGGGACCGAACACAGGCGGAATGGGTGCTTATTCACCGGCGCCGGTTTACACGGAAAAACTGGCCCGCAGGACCGAGGAACAGGTATTTTGGCCCCTGCTGAAAGGGTTTAATAATCTTGGTATCGATTTCAGGGGTGTTATCTATGCCGGGTTGATGGTGTCGGGCGACGATCTTAGCGTACTCGAGTACAATGTCCGCTTTGGCGACCCGGAAGCCCAGGCCTTGATCCCGCGCATGAAATCAGATCTGCTGCCGCTGCTAGATGCGGCTGCAGGAGGCGACCTGAAAGGGCTTGATGCCGAATGGCGCGAGGATCCGGCCGTCTGTGTTGTGATGGCATCGGGCGGATACCCGGGCAGCTACGAAAAGGGCTTCCCCATCGAGGGGATAGAGGAGTTGGAGCAGGAAGGCGGCGACCGGGTGGCGGTCTTCCATGCCGGAACGGCGATCAAAGATGGGCGCCTGGTCACTAACGGAGGCCGGGTTTTGGGCGTTACCGCCTGGGATGAAGACCTGAGTAAAGCCCTGGACCGGGTTTACGGCGCCTGCGATAAAATTAAATTTGAAGGCGCTTATTTTCGCCGGGATATCGCCTACCGGGCTTTAAAAAGGCAGGAGCGAGAATAAGTGTTTGGTTAGCAAGTATTTTTAGAGCGGAGTCTTTACCAGGTGCACTGGCTTATGAAAAAAAGAATCAGTGTGAGCCGCCCTGATTTGTCCTGAAAAACGGATTGAGCGGGGAAAGTTGGGCAACCGGTCAGGATCCGGTTGATTGATCATTGGTCAGTTAATAACAGGTGATTTGTCCTGGCAGCCTAAATATTTGGCGGAGGTGTTATAAAGATGGAAGCTGCAGTGGTGGCCGGATTTGCCCGGACTCCTTTCGGCCGGTTTTTGGGGGCGTTAGAGCCCGTTCCGGCCGTGGAACTGGGTGCAGCCGCCGTCAGAGAGGCCCTTTTAAGGGCCGGTGTGGCCGGCGACCGGGTCGACCAAGTGCTGCTCGGGATGGTAATCCAGGGCGGGGCGGGGCAGATCCCTTCCAGACAGGCAACGGTAAAAGCAGGCCTGCCCTACACGGTTCCCTCCGATACGATTAACAAGGTTTGCGCTTCCGGGCTGCGGGCGGTTAACCTCGGCCAGGCCATGATCAAAACCGGGGAAGCCGGCGTCCTGGTCGCCGGGGGCATGGAAAATATGAGCTCAGGCCCCTACATGATGCAGAGCGCGCGCACCGGCTACCGGATGGGCGATGCCGAAGTGATCGACGCTATGGTCCATGACGGCCTGTGGTGCCCATTTCATGATGTCCATATGGGGGTGCACGGCAGCGCCGTTCCGGCCGAGCACGGCATTACCAGGGCGGCCATCGACGAGTGGGCCCTGCGCAGCCACTGCCTGGCTGTAGAAGCGATGGACAGCGGTTACCTGGGCGAGGAAATCGTCCCGGTGGAAGTGCCTAATAAAAAAGGAGATCCGCAGGTGGTGGACCGGGACGAGCTGCCGCGACGCGACACTACCCTGGAAAAACTGGCCAAACTGCCGCCCGCTTTTGAGGAAAAAGGACTGATCACGGCTGGAAATGCACCCGGGATCTCGGACGGTGCGGCGGCACTGGTTTTGACTTCCAGGCAAAAAGCAGTTGACCTGGGCCTGGAACCCCTGGCGGAAATTATATCTACCGGCACAGCCTCAAGGGAGCCCCGTTATATTGCCACCGTCCCTTATGAAGCGGCGGCGGTAGCTCTGGAAAGGGCCGATTTAAAGGCCGATCAAATCGATTTGATTGAAGTGAACGAGGCCTTTGCCGCCGTGGCCCTGACCAGCATCAAGCTCGGCGGCTGGGATCCGGACCGGGTCAATGTCAACGGGGGAGCGGTGGCCCTGGGTCATCCGATCGGGGCCAGTGGGGCCCGGATCTTGCTCACCCTGATTGCCGAGCTGCGCCGGCGCGGCGGAGGCTACGGCATGGCTACGATCTGCAGCGGGGCGGCCCAGGGCGAGGCGACCGTGGTAAAAGTTTCATAACCCGGCTCGACCTGGCCAGCTCGATCACATAAGATGCGGTAGCCGGGGCGCAGCCTGCAGCAGTTAAAGCAGGCCGCGGTAACCAGGGTCATGACTTGTTTGGAATAGAACTAAATTGGGAGAACAGTTTTACTTCATTAGCTATATCATTCCGACTGATCCGATCATTGATTATGATCTCATCATTAATTTTGGTTGAAGCGGCAAATAAAATATAATGGCAACTCAAAAAGAGGGGTTAAACAGTGAATTTTGTCCTTTCCGATTACCACCGGTCCAGAAAGGAAGAATTTCGCTGCTTTGCGGAAAAGGAAGTGGACAGGGGAGATCATTTTCCCACCGATAACCTGCGCAAAGCGGCCCAGAGGGGCTACATGGGACTGCCCCTGCCCCCCGCATGGGGCGGTGGAGGAGAAGATTTTTTAACCTACACGATTCTGATCGAGGAGCTGTCCAGGGCTTGCGCTTCTACCGGAGCCATTATAGCGGTCCACACCTCGGTGGGCACCTTTCCTCTTTACTATTTCGGCACTGAAGAGCAGAAAAAGCACTATTTGCCCGGACTGGCCGGGGGAGAGCTGCTCGGCGCCTTTGCCCTGACTGAATCGGGGGCGGGTTCCGATGCGGCGGCCCTTTCAACCAGCGCCGTCAGGTCTGGGGACGGCTACATTTTAAACGGCTGCAAACTCTTTATAACCAGCGGAGGCCAGGCGGATATTTATACCGTTTTTGCTACGGTTGACCGCAGCATGGGTCACAGGGGAATTACTGCCTTCCTGGTTGCAAAGGATACCCCGGGACTGATCCCGGGAAAACCGGAAAAAAAGATGGGCCTGAACCGCTCCAGCACCACCGAGTTGCGCCTGGAGGATCTCTATATCCCGGCGTCGAACAGGTTGGGTGAGGAAGGATCGGGATTTAAAATTGCCATGTCCCTGCTGGACGGGGGCCGGATTGGTATCGCCGCCCAGGCCCTGGGATTGTCCCAGGCAGCAGTTGACTACGGTACCGCTTTTTTAAAACAGCGGGAGGAAGAAACCGGCCGCAAAACCGATCAGTACGCCGCTTTTGAGCTGGCCGATCTTTCGACCAGGTTGGAAGCGGCCCGGCTCCTGGTTTACCGGGCGGCCCTGGTTAAAGAATCAGGCCGAAAGTGCTCTAAGGAGGCTTCCATGGCCAAGTATTATACCACCGACCTGGCGGTAGCTGCAGCAACGCGCTGTATTGATTTATGCGGCTATCCAGCCGCCGAAGCGGGCAGCCTTCCGGCCGGTTATTTTTGTGATGCTAAGGCGACCCAGATTTATGAAGGCACCAACCAGATCCAGCGCCTCGTGGTGGCCCGGGAGCTGCTGCAAAAGTAGCTAAGCGGAAGAAGGGGCAGTTATTTAACTCCAGAGTAAATTCTTGATTAACAGGATTATTTAAATCGATGGATAGCTTCTGCCGGCAGTTGATAAAATATCTTAACAATGATCACCTACTTGAAGGAGGAAACCTGGATGAACTTTGAATTGACCGAAGAGCAAGCAATGACCAGGAAAATGGTCCGCGATTTTGCCGAAAAAGAGCTTAAACCGGGGGCGGACGAACGCGACGACAAAGAAGAATTTTCCAGGGAAATTTTTGATAAGATGGGGGGACTGGGGCTGACGGGCATCCCCTGGCCGGAAGAATATGGCGGGGGCGGATGCGACTATGTCAGCTATGTTATTGCTGTTGAGGAGCTTTCCCGGGTTGACGCTTCGACGGGGACCACCCTGTCCGCCCATATTTCCCTGGCCGGCTGGCCCCTGTATAAATACGGTACCGAAGAGCAGAAGAAAAAATACCTGGAACCGATGGCATTAGGCGAAAAGCTGGGCGCCTACGGCCTGACGGAGAATACGGCGGGAACTGACGCTGCCGCCATGCGTACTACTGCTGTCCTGGACGGGGACAGTTACGTTCTGAACGGCAACAAGATCTTTATCACCAACGCCGGTGATGCTGAAATTTACGTGGTTTTTGCCGTTACCGACAAGGAGAAAAAGGCCAAGGGAATCAGCGCTTTTATGGTTGAAAAGGATACCCCGGGCTTAAATTTCGGGAAAAAAGAACGAAAAATGGGGCTGCGCTCTTCGCCGACCGTGGAACTTGTTTTCGACAACTGCCGGGTGCCGAAAGAAAACCTGCTCGGCAAGGAAGGCGAAGGATTCAAGATAGCCATGGGTACGCTTGACGGGGGCAGGAACGGGATTGCCGCCCAGGCGGTGGGTATCGCCCAGGGGGCAATGGAAGAAGCGGCTGAATATGCTAAAAGCAGGGAGCAGTTCGGCAGACCAATTGCCAATTTCCAGGCCGTATCATTCATGCTGGCCGACATGAGCACCAGGATCGAAGCGGCTCGCCTGCTGACCTACCAGGCCGCCTACCTGGAAAATGCAGGGCTTCCCTACGGCAAAGCCTCGGCCATGGCCAAGCTTTTTGCCTCGGAAACGGCTATGGAAGTAACCACCAATGCGGTTCAAATTTTTGGTGGTTACGGTTACACCAGGGATTACCCGGTGGAACGCTTCATGCGCGATGCCAAGATAACCCAGATCTACGAGGGAACCAGCGAGGTGCAGCGCCTGGTCATATCTCGCTACTTACTGGGCTAAAACTGTTACTCCTGTCTAAGATGTCAAAGGGACGGGATGTCAAAGGGACGGTTCTTTTGACATTATTTGTACCCAGCAATGACGCTGTTAAATAAACAGAGTCCCGGGGCAGAGAAGTTTTAACAAGAGTGTCAAGAACCGTCCCTTTGACATACCTTTGACATATCTTCGACTTAATTGGAACGGTTTTTAAGATGGGGGCCGGTCTGGCATAATAGGTAGTGAACAGGAAAAGTTTAAACTGACCTGATTTGAAGGGGGTTGCAATATTTATGGCCAAAGAGAAGCCGGGATTAATTATGGTCTTTACCGGCGATGGCAAGGGAAAGACCACCGCCGCGGTCGGGCAGGCTGTACGGGCCCTTGGACACGGCTTTCGCGTCTACATGATCCATTTCATGAAGGGCCGTGATTACGGAGAATTTCTGGCCCTGGAAAAGATGCCGGGGCTGACCCTGGTTCGAGCCGGGCGAGACTGTTTTGTTTCTCGTGAAGATCCAGATCCGGTTGATATTGACCTGGCCAGGGACGGCTTTGCCAGGGCCGGGAAAGCAATCCGGGGCGGCGAATATGACCTGGTAGTCCTGGATGAAATCAATGTGGCCGTCGATTTTGGTTTGATTGCGGAAGAAGATTTAATTGGACTGCTCCACGAAAAGCCGGCCGGAGTGACCGTGGTTTTAACCGGAAGAGGGGCTTCCAAGGAGCTGGTCAAGATGGCCGATATGGTCAGTGAAGTGCTGGCCATCAAGCATCATTATGAGCAGGGCGCGGATTGTGTGCCCGGGATTGAGTATTAGGAAATAAACTATTCAATGTGTTTATACAGACCGGCTCGTTTCAGTTAGGAGTGAGTAAATGCAGCAGTTGGTTGAGGATTTATTGGCTGGTAACAGGAGGGCAGCCGCCCGCCTGATTTCACAGATCGAAAACGACGATCCGCAGAAAAGGGAACTGCTCAAGGAAATATTTCCCCACACCGGACGGGCTTACGTGATCGGGGTTACCGGAGCGCCCGGTTCGGGCAAGAGTTCTCTGGTTGACTGCCTCCTGCAGCAAATGCGATCGGAGGGCCTCAAGGTGGGCGTAATCGGGGTTGACCCGACCAGCCCTTTCAGCGGCGGGGCGATCCTGGGCGACCGGATCAGAATGCAGGAGCATGCCCTGGATCAGAATGTTTTTATCCGCAGTATGGGCACCAGGGGCAGCCTGGGCGGCCTGGCCCGGGCCACCCGGGAAGCAATCCAGGTCCTGGATGCTTTCGGCAAGGATATCATCCTGGTCGAAACGGTCGGCGTGGGCCAGTCGGAAGTCGATATCGTCAAGACGGCGGACAGCACCATGGTGGTCCTGACCCCGGCCGGCGGGGACAGCGTCCAGACCATCAAGGCCGGGATCATGGAAATTGCCGATCTGTTTGTAGTGAACAAGGCTGACCTGCCCGGCGCTGAAAGGACGACGACCGAAATTAACCTGATGCTGGACATGAAGGAAGACAACCGGTGGCGGCCGCCGGTGCAGTGCACCGTCTCGGTGCGCGGTGAAGGCATTGCAACAGTCTGGGCTTCCCTGAAAGAGCACCGCCGCTTCCTGGAAGACAGCGGGCGGTTGATGGAAATCCGCCGGGAACGGGTCCGGCGGGAGCTGACCGAGCAGGTGGAGTACCTGGTTAAAAACCGGATTTGGGACCGGGTTAAGGAACAGATCGAGTTTGACAGCCTGGTCGAAAAGATAGCCCTTCGCCGCCGCGATCCATACAGCGCCGCTTACGAGCTGCTGGAGAAAATCGATTTTTACGGCGAAGGCGATAAAGAGGGTGGTTAGGTTATGGATCTAGAAAAGCTGGAACGGATCAAAGAGCTGAAAGAGGTTTGGGAAAAAGAGCTCGAAGATTTGAAGGAGCGGTATGAACCGGCGGAAACGGTTTCAGGCCAGCCGGTAAAAATACTCTACACGCCCCTGGATACGGAAAACCTTGACTATGAAACTGACCTCGGTTTTCCCGGCCGTTACCCTTACACCAGAGGAGTGCAGCCCAACATGTACCGGGGACGGCTGTGGACGATGCGCCAGTTTTCCGGGTTTGGTGACGCTTATGACTCCAACCGGCGCTACCGCTACCTGCTCGAGCAGGGCCAGACCGGTTTGAGCGTCGCTTTTGACATGCCCACCCTGATGGGCTATGATTCGGACAGCGACCGCTCTTTAGGTGAGGTGGGGCGCTGCGGAGTGGCCATCGACTCCCTGGAAGACATGGAGATCCTCTTTGACCAGATCCCGCTGGACCAGGTCACCACTTCGATGACCATCAACGGGCCGGCGGCGATCCTGTGGTGCATGTACCTGGCCGCCGCCGAAAAGCAGGGAGTCAGCCTCGATAAGGTCGGGGGTACGATCCAGAACGATATCCTCAAGGAATATATTGCCCAGAAATCCTGGAGTTTCCCGCCGGAGCCCTCGATGCGCCTGATTACTGATATCTTTGAATTTGCCTCCGATCATGTCCCCAAATGGAACACGATCAGCATCAGTGGCTACCATATCAGGGAAGCCGGTTCGACGGCTGTCCAGGAGCTGGCCTTTACCCTGGCCGACGGTTTTGCCTACGTGGAAGCGGGCATCAATGCAGGGCTCGACGTGGACCGTTTTGCGCCGCGGTTATCA
>Ga0207421_10001936_pt1 | contig 26176 bp, 35 predicted proteins | sample SodLakKL_010_SED_4_FD_187542 | JGI IMG/M metagenome (GOLD analysis project Ga0207421, IMG submission 187542) | Alkaline sediment microbial communities from Lake Tanatar, Kulunda Steppe, Russia - 8KL_010_SED (SPAdes) (version 2) | ecosystem: Environmental > Aquatic > Non-marine Saline and... | reverse complement strand
TTCGACTCGGTTTTTTGATTTTATACCATTTATATATGACCACAATATATCATAGTGTTGTCCTATCATATTTAAGAACACAATGAATTCTTCATTATTGTTGTCCTTTAATATGTGAGCAGGCATATTATTTACAAGTGCATTCTCATTATATTTGTCGTATTTTATAGCCGCAGGTTTAAGTATGTTATCAAACCATTCAGACTCATTAACAGGATCACCATTTTCATCTTGTAAATATGAAAGAGGTTCGTCGGAATTATATAGGAAATCTTCAAATCCTGAAAAACTTGATAATACACCCTCAATTCGATCATTAATCCGTCGTATATCATTTTGGACAGATATACTCCCACTTGATGGTGAACTTTCAAGATCATCAATTTGATCTTCATATTGTGATAATAAGGAAACTTTATATAGAAAGTTTATAGATTGTTCTTCTGCAGATCCAAAATGTACGAAGTTTTGAAATTGATATTCTGAAATATACTTATCTTCTATTGGATCTGATTTTTCATCCCATTCTGGGTCTACTACCTGAATGGTGTAATCAATATCCAACTTGGATGTGTCAATACCTTGTTGGGTCACAAACTCACGTATAATTTGTGTTGACGTTGGTGAATCGGACGCAACAATCTCATCAAACATTTCGTAGGCTAAACTACCCTTTGAAACGGGTGTGAAGTTGGCAGGTCTCAACTGAACACATACATCACCCACTCGATCATCTAACGTTACACGGTCAATGAACGGTGTTGATTTGATTTTGGAAATCCACAGTTGAGTGTTTGGTTGAACCGATGTCGGTAGTGGTTCAAACAGTTTAAGAACTAATGTCGAATTTATTATACCATCTTTAGGTAATTCATTACCAAGATCATCCAACTCTGTTTCAGTGAACGTTACATCATCACGTTCCCAATTGGATACAAGTTTATAATCAATACCTTCTATGTTTACAATGTGTGTAAGATATTTTGATGAATTGATATCAAAAATATCGAAATCCATTTCATCCAATAAAAGATTTTCAATATTATCTTCTACTAAATCATTCGGTAGTTGAACTCTACTTTTTCTAAATTCAATGTCAAGTGTTTCTTCACGACCATCAACTCCATCCAAGACTGGAACTAATTTGATACGGAAATTGAATGTATTATCTGGTCCAGTGGGATCTACATCGTAAAAATTGATAAGTTCATTTACATTTAATGTAATGTTCTCATTTCGACCGAACTGACCGTATGACTTAAATTCATCACCAACAAATATATTTACATATTGTGTTTGTTCTGTTGTATAACGGATTGTAAATTCTGTATCATATCCGTCGAAGTCCGCACCTTCAATAATAGACGGATACTCAATCTCTGTGAATTGTGCAATCCGTTCAATTGGGTCTTGGACAACCGTAATAAGAGCTTCTGATAATATACCATCACCAACTTCGTCAAACGGTATAAAGAATACTTTGTATTGACCGATACCATCAAAGTCAGATTTTTCAAGTTCTACACGACCTCTATTGTCCTCACGTATGGTCGGTTCGAATGTTCGACTTCCAACTTGAACTCTAACACCATCACCACGTAGTAATTCAAACCCAATGGATGGTGGATTTGGATCATCAACATTATATGTAAATGATGCTTGATCAAGTTTGATTTTTGGTTTTATATCTTCGGGTACTTCTTCATTGAAATTGGCCCGAACATATTCAACTTCCACCAACAAATGTTTATCAATACGTAATGTCAATTCATCAGTGTCGGATATATTTCGAATTACTTCTGATACTTCGTAATCAAATTCACCATTGTTTTTGTAAATTACAAATCCAACAATCTTAAAATCTTCATTTTTCAAAAAGATTCGGATGTCTTGATTTGTATCTGGAAAGTTTGATATAAATGTTCCAGTTGGGTCGTCACGGAAGTCCAATTCTAAATCTTCATTTAAGACTTCAATGTTGAATAAATTCTCAACGTCGTCTTGTGTGTCAAATATTGAACTATCGACGGCCTCGGATCGAACGAATAAAGAGACTGGTTTCGGTTCAATGATTGGAGTCTCCCTAACCATATTAAAGAATAAATCAACTCTCTGTGTTGACTCCAAATTAACATTTTCACTATGGAGTCTGACTCCATCTTTGTCAAATCGTTGAACTAATACAATTGGTTTTCTGAATGTTACGGTGAACTTTCCGTTTTCTCTCTCCAAACTATCAACGGTGGATCTATCACCGTTTACCGTGTCATCGAATTCCTCTAATCTATCATACTCTTCAGTGACTTGTAACCATGTAGTCTTTACGATAAAATATTCGGTAGGTTCCCATGACGTTTTGGTTGCACGGATTCGGACACCCGTGTCTAATAGAGAACTAAATGGTAGTGCAAAGGATCCTGGAGATGATATCTTAAAATCACCATCAACGGTAATATCTAAACTATCCGTATTACCATTTACGAAAAATTGAATACCACTCGGCTCATACGTTGGTACTTTTGGGGAATCTATTATAGGCGTTGACGTACCGATATCATCATCTGAATCAAAATCATCAAGTGTAGGATCTATATCTCTAAACTCATCATCTGACTGGTCGTCAAATTGTATACCGTCGTCAAATTGTAATTTATCTGCCATTATCTAATATCTTCAGTGTTACGTTCACCGTCTATAACTTCTCTTTCGGTTGTATCAAGTGGAACTCGTGGGTCTGGTTGTAAAATTGGTTCAGGTGCCGGAGTTTTTGGTATAATATCTTCGGGTACTTCTTCGATATCAATAACCACATCCTGTTCGTCATCGTCAATCAATGTACGTCGTCTTACATACCTACCATCAGTTTGTTCGATTGTCGTTCTTTCGATTGTCGGGTTTACATCGACACTCGACCGTTCTTCAACTCGTTTAATTAAGTTTTGAGTTTCTATGTCTATTTGTCTCTCACGATATTCCTTATTCACATCTTCACGTTCTGATACAACTGGTAAGTGATATGATATAGATTCTCTCAATTTTTGTCGGACAACGGTTTTAATATCTAAACTGACAGGTGGTCTAACTTCAAGTGGTTTTCCAAAATTCACATCACCAATTGATGAATTCTTATTTTCAACAACATATCTGACAGAGTTTTTAAAGTCTTCCACTATATTAATCATTGTAAGATTGAATCCACCATCTTTGAAAAATTGAGTTCGCATTCTACGAACAAACTTTCCACCATATTTTTTTATTAATAATTCTTCAATGTTCTCAATATGTATTGAATCTATAAATAAGTCTAAAACTTCCCGGATATCGTCTAAAAATGTCTTATTGTCAATCAACGATTGATAAGATTCATTAATCAGTTCTTGTAATTTCTGATTTTTCACTTTCAATGGTAATACACGAATTTCTGTCCGTGATGGTGATATTTCGTGAATCCATACACGATCTCGTTCATGATTGGAACCTACTCTATTATTTATTAATAGTATTTCAACATTGAATATACCTGTTGTATATCCACCCTCTTTGATTAATTTATCAACATTTAACTCATATTCAAATGGTTGATTATTAGTTTGATTTTCAGTCCCTTTTATTTTCTTGAAATACTCACTAAAGTCTGACGAATGTATATATCTCGTATTACCATATCCTTGTTGTGGTAATAGATTTTCGTTTACATCATATAATGTAAATGATATTACATCATTTTCACCTTCACCATATAGTGATTTCTGAAACTCTGTCTCAAAAATTTGACTATCACGGTCGTCGATGAAAAATCCACGATTATCTTCTATTTTTTTATACTTTCGTAATGACATATCTTATTTTCTATTCTTTCTCAATCTTGTTCGTAAACGTCGTTCTTGTCCAGTCTCATCCACTCGTATTACCAACGTCCCATCATATGATCTGGATCTACGGAATCTACTACTACCACGTGGTTTCGCACGTTTAATTGTTGACCATATCAATGTAAATGATATATCACGTGATTCACCACCCTGTAATATAAATCTCCTTTGAGTTGGAACCATCCATAATGTCCCAATATCAGTATGTTCTACATTTATTGTCAATGGTTTTGTTCCAGTATTTCGGATTCTAAATTCTTGACCTGTTCTCCAACTTCCACGTTTACGCCATGCATCATCGTATGTTGTTTGGAATCGAACATCCTCAGTAAATTCATCGGACTGTTGTAAGTTCAATATCGTAATATCACCAACTACATCCGCACCCTCTACAACATCAGCCTCTCTACCTTCAAGCCTCTCACGAAGTTGTGCAACTGTGGATATCAATGACGATAAATCGGCTCGTAACGCGTTGACCTCTGCTCGTAATCCATCATTTTGAGCTTGTAATGATACTTTGTCAATTCCCTCTTGGATAGATTTCTGTAATGATTCTCGGAAGTCCAAGTTCAATTGTTGAAATTGAAGTTGTAATGACTCCACTTGATTTTGAGCAACAGCTTCGGAAACTTTCGCTTGATCCAAGTCAATATTGATCTGTTGGATTGTTGATTCTAAATCAATGATATTTGTATTTGCACTGTCAAGTTCTCGTTGCAAATCAACAATATCATTGGTTAAATCATCATTTATATCACTAACTCGGTCGAACTCGGATCTCGGAACTAAATCAAAATTGGGAGCATCCACCTCTGGTATCAACTCATCAATAACAGTATCTACTGCCTTTAATAGTTCTTCATTGTCATATTTTGGTTTGACTAACCGTGTTCGTATGTTTCCGTTATTTGTCATTATCTAACTAATGTGAAGATGAACTTGTCTTTGAAAATTTCAATGGAACCATCTCGTTCAGTTTTTAATTGAACTTCATATACTCTATCAACTTCCCAATTCTCAAAATCTAAATCAAAGTAATTACCAAGTCCGTCACAACTAACTTTGGAAAAATCAGAAAAGGGTATAATCTCATGTTTTGAAACTATGTCTATGACTCTATAATAAGTATCCTCTGGTAAATAAAAGTCTGTATTATATTGGAACCTATCAAATTCTCGTGGTGGGTATTTATCACGACTTTTAATTCGGATTCTCTGAACCGTGTCAATTTTGTATGATGGTTTCAATATTGGTTGAACTCGTATCTCATTGAATCCGGTTAATGGTTCTAACGATCCAGTTGAGAATAGTGAGTCGTCCCATCCAATTCGTAAATATGGTTGGAATATTGTGTGTGTTTCTTTGGAGAAAAATTTCAATGTTCCAAAGTCAATTGAATCATTTTCATTTTCGTCCGAAAACTTTACTATTATTCCATTGTTAGTATTGGAGTCTAACCATTCAACTACATTCGTAACGTCCATTTGTATGTCGGCGGACTCATATGAAAAAGATTGTGAAGCTTCTACGGAGGCATCAAAAGTACCACCAATTGTAGACCACGCTAATGCAGATTCACCTTCTCTATACTGCCATGATACCCCATTATTTGAGTAATCATAATCTCTCCTACCAATTCCCATTTCCCACGATTCGGTAAGTGGATACACAAATACGTTATAATCAATTTTCAACTCTTGACTTTCTGTTTCTTTAAGTAATAATTCCGCCGTGTAATCTGGTGTTAGGGGTAGTTCGTCTAAATTAAAGGATAATACCGAACGTTTTGCGTTTGTAGAAAGCATACCCGCAGACACTTCTAATATAGGATCTAATCCAGTATTCTGTCTCGGTTGTTCTTCGTAAAGTGTAGCGTCTTTATCCGCTGGTATGAAATGATACATTATAGTGCTCGTCCTTTTATGTCACGGTTTGGAAATTTAACTTCAAATACACATGGGTCAAGTGATGGGTATATAATGTTATTTCGTTTTGCCGCTTCAATGTTATATGCGTTCGGTGAATAGTCACCACCACATTTATTCGTAACTTCCAAATTTGAAACTGATGATACACCATCAATTCTTGATATAACTAAACCAACTTCACTTAAATTTATTGGCATATTGAATGTCCAATTGTCAATATTAAAATACTCACGTAATTCTTCTATACAATCTAATAGAACTTCTCGTTTGTTATAATTTGGATATGTTATAATTTCAAAATCAATTCCAATATTTACAATAAATCCGTCGATGATATTCACACTGTCCGTCAATATCCGATATTCATTCAAATAGGTTTTCAGATTTTCTTTTATCGCTCGGTTTAATTCTGCCAGATTTTTATCTCCATCATATCCAAGTATATATAAATTAACCGCAAACGGATTTAATTTATCATTGAAACTTTTCTTACGACCTTCAAGTAATCCCAATAATTCTTGTTTGATTTCACCTTCGGTTGGTTTTTCTTCCAAATTCACAAAATCAAGAACCAAGTCAGTGAATTCTTCAAATACGTCGTGACTTTTTAAGATTGACTCTACGTCATTTATGTCCAACTCGGAATCTGGTGACGCGTACGCTTTGGAAATGGTTCCAAATTTTGGTGGCATCGCCAATGATCTAACTACATAATCCTTTCTCGTTACCGCTCGGTTTTGTGATGAAAAGTTTGCAAGAGCATTTTCTCGTATTTCTTCCAACGTTTCAGCTCCTCTACCACCGACACCTGGAACTTCATTTTCAACTGCAATAGATGATTGGACTGATGTTATAAGATTGACATTGTTTTGGTCTAATCCTGTAAAGTCATTCTCAAATTCAATACTTGTTATCCGTGTCAAATCACCTGCGGGAACATTGGAGTTTATACCACCACCTGTCACATAACGAACTGTTAGTGTAGTGTTTGATGGTGCTTGTCCATATGTCTTTGTCTTTAAGAAATTTGTAGGGTCAAATGATTCTTCCAATCGTGAAATTGAATTACGAAGTCCCAATCCAACATTCTTAAAGTTTGGTATAATCAACTCATCACTTACCGATGGATCACCTGTTCCAAACGTTATCGTTGTTGTGTTATCTTCATTTACCTTTGTCGTATAACGTCGTGGTGTCTTTAATAATCGAAGTATGGATGGAACTGACTCTCTGAACTGTGCCAACTCTTGATCTCTTTCAGGAACATTTGGAAATTCAGCATATACCATTTCTTGTGCGAGATATGGAACTTCATACCAACGATTTCCATCGGAGTCTGTTATATCCAAAATTTGTATTATATCAGTCTCGTCAAGTTGTATTGTTGTGAATGGCTCAGCGGAACCGAACTCAAAATCTTCGGAAACTATTTCACCAGAAATTGCGGAAACCTTTGTGGTCACCAAAAACTGTTCGACATTAGTCGTTGTACCATTGACACTATGAACGGTAATTTCTCTATCAACTGGTGATGAAAAATCTACAGTTTCGGTTGTGATAAATCGTATATCCGGATTGGAAGTTGATTCCACCTCAAGTCCTTCCTTAATTCTCAAATAATAATCTGGATCAGGTACTTCATTACCAAGACTACCAGATGATGGAACCAATTGATATACCGTAAGTGTTGTCACAGATGGTGATGTCACTTTTGGTTTATACCCAAGATATTGTGAAAGTGATAATACATTTCGACGATCTTGAGCGTGAATCATCATACTCTCCTTTAATGTATCATCAACATAAAATGATAATACATCACCGACATAGGATGCCATCTCAATGAATAACATCCCTGGAGACGACTCATTAAAGTCAGAATATGTTTTTGGAAAGTAAGTTTTTGAAAACTCAATGAGATTATCACGAAATGATGTAAAATCTTTATTTAAGTATCGTATATCTCTTGGTTTTAATTTTGGTTTTGCCATATAAATTATTCTTCTATAATGAATGTTACAGTATTTGTATCAATATCATTTCCAACTGTAAAGGAAATTGTAACCGAAACTAAATTTCTATCAATATTTGAATTCGACATATCAAGTTCAATGTCACCTATTGTAACATATGGTATCCAAGTTTCAACCGCCGTTTCAATGGTCGTTAAAACTCTATCTTCAAATTCGGCTTCATCTAATTGTTCGAATAAAACTGAATGAAGATTACTACCAAAGTTAGGTTGCATCACCCTCTCACCTACTCGTGTCATAAGTAAATTTTTCAAATTAGATCTTGTCTGATCAACGGTCGTGAAATTTTGCCTGAACATTCCAGTGTTACCATTTTGTATTGGTAATGATAGTCCAAGTGCAAAGTCATTGAACTGTTCAGTATCCTTTACTCGTTTCCGACCAATTTCAAAAGCCATTTATTATTTTGTCTTAAATCGTTTAACCAATTCTGTGTAGTCTCGGTTTAATGCTTTCATAACAGGTTGTGTATTAGGGTCTGCAGTATTCACTGGTTTACCTTCAATTGTTTCCGTTGGAATCTTGGAACCACCAGTCAATTCACCGTATCCCATTTTAGTAGCCATTTCCGCTCGTGAAATATCCCCACTCTGATTCATTCCAACTTTGTGAACATCTGACGAATCAAATTTCATTGTTCGTTCGTTTAACATCTGTTCGTGAGTGTCCATTGGATCTTCCGTTGGTATACTTGCGTCAGGATTTGACATTGACATATTTATTGGAACTCCACCATTCTTCGGTTGGTGTCCTCTATTCAAGTCTCCTGGGTTATAAGATTTTGCAGTCTCTGCAAGAATCTCATTTATCGTTTTGTTTTTACTGTATGATACTTGTTCTTGTGAATCCTCAACACTACCTTGAGCACGTGATTCCGCCAATCGTTGATTCGCCAATTCAAATGGGTCTTCTTCAACCACTTCTTCCACGACAGGTTTTGGTGTCGTTCTTTGTTCTTTCAATAATTCCTTTGTAATAGATTTTCTCAAACGGGATTCTATAATTTTACTCTGTTTGCCAACCTCTGCGTCGACAACCTTCTTAATAATCTTTGGTAGATTACTACGAATTTCTTCTTTAATTAGAATTCGGATTGCTTTTAATAATTTATCTGTGTCCATAATGTGTTTGTGCATTAATACGTTCTATCAGAGTATAAATATAAAATATACAGAAAAATAGAATTATTTATGGTATTATATATCCTGTCCAAAATATAAATCCAGGTCCAGGAGTTCCAATGGGTGGATAAATGGACGTTGTTGTTATAAGACCCGATACAGTTTGTAAATGAGTTCTTGCAGAAATTATGAAAAAATCCAACCAACCGTTTGGGTTTGTCGTTGGAAATATATCAAAATCTAACGTCCATGCTCCAGGATTTAGTACTATATTACTGTTTATTCCTATGTTAGATACAGATCCAGGTGCCGGAATGGCCGGAATACCTGCACCCGCGGGAGCGGTTGGTATTGGAAAGTTTGCCATTGTGGCAGCACCCCAATATGTCAAAACCGAAGTCCCAAGTAATCTGATAAGTCGTGTTTGATTTGAATTTAATTGTTGAGATTGGAAAATTGTTCTAACACTTGACTCCATCAATTCAGTATTCCCAAGTTGTAATGGAATAAAGTGTAATGCGTCATGTCCACGCTTTATACATTGGTCATATTCTTGTACGAATTTTCTCGCGTATCCCTCTGGTGATGTTGATCTTTGATTTTCACCATATTGAACCATTCGTTGTTTGAATATATCCCATGACATGATTAGTTTGTTAAATTTTTACCAAGAATTTTTCTAATTTGAGATTTTAGTCGTCTGAATTCGGTTTGGTTGAGTGGCCCTTGTGATGTCGGGCCGGATGGTGTCGCGTATGTTTGTTGAATGATCGCGTCTAATATATTCTCCATCAGTTCAACGAGAGTTTCACCCAGAACGATCTTCTCCAAGTTATCAGTACCTAACTCGACTCGACCGTTACCTGTCCGTAAAAGGACGTTTTTGTCGTTAGTTTTGATGTCAATATTTCCTTTGACATTTCCAATGATCCCACCACCCAAATCTAATGAAAAATTCTTATCAGATATTACACCGATATTTCCTTTGGAAAACAATAGGGTTTCTCCTGTCCGTGATGAAATGATAATACGTCCTGATGAAACAAGTGTTTGATCTCCATCAAATTGTTGTGGATAATTAGTTACTGAATTAGGACTTGTTTTAAAGTCGGAATTGGATTGGGATGAAACGGTTCCAGGTAAAAAGTCAAGTATCCTTGTTCCTGATGATATGACAATTGAAGTTCCGTCACGATTTATATCCTCAATAGTAGTATCACCGATTCTGTTTTGAGATTGGGATAATCCACTTTCTCCGTTTCGGATAAATATTGTAGGATTAAAATCTGGATTAACACCATCATATCCATTAAATCTAATAGACTGACCGAATCTTGATTCCATTAGTATGTCACCCTCAAATAATCGTAATCGGTGAATACTGTCATCACCTTGATAATAATCACCAAGACTACCTTCGTCGTCGTCACCAACATCGGTCGACCGTGGGATACCTGTTTTTGATGTGTTCCTATATGAATTTACTTGTTTAGTTTCACTATCTCTAAATTCGGATGAATTTAATATATCATTTAATAGAGTGGGTGATGCTGTAATGGATGGTGAAAAATAACTTTCAATTGGTGTGTAATATAGATCACCACTAACTTCAATCAATTGAACAACTTCATTCTTAACTGGAAGTCTAATAATATTCCGATCATATGGAAATGCGAAATCAAAGTTTTCCTTATTCACAACTCCGTCCGAAATACGAGATATACGAACCGCACCAATGTATGTTGTTTCTCGGTCGGTAAAGTTTTCGACATCCGTTTCAATTTCTGGAATCAATGGACTGTCTTCACTTAAAATAACGTCGGAAACAACACCAAGTTTTGATATATCTTCCCGTGAAACACGATCAAATGTGTTTGACGTTAAATTGGATATTGATTTAATCATTTTTAGGTTTGTCCAACTTTGACTTTATTTCATCTATTTCATAACCAAGACTATCCGTTGTTTCAGTGACCTCTTGTTTAGTATGTTCAAGTTGGTCTAACAACTGTTGTTTTTCTTCTTCGGATAAGAATCCATCATCACCTTCCGATTTGTTTTGAGAAACAATTAAACGTTGGGCGATAGTCGCTAACTTGATAAGATGTTCGTCATTGCGGATAGACTGACTTATCATATCATTTATGATAGGAGCGAGAACTGATAGATCATGTTGGTTTTTTACAAGAACACGTACTTCTTCTATAAGAGAAGAAATCTTTACTTTCTTTTGTACTTGGTTGTTATAAATGTCCTCAAAAAGACCACTAAGGTTTTTACCCTTAAAGAGTTCAAAATCATTTGTCATAATATAGCGTATTTATAGTTTAACTATAAATATACATATATTATATTTTCATATTTAACTCCAAAACGTGGTCTTACCTGTCTCTTGAATATCACCGTGTTCGAAGAAATCATTCATTATTTTTACTTGATATGATTTCATCGTATTGACAACTTTTGTTATATAATGTGTTTTAACTCCAGTCATTTCTCGAATGAGAATATATAGATGTTTTTTGTTAAAGTCTTCAATATAATGAGCTCGTCGTAGGAGTTCAAGAATAGCATCTGCGATTTGTATATCTCTACGTTTTGTAAATATGGATGTCAAATTATCTTCCCAAAATCGTAACGTGAGTTCCTTTAATTCACTGTAGTCATCACCAAGTTCAGTTTCTTCAAAGTCATTCTCGACATCCCAAGATGGAGGCATATCGTCTATACCCTTTATTCGTTTAATCTTTTTATAGTTCTTCATTGAATCCATCATAAGAAAGTTTCGACCTGTCACCGTTAGGTATGAATATCCCTTACCCTTTGATCCATCAATCATATGAATTTTCTCAATAAATAATGAAACTAAAGCTGCTTTTGCATCTTCTGGATCATTTTCGACATATGGGTAGTCGAATGTGTGATAAACATTTTCTGCCAATTTTTCAAAAGCATACTGTAAATCTTCTTTGTAAATTCGATTTTTCTCCTTCGGGTTGTCAGTCGCGTTATACCTTGCTATTGCGGCGTCAGTGTCTTCGGTGAAATATCTTTTACTTTTTTTCTTCGGCATTCTGTGTGATTATAAGTTTAGAATAAAATTTAATTAGTGTATGTAATTGGTCAAATATACTCCCAACCATATCGTCCTTTTCGAACATACCACGTTCGTCAATCTCTCTCATTGCAGACTGCATATTATGTAACATCATATTCGATTGGAGTATTTTTTCTTCGAAACCCTCTATTTTAGATAATGCTCGACGTAAGGCTATGAATAGAAAAATGTTTAGAGAAATGGATAGTATAAACCCAAGTATGAATAGAATTTCAACAATCATGAAAATATTATTTTATAAATTTAAGTTATACCCACTGAATGAGTATAGATATTCTGTAACCGTAGTACCATAGCCATCACGAGATACAATTCGTTGTTCCAAAAATAACCGTGTCCTATAAGGCCCTATTAAATGAGCTGCGGCCAAAATTCCACTCTCTGTGACGGTGTAAGTTTCAATATAACAACTATCTACTCCATATATTAGTTCATCAAATGTTTGACCATCAAATAATTCAATTACTCGTCTCAATACATGCTTGTTATGATTTAAGAGAGTAATCATTGCTTCCTCTTGTAACTCTGGACTCGACAAGAATTCCTCACGAGTTACCGTAAATCCAAGTCTACGAAGTAAATGTGGTGAAAATTGGAATTTACCCAAATATCCGTAAGAATTTACAACACCATATCTGTTACCTGATTCTCTAAACCCTACATCATTTAGAAAGTCTTCAAGTTCCTTTGTAATAGTTGGTTTGATTTCATCAAGTATTTCAATTTCAACTTCATCCACAATAAATTCAGAAGATTCGACTGAATTTGAGTATTTTAATCCAGTTAACAGTAATAAAAGTATAAATCCAAATTGGATTAACCATACATATTGAATTTTCATACAAATTTTAGGTTTGTTGAGGTAATAAGTATGTAATATACAAATTTTTTACTTGAAAGTCAAGCTTCCCCTTGCTTACCCCAGTATAATGGATTTAACCCTTCCGTTTTTGATTCATCAGGGTTTGAATCAGATTTATCGGGTGATTTATCAATGTCCTTTAATATCTTATTCATTTCCTTCTGAACTAATTCAATATTGACTTTAATACGGTCGTCAAAGTCTTCCTGAGTGGTCATTCCGTTTTCAACCATCAATTCATATAACGTTTCGACAATTATTTCAAGATTTGTAATTTTATTATATAGAAACGTTATATCCTTTTTATTCGCCATTATTATTAGTTTTTATTGTTTTTATAAGATTTTCTAATGAAAGTTCTCTCGTTGATGGTGACTCACTCGTATCACCAAATGCTCGTTTTATAGATTTTTCATGATAACCAATAGCAGATGCTAATCGGATACACATAATTTTAAATTCGTGAATGTCCAAATCTGATGGAACCTCTAACTGAATTTTAGATGCTTCCCTAATTAACGGATCTTCTGTTTCCCAAGTAATTTTTGATTTGTATTCTTTAAACGATTTCATATCCTAACTCCAATAATGGTTGTGCGTGCTTATACTTCATGTACGAAATTTCTTGGTTTTCTGGATTCATTACCATTACCTTTTCATTTCGTCCTGTTTTATTTACTGTAACTTGTTTGTTGTAACGAATCTTTGGATCTGTAATGAGTATACCATCCAAGTGGTTAATCTCATGTTGGACTACGATTGATTCTAACAGACCCTCATCCTCGTACATATCTTGTTGACTTCTCCAATTAGTATTGTCTGGTTTGAACTCAACGACTCCAAGATTATCGGTCTGAACTGTCACATGTGTAAACCTAACCGTCTTTTTTGGTTTTTTCATAGTCTTCGGAATTGAGAGACATGATTCACGGTATATAACTCTTTTTCCGTTGTTTTCGTTCTCGTCTACCGTTCCGAATTTTACAACTCGTGGATTGATTAAGACTAATGGTTCTTTTACATTGACAATACACGCTCGATATGGATTACCAATTTGTGTAGTTGCCAATCCAAGACCACCTGCCTCAACTAATGTCCTAAAGAGTTCAGCGGATGTAATGGTAATGTCTTCGTCATTCATCTCTTGAATTTCTCTACGTTCAGACAATGCATTTACATCCGTAATGATATCCTTTGGTTCTATTGAGTCTACCAATTCGGCCGACAAATATTGTAGTTGTTCTTGGTCTTCTTCTATTTCTACTATTTCTTCATTCATATGTTATAACTTTATTTGTTTAATATTCGTTTAACTTTTTCTATAATGTGAGTATCCTTTCCACGTGGTAATGACCCCATCCATCCAGGTTGTAATGGATGTTTGGAATCATCAATTCCATTTATTCGTGGTGGTAATAATTTCCATATAAAGCTTGCATCTTCTTCATCAATGTTGTATTTCCATTCTGGGTTAAGTTTATCTATACTGTTAAAATCATCGTAAGTATAACCGTGATCTATATTGTCAATATCTAAAAATCCAATTAATGTTATAGTGCCATGTATTTCATATTCATCTAAAATTCCTTGTTCCTTTGGTGTCAAATTTCCGATTTCTTTATGTTTTCTCAAAACGTTCTCGGTCATGTTAACGATCCGGACGATCCCCATTTCTATTAGTTTAGAAATCATCGACTCAACTATATCCCTCTTACATCGTTCAACTATTTGTTTTGAATCATCTATGTGGTCGCTGTGACGGAATAAATCTCTTGAAACCTTTACCTCTGAATATATTTCAGGTAAGTTTATCCGATTTCGAACTGTCTTCGTGATACTCATAGAATCTTGATAAGGACTGGCCGGATCGAAGGAAACGTGATATTGTTCTTCAAATCCTTTACGTGTCATTCGTTTGTCGATATTGAATGGATCATCACTCATAATTAGAAGTTTGGATTTTTCTGAAATAATTCTACAATATATTTGTTATATCCAGACCATAAGTTTCCTTTACGATCTTTATATAATTTTAATGATTTTTTGTGTGTCCGGTCATATCTCAAAACCCTTACATATTTAAGTCCAAATAATTTAATCATTAGTTTGTCAATGGAAATTTAATGGTTGGATGTGGATTGTAATTTTTAAGTATAAAGTCACCATCACCACCCGAATATATACCATCTCTTACGTGAAGTGTTGGAAGTTCTCTTGGATCTCGATTCAATTGTTCTTTCACACCGTCAATTTGATTTTCATAAATGTGACAGTTTCCGAAACGACCAATCAACTGATCTGGAACCATTTTAACTTCATCACAAATCATCATCAATAACACTCCGTATGATGTGATGTTAAATGGAACTCCAAGTGGAAAGTCGGCCGATCTCTGATTCCATATAAGAGTTAAACCCCGTCTTGGAATATATCGTTCATCTAAATATGTGTGTTGTTCTTCGGTTGTCAATTCTTCGTCAAAATGATCGACTACATCTCGGTTTGGTTTCTTTTTGTGGAACCAAATATGAACTCGTTCATCGACTGACAGTGGTCGTGTATGTAATTCAAACCCATAATGACATGGTGGTAACGTCATTTTATCCAAATCACCAACGTTCCATGCGTTCACCATGATTCGTCGTGATGTTGGATTGTTTTGTAACATTTCAATTGCGTTTGTCAATTGATCTATCCCATCAGTGTCACCATCACTATTCCATTTTCTCCATTGGCGACCGTAGATTGGCCCCAAATCCCAAATGGATGGGTGGACGTATGGTTCGTTTTTTACCGCGAATTCGATCATTTTCTCTAATGGATATGGATCACTACAAGATTGTGAATAGTTCTTATACCAATCACCATCCCAAATATGAACATTCCGTTTCCACAAATCTCGAATATCCGTTGAACCACTGATAAACCAAAGTAACTCCTTTGTTACAGTTCGGAATGGTATTCGTTTTGTTGTGAGGATTGGAAATCCTTCGGACATGTTGTGTTTAATTTCCCTACCAAGTACAAAACGTGTATCAACACCAGTTCTATTCGAGTCCGTATACCCATTTTCAATTATGTCCTTTAAGATTTTAAGATATTGTCTATCTAAATTATTCATATGTTTTTATACATTATTATATCTATATAATAATATACTAAATATTGTAAGTAATGTCAAGTAATTTTAATAAGTTTTTGAAGAAAAATCCGTTGGGTATTTATTATTGGATTTAACATTAGTAATCCAGTAATTGACGGCGGCTTGATCACTCACCCAAGAATCCAAATCATTCCAATTGAAATCTGTCTTCATATAATATGGATGGTGTCCTCTGTATTTTCTATACAAGTCCGAACTTGTCCATTGGTCGACTCTACCATTTTTCGATCTATCGTATCCGACCTGTTTCCCACCACGTTCATATTTAACGGGTGTCTCTTTACGAGTTAGGTTATCTAATATTGTTTTCACGTCACGTTTCGGTTCGACGACTTCTGGAGTGTCATCAACCTCTGGTACATCATCAATTTTGATGGGTTCATTTTCTGAATACAAATCTTCGGTCTTGGAATCTTTTCTAATCTTTGTGGATAATATATCATAACGTTCCTTCAACTCTTTCTCCGTATCGACGGAATCAGATAAGTCCACGTCACGGGTTGTTTCTACCACTCTATCTTCTACTTTAGTATCATCGTTGGACTTACCTTCAAGTAATTCATCAAACTTATCTTTATTGTGGAAGTAAATTGACATATTGAATGCGATAACCAAGGCGATAGCTAATGGGTCGAATGAAAACATAATAAGAATGGCGAGTATATTGACAACTTGAACCATTGGTACATCCAACACTTCAGCCACAAATTGTAGTGGCCCAAGTTCAGTTGCTAAGTCTGTATCACTTCTCATGTCCAAAATTCTCATGTCAAGTGTGGTAACGGAATCGGTGTATGCTTCTATTCTATTAGACAATCTGTCACGTTCTGTCTGAGCTCGTTCGAGTTGGTCACGTAAGATGTTTCGTTGGGCTCCAGAAGTTGTTGTAACCAATTGTCCGGATTCTGGGTCGACATACTGAATGACATTACCAGTTGCCAAACCTTCCGTTAGTTGTGTGACTGATTCATTCATAACCTCACGATCACGTCTGTCCAATTGGATTTGTTCCTCAAATCTCTCCTTCCTCAGTTCTACATTTTGTACCTGTCGGTTTATAATCTCCAACTCTTGTGATGTACTTTGGAAAGCTGCCGTGAGAAATCCATAGATACCCATTGACGTAATGATAACAAGTACGAGAAGTGCGGTTGTAAGATAGATCTTCATAACCTTTCCCAACTTCTCCCAATACATATAAAGGAATGACGCAGTGACAAGTTTGGAGAACTCCATTGAGGCGGCCATAACCATAATTGCGATACTTGCTCCCGCAAATAAAGTCGACAGACCTATTATAGAGAAGTAAGCAGAACAACCCGCTATGGATAACGCGGCAAGTCCGATTAATAGAGTTCTAATTGTCATATCATAGGTAAGATTTTATCGAGTCTGTACCAATTCAACCATATTACGTGATTGTTCCAAAAGATGGTCAATTTCACCTAATATCTTTATAGCTTGGTCAGCACTAATATCTGGTCGTTTTCCACCAGCAACTTCTCTCAAAAGATTAGTTCGTTTCTCGATGGCGTCAAAATTTGACAGGATTTTTTCTTGATATGCAACTTTCATAATATTTCTTTAATTTTGTGTGTTGTTTGTATGGTTATAAGTACTGTGTTATCTAAAAAACAAAAAAAATGGGATAGAACGGTCAAATTCTACCCCATAACCCTAACTCAAATAGTTAAATATCAATCATAAATACTTTCACCAGTGATTGCTTTATATAATATTTCGATTTGTTCTTCTGATTGACATATTCCAAGTCCATTTTCACCATAAAGTTCCACAATATACTCTCCCTTTTTGAATCCAGGTAAATGATGGTCACTTGTGGTTGAAATTAACGTCAAACAGTTATCGGTTGGGTAATCTCTTGGTAATTTTAATACCCAAAAGTAATATTCATCCTCCCATTCACCCTCATTTGGGTATTTTGGTTCAGGTTCGAACGGAAAATCCTCAAATTCTCCATCAAAATCACCAAATGGGTCGTCTTCATCAAAAATATCCGGATCAGGACTGAATTCTATGTCAAATTCACTAAAATCATCGTCAAAATCATCGTCAAATGGTGAATCCTGACCTTCAATTCGTTCCCAGTCTTGTTTTTCGAAGGTTTCATCCGTTATCGGTGTACCAAAGTACTTAATAGGAATAGGTTCGACTAAACTTATGTTGTTTTTCTGTCTCATTGTAAAATAATTTGGATTATATCGTCAATTTCTTCATTATTCTTGTAAATATACGTTCTGATGGTCATTGTATCACCCCTCATCGGATGGATAGGAGCCATCATCACGTTAAACTCACCACTGTCTTTTGTGATAGACGTAGAATTGATGGTAGGAACCTCATATCCCTCAAACCAATCAACATACGACGTGTCTAATACAGACCAATTCCCAAATGCGTCAATTGTTCGTCTGACAATAAACCCAAGTGTATCTCCAACGACCCACATATGAGAAGATTCCCATCCAATTTTTTCCCGATGGGTAGGAATCCCACCATCCTGTCGTAATTCACCACTCAATCTATGTAACGTCTGTAATCTCGTTGTATCAATAGGTAACACATAGTAACCATCAACAGTTTCGGTCAGTCTGGGTACAATTTTGATACCCCAGTCTGTAATTTCCAATGGTTGTACCGTTTCGACACATGAAATCGTGAATAAAATTAATATGATGGTTAATAATGTTTTCATAATAGATAAGATAGTACAGAATCCCAATCAGGCCATCCTGTTGTTCCAAAGTGAATATGTTCTCCTTGAAATTGACTGGCTCCGTTTTTCAGTCGGTCGTCAATCAAATAATCACCAATTAAGAGATGTTTGGTGTGTGTAATCGTTAATTTCTTGTAAAATATCTCTCCGAAGTGTTTTTCGATACAAAATCGTTTGTCTGTGGCTCCATATGGATTGCCCCATGAGTTTGTTGTGGCCACATTCATTTCATATCGACCACTTTCATATATTTGTTGGACGGCTTCAACCGCCCCCTCAATCGGTGGTAAATCTCGGTATATTCCAGGTATTTCATCAACTCGACCATCCCAACGGTCTGGATCGGCCTGAAATGTTCGTGAATTCCGAATACCCCAACCAAAATCGACAAGGACACCATCCATGTCAAACCAAAGAATCTTTTTATTTGATATCAAGTTCATCTGTATTTACTCCATTCAATTCTAATGCTAATTTCAGTCGGTGGGTTTGGAAGGCGTCTACTGACCGTGTTTCACTTACTAATGACTTTAAGATTTCAGTGGATGAATCTACTAACTCTTTATAATTTTCAGGTGGTATGTTTAATTTCTTCATTACTTTTCAATTTTTATAATGTTTCGGTGCCATGATAAGAATGGTACTCTCCATCCCGCAACTTTGACATCAAATGTCTCACCGGTTGTTAGATCTCTTTGTAAGTCTGAACTTCGATATTTTAAGAAAAGGAACGTATCAGTGTTCTCAAAAACTTCACCAGTTGAATATACCAAAAATTTATATTTTCCGTTGTCCAATCCAATACGTTCTTTGTCAAGAACTTCAATGGTAACAACTTCCTGTGAATTGTAGTATGATAATGGGTATGTAAATATTACTAAAATAATAAGAAGTGACATTATCACTTGTTTAACTTGTCTCATTGTATGTATTTTGAGTTAAAATGTGTATGGGTTATACACTCGTTTGTTATAATATTAAGTTATAAAATTAAACAATCAATGTCAAGAGATTTTTAAGAAAGTTGTGATAACATTGATTCGTGATATTCTTTCAGAACGGTTATTTGTGGATTTGGAAAATAAGTAAGAAGAGCTTCTTCTCGAAGTTTCATAAAAGAGTTTGAATCAACTTCCAATTCCAATTCCTTCATCAACTTCACACCATTATCCCAAGCGTTTATTTCGTTAAGGAATTGATACATTGTGAATTTTCGTGGTTCGTCTTCGTCATCTATCGACTTGTAAAAGTTAGCGGAACCGTTTGGTTCTTGAAGAACGTGTCCTGCTTCATGAAGAAGAGCTATCAGACCGTTTTTTTGAAGATTGTAATTGTGATGGATAACTATTTTCTTTTGGTTGTGTCCAAGAAATGAAGTCATTTGACCGAGTGTTACTTCAACGTCATGTTCTTCTTTAAGATAGTCAACAACTTTTTGGAATTGAGAAGGGAAAGTTTTCATGGGTTTCATTAGTTGGGTTATCATCAATTAACTACTATAATATACACACTTCCACCATCAAAGTCAAGCCGAATTTTGATTTTCTAATGTTATATTACTTCTATTTCATCGACAGGAATGTCAAACAATTTGGACATTGATTTCTTATATCGTGACACGTGGTTATATGGTCTTCCATCCCGTGAGGAATGTTTCAACTCACCATTGATGTAGAATTTGTATTCAGTTTTGGAAGATATTTTATTGGAATATGGGTGTTTCGATGTACGAACTTCTCGTATAATTTCTCCTTTCATTCTATACCTCACTTACAATGTCAATCCAATCAAGAGAATCACCGAGTGTGATACCTGTGTAATCTCTTACATCGTATTCATTAATAACGTCGTAGGTATCAAACTCATTCCGTTCAATCCTAAAGTTGGGATCGACAGTGGAACGGTAAGTGTTTTCATTAATTTTTTCGAATCGAGTCATATGTGTTTGGGTTTTGTTAACTCATTACATATATAAGGTAATCAATTCTGGTATAAAAGTCAAGTATTATTTGGACTTTCTAATGTTATTTTTCAGGAAGTCCTGGCCATTCATCACCCCAATATACCGCGTATCCAATCTTCAACAAATGCTCATTAAGGGTTTCTCGTGGATCTAACACATCGGAATTTTCAATGAAAACCCATGCCAACCATCTACCAAATGAACCAGATTGTTCGGTATTGATGATAATATCTTTATCAAGAATAAGATCTCTCACATAATCACGAACTATTAAACCATCCTCACGTTCATCCCCACGAATTTCAGGAGTATCAATCACGGATAACCGAAACGATTGACCTTTCCAAGATGTTCCTACATTCATTCCCAAATCAACATCCGCTCTGAATGTATCACCGTCATAAACATTTCTAACTCTTGCTCTGTAATAATAAAGTTGTCGTCCTACTGGTATTTTCATATTAGTCTACCGATTTCATTAAATCTCTAATTGTTGCACAATATTCATACTGTTCCGACTCTATAAACCATTCCATTGCCTTTTCCAAAATCAATGTGTATTCTGACCTATTGATTTGACACATAATATCTTGGTCGTCAAAATATATAGCATCTACATCGTCAATATCATCCAACTCGTGTGTCTTCTCAATAACCGCAATGATATGTTTGAACGCTACGTCACCATGCTCTTCAAGAAAGTTTTTGGCGTTTGGATGTTCGTCACGATTTAGATATTTTCCCCAATGTACTTTATGTAGTGGTCTGGATGTTTCTTCTTTCATCTTACATTTATATCTTGTGTTGGTTTTAGTTCATCGTCAACTTCACGTACACCACCACCCGTTCTCGGTTGTTCTCTACGTGGTTCTATTGTTGTTCTACTTCCAGGTTCACCATCGGTTCGATCTAACTTCTCATGATCTTCATCAGGTTCACCATTGATATCAGTATCATTCCCTTCATCATCATCGACATCAGTTCGTGGATCTGGTTCTATTATTCTAACTGAATTTCGGAAGTCGTAAACTTCATCACCAAGTCTATCCACTGACCATTCACCAATATCAATGACGTGTGAACTTTCATCACCCGAAACTGAAACGGGTCGTGTCGTCCAATCAATTTGTTTTACGATATCAATTGGATTGTCAAGTGTCCTCTCCACCGATACTCTGGCAGTTCGTTCACCGTTATCACGTCTATTTTGTATTTGAGTGTTTACACGATCTTGATTGATTTCGATAAGAGTGACATATTCAATGGAAAAGTATGGATTTACTTCTTCACTTGCAGACACCAAATCATCCTTTAATCGTTTGGATGTATAATACTCATTACCAATTTTAACCACAAAGTATATAGAAACATCCTCAACCACAATCAAATCGTCAATTGTAAAATCACGTTTGACACCTGAACTTATTACTTGTTGAGTATTCCCAAGATCAGTTTGAGCATAGAAGTCACCATCCACATTGGTATATGAACCGTTTTGTGTGACATACCGATTTGTCTTTTCTTTTAGTGGCCTATAAGTCATATAAATAAATATAGAATATAAAAAAAACCCGTAGGTTAAATCCTACGGGTCTTCTCTCTCGATTAACCCAATCTTACATCATTCCCATATGGGGATTTTGTGGTGGTTTATCATCCTCATTATCAGGATCGTCGTAAATCAAAACATCGGTTGTTAGTAGAAGACCTGCGATTGATGAAGCGTTTTCGAGAGCTGACCGTGTAACCTTCAATGGGTCAATGATACCACTCTCAATCATGTCAACATATTCTTCGTTTCTCGCGTCGTATCCCCGATTGAATTCAGTACCCTCACGTTCAACGTCGAGTAGAGTTGCAATGATAATCGAATCATTCAATCCACAGTTTTGTAGAATCGTCGCGATTGGCTGTCGACAAGCTTCTTTGATAATGTTAAATCCAAATCTCTCGGATTCTGATTTACTTTCCAACTCATCAATAACTTGTGAAGCTCGTAGTAGAGCGACACCACCACCTGGAACGATTCCTTCTTCAACCGCGGCTCGTGTGGCGTGAAGTGCGTCATCTACTCGGTCTTTCTTTTCCTTCATTTCGACTTCCGAAGTTGCTCCGATGTAAAGGACTGCGACACCACCACTTATCTTCGCCAATCTCTCTTGTAGTTTTTCCTTATCCCAATCGTTCTCTACATTGTCTATTTGAGTTTTGATTGTTTCTACACGTTCTTTGATTTCGTCTGGTTCACCTTTACCATCAACGATTGTTGTTGATTCTTTGTCGATTGATATTTTCTCGGCTTCACCAAGAATAGACGATGGTTCGATTGTTTCCAAGTCGTAACCCTTTTCTTTGGAAATAACTTCACCACCAGTTAAAACGGCAATATCTTCAAGTATCTGTGTCTTTCTATCACCAAATGCGGGAGATTTGACTGCACATACTTTAAGTAACCCACGAAGTTTGTTGATTACGAGTGTTGCTAACGCTTCACCCTCAACATCATCAGCGACAATCAATAACTCACGGTCTTGTTGTGAGACATATTCCAATATCGGTAACAAGTCTTGTAAGTTGCCGACCTTTTCATTTAATAAAAGAATAAGTGGAGTTTCAAGTTCAACCGTCATTTTCTCGGCGTTTGTCACAAAGTGTGGTGATAGATACCCTCTCTCGAACTGTAAGCCTTCGACCGTTTCGAGATATGTTTCCGTTCCCTTTGATTCTTCGACTGTGATTATACCAGTCTTACCAACCAACTCCATTGCTTCCGCAATCAAGTTTCCAATTGTCTTATCACCGTTCGCTGATATTGTACCAACTTGTGATATTTGTTCGGTTGTATTTATTTCAATGGAAACTTCTTTCAACTTTTCAATAACTGCGGAAGTTGCGATATCAATACCACGTTTTAGTTCCATCGGATGTGCTCCACTGTGGGTATACTTGAATCCTTGATTGATAATGGATTCTGCGAGAACTGTAGCAGTGGTTGTACCATCACCCGCGTTCTCATTTGTCCGACTTGCAACATCTTTCACAAGTTGAGCTCCCGTATCCTCAATTGGATCTTTGAATGAGATTTCTTGTGCGACGGTTACACCATCTTTTGTAATTACTGGCGAACCATACTTTTTCTTTATGACAACATTACGACCACGAGGCCCCAATGTTGATTTAACGGCGTCTGCTAACTTGTTAACACCACGTTTCAGTCCGTCTTGTGCGTCCCAATTATATTTAATTAGTTTGTTTGACATATAACTTAATAATATTAGTTTTTATTTTAATTTTCGTTAATAAATTCAGGATTGAACCCAAGTATCCCTAATAGGATTAACATAATGAGTCCAAATACTTCGAGAAATCTAAAAGAATAGTCGATTGGTAATAGATTTAACCCGAAAAAAGAAATGAAAGAGAGTACGATTAAAAATATCGTACCTCTTAAATATAAAGATTGTTTTTGACTTAAATGTTTCATTTATTGTAAAGTATAACGTTTTTGTAGTATCTATGATAAGATATAAAATTAAACAATAAATGTCAAGATATTTTATATAACATTTAATTCGTCACGAAGATATGTTTCGATAATATCCCAATTACGTGTGAAGAAAACACCAAAACATATTCCGGCTATAAGTGGTTTTCCGAAAACGAAGAATGTAATTCCTAACCCTAAAGCTAAGAGTGCAGTAAAACCGTATCCTTTAACATCACTTATGAATTTTGTTATTGTTTTTCTTGGCATTGTATTTTCCCTTTAATTAAAGTGTGAGTATATAAGTATTAACTTTGTGGATTTTCACTTGGATTAAAGTAACCTTTCTTGTTTAGATAAACTGTAATTAGTGGAGTAAGTAGAGCGGCAATTGACCCAAGTATCGACGATAAATGACCCAATATCATATCCCAAAACATAATACGGTATTCATAATCATCATTTGGTTCTGAACGTCGTTCCATTAATTCAGGTACACTTCGTTCCATTGTAATGGTTGTATCGGGTATTTCATAAGACTCTACTCGTACTTCAATTGGTACATCGGTTTCGTGGATAAATAGTCCCCAACTCCAATAACCCAGTACCAATATCAATATTATAAGTCCTTGTTTTTTTGGATTTTTTACAATATCCCACATATAGTCATTTCGATATTTTATTAGTGGCGGGGGTGGGAGTCGAACCCACGAATGAACGGCTTATGAGACCGTTGACGAAAACCACACGTTCTTCCCCACAATGTATATTGTATAAATATAAACTAAATGGAAAAAATGGTTATTTATTTTCCGCGGTATCTGGAGTACTATTGTAAGTTTTATATCCATAATAGATTCCAAACATCACGATAGCTACCAAAAATATAGTAGGGTGTGTTATTGAATGAGCTCCACAAAGAGCAAAGAAATGTTCAAAAAAGTGTATAACTATTTCCATTAGTTTAATATTATATTAGTTGTTTGATTAGAGAACAGGGGTGGATTCGAACCACCATTAAAGGGTTTGCAACCCTTCACCTAAAACATTCAGTCACCTGTTCTTGTGAGCGAGATACGGGAATCGAACCCGTGTCCGTGACTTGGCAAGCCACCGTAATAGCCATTATACGAATCTCGCTAAAAATAATTACCGTAGGATTACACATATCTTTCTCAGCAGATACTCGCCTTTTCCGTGAACACCATTGTAATCCCTAACGTGTTCTGCTCGCCACTTATTATGTGGAAAACGATAATTGTCCCGATATCAGGAATCGAACCTGAACCCTTACCTTATGAGAGTAGTGTCCTGCCGTTAGACAATATCGGGATAAATATAATTTTATTATGATTATTTAGTTGGATCTGGTCTTAAATTTTTAGAACTATACCAAGATGCAACATCTTTAATACTATATAAATATAATCCAATGCTATTTTGACCCTCTACTTTGACCACTTTAGCTCGCTCACCTTTGTCTTTCCCACGAACTATTATAACACGATCTCCAACTTTAAAATTCTGTCTTGACGGTAATTTACCATCTTTAGTTGGTAAGTTATTTTGATTTTCTGGTAAAAGGTTTTTTAATTTCATGGATAGTATATAATTAATATGAGTGGAGATGTCGGGGTTCGAACCCGAGTGTTGTTACAATCAATAAAGACAATTATACAAGTTTTTTTACTTTCTCTAAAGTAATAAAGTATTCAGTTTTAGTTTCGTTCCCTCAAAACTGACAAAACTTGGTCGGTTCAACTTAATGGTGTGTACCGAAAACGTGACCACACTGTTTACGACTTTCTGTTCCTAAGTTGTCATCACTCGGCATCACCTGAGATCAGGCTGCGATTGCAAAGTTACTTTCGTCATTTGCATGATTTAAGATA
>Ga0207421_10001935_pt1 | contig 26181 bp, 27 predicted proteins | sample SodLakKL_010_SED_4_FD_187542 | JGI IMG/M metagenome (GOLD analysis project Ga0207421, IMG submission 187542) | Alkaline sediment microbial communities from Lake Tanatar, Kulunda Steppe, Russia - 8KL_010_SED (SPAdes) (version 2) | ecosystem: Environmental > Aquatic > Non-marine Saline and... | reverse complement strand
ACCCCCGCCACTCCGGCATCCTCCCCACGCGCCGGCGCCAACACCCCCCGCCGCCGCCTCATCCCCCGGGCCGCCGGCCGCCACACATCCGCGTCGCCCCCACCCCCCAAACGACGGGGCGCCGTGCCGGTATTCCGCTCCCCCCTACCATGGGCGGAGCGCTGCCCGCCTGCTCGCTTCCAACCCACCCCTGGGCGGCTTCGCCGGCACGCCGCACGGGCCGCCCACCGGGCGTTCCCGCATCACCATGCCGCCTCACGATCCTCATAACGGCAACGCGGCCCCTTCTCAGTAGGCCGCCCGCTTGATACTATCTCCAAGAGGGTGATCGCGGAGTCCGGAACTGCGCAGCTCAGTTCTCCTACTTCTTTTCGCGCATCGTTCCGAAGACTCCGCGACGACCGATAAGACGCTCTTCGTTATACAATTGAACGATGGAGAGAGGGGAACCATGTGCCGCAGAAAGAAGGAAAGTGCCCTTTACGTCAAAATCGTGGAGTGGTCTGAAGAGGATCAGTGTTTTGTGGGAAGTGCGCCGGGTCTGCTCTATGGCGGGTGCCACGGACCGGATGAAAAGGAAGTTTTCGCTGAGCTTTGCGGCATCGTGGACGAAACTATCGAGCTTTACCACCGGGAGGGCAAACCGCTTCCCCCTTCTACCGCCGGCCGCGATTTTGCCAACACCTTGCAGGAAATCGCATAAGAGCCGATTCAACTCGGATGGGGTCCATGCCGTGTCGCCGGCGAGCCTACATGGTGAGTAGCCTCCGTTATGAGCGCGGCAGAGCTCGTCGAGCAAGAAAACCACCCGGGTAGATCGCACCGCCACCGATCTCGCTGAAGGGAATCCGCTCCGGGCCCTTCAGAGCGTGTGTCCTGTTTCGCACTCCGTACTCGTACTCCTTCGAACCGAACCTCCAGGCAACTCACATTGCGGGGCAGGCCAACCGGTCGGCGCTCATCCAGGAAGCCACATGGAGCTATCTCCACCGGCGCCGCCGTCATGCCCGCGACAAGAGAGAGCTCCAGCTCATCAATGAACGCGCGGACGAGCTCAATGAAGAGGCCCATGAGGTTTTGGAGTTCCAACCGGACCCATGACACACGGCGACATCTACCTCGTCAAGAAGCGGCCGGCACCGGATGTGCGGGAACCCTGAGTACGCGCCGGCTGCCTCTGAGCACAACACACAGACAGGCACACAGGCAGGCTTCCGGGACCGTGGAGGCACGGCAACCCTGCGGGATTTTGTCCACCCGAACGTGTTGAAGCCGGGCACGATTTCCGGCAAGCTCGGGGGAAAAGCCAAGCAGTATCAGATTCGGGCTGTAGAGAAGCTGGCCCAGGAGGCTGAGATATGTCGCGAACCCACACCCCGTCCCAATCCGTCTTCATAACCGGCGCCTCGTCCGGCCTCGGGCGAGGCCTCGCGCTCGAGCTCGGCCGTAAAAGCTACCGCCTCGCGCTCACCGCACGGCGCCTCGACGCGCTCGAGGAGCTTGCGCGGGAAATTCGGAACCAGTCCGGAAACGAAAACGTCATTGTTCGAAAGCTCGATGTCACCGACTCGCAAGCAGTGTGGGATGTGTTCCACGAGTGTGCCCACGCCCTCGGCGGCATCGATATCGTCGTGGTAAACGCCGGCATTGCCTCGCGCGCCGCTGCGCGCACGCGCACCTTCCACCAGGCGGAGCAGGTCTTTCAGGTAAACGTTCTGGGCGCAGTCGCAACGATCGAGGCAGCCATGAGCTATTTCACCGAGCGCGGGCACGGCCACATCGTCGGGATCTCGTCGGTCGCCGGCCTCCGCGGCCTCCCCCGCTCGGCCCCGTACTCCGCCTCCAAGGCCGCGCTTGCCGTCTACCTGGAGTCGCTCCAAGCGGAGCTCGGCCGGAGCGATATCGACGTGACCATCCTCTATCCCGGCTTCATCGACACCGCCATGAACCGCGACCTCCCCCGGCGCCCGTTCGTCATTAGCCTTGAGCGGGGCAGCCGTATCCTTGCCCGAAAGATCGAACGCCGGGTCCGCTCCAGCACCGTCCCCACCATCCCCTGGGGCATCCTCTCCCGGGTCTTCAAGCTCCTGCCCACGCGGTTCCTGTCGGGCCTCCGCTGAGCTCACTACGGTGAGATCTTTTCCGAGCCAACTGAGCTCACTACGGTGAGATCTTTTCCGAGCCAACGCGAGGACTTACAAATCGAGATAGCTTCTCTATGATCCGATGAGTGGGTGGCGGGCGGACGGCCTGCCCGAAAGCACCAGACCGAGCATGCTTGTTGCCGCAATAACTCGCAGGACCGTTCCTGCTACACAGTCGCGTTTTCCGGCGCCATGGTTCCAACTGATAATCGGCTGTGCTCCCACCGCGATTTCGGCGACCACGACTGACCCGATCATGAGCATGTACTGAACGACGCTGAACGCCGCCACACCGAGCGGCCCCACGTAGCTCATGAGCGCCCGGTTATAGAGAAAAATCACAAAACCGAATGAAATGCAAGCAGGATTGCCACCACGCTTCCTGCCACACCGAGCGCCAGGGACAGCAGCAGGAGCATAAGCGACAGCAGCCGACCGGCCTCGCGGGTTTTTCCGCCTCCGAGGAGGACTCCTAAACGCGCACTGGCTCCGGAGGCGAGCATCGCCATGAGTGCGGAGAGCAACGCGACGACCGGATAGAGAGTGTTACCTGCAGCCAGCGCGTCGGGGCCGAGGCGACGACCGAGCATAGCACCAGCGATTGTCCGGTAGAGGGCTATAACGATCATGGACATGACTGCCGGACCGGAGTTGTTCCACAACAAACTACCAAGGGACTCGGTCAGGAATGCGGACTCGCGTCCGGTGTGCGACGGTAGCTCAGCGGGCCGTGCATCCGGTAGTTCCGGTGGGTCCGAAAGTGGGAGAAAACAACGGCTTTCCCGGGAGGAAGCGAAAGCGCAGACCCGGCAGGCATTGCTTGAAGCCGCGGCGGAGGTGTTCGCCGCCGGCGGGTTTAATGGCGCTTCAATCGATGCGGTGGCGGAGGCGGCAGGGGACACGAAAGGCGCGGTTTACGCGCACTTCCGGAGCAAGGATGACCTGTTTCTCGCTCTGCTCGACCAGAACCTTTCCGGCGAACCGCCGCTGCCGTGGGTCTCCCGGCTGGAGCAGGGTGAATCGGTAGAGTCGATGGCCGACATGATAGAAGAGCAGCTTAGCCAGGTGTTTGCCGAGTATCGAAACTGGTCCATTCTCACGCTGGAGTTCCTTCTCCACGCAGTGCGCAACGAAGACGTACTAGAGAAACTCGTGGGAACAATGGAGCAGGCACGGCAGGAGTATGTCGGAAGCCTGAAAAAGCACTACTCGGCGGCCGGCACCGAGCCTCCCGATGACCTGCGTAAGCCGGCCACCGCCTTCATGGCACTGGAAAACGGCCTGAGTATTCAGGCACTTGTCGAACCGAAGTCGATCGAAGGAGGAGTATACACCAGGGCGCTTAAACAGCTTCTCAGTTCGCAGTTCGAAGTGGACAAGCGGTCGTGGTCGGTACAAACCGGTTGATCCAACGCTACGAAAGTCGCTTCACGAATGACAGTACGTCGAATCCGCTATCAAAGCTGAAAATGGTGTTTACGCTGTGCGATGCCATGACCGAAGCGTGCACGGCGTCGCGAGCGGAGAGTCCTCGTGTACTCAGAAGCAGCGACTTTGCCCGGATAAGATTGTCAGCGGAGACCGGAAAGACTTCGTCGACAATGCCGAGAATTGCGTCGAAGGCGGGCTGAACCGCATCCGTCCTGTCGATGGCTGTATATCGGTGAAGTATTTCCTGCAAGACTTCCGCGTCGGTGACCAGCGGTGTTTCATCACGTGCCAATCGTTCGAGGATCGAAACAGTGCGTTCCTTATTCGGGTGAGCGGCACCGACAAGATACATTGGAATATTGGAGTCGATGAATATCACCGTGGCTCCGGGAAGTGATATCCGGTTTCGATTTCCGCCGCCATTGACTCGTAATCGCCGGTGGGAAACTCGTATGAGGCTGACATACGAATTGTGTCGAGCTTTTCACTCGCCCGCCTTCCCGGCCGTTCTCGCATTTCGTGCTTTATTGCCCTGCGTACCCACGCCGATACGGTAAGCTGCTCCTGCTCGGCTCTTCGCTTCAACTCCTGCATCTCGTCATCGTCCAGGATGACCTGGAGTCGAATACTCATATACATGAGTATGATACGCTACTGATAATGAGTCAAGTATTCAGGCTTGACTCATAACGCTGAGCATGGCCTTCACTGCCGCCCCATGGCCGAATCCGCTGAGCTGATTCACGGTTCCGGTGAAATACAGATCGTTTTTCGGATTGTGGAAGGCGAAGGCGCCGGACTGGCCCCAGAATCCCAGGAGTTCTCCGACCGGGCGAAACGGGGTCATAATCCGGGGAATCCACTGGCGTTCGAGCCCGAGCCCGTAGTCGAACTGTCCCGGAAAGTAGATCCGGTTCCACTGCTTGAGCGTCTCGATGGTTTCGACGGGGAAGAAGCGCCCGTTGAAGAACGCCTTCAGAAATTTCATGACTTCCGGCGCGGTTGAAACGAGTCCTCCCTCCGAGGTCACCGAGGCGATGTACCGCGGTACATGCACGGGCTTATCCTTGTAGTACATTGGCGCCGGTCTTGTGTCGGCAGGATCGGCAAATGCATAGGTTTCACGCAGATCAAGCGGGTCAAAGATGAACTCGCTGAAGACCTGTGCAATGGACTTGCCGGTCACCGTCTCTATAATGCGCCCGAGCAGTTCATAGTTGGTATCCGAGTAATGGACCTTTCCCGGCTGTCCCGGCAGGAACCGTGGTTTGAGCTGTCGAACCCGTTCCACAATTCGCTCAAGCGGCCACGCCTCGTCTTCGCCATCGAAGAGCTTTGTCGCCGCCTTGCTGCCGTCCGCTGCCTTTCCGAAGAAATAGTCGGTGATACCCGAGGTGTTGGAGATGAGATGCCGGATGGTAATCTCGGCGGTGCGATCTACCCCGTCGATAACGTGCAGGCCCCTGACCAGTTCCCAGGGCAGGTATTGGTGAAACGGATCGTCGAGCTTAAGACGTTCCTCATCGACGAGGCGCAGAACGACGACGGTCACATACATCTTCGTGACGCTGGCGATGAAGTAGGGTTGAGTGGGCTCGAGGTTGCCTGCTGAGCCGAGCCAGGAGAGGCTGCCATCACCGTTTTCCACGCACAGAATCGCCCCGTAGACAGAGCGGTTTCGAACCATGCGGTCCACTGTATTCTGCAGTAACCCGGAAGCCGGATGCGTTATTGTTGTCGTCATTGTGCAATACGCTCCCATCCCGACACGAGCGCCAGCGGCCTTTCGGCGCGGGCATCGGTCGCAGGCAGTTGGATCGTGCCCCGCCAGACATAGGTCGCAGGCCAGTCACGAAACATTGAGACAGCGCGGAACAGTCCGCGCGCCATCGGCGGGGCGGGTCGCGGTCTGGTGTCGGTTTCGCGAATCATGAGGCGCACCGATCTGTCTTCGAGGTCGTCGAACGCGATGTCCGTCCGGACTCCGTCATGGCCAAGCTCGAAAAAGGCGTCATCGAAGGGTCTCTCCACCATCGCATGCAGCCCCGCACCGGCAATGAGAATCAGCAGTGCTCTGGGCAAACGGGGTACCTCGGATACAACCTTCATTATCATATGCCATAACCATTGATCGTTACCGGGGTTACGCGTTCTGTGTGCGCCGACCATGCAGTCGTGGCAGACATCGTTTTGGTGACTCTTACTCGAAGCGGCGGTGGTAGGTGTTGCCATATCGTGGCAAGCACTGCGGCCGGACTCGCGAGTCGGCGGTCATGCTCCGGTAAGCAACGAAGGGCCGACCGGACAGCTTGCTTCGAGATCTGGCTCCCCTATCCCTGACCTGATGCGACGGTACGATGTTCCGGAGATAGCTGTAGCGGTTGTCCATGAAGGACAGGACGGGTCTTCCACTTCAACGGCAAGCGCCAAGGTGCTCGCCTCTCCTGGATCAAGCATGCTACGCAACAGCATTCCGTATCTGGGATTCCTGACCGTACGCACTCCGACAAAGGAAGGGAGCTCTTTGCCATACTCCGACTTGACGGTAGGTGTGACGAGAAGGTTTCCGTACATCTGTTCGAGGATAGAGAGGCTCTCACTCTTGTCGAGGACGATCAGGCAGGAGGTATCGGCGATAACGTTAGGCATGCCGGATGTCTTCGTCTATCTCGGCCGCTTCCTCGTTGAAGAGTGACACTTCGTATCGCCCAAGGATCTCGGCGAACGCACGTTTGCTCAGATCGGCGAGCTCGGCTGCCTGGCCGAGTGAGAGCCGCCCTTGCTTGTACAGGTGTGCGGCCAGGATAGTCCGGGCTTCGCGATCATCGAGATCCACTGAGTCGGGCAGGCGGACGTTCACCGTCTTCACTTCAGTTGCCTCCTCGGTGATAAGCGTAAGGTGATGTCGTGCCTTTTTCAATCTCGCCACCGGTGGTTCGTCATTAGCCTTGAGCGTGGCAGCCGCCTCCTCGCGCGCAAGATCGAGCGCCGGGTCCGCTCGAGCACCGTCCCCACCATCCCCTGGGGCATCCTCTCCCGGGTCTTCAAGCTCCTGCCCACGCGGTTCCTGTCGGGCCTCCGCTGAGGTACCGGCAGTGAATGAGCGCTTCCTCGATCTCTCTTACCCTCCCGGCGTCCGATTGTCGTTCATTGCGTTCCTGGCCCCCATGATGGCTGACCCGACGTGCGTACCGGCGAGAACACCGGCTACGAAGTGCATGATGCCGCGACTCGCCGGCGGAAGATCATCCGCCGCTACGGTGAAGCATACGCGGAAACATAAGCACAAGTAGAAACGCAAGAGAGCAAACAACCGAGGGTGAACGGTACTGAGGGTATATGCGAGGGAGGATAAGGACTCCGGGTTGAAATGGGGCGGCTTCCTACGAACCTCCGACTTCCGACGCAATCATGAACCGACCGGCAGCTCTCTCTATTCTTGAACAACTCCGTATCTGCAAGAGCTTGCCGACATTCGTTGCGGGAATTTGGAGTTCGCTCAAATAGTATGATATACTTCCTACATCGCGGCACTTCATGCATCCGGTTGCTTGACTCCAACATGCTGGCAGTGGGAGAGGCGTGAGAGTTCTTGATTCGGAAGTCTGGTTCCTCCCGGCCTCAAAAGGCTGGGGCCTTGTGTTGTCCCTCGGGCTTTGGGGGGGCAGTAAGTGCTTTGGGAGGTGTTCGATGCGTAAGACGAGTCGTATTGTGCTGATGACCTTGCTGTCACTGGTATTGGTATTCGGATGCAGAGGCCCGGTGAGCCCTGAAGACTCATCGGACCCGGGTGAGACAGATGACGGTACCGATGGGGACGCCTCCGATCACGACGGGATCCCTTCGTTGTTTCTTGCTGAGTTCGCGGCGGACCTCTATGACAGCGTTGATGCCGGCGGGTCAGATGAGGTCTTGAGAGACTCGATGACGGCTCTGGACCTGTACAAGAGCCCGGTGGCCAATCTGGATGAGTTTGTCTCGCTTATCGACAGCGGCGAGGTATTCATCATCGAGGAACAGATCGCCGCCATGTCTGATGGGTTCGATGAAGGTATCCTTGTCCCTGTCGAGTCGTTTGTGGAAGTGATGGCTGACTGGGGAGCATACGTCAGAGCGACCGGTTCCCCACTGACACTACCGGACTTCAACAGCATCTTTGAGGGGCTCCACGGGAAGGAGTTCCTCCGAGAAGAGGAAGTGATACCCGCGATGGTGCTCGCTCTGGGACACGAACGGAAGGAGAGGATGCCGGGATATGACCATGACGACCCGATATGGGCCGACGGATACCTGGATCCGTTGCAGTTCTTGCTCCTTTCATACTCCGTCCTCCTTTCCGGTAACGAGTTTTCGCCGAGCATGCATGGCGGCACCCCGGGCGGAGTATCACAGCCTCCGGCGTATTCTACGAGCATCCTTGATGATTTCGATTCCTGGTCCGAGTACTTCGATCGCGAGATGCGGAAGAAGATCCGGGACTTCGTCCGTGATGCCATCTCTGAGCTTGTGGGGATACCGCTTACGCGAGCGGATGCGCTCAAAGCCATTATAGCCGGCTCGGTGGTACTTTACGGCTATAGCTTTGATATGGATGTACCGAGCTCCTCCGTGAATCGCAGATGTCCGGAGAATCCTCCCAGTAGTGAACCTCATGAGACCATTGTTGAGGCAACCCTGCAATTCGAGTTCATCGAGCGTAATGAGCTTTCCAGGGTCATTGTCGAATACTGTCTGGGCGAATCAACGCCGGACAACGGACGAGTGACGCGTAACCCGGTCGAATGGTCACTAGATGGTGAAGTTGAGAATCACGGCACCCTGCACGTCCATGACACGGAGACCAACAACATGGGCGAATGCAGAGCAACTTTCAGTGCCGACGACGAGATTGTCCCCAGGGTTCTAAGAAACCCCGAGCTCTCGGATGTGGCGGGCGGTACCGTGCAAGTGATAGCGAGAGAGCTTCTCCCAAACAAGTGGAGAGGGCTTGAAGCCATCGCCCGGGAATTCAGGGGCGTGGGCGTCGCCGCCACGTATCTAACGGTGAACTACCACCTCTTCCCCGACATTAGGGTCCGTTTTGACACGACGGTGCACTGGAATTTCGATGATCTGCAAATTCAAAGCCGTTTCTATGCGGAAGTACCACTTGATGCGCCGTCTCCATGCCCGTTCGATTTCAGGGGCCACTATTCAGGGACGAGCGTCCTGAACTATCAGAGTCTGGAAGTGACCTCTGATGACCCAGTAACCGCAATTGGGGAAGACGGCGTAATTCTTGTCGAGGTGGGCGGGAGTGACGACTTTCTGGTCTGGGTAGCTGACGAGGAGACGCCGATAGAGCATTTCAGTGCGCAGGGTCAGAACTCCCATGCAGCGCTCGGTTGGGTGGGGTTCGGAGTGGCCAACTCAGGGAACGAGATCCAGGGACCTTGGCAAACCTTTCCCTATGGTCAGGTCATACTAGCACGATCGGAGTATTCAGCTTCAGGAGCGATGGACGGATTGCCGGTGGTTGCGGAGGTAAAGGTGGAGATCTTGAGGGATTAGCCAATCGGAAGAGCGAATCCCTCCGGGTCGGGCTCCCGCTCGGTACAAGCAACGGCTCGCGCCCGGCCATCGCGTTCAAACCGGACCGTGCGTACGGAGCCAGTGCTCGCGGACGGAGCCTGGGCCTTCAGTATCCGAATCCCAGAGCCCACAACGGGATAGCGGTCCGGGTGGGGACATCGAGGTCGTCGCGCACCACGAAGTCGGCGGACTTGGCCTTCTTTGAGCGTCCACCTACTTCGATCGTTGTGGCTCCGTCGATGACGAAGTCTCCCGTCGAGTCGTCGCGGGTCGTCTCGACGGTGTGCCCGCTCTGTTTGAGCTGGGAGACCACCAGCGCCTCGCGGGCGTTGCCGGCGTCGCCCCCCAGCACCGCGTACATGGTCGGGTCGCCGAAGAAGAGCTTGTCTCCGGCGGATTTCGCCTTGCGATCGTTCCGCCTGCGTACGATCGTGAGCAATCCCACCGACTCCATCGCGAATAGTAGCTGATAGAGTTTATCGGAGCCGATGGCCCAGTCGGCACACAGCGAACGGACATGCAACCGCGGTATGCTTGCGTGGGCGAGCGTCCCGATTACGGCGCTCATCAGTCGAAGATTGCTCTCGGTGATCGTCGGTTTCGCTCTTGGAACTGCGGTACGGGGCGGAGCGTAGCTCGAACCCGTCAGCCAATCATCGGGCGTTGGATGACTTCACCGCACCGTTGGAAATAGCTTCGTACGACGAAGTCGCTGCCGGCGAGTACGGCGGTATTCGGTCTCACCTCGAACGACGCGGAGAGCCCATCGGCTCTATGGACCTGATGATCGCCGCTCATGCGAGGAGCCTCGGAGTACTCCTCGTCACTAACAATATGCGAGGTTTCGGGCGGGTTCCGGGCCTCCGGCTCGACACGTGGACATGAACCGCGTCCATCCATGGTACCCGCGGACGCGAAGAGCAAGACCGGCCTGAGATCCCTATAGTTTTGGGGCTTCCGTCTCCAGCTTCTCCGCCCCGGCGGGGACGCTTCCGAGGGTGCCCCGGCGGTTACCCCACCAGTCGTGAGTAGTCGTCGATGGGTACGGTCACCTCTTTCCGCGGCCTCCGCTTCCCGCTTCGAATCGCCTCGAACTCTCGCTCGATCTTCTTCAGTACAACCGCCTCGTAGTAACGCTCACCGCAGTATGTGCACTCCTCGCACGGGACTCCATTTACTATGAGCATCGAGCCGTCGCGTCGATCCACATACTGTACCTGCGCGGACCTGAAATCGGTGTTTCCACAGAAGCTGCATTTCCCGCTCATCGCGAGCTCCTTCGGTATGGATCGCTGAACTTCGGCGGCCCCGGAATACAGACGGTGACGACAACCAATCCGTTCCGTCGCTCGCCGCATACAACGTGGATCGGCGTAACGTCCGAGCTGAATCCGACAACCATACAACTCGGACCGCGTCGTCGTCGGCGTCGGCGATAGCGCCGCGCTGGGGGCCCTCCCCGCGAGCAGGCCGGCGGAGCTTTCCCCATGGTGGGGGAAGCGGAAGACCGCGAGGGGCGTGCCGGGCGGAGCGTGAGCGAGCCCGATAAGCACGCCCCGGTGCCCGGAGGGCACGCGGGCTGGAGCGTGGGGGATACTTCCCCCAACAATCCTCGCCTCACCGTCGGCGACCGGGACCCATGCGGCCGGCAGCATCCTCGATTCATGCGTTCCAAAACGCGATGGAGGCGGTGCGCCTTGAAGCCGAACCAGGACGGCGGGCGACGTCCACCACGATCTTGCCGGTAACCCCGCCTTTTTCGAGGAGCGCATGCGCGTCGCCCACCTCCTCCAGGCTGAACGCCCGGTCTACAAGCACCGGGCGGAAACGCCCTTCATCCGCCCATCGCGCAAGGGTTCCGAGCACTTCCCGATAGTGATCCAGGTGTTCGCGGTGAATGAGCGGCAGTACCATGAGTACGCCGGAGAAGGTAAGGTTCTTCTCGTGGATCGGAGCGAACGAGCCGGTCGTGCGCAGGGCAATACCGAGTACGTGTCCGCTTTCCCGTACCGCCTGCAGGCTTGCCGGAACGTTATCGCCTCCGACGGTATCGAAGACTACGTCGAATCCTTGGCCGGCGGTGAGACGTTCGACATACTGCTCGACCCCTTCGTGCGGATAGAGAATCACATCGTCCGCGCCCAGATCCCGAGCGATCTCGGCCTTCGCATCCGAGGAAACCGTCGTGGAAACACGCGCCCCGAGCGCCTTGGCCATCTGGACGGCGACATGGCCGACCCCGCCTGCGCCGGCGTGCACCAGCACGTGATCCTTCGGCGACAGCCGTGCCCGGTCGACCAGTGCAAACCACGCCGTAAGTGACACAAGAGGGAGTGCCGCCGCCTGCCGAAACGAAAGCGCTTTCGGCTTTCGCGCAACAACGCGAGCATCGGTGGTCATGTACTCCGCGAGCGCGCCGTTCCATCCCCGGAAGCCACCTGCAAACGCATAGACTTCATCGCCGCTACTGAGATGCTCAACGCCTTCTCCAACCTGTTCAACTACGCCGGAGAGATCGCCGTGCAAGACGGCGGGAAGCTCCGGACCGAAGCCCACCTTACCGAGCCGGATCTTATAGTCGACCGGGTTCACACTGGTAGCCACCACGCGAATGAGAACCTCTCCGGGACCGGCCGCCGGCTTCTCAATATCCTTGAGCTGGAAGACCTCAGGGCCGCCCCAGTTTTCAACAACCATCGCTTTCATATGAGCCGCACTCCTTACCGAACTGTATAGAGCGAGAGGCTGTGATTGTCGTTCACGGCGAAAAGTAAAACCCAGGAGCCACCAACGAGAACCGTTCCGGTCTGGGCGTGCCCTGCCGGCGTGTGCCAACAATCTCTGCCTCACGCCTAAATGTTTAGCACAATGAGCTGCGGGGTTGTCGAGATGGCAACAAGGTTGCATGAGGGCAGCTGGTCGAGCTTGGCCATAGCGCCACCGTAGCCAGGCTGCGCGGCGCCTTCAGCAGTGCCGGGAGCAGCCTCGCACCCAGACAAACGCTCATTTCAGGCACCCGGATTCAGACTATCGACCAACTCTGCATGTGATTCCTGAAGCACACAAACGGCAATCCTTTGCCGATGTGGTATCATTGAAGCTTAGGCGTGCTACTCCGGGATGTCTTCCGCGGGCGCGCCTGCGGCGGTTTCGTGGCCACATTGACGATTACGACGCGGCGAGCGCGGGGCCGGTTCTTGCTTCCGCTGCCGAACAAGGAGGTTCGTATATGTTGCGAAGACAGCCACGCCTTGCGGTGGCGATGACAGTCTTGGCGCTCCTGGGAGCGTTGCTCGTACTCCTGCCCTCATGCGACAGCGTTCTGCCCCTGACGGAAGACGACAACGAAAGTGATTCGGCGAACGGTGGAGAAGACGACAACGGAAGCGATCCGGCGAACGGCGAAGAAGCTGAACCGGGCACGATCCGGTTCTCACTTGATGGGAAGCTATACACGCTTGAAGACGCAATGGCCGGGTATAATGAGGATGGGGAAACCGCCATAACGACTGAAGACGGCACCGTGTCTGTGACAATCGAGTTTCGTGGTCTGACATCCGGGACATACCATGCGGGCTCTGAGGATGGTGCATTGATGGAGTTCGTCGATTCGAGCGCCCCGGACAATTTGCCGGATGCGGTACTTGAGCTCGAGCTCTCCTCCCGCGCGGACTCGTCGCATAACGTCCCGCCGCGGCTTGACAGCGCGACGACCGGGGAGTAGATTCTCCGTGTGAGAAGTTCACTTACACTCCTGCCATGTAACTTTGGTTCTGCACCATGAGATGTATCTTTTTTGCAGCTTTCTTGCTTGTCGGCGTGATGGCCGTCTTCGGAGCCGATTCAGCGTACCACCTCCCTCCAGCTCTACACGCAGAGCCGGCGGACGCAGACTGCACGGCGTCCGGAGGCGCAGCAGCCGCCGCCCCTTTGCGCCTAGAGTGCTCGGCATCTCCTGCCGTGGTGCCCTATGAAAAGTCTGCCGGGAACCCGGATGACGGGAACAGTGGGGTTTTCCAGCGAATCCAAGATTGGCGCCTGAGGTGGATCGGCGGCACCGACGCGTGGCTCTACACCGGGCACGTGGGAAGCTACGTGCAGCTCCAGGATACCCGAATGAGCCCGCTCGTGTACTCCGGCCCCGGAATCGGCCCGTACGCTTCGATGGAGATTGTACGGGAACGGTGGATTAGCCCGACGACGCTCACTGCCCGATTCGCTTTTCCCGATGCCACCGAAGTGCTTCCCGGCTCGTATACCGGCGTTTCCGTGGAGGGTGATACGGCGTTGCTCTACCGGATTCCGGACACCGGATTTGCGGTGGGCGGTGGTGTCCGTGGAGGAGTTCACCTCCGGCTATACGAGAAGCTCCAGAATAGCACGTTCAACTCGGATCTCATCGTCTCGGCAAACGCGGCCGGCCGGTGGGAGGTTCCGTTCTCTTTTCTCTCGCGCTCAATGCGTTTCCATACCCGCGTGGACGTACCGGCGATCTCCTTCGTAACGCGTTCGCCGGATTACGCGCTCTATAGCTCACGCTCGTTCTGGGCGCCACCTGCCGGCTTCTTTCGCGCCACCGTCGAAACCGGCCTCACCTGGCAGCTGCGCTGGAGCAACGAGAACACCGCGCGGATCGCCTACATCTGGGACTTCTACACGATGAACGAGCACGACGATCTCTACGCGGTGCGCTCGGCGTCGCACGGGCTGAGCTTAAGCCTCGGACTGAGGAGCCTGTAGATGGAGAGGATACCCGAATCCGCGTGCGCCGCCGGCACCGCCGTCGGCATCGGCGCCACCACCGCGGCGGGGCCCCGAACCCGCTCGAGCACCGGCACCCTCACCGCGCCCGCCGGCCCGCGCGGCCGAACCCGCTCGAGCAGCACCGCCCTGGTTGCCCGGGGCGGGCCCGACACCCCGGTTACCCGAGGCTCGGTGGTCCGCAAGGATAGCCGCCGACGCCGGCTCCGGCAGCTACTTGCCGCACTCCCGATGGCGGCGCTTATAACGCTTGCCGGTTGTGAGCTTCCGTTCCTGGTATCGGAGCCGGATAACTCGCCGGCGAGCATATTCGACCAGGTCTGGCGCTTCGTCGATCTCAACTACAGCTTCTTCGAGCTGAAGGATATCGACTGGGACGCAACTCGGCAGGAGTTCGAGCCGCGGGTCCGCGAGGACATGAGCGAGCGCGAGCTCTTTGTTCTGCTATCGGACATGCTCTACACCTTGCGGGATGGCCACGTCAATCTCCTCTCGCCGTTCGACCGCTCCCGCAACTGGGAGTGGTATCTGGACTATCCGCAGAACTTTGACGCGACGCTCCTACAACGGAGCTACTACCAGGGGAACGAAGAGTACGCCGGCCCCTTCGTGCTCTTGGATTTCGGCGACGTCGGATACGCCCGCTACGCGAGCTTCACCAATACGGTGACCGCGGAGCACCTGGATCACCTTTTCACCCGCTTTCGGGACCGTGACGGAATCATCCTCGACGTACGGGACAACGGCGGCGGCGCCGCGGCCAATTCCTACCGAATCGCAGGCCGGCTGGTCACTAAGCCCTCCACCCGCGGCTACGAAGACTTTAGAAACGGCCCGGCACACGGCGATTTCTCGGCGCCCGCACAGGTGAAGATCGAGCCGCCCGACGACGGCGAGCTGTGGACGGAGAAGCCGTTCGTCGTGCTCACCAACCGCTTGAGCTATAGCGCCACCAACCTCTTCGTCGCCCTCGTGCACGCATTGGACCACGTGACGGTAATCGGCGACACAACCGGCGGCGGCGGAGGCATCCCGGCGTTCACCGAGCTCTCCAACGGGTGGCTCCTTCGCGTCTCCGCGCACCGGCTCTTCATGGGTCCGATGGGAGAGGGAGTGAACGTGGAGCCGGGGATCTCACCCAACGTGCCGGTGGACATGGATCCCGCGGATAAGGAGCAGGGGATCGACACGATAATAGAGACCGCGTTGGGGTATATCCGGGATTAGCCTAAGAGCAGCCGGCCGCCCGGGCAGCAGCCCTCCGACCGGGACGGCGGCCGGGTGGTGGGCGCCTGCTGGGTGACCGGCACCCGGCCGGGTGGCGGGCGCCGGCCGGCGCGGCGTCCCCCCAGACAAGGACCTCCGACTGGATCGCCGGCCCGGCGGCGGGTCGTCGGCGCGGAGCCTCTCCGGGATAGGGCCCTGGGACCAGGACGCGGGCGTTGGCGCGAACACGCTCCGGGCGAGGGCCCTGCCACCAGGATGGCGGCGTTGGCGCGAACCCGCCCCGCGCAGATCCCCTACCATCAGCGCGCCGGCCCGAGCTCGGATTCACACCGGATGGCGAGCAGACACTCGGTCATGATATGTTCCAGCCGACAAAGCTGCGTACCGGATCTCCGAGCGTCAAGCCAGGCCGACTACGCACGCGCCGGACGCGGAACGGGACAAGAGGGTACGGACGCAAAAGCGATTAACGGGGGACAACATGGGTAGCAACAATCCGCAATCGGAACCCGACGCCGGCAACAACTCCGACCGCACCCGGCACACACCGCGCGGCAAGCCGGCGCCGCCCCCCGGGAACTCCGGGCCCGCGCCGCGCCCTGAGCCCGCAACGCGCAACCCGGCGTCAACTTCAAAGCGGCGGAGTGGAACGCCTGCGCCCTGGCTCTTCCTGGCCGGCACTCTGGCGTGGACGTGGGCGCTGTTCGGCGTGGTCTATCTCACCGGCCGCCCGTGGCTCGAGTTCCCCGTAGCTCTCGTGAGCGTTGCGGCCGGCCTCGGACCGCTGATTGTTGCCGGGATGCTCGTGGCAACGGGACGGTGGGACGCGTATCGAGATAGCTCGGCGCGAGCCTTTCTTGTCCGCTGCGTCAACCCCGGCACGCTTCCGCAGCGCTGGTATCTCATTACCCTGGCCTTAGCGGGAGTGCTCGCGTTCGGCCCCCCTCTTGTGGCGCTGATAACGGGCACGGAAGCCGGGCTCCTGGAGCCCGGACCGTTCCTTTTTCTTTTTGTGGGAGCCGTCTTCGGCGGCCTCGAAGAGGTTGGCTGGCGGGGGTATGCACAAGAAGCGCTCCAAAGGCGTCTACCCATAGCGCTTGCGGGCCTGGTGATCGGGATCTTCTGGGCACTGTGGCACGTGCCTCTCTTCTTTCTGCCGGGCACGTACCAGGCAACCCTAGGAATTGCCACGCCCACGTTCTGGATATTCTTCGCGACGATCGTCGTCGCCTCCCCGTTCTATGCCTGGATCTACAACGCAAGCGGGCGCGTGGCGTTTTCCGCGTTCGTCTATCACGCCGCCGGCAACGTGTTTGGCGAGCTCGCCGCCTCGGGCCCGTTCGGACTCGGGTTTGGGATCGAGCTCACACTCACGCTTGTTGCGGTGGTACTCGCCTGGCGCTGGATGCACCTGCGGGCGCCCGCCACCCGGCCGGCGCCGAGTAGCGCTTAAACACATTGAGACACCCGAACTCCTCCCGACATCCCGGTAGACTAGGGCACCGCGTGCTTTCAGCATTACGCGGAAATACGACGCCCTGGGCCCACCCCTCGGGGCCCGCCGTGCACCACGCCACCGTGCGTTTCTCCGGTGCGCCTAGGACGCCGCACCGGAGAAACCGCGACGGAGCTGACGGTTCACCAACAACGAGACGATTATGACCGGGGCCACAATCGCTATCGCCCATGCCGAGAGCTGGCCCCATCGGATTGCATCTTCCATGCCACCGAGGAAGCGAGTAAGGCCCACCGTGAGCGTCTGTGCATCGCGTCCGGAGAGAATCAGCGCGAAGAGGTACTCATTCCAGGCGAATATGAACGACAGGATGGTAACCGTTGCGATTCCCGGCGCCGCACACGGAACAAGGATAGTCAAGAACGCTCTGAAACGTGAGGCCCCGTCGATTTCGGCGGCCTCATCCAGCTCTACAGGGATGTCGTCGAAGAAGGCGCGCATCAGCCAGATGACAACGGGAAGGTTGATAATGATGTAGACGAACGTCAGCGCATTCCGATTACCCACAACACCCAGCTCCGACATCACTAGGAAAAGCGGAAGCGCAAAGATGATGTACGGAGCAAAGCGAACCCCGAGGATCAGAAGCATTATCGTCTTTTTGAGAGGAATGCGGAACCGGGACAATCCGTACGAAGCGGGGACCCCGAGCATAATCGTCATGATCACGGAGCCGCACGTGACAAAGACGCTGTTCCAGAAAAAGAACGTGAAGCGCTCCCGGAGTACGATCAGATAGTTGTCGATCGTCGGGGTGAACACCAGCACCGGCGGCAGCCGCATCACGTCCGCCGGAAGCTTGAACGAGCCCAGAAAGACCCAGAGCAACGGGAAAACCGTGACGAAAAGCGCGAGCGCGACCAGAAGCGTATGCGCTCCTGTTACCATCGCGCGGCGACCGGCGACGCCGGTGAACCCGGTCGGCCCTCTTAGCTGTTGCATTCTTGCCTGCTCGGACATCACGAAATCTCCCTCTTGCGATAGTTGTAGAGAACGAGGAGAAGGCACACGGCAGCGACGATAACGGCCATCACCACCGAGCCCGCGTTGGCATACCCGATGTCGAAGCTCCGGAGGGCGCGGTTATACACCCAGACGCTGAGGACCTCGGTGTAGCGCGCCGGCCCCCCACGCGTCAGGACGTATATCGTGTCGAACATCCGGTAGTCGATCGTAATGCGGAATATCGCTGCAAAGATCAACGGATCCCGGAGCATCGGCAGTACCAACCGCACCACTCGCTGCCGATACGTTGCGCCGTCCATCTTGGCCGCATCGAAGACGCTTTGCGGGAGGCTGGCCATGGAGGCGTCGCTAATGAGAAAGACAAACGGAGTCATGAACCAGGTCTGGACCGCACAGATTGCAACAAACGCCCACGGCCACGACGCAACCCACGCCGGCCCCGATATACCGAGGACTCCCAGAAACCAGTTCAGGAGCCCCCGATCCGGATCCATGAAAAACACCCGGAACATGGTGGCCGAAACCACCGGCGTAGTGATCATAGGAATCGTCAACAACGCCCGGACGACGTTCTTCAGCGGGAAGTTTCGTTGCGTCATGAGCGCCAACACAAATCCCCCCACCATGGAAACGCCGACCGAAACCGTAGTGAAGGCAATCGTGACCGCAATCGATGAAGTAAACCGATCGTCCCGGAAAAGCCGGATGTAGTTGTCCAGCCCGACGAACTCGCGTGCTTCCGGGCGATGGAGGTCCCAGTTCGTAACACTCGTACCGAGAGCGACCGCCAACGGTACGGCCGCAATGATCATGAGCACGATCATACTGGGACCGATATAGAAGAAGGCGTCCCGTGTGTCTCTTCGCATCAGGGTTCCTCGCTGTCGTTTGAGTTGTAGTCGTAGTGGCCGTTCATAGTATCGGAATCCGAGCATGCCATGACAGTCGCTTATGCGCGGAGAACCGCGCACCAACAGCCGGTGGCTCTACAGAACACGAGCCGTTGGTGCGGCACGGCCGGCTCCGCCGGCCGTGCGCGCAACCGGACCGAACGCCGCCCCTGCAAAGGGCCGGCTAAGCCCGTTCTACTGTCGGAACTCCTCGAGCAGCTCGTCGAGTTGCTCATGGGCCCAGCGGACCGCCTCCTCGGGTTCCATATCGTCGAGGGCGACGTTGTGCCACATCTCCGAAGTTACCTCGAAAATCTCGTGTGCGACCGGAAGCGTCGGCCGTTGCCGTGCGACGTTCTCGAGGGAGTAATTGGCTACCGGGAAGAAATCCTCGGCCCACGGATACTCCTCAAACACGCGCTCGTGCTCGTAGATCTCCGGCCGAGTAGCTCCGCCGCCGTCCAGGTACCACTCGAGAGCGCGTTCGGTGTCACCAAACATCCAATTGAGCCACTCAAACGCCGCCTCGGGATGCCGGGAATCGGATGTGATAGCTACGCCCCCGCCGCCTAGTACGGCCACAGGGTGCTCGAGGCCGCTTTCCGGATGGTGCGGCACGGGGGCATATCCCACGTCGCCCGCGACATCCGGCGCCTGATCCGGGTCGTTTGCTTCGACGCCCATGTGGAACCAGCCGAAGGTCATCGCCGCGTTTCCTTCATAGAACCACGGAATGTGGTCACCATAGTCGTATCCCAAGACGCCGTCCGGCTGGGTATCCTGGAGCGCGCGGGCGTACTCAACTGCCTCGATAGCCTCCGGGCTGTCCAACGTGGCGTTGTAGTCCTCGTCGTAGTATTGACCGCCGAAGGTCCAGATCCACGGCATGATATGGAGGTTTCCGTAGGCGACACCGGTCTGCGGGTAGACGAACCCCACCATGTCGTCGCGTGTGAAGAACTCGGCCACGTCCAGGAACTCCTCGGTGGTAAACGGCTCTTCGATAGTCGGTACCCGAAGCTCGTAGCCGTACTCCTCCTCGAATGCCGCTTGCTCGTCCGGATCGGTGAAGAGATCCTCCCGGTAGAGCATGATGCTGGTATCGGCGAGATACGGAAATCCGTAGATCTCCTCGTGATCCTCATAGCGGTTGATGTTGATCCCCGCCGGCATGAAGTCGTCTTCATCGAACCCGTACTCGTCCATCAGCGGACGCAGGTCGAGAATGTGGCCCCCGTCGACCAGCTCGCCCAGGAAGCCCGGCGACGAGTACACGATGTCGTAGTACCCGGAATCCGCGGCAAACTCGAGCATCATCCGGTCCCGCAGGGCATCGAACGCATGCTGCTCGATGTGAACCCTTATGCCGGTCTCCTCCTCATACTGCTCCGCGAACGGAATCAGCGCATCGGAGATCCCGCGAGCCAAGAGCCCCATGGTAATCTCCTCTACCTCGGGCTCTTCGGCCTCACCCGCGCTGAAGGCCGGAGCCGCGGCCATCAGAACGACGAGCAGGACCGGCAGGAGCGTCCTTACCTTACCACTCATAACAACACCTCCTTCGTGTTTCTCCGAAAGATCCCTTTCGGAGTTGGTTACGACTTGTCCGTTGAGTTGCCATAGATCGAGAGCGCTCCGTGGAGAATGATCGTCTTGAGCTCGGTCATCTCCAGAAGCGTTTCATGTATACTCTCGCGACCATGGCCACTCAGCTTTCGTCCCCCGAACGGAAGGTTCTCCAAGCGCATCGCGGAGGACCAATTGACGATGACGCCACCCGCCTCCAGGCGATATGCGACGTCCATGGCAGTGTTAATGTCATTGGTGAAGATCGCGCTCTGCAGTCCGTACTGGCTGTCGTTTGCCATCCGGACCGCTTCGTCAACCGTCTCGAACGGCACGACAGGGATTATCGGGCCGAATGCTTCCTCTCTTAGCATCTCGGAATCGGAAGCAACGCCGGCGAGGACCGTCGGCTGGAAAAAGGCGCCGTCCCGCGCGCCGCCGACCGTGACCGTGGCGCCGCGCTTCACCGCATCGGCTACGACTTGCTCGACCTCTTTCGCGGCCTCTTCATCGATAAGCGGCCCGACGTCGGTATCCTCCGAAACCGGATTCCCCACTTTCAGTCTCTTAGTCTTCTCGGTAAGGATCTCGGTGAAACGTTCGGCCACGCTCGACTGAACATAGACGCGCTTCACAGCACAGCAGATCTGGCCGTTTCCGCGTGCCAACCGGCCTGCGATAATCGACTCCGCGGCCTGATCCAGATCCGCATCCTCGCAGATTATGCAGGGATCGTTTCCGCCCAGCTCCAGATGTACCTGCTGTAGGTTTTCCGCTCCACGACGCGAAATGTCTATGCCCGCCTTTACGCTGCCGGTAACCGTGGTCAGATCCACATGCGCGCTCTCCGAAAGCGTTTGCCCCACGGTCCGGCCGCTCCCGGTCACCATCTGGTGTGCACCGCGCGGCAGACCTGCTTCCTCCAGCATTTCCCCAATCCGAAGCAGAGTTAAGGGACACGCAGCCGGCGGCTTCACCACCGCCGCGTTTCCTCCGGCCAGAGCAGCGGCAGCCTTGTGAGAATAGAGCTCAACCGGGTAGTTAAACGGTACGATGGCCGCCACCACGCCCACCGGTTCCCGGATCGTCATCGCGAAATCATTCTCCAACCCGGCGCCGGCGACGTTGTCCAACGGCGACGTACGGCCGAACAGCCGCTTTGCCTCTTCTCCGAAGCCGCGGAAGATGCGCGCAGCGGCTCCAACCTCTTCCCGGGTCTGTCGAATCGGCTTCCCGTTTTCTCGCGCCAAGAGCTCCGCGAGCTCGGAGCACTCCGCCTCCATCCGCCCGGCGACCGAAATGAGGATCTCCGCTCTCTTGTGCGACGGCAGCGTCCGCATTCGTTTCTTAGCTTCTCCCGCCGCCTGAATGGCCCGCTTGGTATCCTCGACGGTCGCCTCCGGGACCTTGTCTATTACTATGCCCGTGGCCGGCTCCAACACTTGTCTCTGCTCGCCGCTGCTGGACGAAACCCATTGACTATCGATCAGCATCTTCACAAAGCACCTCCTCACCTGCGTGCCGCCAACCAGGTATCGCCTGTTTGATTCTCGCTGGTTTCAGCGTAGTACGGTATATGAAATCTGTCAACAAAAAATGTAACATCTTCAACAGAATCGCGGTATGCGGAACCAGACCCCAAGGGCAATTCGATTGATACAAACAGTTTTCGATAGTCGAAAACTCCTGGGAAAGGGAGTGAGGCGGGGCCGGTTTCGCTCTCCGAGGCCCGCGGCCTCCGTGTTCCCCCCAGCTCCGACAATCTCCACCCGGTGCCACCATACTGTTTGCTACATATACCATGTTCGTGTATCATATGTTGTTACATCCTGAGGTTGTGGCCCGAGGGAGGTCGTCGTGAACTCGAGCAACAGAAGGCAGGGAGGCAGCACCACCGCCCTCAAAGCGTTCCGCGCGCTCGAGGCGGTAGCCGGCTCGCGGGAAAAAGTAACGGCCCGTTACGTCGGCGAGCAACTCGGAATCGACAAGGTATCGGCGTATCGAATGCTCGTCACGCTCGAGCAGGCAGGGTACGTCACCAGGGATGAAGCATCCAAGAAGTACGGACTCAGCTACAAAGTGATATCGTTGAGCCGGAACCTATTGGCTGAGAATGAAGTCTCCCGTATGGTCCAGGATTTCATGCGCGAAGTCTCGGCTGAGACCCTTGAGACGCTCCACTATTCGGTTCTGGATGGCTTCGAAGCAGTACTCGTCTACAGAGTCAAAGGGACTCAACTGGTCAACGTGGATTTCCAAATCGGAGATCGCTCGCCCTTGCACTGCACCGCAATCGGAAAGGCTATGTTGGCCTATCAGGATCAGGACTTCTTCCGGAGGTTCATGGAGACGGAACCGCAACCAAGGACAGCCGAAACGCTGACCGACCCCGACGAGCTACACGCCGAGCTCGAGCGCATCCGCGCCCGCGGCTTCGCAATCGACGATAAGGAGTTCGCGGAGAATCTGCGGTGCGTTGCCGTACCGGTGTTTGGCGCAGGAGGCCACGTCACCAGCGGCCTAGCCATCTCCGGCCCGGACTCGCGGTTCTCCCGGAGTTACCTTATGAAGCTCAAGGACCCGATGCTTCGCGCAGCGGAAGAGCTCTCGCGCCGGTTCGGCGGCATCGATTGAGCTCTTCCCGGGGCTAAAGTCACCTCCGAATCCGTTCGCTTGACAAGTACCGAGCTTTCCCCAATGCTACGTTTCAGAGCTGGCTTTCGCTTCACGAATTACGAACCACCGCCATTTCAACGTGATGTCCGTGGCTTTTTTGGACATTTCCGCCAGATTAGTGAAGAGTAGCCCGCTTACAACAGCCCAGGAAGCGTGATCACGCTGAGCGCCGGACGCTTAAAGCGTAATCGCCGCCTTGGCTTCGAAGACCCGTACACGGGCTACGAGCTTGGCACGCAAACCCCGGGGCATCGCCTATGCCCGGAAGTGGGAACAGAAGAACACCCAAGTGAAGGAGGTTGTTATGCAAAACGGAACGACGAGTTCCGGTCTAACCGCGGCGGCAGCCGTCGCGCTCATCGTGGTCGCCGGCATGCTCACCGCCTGCGGACCGGACGAAGACGAGGTCGTCTCCATCGAGGAGCACGAGGCGCTCCAACAAGAGCTGGCAGAGGCGCAGGAAACCGCCGAGGCCGCTAAGGAAACGCAGCCGCAGGATCTGCCATGGCCCTACGTGCAGCTGGATGTGGAGGAAGTGAGAAAGCTCGGGCATGAAGGGTATCACGTTGATTCATGCTCTTACGGTGCGTTCCACGCAATCGTCTACCCGCTACAGGAAGAGCTTGGCCATCCGTACGATCAGATTCCCACGTACATGCTCCACTTCGGGCGCGGCGGCGTAGCCGGCTCCGGAAGCGCCTGTGGTGCGGTCGTGGGAGCCATGGCGGCCATCAATCTCATCGCAGGCGAGGACTACCGTCCGCTCGCCTCGGAGTTGGTGGAGTACTACGAAACCACGCCGTTTCCCACCCAGATCTCGAACGAGTACGCGGCGGGCGGCGAGTTTCTTGTAGACGACTATATCGACACACCGCAGGTACAGAGCACGGCCGGCACCATAAACTGCGATCCGTCGGTCGAGGCATGGCTGGCTGCTTCCGGATATGAGCGCGCGGACGCCGAGCGGAGCGAGCGATGCGGTCGTTTGACCGGAGACGTCGCCGCCAAGGCCGCCGAGATCCTCAACGCCTGGGCCGCCGCGGAGCTCATCGACGTACCCGATCCCGCAAGCGAGTTCGCCCATATCTTCCCGGACGCCGAGTTCGAGCTCATCGAGGGCCACAGCCATCGCGTGCTGGAGGACGGAGAGGTCGTAGGATACGCAGCCATCGGCGCGGCTTCCGGATATGAAGACCTCATAATCATGGCCGTCGGAATTGACCTAGACGGCAACGTCCACGGGGCTCACGTTATCGAGCAGAACGAGACCCCCGATATCGGGGACGTCATCGTCGAAGGCGACTTCCTCGATCAGTTCCAAGGCTTGTCGGAAGAGGAGCTTCACCTGGTCGCCCACGACGGAGCGATCGACGCAGTCTCCGGAGCCACCGTCAGCTGCGAAGTCGCAACCGACATCGTCCGCGAGCAGGTCGGGACCTTGAGCGAGTACCTGGACTAGCAGCCGCACCGGTTATGCTCAGAAGCAACCGCGAGACAGCCCCGCTTCGGAACACGAAGCGGGGTGACTCCCATCCCCGTCGCGCGCCGCCCGTTGTGCGGTATCGATAGTCTTATATATAGCCCATACCATCGGCCCCTCACAGCCCCACGGGCCCACAGCCCACGGGCCCTCAGGACCACGCTAAGGATTCTCCGCCGGCTCCCGCCGTTCCGTTGCAACGCTTCTGAGATATGGTAGCCTAGGGGCACGCACTTCGGAGCGGAGGCAAGACTCATGAACGGCAACGGCAACAAAGCCCCATATCTGCTGGCACACGACCTCGGAACCACCGGCGACAAGGCCGTCCTGTACTCGACCGACGGGCGCCAGATCGGCGCGTGCTCGGTCGCCTACCCCACCAACTATCCCGCACCCCACTTCGTGGAGCAGGAGCCCACCCAGTGGTGGGATGCCGTCTGCCGGGCCACCCGGAAGCTCCTCCAGCAGACCGGAATCCAGCCGGAGGCAGTCGCGGCAGTGAGCTTCAGCGCCCACATGATGGGATGCCTCCTCGTCGACGAGCACCTCAGCCCGCTCCGCCCTTCGATTATCTGGGCGGACACCCGGGCAGAGCAGGAAGCCCGCCGGCTGGAAGAGCACCTCGGCGCCGAGCACGTCTATAAGATCACCGGCCACCGGGTGAGCTCCTCATACACCGCCGCCAAGATCGCCTGGCTCAAGCGGCACGAGCCCGACACCTACCGCAAGGCCCGATATAGCTTGCAGGCAAAGGACTACATCATCTACCGACTGACCGGCCAAGTCGTCACCGACTACTCCGACGCATGCGGGACCAACCTCTTCGACCTGCGTAGCCGGCAGTGGTCCGCCGAGATCGCCGACGCCCTCGACATCGACGTCTCACTCATGCCCGAGCCCGTCGCCTCCACCCAACAGGTAGGCCACATAACCTCGGAAGCCGCCGCCGACACCGGCCTCGCCCCCGGCACCCCCGTCGTCGCCGGAGGGGGCGACGGTGCCTGCGCCGCCACCGGCGCCGGCGTCACCGAGCCCGGTTCCACCTACGTGGTGATCGGCACCTCCGCCTGGATCGCCACCGTCTCCCAAGAGCCGCTCTTCGACCCCGAGATGCGCACCTTCAACTGGATCACCAACGACGGCGCGCGCTACTCCCCGTGCGGGACCATGCAGAGCGCCGGCTTCTCCTATGCGTGGCTCCGTGACCTCATTCTGCAAATTACCGACAAATCATCCGAGGAGCTCGACCACATTCTCTCTACGGCACTGGACGGGACCACCGTCGGCGCCGGCGGCGTGCTCTTCCTCCCCTATCTCATGGGTGAGCGCAGTCCCCGGTGGAACCCGCGTGCCCGCGGCACGTTCGTCGGCCTCACCGCCCAAACCGGCCCCGGCGAGCTCGTCCGCAGCGTCCTCGAGGGAGTCGCCCTCAACCTCAAGTCGATCCTGAACGCCTTCGGGCCGGACCAGCTCCCCGCCGAGATCACCGCAATCGGCGGCGGCGCCACCAACGACCGGTGGATCCCGATTCTCGCTTCAGCCTGGAACAAGCGCATTCTCATCCCGCGACACCTCGACGACGCCACATCGCTCGGCGCAGCCATCTGTGCCGGCGTCGGCGCCTCAGTCCTCGACGATCTCTCGATTGCGCGCCGGTTCAACCCCGTCGAGCGCGAAGTCGCCCCCGACCCCCACGCCGCGCAGCTCTACGAGCAATACCACCAGCTCTTCGACCAAACCTACCGGCACCTCACCGGAGTATACGACCGCCTCGACGAGCTCGCCGCACCAAGCCCGGAGCACAACGGCTAAACCGCAGGGCCGGCCCGGCGCGCCGTGCATCACCTGCAGAACGATCCTCGCCGGCACCCAACACCCCCGCAAGCCCGTTCAGCCCCAGGAGGGGGATCAGGTATTCCCCCCCGCTCCATCCCGGCCGCGCGCAGCCGCGCG
>Ga0207421_10001934_pt1 | contig 26196 bp, 17 predicted proteins | sample SodLakKL_010_SED_4_FD_187542 | JGI IMG/M metagenome (GOLD analysis project Ga0207421, IMG submission 187542) | Alkaline sediment microbial communities from Lake Tanatar, Kulunda Steppe, Russia - 8KL_010_SED (SPAdes) (version 2) | ecosystem: Environmental > Aquatic > Non-marine Saline and... | reverse complement strand
TTGCTTTATGAGGTCTATAAGCTCTTCAAGGGCTTTTTCCTGGGGTATGTTGCGCTTTACCTGATGCTGACCTTTGTAGAGGGTTATGTGGTTTTTTCCGGAGCCGACATAACCGTAATCTGCATCGGCCATCTCCCCGGGTCCGTTTACTATGCAGCCCATCACGGCAATCTTGAGCCCTTTCAGATGGGAAAGGTGTTTTTTCAGCTGTGCGGCGGTTTCTCGTATGTCGAACATGGTGCGCCCGCAGGATGGACACGAAATGAACTCTGTACTGCTGATGCGCATGCGGCTGGACTGAAGTATGGAAAAAGCGGTTGAGGCTGCAGTGCGGCCCCTTTCACCTACCCTGTTTTCAAGCCATATCCCGTCAGCCAACCCGTCAATGAAAAAAATTCCCAAATCAGCCGCACTGCGCAGACGGAAACTTTCTGCAACGGCCTCGCTGAAGTGCCTTCTTATAATTACCGGATTTTTACATCCTGCATTTTCAAGCTTTTTTATAAATGTTAGCTGCTCGGCGGAGGGATGCGCATGGGAGCTGTCAAGCACGAAGACAAGTGTTTCATCCTCCGCTGCAGCCGATAAGAGCGCTGAAGAGAGGTCTTTCAGCTCGAGCGAAACAAAATTCAGGCTTTCTGAGGGGTGCCGGCTTGCCTCGTACTCCGCGGCAGTGAATAAAGGATGATGCATGGGACTGTCACTGAACTTTTCCTTCCATAATCCGGCGGGGATGATAATACTGCTGCCCTCCGGCAGACGGGATAAATCATCTTCACCGGAAGCGTAATAATAATCGGGTGCGGGTTCTCCGGCACCGGAGGATACCACAACCGGCACCTGATCTGCTCCTGTCTTGCCGGCTTTATTGGTTAATCGCCTTTTGTATTTGCCGGTCTCAAGTCTGATTGTGTCAATAAACCCCTCAGGCAAGGAAGCGGTGCGAGCTGAAAAATGCTCAACCAGGTCTTTTGCAACAGGTATCTCGGCCCCGGGCTCCTCTGTAAGGGAGACGCGAATTGTGTCTCCTATGCCCAAAGTTAGCAATGCCCCGATCCCTACAGCCGATTTGATACGACCGTCTTCTCCCTCACCGGCCTCAGTAACTCCCAGATGCAAAGGGTAATTCATTTCCTCCTGTAGCATCTTTTTTAGCATCAGACGGTTGGACATCACCATTACCCTTGTATTGCTGGATTTCAAAGATACAACCACATTGTTGAAATTTTCGCTGCGGCATATCCTCAGGTACTCCATGGCCGATTCAACCATTCCGCGAGGTGTATCACCGTAGTGGTTCATTATCGCGGGAGAAAGGGAGCCGTGATTTACCCCGATTCGCAGGGCTGTCCCATAACCCCGGCAAATTTCAAGCAGCTTCAGAAACTCTTCCCTAACCTTTTCCCTCTCTTTTTCACCCCCTCCGGCATTGTTTCCCGCCTGGCCGCGGCGATGGGACAGGGCAAAATTCGCGGGATTGATCCTGACTTTCTCTACAGATTTGGCTGCAAGAAATGCTATCTGCGGATTGAAATGAACGTCGGCTGCCAACGGGGTGCGAAGCCCTCTTTGGTTCAGCTCGGTTTTAATTACAGTGAGATTTTCGGCTTCCCGCAGATTTTGAACGGTCATTCTAACGATCTCACACCCGGCACGTGCTAAACCCATGATTTGCTCTACCGTGGCTTCGGTGTCGAGGGTTGGCGTGCTGGTCATGGATTGGACGCGAACGGGGTTATGGCCTCCAATAAAAATATGCCCAACCGGCACTTCATTTGAAACAAAGTACCTGTAGAGCAATGCTCCTTTAAGCGGAGGATTTTTTGCCATAATGATTTTTTCATTTATTGCAACCAAAAAAGACAGCCGGGGTTTTAGATCTCATTATCCGCTATGATGCCGCGATTTGCAGCAAAAAATAAAAAAGTGCTACTTTATATCCCATTCAAATCCACCTTTGACATCCCGAACTTCAACCCCGAGCTTTTGCAGCTCATCACGTATTTTATCGGCAGTCTCAAAATCCTTACACTCCTTGGCTTCCTGCCTGATCTGAAGTATTGTATTTATAAGCTTTTCATCCAGCTCACCATGGCGTCCCTCTTTTTGCTGAAGTCCCAATATATCAAATATAAACATCCTGAAATGCTCTTTCAGCCTGGCCAAATCATCTGCAGTTATAGTATCCTTCCCTTCTGCCGCGGAGTTTATAAAACGCGTGGCCTCGAACAGATGGGAGATGACAACCGGGGTGTTCAGATCATCGTTCATTGCAGTGTAGCAATTTTGTATAAACTCCCCTGCATCCCACGAGGAGGTTTCAGCGGGCTCAATTTTTTTAATAGTTTCAACAGCATTCATAAGCCGGTCAAAGCCTTTTTCGGCAGCCTGAAGAGCTTCGTTTGAAAAGTCAATGGTGCTGCGGTAGTTGGCCTGCAGCATAAAAAACCTTATTATCATCGGATGATAGGGTCGCTCGAGAAGATCATGCCTGCCTTCAAACAGCTCATTGAGCGTGATGAAATTATGAAGGGACTTGCCCATCTTTTGACCGTTTATTGTAACCATGTTGTTGTGCATCCAGTAACGGACGGCATCCTTTCCGGAGGCGGCCACCGACTGGGCTATTTCACACTCGTGATGGGGAAACAGCAAATCGATGCCTCCCCCGTGTATGTCGAATACCTCACCCAGATACTTTGTGCTCATTGCAGAGCACTCAAGGTGCCAGCCGGGAAATCCTTCACCCCATTTTGAAGGCCAGCGCATTAAGTGAGCCGGCTCTGCCCTTTTCCAAAGGGCAAAATCAACACTGTTGCGCTTCTCCTGTTGTCCTTCAAGCTCACGGGTATTTGCAATAAGATCCTCCAGCACGCGCCCCGACAACTTTCCGTAATTATATTTGCTGTGATACTTCATTACGTCAAAATAAACCGAACCGTTCCTCTCATAGGCATAGCCGTTCTCCAGTATTTTCTCCACCAGCTGCTGCTGCTCAATGATATGTCCCGAAGCCTGTGGCTCAATTGAAGGGGGAAGAACATTGAGCTGTTCCATGTTCTTGTGGTAGAGGTTGGAATAATGCTGGACAACTTCCATGGGTTCAATCTGCTCAAGACGGGCCTTCTTTAGTATCTTGTCCTCACCCTCGTCGGCATCGCTTTCCAAATGGCCCACATCGGTGATGTTTCGTACATAACGGACCTTATAGCCGAGATGGCTCAAATAACGAAACAGCAGATCGAAAGTGACCGCCGGGCGTGCATGACCGAGATGGGCTTCTCCGTAGACAGTCGGACCGCATACATAAAGTCCGACATGCGGAGGGTTAAGAGGCTCAAACACCTCCCTTGTCCTGCTAAGGGAGTTGTATATATTCAGTTTACCACCATTTTCCATAATACACATTTTTTAACATCCGTCAAAATTAATAAAACGGATGCATTATTTCTTCATGATAGGTAATGTATCGACTTTAAACAGAAGCTAATTAAGGGGAGACCCATTCGGGGAGATGGCTTATATTCCCTTTTTTTAAATAAAAACGCCTCACATTTAAACTGGAAAAATTAGCCTTCCGCTACACCGGAAGCCGGCTCAACTTTTTTCAAAACTCTCATGGCCTCATCATAACCGATTTTGAACAACTTGTCTCCTTCTCCCACATCGGTAACGCTGAAATGTTTCAGCTCTTCCGGCTCGATGAATATATCCAGCTCACTTGATATCTCCTTTATCCTTGCCCCGATACTCAGGTGAAAAGCACGCTCTGCTATCTCCATCAGATTTTTGATGTCTTTCTCGGGTCCGGTATAATTCACATGTACTCCAATAAGTTTTCCGCATTTGCCCTTTAGAGGAGTGTGCGGCAAATTGTCAAGCACCCCCCCGTCAACGTACATCTGTCCGTTTATTTCAACGGGCTTGAAAAGTACGGGTATACTTGAAGAGGCCACAACCTTTTCAACCAGGTCACCCTGGCTGAAATACTCTATCTTGCCGGTATTGAAGTTGGTTGAAGCTACATAAAGTGGCTTCTTAAGCTGATCAAATTTTTTTGATCGCAGGTTCTTTTTCAGGACATTCTCCAGTCCCGACATCCTGAGCAAGCCTGTCCTGCTCAACCCTACCTTGACAAAATTAAAAACCTTCTTCTCCTTGAAAAGCTCAATTATTTCCTCCGGGGCAAAACCATCTGCATAAAAAGCCCCGACAATAGCACCGGCACTGGTGCCCGCCACACAATCCGGGTTAATACCTATATCATGAAGTGCCTTGATGACACCGGGATGTGCAAACCCCCTGGCAGCACCACCGCTTAAAACCAGTCCGTTTTCATATTCTGCCTTTGGATGTTTTTTAAGCCTTCCAAATATTTTTTTTGTTATTGAACCCATTATTTTAAAGACATTTATATAATTTTATAAAACATGCTGAAATATATATTTTCCAAAATAAAATTAAGGATAAATCGGATAATAATTCAACATTTTAAACGCTATTTTATATTCTTACCGCTTCATTGCAAATATTCCCCCGGCACTAAGCAAATGCAAATATAAAATTGTATGTTTGCATATAATTGACTGAGAATAAATACATATCAAACATATGCCAAAAAAGAAAGAAAAATTAAGAAACAAAAAAAGCCTGTCAAAGGGGATAATGAACGTTTTCATGAATAATCCCCGCAAATCATATAACTATAAACAGTTAGCAAAATTACTCAATGTAACCGGCGCAAAAAACAAAAATCTTTTAAACGAGCTTCTGGAGAGTCTGACCGAAAACGAGCAGCTTGAAGAGATAGACCGTGGCAAGTATAAGCTTAAATCACAAAAGGGCTATGTTAGCGGTGTTGTTGAGATGCGTCCCAACGGGACCGCCCTTGTAGCATCCGAAGAGGTGCCTGAAAAAATTCTTATCTCAGAGGGGAACCTTAACCAGGCACTGGATTCGGACGTGGTAAAGGTGTATTGTTTTGCAAGGCGGCGCCGCAAGATGCTGGAAGGTGAAGTGGTGGAGATAATTAAAAGAAGCCGGAAAACATTCGTGGGCACAGTTGAGACCACGAAGGATTATGCCTTCCTTGTAACAGATAACCGTATGATGCCCTACGATCTTTTCATCCCGCCGAAGAGCCTTAAAGGTGCAAAACAGGGACAAAAAGCGGTGGGTCGGATAAAGGAATGGCCTAAAAATGTTAAGAACCCGGTGGGGGAAATAGTAGAAGTTCTGGGAGACCCCGGTGTGCATGAGGTGGAAATGCATGCAATACTGGCTGAATTCGAATTGCCCTCGAAATTTCCAAAAGAGGTGGAAGCTGCGGCGAAAAAAATCAAGCCCGGAATAACGGCCACAGAAAAAAAGAAACGGCGCGACTTCCGTCAGGTTACAACTTTCACTATTGATCCGGAAGACGCCAAAGATTTTGACGATGCCCTCTCTGTGAAAAAACTAAATAACGGGAATCTGGAGGTGGGCATACACATTGCTGATGTTACCCATTATATCAGGCCCGACAGCATAGTTGACAATGAAGGGTATGACAGGGGCACATCGGTTTACCTGGTCGACAGGGTGGTGCCAATGCTGCCCGAACAGCTCTCTAATTTTGTATGCTCACTCAGACCGGAAGAGGAGAAGCTTTGCTTTTCGGCTGTTTTTGAAATGGACAAAGATGCACGAGTGTTGAACGAGTGGTTCGGACGAACGGTTATCAGATCAGACAGACGCTTTACATATAACGAGGTGCAGCAAATAATCGACTCGGGCCGCGGGGAGTTCGAAAAAGAGATACTGGGTTTGCATAAGCTTGCCAAAATACTGCGCAATAAAAGATTTAAAAACGGATCGATCGCTTTTGAGCAGTCAGAGGTTGAATTCAGGCTCGACAATGAGGGGGTGCCTCTTGGTGTTTCGTTCAGGGAGATGGGCCATGCCAATCATCTTGTAGAGGAGTTCATGCTTTTAGCCAACAAACATGTAGCAGAATACATAGGCAAAAGAAAAGATGACCCTGATAGGTCAAAGGCGAAAACCTTTGTCTACAGGATCCACAGTAAGCCCGATGCCGATAAGCTGGACAATTTTGCAAAGTTCATAAGCAAGCTGGGATATAAACTCAACACATCAGTCAAAAGCAACAAGGCGATCTCCAAATCACTCAACAAAGTACTTGAGCAATCCCAGGGCAAAAAGGAACAACACCTGATAGAAACACTCACGGTTCGCTCTATGGCCAAAGCGGTGTATTCGACAAAAAACATCGGTCATTATGGACTGGCTTTCCCGTTTTATACGCACTTCACCTCTCCCATCCGGAGGTATCCTGACATGATGGTTCACCGGCTGCTTGATCACTATCTTAACGGCGGTGAATCAAAAAATGCGGAAGAGCAGGAGAAAATGTGCACTCATGCTTCAGAAATGGAGCGCAAGGCAGTTGAAGCTGAAAGGGCTTCAGTAAAATATAAGCAGGTCGAATTCATGAGCGATAAGATCGGAGAAGTCTACGAAGGCATAATATCGGGCGTGGCCGAATGGGGGATATATGTTGAGCTGACTGAAAACAAATGTGAGGGGCTTATTCATATTCGAAACCTGAATGATGATTTCTATGAGTACGACGATGAAAATTACTGTATGACAGGAAAATCATCAGGCCGTACATTTCAGCTTGGTGACACGATCAATGTGGAAATATACAGGGTAAACCTTGAGAGAAAGCAAATTGATTTTTTGGTGGCCGAAGATGAAAACCAACAAAAGTCACGGCCGTAGTAAATTAATACAATCCCTCTGCAATGGATAAAAAAGATATTAAAAGGGATAAAATAATTTCATCTGCCGCCAAGGTCTTTGGCAGGGAGGGGTTTCGCAAAACCCGCATGAATGATATTGCCAAAGAGGCCGGTATGGGAAAAAGCTCAATTTACCACTATTTTATAAGCAAGGAAGAGATCTTTGAAGCGGTGGTGGAAAAAGAGGCCAATTATCTCAAAAGCGAGATTATCAATGCCACAAGAGAGGTCAACGACCCCTGCAAACGGATGAAAGCATATGTTTTTGCACGGATGAAGGCTTTCAACACTTCAATAAACCTTTACAATGCAGTTAAAACTAATTATTTGAACCACCTCCCCTTCATTGAAAGGGTTCGTAAAAAATATGACAAGGAAGAGAAGAAAATGGTGTCAGCTATTCTCAAGGACGGGATACGGAAAAAAATCTTTGCCGTATCTAACGTTGAGCTTGCGACAATAGCAATAGTTACGGCAATTAAAGGGCTGGAGATACCAATGCTTATAAAAGAAAATACCACAGAGACGGAGCGGCGTGCCGAGCAGCTTCTTACTTTTCTCTTTTACGGGATCACAAGCAAAAGCTGACAAACTTTTACGGAATTAAACACAATAGCGGGCACCCTTACTTGATTCCCAATAAAAAGCCGGTAACCTTCTACAGGATCACCAGCAAAAGCGGGCACCCTTACTGGATCACCAGTAAAAAAAGCCGGTACACTTCTGTTGATGGCAGATTATTCACCTGGATAGCCCACAGTCTGGGCAAATATTACCTGCTGATAATCTTCCAGCTCCAGCGCCTCTGTGATCTTATCCCTGTCTATCAATCCCCTTACCACCGTTGCAAGTCCCTCGGAAGCGCAATAAAGATAAACATTCTGGGAAATGTAGCCCGCGTGGTTAGAGGCGTAGAAGCTTCGTGTTTCCTGGTCGACATCGCCACCCATTCTGGTATGGTCGGAAACAAACACGAGATTGACAGGAGCTTTGTCAACAAAATCCTGAGAACCAGTGTGACTGCGCAGATCCTCATCCCCCTTGCGGACAAGGGAATGGTCCTCGTGGTTATAAATATACCACCCCTTAGACATTACAACGTATATGTCAATATCCTGCCAGTTGCGGGCACTGGGTGCGGTCCGCAATCCGCTTGCGGGACGGGAAACACCGAAAGCAGCCCATAAAAGGTCGGACAACTGCTGACTGCTTAATTCCGCAGTATCAAAACTGCGCATACTTTGCCGCTGACTTAGTGCATCCATAAGAGGCATGCCGCCTGACATCTGCGGATCGGGCAGCTCTACGGTTTCTCCTGTCTGAGAATCGGGCAGCTCTGTGTTTTCTCCTGTATGTACCACGGTGCTAGAAGAAAAAGCAGCAACCACAAGAAAAATCATTAAAATATTTAAAAACATAACCTTCATAACTGAGTAATTATATTTGACAATTAAAACCCGGCAATCAAAAAAACTCATCTTAGCCATCACCCGGTGGGCAAAACGCCTATATTTCGCCAATTTGCCGGGACTGGCATAAAAAACTGAAGCTGACTGCATTCAAGCAGGGTTATTTCATAAATTTAGCAATCAAACTCCATTTGATGTAAACTTTCGTTAAAAAATTTTTAATTTTATGGTGAAACAAAATCATAACCCCCGCATTTGCTGTGCCAGGAAGTCTTTATTGCCCTCCTGATCCCCTGCAAATTTTGCCGGGTTGATGTATCGTTAAACTTAATACCTGTATGATCATGACCAAAATTAAACACTCAATTATTTCAACACTTGCCGGCCTGGTTCTGCTTGCTGCGGCATGTGCGCCACGGCCTGATTTTGACACTATAATCACCAACGGTTTTGTTTTCGATGGTGCCGGTAACCCATGGGTATACACCGACATAGGAATTAAAGACGACAAAATCGCGGCAATGGGGAACCTGAAGGATGCCTCAGCAGAAAGGACGATCGACGCCTCGGGTTATTACGTGACACCGGGCTTCATTGACTCACATTCTCACGCGGAAAGAGGGCTGACCTCCTCCGATCTCAGCCACGCCAGACCGCAGCTGGCACAGGGTATTACATCGATTGTTGTAAACCAGTGCGGCGGGGGTGCAATTGATCTTGAAAAACAGCGCGAAGAGCTTCTGGAAGACGGAACAGGAGTTAATGTTGCTCAGCTTGTACCCCACGGGAACGTAAGGAAAGAGGTGATGGGGGAAGACGACCGTGAAGCCGAGCCGGAAGAAATGGAGGAAATGAAATCCATGATCAGGGAAGCAATGGAATACGGGGCATTTGGGATGTCGACCGGACTGTTCTATATTCCGGGCTATTTTACCCCCACATCTGAGTTGATAGAGCTTTCAGAGGTCGTAGCAAAATACGGGGGAGTACATCAAAGCCATATCAGAGATGAAGCTGACGGAACAGTAGGCTTTATAAATTCGGTTGAGGAAATTATTGAAATATCAAAAGAATCCGGGGTTACAGGTATAATTACACATATAAAAGCAGGCTCACCTCCCACATGGGGAGACTCTGAAGAAATAGTGGCCAGAATAGCTGAGGTAAGAGATGAGGGAGTGGAAATATTCACAGATCAGTACCCCTATGAGGCATTATCAACCGGGATTATCGCACAACTGGTGCCGACATGGGCAAGGGAAGGCGGAAATGAAAAGCTTAGGGAGCGCCTTGAGGATCCCGAACTTCTCGAGCGAATAACCGCAGAGACCAGAGAGAACCTTGAACGGGAGGGTGGTCCGGACAAGGTGCAATTCAGAAGGTTTTCCCAGGATACCACCATTGAGGGTAAAAGGCTTGACGAGGTTGCACGCGAACGAAATATGGACCCCACAGACCTGATCATAGATCTTATACAAGAAGGGAGTCCATCAATAGTTCTTTTCAGCATCGGAGAGGATGACATTGAACGCTTTATGACACAAAAGTGGAATATGACCGGCTCTGACGGCGGACTTGTAGAGATGGACGAGGGTGTTCCACATCCGAGAAATTACGGAACTTTCCCACGCAAGATCAGAAAATATGTTTTCGAGGAAAACCTCCTGGAGCTTGAAGATGCTATAAGAAGTATGACTTCACTTACCTCCTCGGTTTTCGGCATAAACGACCGCGGCACATTACGTACCGGTATGAAGGCGGATATTGTGATATTTGACCCTGAAAAAATAACCGACAAGGCAACATACGCCGAGCCTCACCAGCTTTCCGAAGGGATGGTCTATGTCTTCGTGAACGGCACACCTGCAATTGAAGAAGGGGAGTTCACCGGTGAATTACCAGGCAGAGTATTGCAAAGAGGGAAATAGTGAAAAATAATTGGTATTGCGGATACCAAAAGCATTAAAAATAATTGTGATTGCATAACACACAGAATAAAGAAATATTGCACAAACTCAAAATTACAGGCTTATCATGAGAAAGTTTAAAATTTTTATAATTTCAATCTTGCCGGCGCTGATGCTGCTTGCTTCGGCCTGCGCACCGGTGCCGGAATATGACGCGATCATAAAAAACGGTCGTGTTTTTGACGGAGGAGGCAATCCCTGGGTCTACACCGATATAGCCATTAAAGGTGACGAAATAGCAAAAATGGGGGATCTTGAAGATGCCTCTGCATACAGGACAATCGATGCATCGGGCTATTATGTTGCACCAGGGTTTATCGATCCCCACTCACATACTTCCGGCGGACTATCATCGGAAGAGCTGAGTCATGCCCAACCACTGCTGGCACAGGGTGTAACCTCTCTTATAACAAATCCCTGCGGCGGCGGACCGGTCGACCTTCAGGACCAAAAGGAAAGGCTTATGGAACACGGTCTTGGTGTGAATGTGGGGCAGCTTGTGCCGCACGGTTCGATCAGAAGGGAGGTTATAGGAGGCGAAGACCGTGAAGCTACACCCGAGGAAATTGAGGAAATGCAGGCCCTTGTTAGAGAGGCCATGGATTACGGGGCTTATGGACTTTCAACAGGACTCTTTTATACCCCCGGCATATATGCTCCAACATCTGAGATAACAGAGCTTTCAAAGGTTGTTGCCGAGTACGGTGGGGTACACCAAAGCCACATAAGGGATGAATCTAATTACACAATAGGAGTTGTATCAGCAGTTGAAGAAATTATTGAAATAACAGAAGCCTCTGGCGTTACAGGCATCGTAACCCATATCAAAGCGCTTGGTCCGCCTGTATGGGGAGCCTCCGAGGAAATAACACAAAAAATAGGCGAGGCAAGGGAAAAGGGACTTGAAATATTTACAGACCAGTACCCTTACGATGCCTCTGCAACCAGTCTTATTGCTGCAATAATCCCAACCTGGGCACGTGAAGGCGGAACCGGCGAGCTGAGGGAGCGTCTTGAAGATCCTGAACTGAGAGAAGAAATAGCAGCCGATACGAAGGAAAACCTGGCACGAAGGGGTGGAGCTGACAGGCTTCAGTTCAGAAGATTCTCGGCCGATCCATCAATTGAGGGAGCCACACTGGAAAATGTGGCGCAGGAACGTAACCTTGACCCCATAGAGGCTGCATTCGAGCTGATCATGGAAGGGAGTCCGTCGGTAGTATCATTCAACATGAACGAGGAGGATATTGCACGTTTCATGACTCAGCGGTGGAATATGACTTCATCTGACGGGGGACTTGTGGAAATGGGCGAGGGAGTGCCGCACCCGCGCAATTACGGAACATTCCCGCGCAGGATAAGAAAATATGTTTTCGAAGAGGAGCTGCAGGGGATAGAAGAGGCGATAAGAAGTATGACATCTCTGACGGCAAAGACGTTCGGAATCTTCGACCGGGGAATGTTGCGCCCCGGCCTTAAAGCCGATATTGTTGTATTTGATCCCGACAACCTGAGAGACAGGGCTACATATACCGAGCCTCACCAGCTATCTGAAGGAATGGTATATGTTTTTGTGAACGGAACAATGGCTATTGATGAAGGGGAATTCACTGACGATTTGGCCGGGAGAGTCCTTCGTAAAGGCAAGTAGAAAGCGCTATAAGCCCCTGAAAAAAGGGGCTTTTAATTATTACTGAATTACTGACCTTACCGGATATGAAAATCAAAGAGTTTGCCATTGAGCGGTACTTTGCAAAATATGAGTTCAGTACCGAACACCTGTTGTCATGTTCGGATTGCGACGGGTTCCCGCTGCACTATGTTTTGAACCTTGCCTCAGGCAAGGAAAGATCCGAGTGGGAAAACCTTACCCTGGGTTACACGGAAACCAAAGGAAGCTTGGAATTAAGGGAGACTATTGCCGGCCGTTACGAAACGCTGGGACCGGAAAACATAGTTGTTTCCTCACCCGGGGAGGCCAACTTCGTTTTGATGAATGTGCTTCTCCAGCGCGGTGACAACGTGATATGCATGTCTCCCATGTACCAGTCGCTTTACCAGGTTGCTGAAAGTATTGGCTGTACTGTTTCATTCTGGAGACCGGAGGATACCCAAAACTGGTATTATGATCCCGGGCGGCTGAAAGAGCTGATCATACCGGAAACAAAACTTATAATTGTCAATTTCCCGCATAACCCTACAGGTTATCTGCCAGGGGAAGATGACTGGAACGAAATTGTCGAAACGGCCAGGCAAAACGGTATTGTTCTCTTTTCAGACGAGATGTACCACCGCCTAGTTCTTGATCCTGCAAATGAGATCAAGCCGGCCTGCGATCTTTACGAAAACGCCGTGTCTCTTTGGGGAATGTCAAAAACTTTCGGTCTGGCAGGGCTCAGAACCGGATGGCTTGCAAGTAACAACAAAAAATTACTGGACGAGGCTGAAGCCTACAAGGATTACCTCTCCATCTGCAACAGTCCGCTTAACGAAACTCTTTCAATCATTGCCCTTAACAATTGCAGCAAATTCATCACCCCCAACCTCGACAAGATAAAAAGGAACATTGAAGTGTTCAGGCGGTTTCAGCACCGCAACAGCAGTTTTTGCAATTTCCCCGAACCACAGGCCGGATCCACTGCTTTCATAAAGCTTCACATAAATGAGAACAGCATGGATTTTGCAGAAAGACTGGTAAAGGATACGGGAATAATGGTTCTCCCGTCAGAGACTTTCAACTATGGAACAAGTTATGTTAGAATAGGTTTCGGGCGGGAGGATTTTCCGCAGGTATTGTCAAAACTTGAAAAATATATACGAAAAAAGTGAAATTCATTCATGCCGCAGACCTTCACATTGAAAGCCCCTATCAGGGTATTTCACGACTGAACTCAGAACTGGGTTCGGCTCTTACAGAATTGGGAAAAAAATCCTATGCTAACCTGATAGATCTTTGTATAAGCGAGAAGGTAGATTTCCTGCTCCTGGCCGGCGACTCCTTTGAAACTGCCACCGGCAGCCTTGGGGCTATGTATGGGTTTTTTGAGGGATTACGACGTCTTGAGCAAAACAACATAAAAGTTTATATAATTTGCGGGAACCATGATCCTTTAGGTGATTGGTCAAAAACTTTCAAATTACCCGAAAATGCTACTCTTTTCGGTTCAGAGAATGTCACTTTTGAGCTGTTCAGAAAAAATGGGGCTCCTGTAGCTTCCATTTATGGAATAAGTTACGAAAAAAGGGAAGAATGGCGGCCTCTGGCGAAAGAGTTTGAACGCAAAGATCCTGCCCCTTTTTCTATTGCACTGCTTCATGGCACACTATCAGGCAGGCATGCACATATACCGTACTGTCCGTTTGACCTTTCGATGCTTCGCGAAGCAGACATAGATTACTGGGCTTTGGGACATATTCACAAACATGAGGTGCTGAGCGAGGCAAACCCTCTCGCAGTATACCCGGGCAACCTCCAGGGAAGGCATTTTAATGAGACGGGGCGAAAGGGTTGCTATATGGTTGAAGTAGATGAAAAAAACATCACAAGCAAAAAGTTCATACCCCTCTCCGAATTGATTTTCAACTATCACAGCACCGACATTTCAGGGATAGAAGGAGAAAGCGAGTTGTTCACACATCTGGGCGAGTTAAAATACGAATACCTGAAAAATGAAAGTGAATGTTTTATGCTAAGGATTGAGCTTACCGGAAGGACAGGCATTTTTGAAAAACTAAGCGACCATGACCAGCTCAATAACCTTATAGAAGAGATAAACCGCGAAAACAAATATAAAGGCAGGTTTGTTTTTGTCGATAAAATAATCAACAAAACTCAACCGCAAATAGATCTGGAGGAGCGCAAAAGGTCTTCAGACCTTATAGCCGACCTTATTAACCGTTTCGAGAGCTATGAATCGGACCCCGAAAAGCTCCGGGCACTTCGGGACAAAATATTTGCGGAAATTAAATCTGCAAGGGCAGGCAAATTCGCGGAAAAACCCGAAGAGGATCAGGAGCTTAAAGAAATTCTTGAAAATGCCAAGTGGAAGTGTATCGGCGGATTAATCCCCGGCAAGGAGCAGGATTGAACATATAAGTAAATTGGCTGGAGGTTTAATTAAATACCGGGTAAACAAGCAGCAGAGCTGAGGTTATATCCTGAAACGAGGAATAGATAAAAGAAAAAGAAGCAGAAAGAGTGACAACTATTTTAAAGCAATTAAGCTTTTTGGGAAATGATAATTGAACGTTTGTACATAGAGGGTTACGGTATTTTTTACAACAAAGGGATCAAAGGTTTCTCCAAAGGATTAAATATCCTTTACGGGATGAATGAAGCGGGGAAATCTACCCTTCTGGATTTTATACGGATGACCCTTTTCGGTTATCCGCGTCAGCATAAAGACCGCAGGCCGCCATTAAGAGGCGGTAATCACGGGGGAAGCATCTGGCTGAGAAACTCGCAAAACGAACCTTTGCAGATTTACCGCTCGGGCTCGGGAAGGAACGGATTTAAGGTTTTTTACAAAAACCGTGAACACGCAGACGAACAGCTGCTGAAAAAGCTTATGGATTATGCATCGGAAGATCTGTACCACAACATTTACGCAATAACCCTGGAAGAGCTGAAAAGTGTGGATCAGCTTAAACAGTCGGGCGTGGAGGACAAGATCTTCAGCGTAGGGATGGGGCTGTCCGGGGTCGATTTTGCAGCTTTTGAAAAAGAGCTGGAGGAGCACTCCCAGAAATACTTCAAACCGGGGGGCAAAACACAGATACTCATAGAACTTGTAAACGAAATAGAGGATAAACAGGAGCGGGTGAACAAGCTTAAGAAAAAGCTTGAGGAATATAACAGGCTCAACCTTGAACTGGAAGATCTTAATAAAAAACAAAAAGAGACTGAGGAAGAACGCCGGTATTTGAGACAGCAGGAAGCATTTTACTCTTCCTGCAAAAAAGCCTATCCACACTTTGTAGAGTACAAAAAAGCCCGTGAACAGCTTGAGAGTCTGGGAGAGATACCGGCCCACCCTTTGCAGGTACTTGAAGATTACAAGAAGCTGAAGCAAAAAGAGGAAAACCTTAGATCCCGTTCAGAGGAATCCAAAAACAAGATCTCGTCACTTGAAAAAAAGAGGCAGGAAATAGAAGTAGATGAAATACTTTTAAAGGGTGCCGATATATATGAGTATTTGAACACCAATGTTAATGTATATGAAAAGGCGCTGGAGGACAAAAAAGAGCTTGAACAGGAGGTGAAGCGTACCGAAACCGGAACCGCTGATGTGCTGCACAGGCTGGGTGACAAATTTGAAAAAGAAAAGCTTCTTCAAATCGACGGGACAATAGAGCTGGCAAATGCGGGAAATCAATATGCCGGGGAACTGGTGAAAACCGATTCCGGCATTGAAAGGGCAAGGGATAAAATCAGGGAACTGGAAGCCTATGTAGAATCAAAAGAAGAAAAGATTGGTGAAATTGACCGTCAAATAAATGAGCAGCCTGTAAAAGATGAAGAATCACTGATGGCTGCCAGAGAGAGCCTTGCCGACATGGATACGCGCTTTAAAACTTCCCTTTCTGCCATTCAGTCTCAAACTTCAGGAACACAAAAGTATTTGCAGGTTATTTCCATCATTTTCTCATTTATTTTTCTGGGCAGCGGGTTTTACCTGGTCCAGCATAGCCTTGCCGCAGGAATAGCAGTCGGGTTTTTGGGAGCCGCCGGGTTGGCAGCAACCTATTATTTCTCCAGGGAAAACAAAGAAGCCCATACCCGCGATGACCCAGAAACTCTCAACAGAGAAATGGAAGCCCTTAAAAAAAACATAGAGGATTACCTGGAGCTTTACAAGAAAAAAGAATCATTGGAAGAGGCCAAAACAGAGCTTCAAAAAAAGCTCGACAATGAAAGGGAACTGTTGAAAGACCTTGAAAAAGAAAAAAAAGAACTTTTGGGAAAGTGGCGTGAGAAACTTGAAAGCTTTAACATTCCCAATGAGTTTCCCCCGGGAAATATTTCCGATCTGATAAGGGAAATAGATAACATAAAAAGATTTGAAAGGCAAAAGAGCAATGCCCTTGCCAAAATTGAAAAACACAACCAGATAATCTGGGAATTCGAAGAAAGCGTTGCCACCATCAAGCCAATAAGTAACATACAGGGTAATCTGCATAAGGTGCATTTACTTATTAAGCAGATCGGGGAAACAATAAACAAGGCAGATCAAAAAGAAAAGCTTTCAAAGGATCTGGAGAAAGAAAAAACAGAACTGAAGACCCTGGAAAATGAACTAAACCGCATTGAGGAAGAAAAGGAGAAGATATTTAAAAAATTGAATGTGGAAAACGAAACTGAATTGTACAGGATTTTTGAAAAACAGGAAAAAGCGGCTTCTCTGGAAAATGAATTGAAAACGGCCGAGGCCGCTGTAAAATCAGTTTGCGGGCATGAAAAATTTGAGGAAACACTTGAATTCTTTGAGAAAACGACACCTGAGAGCATTTCGGTAAAACTCAATGAATACAGGGAAAAATTAAGCGAATGCGAAAAAAGGTATTCCGGTATAAACACCCAGATAGGTTCAACCACCCAGCAGATAAATGACTTGCTGAAACCCGATGAGATGTTTGATTTGCAAAACCAGATTGAGACACTAAAAACCAGGCTTCGCGAGGAAACCAATGAGTGGCTTGCAACAAAAATGGCCCTTGAGATACTCTCAGAATCAAAACAAAGGTATGAGGAGGAAAAACAACCGGCTGTTATAACTACCTCACGAGATTATTTCAGTGAAATAACCGCCTCTGAGTACACAGGTCTGAAGGTCTCGCTGGGCGAAAAACATGTAAGCCTTAAGGAGAAAACAGGCAAGGCCAAGTCTGTTGGAGAGCTAAGTCGCGGAACCAGGGAGCAGTTGCTTCTGGCCCTGAGAATGGGACTGATAAGTGAATATGAAAAAAACGCCGAGCCGCTTCCTGTAGTGCTGGATGATGTGATGGTAAATTTCGATCCCGCAAGGGCGAAAAACACCGCATCTGCAATGAGCAACTTTGCCCGGTCAAGGCAGGTGCTCATTTTTACATGCCACCCCTCAACCGTAAAGCTTTTTGAACCATACAAGCCCAATTTGATGGAATGGTGAGGAATATTAAACTTTCCCGGCCTGAGCCGGCATGCAGCGGCAGCTCAACAGGAAAAACCGCACTTAAAACTTCAGAACCAGTGATGTTGTAATTACATTTATCAGGGTAAAATTATATACCTCATCAACATCCGCACCTCCTTCAAGAATTCTGTAGGCTGTTTTCATTGAAAAATTTTCGCTAACGGGGATACGGGCACCCAGGGTAAAATCAAATGCACGCCCGGGACCTCCGGCCAATCCATCGCCCTCCAGAAAGGCACTCCAGCGGTCAAAATCATAAGAGGCAAAAACATTAAGCAAGGGTACAAATCCAAGGTCGTCCTTTTTGTCAGTTAACTCGCCGGAGCTGAGCCTTATTCTTGCATCCCTGATCTTGGCGGTAAAACCAACACCCAAAGTCCATCTTCCGTTAACAAGCAGATCCCTTCTGTAGGTTAGGCGGTAACTGTTGAATTTATAAAAGGCATCGATAAATTCACCCTCCGGGAAAAGGGTGTTTTGATATTGAATATCATTAGCAGCAACTCCTGCATAGTTAATATTCAAGGGTGCATAAAGGAGAAACAAGTGGTTTTTTTCAGAGAAAGTGTACCCCAGTCTGACGCTCAAGGGCACAACCGGTCCCTCTATATCAAAATCCTTATTCAGATCGAATGTTGTTCCGGTCTCATTGGGGATCCTTACCTCATTATACCCCTGAAAAGCAAAACCGGCATTGAGATCCAGGCTCCACTGAGCCTGACTTTGAGCGAAAAAAAAGGTAAAAATTACAAGAAATGATAACTTTTTCATTGTTTTTTTGTGTTCAATTTAATCAAAAAATTATCTGTTATTAAATTTTTTAAACAATATAAAATTGTTTTTGTTCAGTTTTGACCCGTTGAAAAGCAAACTACTTAAATAATTCTGAAGATCGAATACAATTCTGTTTCTAAAATAGTTAAATTCACCGTTAATTTTTGGAACTTTTCAGGGTTTTCTTATAATTGCTTATATTTTTTATAATTTTCTGTGTAAGAACTAATACTCAACCCAAATGAAAAAAGCGGTACTTAAAACATTGTTTGTTACATTAATCTCATTTTGGGCAATAGCTGACGTTTATTCCCAGAAAGAATGGTCATTGCAGGACTGCATTGAATATGCAATGGAGAACAATCTCTCTATAAAGCAGCAGGAGTTGACAACAGAGTTAAGCGAAAATTCATACAAGCAATCAAGGGCAGAGCGATTCCCCTCACTGAATGCAGGGGTAAGTCCCAACCTCAACTACGGGCGCTCGATCGACCCGATAACCAATCTTCCCGTCACAGATAATATACAGTCAATGGGTTATTCAGTAAGCAGCAGCGTAACACTTTTTAACGGTTTTCAAACACGCAACACAATAGAGCGCAACCGGCTGAATCTGATGGCTGCACACAAAGACGTCGAAAAAATCCGCAATGACATTTCCCTCAACATTGCCTCAGCCTATCTTCAAATATTATTCAACTATGAACTGCTTGAAATTGCGCGTGAGCAGCTAGAAATAACCAATCAGCAGGTTGTGCGAACGAAAGCCCTTGTAGAGGCCGGAGAACTGGCACAAGGGGATTTACTTGAGATAAAAGCACAGGCATCATCCGACAATCTGAGGGTAATGGAGGCAAAAAACCGGCTGGATATTTCATATCTGGAACTGACCCAGCTTCTTGAACTCCCCGAAACTAAAGATTTTAAAATTATTATTCCCGATTTTTCAGCCACGGATGTCAGTCAGCCAACCCACACCTCCGAAGAGGTCTACAGTAAAGCAGTCGAGATCCAGCCTCATGTGGAGAGTGCCAGGCTTGACAGAGCAAGTGCCAGCCGTCAATTAAGTATTGCAAAAGGCAGAAGGAGTCCGTCACTCAGCTTGAGCGCCTCCTATTCCAGCAACTACAGAAGATTAATTCGCGAGGGGGAGATAATTGGCAATCCTGAGCCCTTCTGGGATCAGATAGTAAACAATCAGGGGTCTTATTTCAGCCTTTCACTGTCGATACCCATTTTCAATGCAAGGCAGATCAACACCGCCATTTCAAATGCCCAGGTAAATGCATTAAGTTCAGATTATGCATTACAGCAGACAAAAAACCGATTACTGAACGAAATTGAGCAGGCATATATGGATGCCATGACATCTTTTGAAAATTACCTTGCTACAGAGAAAGCCCTTGAGTCAATGGAAGAAGCTTTCAGGCATACTGAAGAGCGTTTTGAGCTGGGCATGATCAATATAGTAGACTATAATCATTCTAAAACACAGTTAGCCCAGGCACAATCCGATTTGCTTAGGGCAAAATACGAGTATATATTCTCCACAAATATTCTTGAATTTTATCTGGGAGAGCCCATAGATTTTTAAAAAATATTTTTGCACGGAGGAACCCCCATCAGCCTTTGGCAGACAAAATCAAAATAATATACAAATGAAAAAGAAAAAATACTTGTGGGCGGTTGTTCTGGTTGTTTTGATAATTACCATTGCCGGCAGTCGTGCCGGTTGGTTTGGAGACGAAAGCGCCATTGAGGTAACAGCTGAAAAGGTTCAGACACGAAACATAACAGAAACAATAACCGCAAACGGCAGAATCAGGCCACAAACAGAAGTTAAAATCAGTCCCGACGTACCCGGCGAAATTGTCGAGTTAAACGTTAAGGAAGGCGATGAAGTAGAAGCCGGAAAATTGCTGGCAAAAATCAAGCCGGACACATACATGTCTATCAGAGACAGGGCTGAGGCTTCACTTCAGTCATCCCGGGCCGAACTAGCAAGGACAAAATCAAGGCTTTTGCAACTGGAAGCTCAGTACGAACAGGAAAAACTTAACTATAACCGCAAAAAAAAGCTTTGGGAAAGTGAAACTATTTCCAGATCGGAATATGAAGCAGCTCTTTCCTCCTATAAAATTGCGAGTGCTGAACTTGATGCAGCCGAACAAAACGTAAAATCAGCAAGATTTTCAGTAAAAAGCGCAAAAGCATCCCTGCGGGAAGCAGAGGAGGATCTGCGAAAAACAAATATTCATGCACCTGCAAGTGGAACTATATCAAGGTTGTCTGTGGAAGAAGGCGAGCGTGTTGTGGGGACCGATCAGCAGCCGGGGACCGAGATGATGCGCATTGCAGATCTCAGCCGTATGGAAGCAAATGTGGAGGTAAACGAGAACGACATAGTAAGGGTTGATTACAATGACACCGCTTACATAGATATTGACGCGTACCCCTATGACAGATTCAGGGGGGTGGTTTCTGAAATTGCCAAATCTGCAAGGGATGCCCAAGCAGAGGATCAGATAACCAATTTCGAGGTAAAAATAATAATCCTGCCCGAATCCTACGGACACCTCACTGAGGAGAACCCGGACCGGAAATACCCTTTTATGCCGGGTATGTCAGCCACTGTCGATATTGAAACCGAAAGCAGGGAACAGGTACCTTCTGTCCCGATTCAGGCAGTAACAACCAAAGAGCATGCAGAAAGAGAAACAGCCGGAGAAGGTGATGCCTCTCAGGAAATAGTTTTCAAAGCTGAAGACAGCAAAGCCAAAACACAAAATGTAGAGACAGGGATACAGGATAATTTTCATATTGAAATTATATCCGGTCTGCTGACAGGCGATAAAGTGATAACCGCTCCCTATGATGCAATCTCCAGGCTGCTGACAGACGGTTCACCCATATCGGTGGTCAGCGAGGAAGTACTTTACAATTAACCACTAACTTTAACCAAGCACGGACCTAAACCGGTAGCCATAAAAGAAAAGCCGCCATATTATTGAAATAAAGCGGCATTTGGGGTGGTTGACCGACCAGGACTCGAACCTGGACTGACAGGACCAAAACCTGTAGTGCTGCCATTACACCATCGGTCAGTATCATGTTATATGACCGTGCAAAATTAACAAAAAAATAAAAGATACAAAAAACTTAACCCTTTTCACTTGTTAACCCTCAGAGCTGATTTGACTCAACTATTGCATTCGCAGGGTTTTCAGAGATCTTTTAATTTTTGTGTTAACGAAGCCTTTCACTTAAAATTTTCTCAACTTCTTCAGCATCGGGATTAACTGCCAGAATAACCCCTTCGGAATCTACCAGAAACATTGCCCCGGAGCCGGTTATATTGTATTTGCTCCATACATTGTGTTTATCATCAAGATCGATAAGCGATATCCAGGGATACCCATCTGTTTCCATGGCAATTTCAAATGCATCGGTATTGTTGAATTCCCGGGCAACACCAATCACATCAAACCCTTTTTCATTGTATTGCTGGTAAAGGGGTATTATACTTTTACTGCGTGTCCTGCAGGGAGAACACCATGAAGCCCAGAAATCAAGTAGTGTTACCTCTCCCTCAATAAGTTCTGAAACACTTAGCGTTTCACCCTCAATTGTCTGAGCTGAAAAATCAATATACTCATTGCCCGGCAAGGCAATTTTCATTCCTTTCAACCTGTTGGCTATTTCTTCTGTATAGGGATGGTCAGGATAACCAAGTTGATATTTTTGAAAAATTTCATCAACAATAACAGGATCAAGATATTCATGGTACTGAGAATATTTGAAAAATTCGAAAAGCTGTGAATAGTAAAAAATATCATCCCGGTCTTTAATGTAACCCAACTCCCAGTTAACAGCTGCCTGATTTATCGAATCATATAACATATAATATTTTGCAGCTTCAGGCCTGAAAGCTTCAGCGGTTTGAACCATTTCATTTACTCTGCCGAATAATTTACTTTGTTCCTCTCTGCTTTCAGCCTCTCTGGCCATTTCCAGCAACTGAAAATATTTATCAGTATACTTTTCACCTTCACTTTCAAGAGAATCGAGAATCTCGCTTACCCTTCTGTATTCAGGGTTAAAAATTTCACTCTTTTCATCATTGAACTCCGCCATTTTATCGTTTAAAGGGCCTCCGGATATTATATTTTTTTCAAACTCCCCGGCCGGATGAAGGGTGAATTCAGTAATGCTGCTGTCGGGGAAAAAATGGACAGGCCTCCAACCACCTCTTTGAATTTCATCCTGGAATATCAGCTCAAATTTTTTCATATGCTCAACTTCCAGCTCATATTCGAAGCTGTTGTTTTCAATTGGAATTTTGGCACCCCCCATCCTGAGATCCTCTGTGTCTTTTATCAGGATAATGGTATCGCTGTCTCGGTCAACCACGGTACCTTTCAAAGTTGAAGTGATCTTCTGCGCCGCCAATGCTGCTGGCATCAGGCAAAGTGAGACAATCAGCGCTGACTTGAATAAATGCTTCATTTGGATTTTTTTTTTGGGTTTGGGACATATTATTAAATAGCACTATTTCAGATCAGAAAAAACTTTTTAGGTTATTAATAACTGACTGAGCTTTTTCCAGCAGTGGCAATTCATTTGCCTCCGGGGCTACATACCAGTCCCCGGAGTTATCATGAAACTGCTTGTATATATCCTTCCCGCCAATTGACCCTAAATCGTCTTTAATTTTTTCCACATCCTTATCTTCCGGAATACGATAGGACTGCCACTTTTTTGTCTCATATACTATAAAAGGGTTATTTGCATATGCACCGATACTCTGGTACTCTTTCAGTTCAAATTCAAATTCATCAAATTTTTGTACAAGCACACTAATTTTGATTTCATGGAAGCATCCGTTATTTCCATAGTTAAAAAGGGCTGATGAGAGATAAGGTCGTTCATCGAAATATTGGAATTCAAAGCTAATTTCTCCATCAACATCCTCTTCAAATAAAAAGGATTTTAACCCGGAAAAAAGGTCCGAACTATAGCAATCAACTCTTAATATTCTGTAGTTATCGGCAAAAACATCCATAGTCCCCCTCTCTTTTTTTTTCAGATTTAATATACCAGGGGAGAAGTGAATGCGATACACCAATTGATTGTTCAGGTAATAGGTTGAATCAAGGCGGTATCTGAATCCTGAAAGTCCGCCAATATCTTTTTCAACATCACTTCCAAGCGGCCCCCTGATCTCAAAAAAGCGGAACGCAATCAACGGAATGTTTCCCCCCAGAGGTTGCCTGTTTTGATCAGATAGTCTCCAGTTTAAATAATTATCTCCATGTTGTTCCCATTCATACCCGACATCGCTGATGCGGGTATTTTCATAAATAAACCCGTAATTTGTAACAGGATGAAATCTGTCTCTTTCTTTAAGGTAGGCTCCGTATCCAAAACTTTGGGTTTCTCCCATATATACAGAATATCCGACACTTTCATTAAACATCATATATGTTCCCTCGAAGGTGGCTTTTTCCCTGTAGTGAGAGAGAGCTATATGATGGTTTCGTCTCCTTTTCCGGTTGTACTCCCTGATAACTTCTTCCATGAACTCATTCAGGTTAAAATCTGAGGGTTTTACAGTCACTTCGGAAAAAGCGAAACCTGTCTCTTCCAGTTCAATTGCTTTTTCTCCGGTTTCTATGAATGCCCTGACTGAAAGCTTGTAAGGTTCATGCCCCAGATAACTGACATACAGGGTATCATATGGGTCAACTTCATGTAATGAAATTGAAAAAAATCCGTCACTGTTTGTTGTGGTACCCACCGACTTACCTTTTATGGCAACAGTGGCATGATTAAGGGGTATATTATCTGGTTTACTGACAACAACTCCTTCAATAATTGCAGGAGTCTGTGAACAAACAGCATTGCCGGTCATTATAAACAAAAACAGAAATAAAAAAAAACTCTTTATCATTTTTTATATAAAGAAAAAATTTCTGCTTCAAGTATCCCCGGACTTCTTCAGTTTAACTGTGCTTCATCATATAGTTTAAGCCCCTCTGATGTCATTATCCACCTTTTGCCAGTCATATCTCCGATCCTCACCCTCTCGGCTGTCCTTGCCGAAGTAATTATCCTGTCCATTTTCTCGTCAATATAAATGGACTGTCCTTCAGGGATATTTAAAGATAAACTTAATGTTGAAAAATTCCAACCACGCCCTTCAGGTATTTTATAAAAAGAATCCAAAACCAGTGTAGAATCTTCCTGTGACCACTTGTAAATAATATTTTCAGCGTTTCTGTCAGACTGAAACCTTGAAGACCCCCTGGCTTCACGCTTAACGCTCAGCTCGGGATTTTCCCCCCTGCTCCTTCTTATCGAGAGCTGGACACTCCCATAATAGGTGTCTTCATGTTTTCCTATGAAAAACCCCCTGAAAGGCTGATCAAAGGATATATGCCTTGTTAAAAGATCATCATCAACCTCCTCTCCCACTTCAAGATAAAGTGTTTGCGATGGAAGTTCCTCAAAAACATAGCTGTCTGAAAGTTCTGAATGTGAGGTATATTTTCTGACTTCCATTGCACCGAAAGTAAGGAGCATAACCAGACTGACTATCCATATAAGAAGTGCTGCCACTCCTATTCCACGGTCCCTGGCTTTGAAATTGAATATTAGCTTGATTCCTCCGTATATAAGGGCTACAAGTGGTATGGTAAATACCAGGAAAAGGCTTGTAAGCAGGATAAATGACGGGAAAGGTTCGCTAATTGTCTGCAAAGCAAAACTGAAAGGGAAAACAGTTCCGTCAATTGCAGTTACCGGGAATATTGCCGATTTAAAAAAGAATATCCCGAGGAAACTCATTAACAGGGCAAATCCTGCAAATATGAAAACAAACCCCAATACAACAACAATTACCTTCAGTACAACCAGCAATATTTTCCCGAGTACAGAGAAAATTTCATTGACAACATTTGTTGTTTCCCGGTAGGTTTTTGTTTTATGTATATTTTTAATGTTACTTTTTACATCCTCATACTCCTCTTTAACCCTTTTTTCAATATTGGATATGTTAACCTGCTCTCCTTTCATCTCAAGCTTTTGTGCAATGGTAGTAGCCTTTGGAATGGCAATCCACAAAACCAGGTATACCAGTCCCCACACCCCGTGGCCAACTATCAGAAGTATAACAAATATAATGCGAAGTATTACGGGATCAATCCCGAGATAAGACCCCAGACCGCCGCATACACCTCCCAGAACCGAGTTGTCGGGGTCGCGGTACAACCTCCTGCTTCTGCGGGGCGGGGCTTTCTCCGCGGCAGTCTGGCCTTCTTCTGAAGTTTCGCCTTCATCTTCGGTTTCTTCTGCAAAATCGGAAGGATCGCCCATAATGGCAACAACCTCTTCCACATCTGAAATTGTAACTACCTGTTTGTGTTCCTTTACCCTGTCCTGAAGCAGCTCGGCAATACGCGCCTCAATATCCTGTACTATCTCTCTGCCCCCTTCGCGGTTCTCGAAATATAAAGTAACATTGTCAAGGTACTTGCGGAGCTTTTCATAGGCATCTTCATCTATATGAAAGATCACCCCGCTGATGTTGATTTTAATTGCTTTCTTCATTTTGAGTTATTTTTTAGAAACGCATCTTTTACTGTTAATTGACTCAACTGCCTTTACCAGATCTACCCATGAATTATCAAGCTCCTCGAGGAACTGCATACCTTTATCTGTAAGAGTATAATATTTTCTGGGAGGGCCCTGAGTGGATTCTTCCCAGCGATAGTTCAGCAATCCGGCATTTTTCTGCCTGGTCAGCAAAGGATAGAGAGTGCCCTCAACAACTATCATTTTTGCCTCTTTCAGCTCCTTTATAATGTCAGATGCATAGGCGTCATTTTTTGCCAGAATTGACAAAATGCAATATTCCAGTACACCCTTTCTCATCTGCGCTTTTGTATTTTCAAGGTTCATTTTCATAAATTATAGTTACTAAAGTTTCGCACTTGACTTAAGTTATTACTGCTCAAGCGCATTAATTTATATTAAAATCATCTATATGTTTATTAGTCAGCATATTATATGC
>Ga0207421_10001933_pt1 | contig 26202 bp, 27 predicted proteins | sample SodLakKL_010_SED_4_FD_187542 | JGI IMG/M metagenome (GOLD analysis project Ga0207421, IMG submission 187542) | Alkaline sediment microbial communities from Lake Tanatar, Kulunda Steppe, Russia - 8KL_010_SED (SPAdes) (version 2) | ecosystem: Environmental > Aquatic > Non-marine Saline and... | reverse complement strand
TCGTTGGTGAGGAGGGCGGCCGCATAGACGGCGGCAGCGGCGAGCCCGACCGGGGACTTTCCGGAGTGGATCCCCTCCGATTTGGCCGTCGAGAGCAACGAACGCGCCCGACGCTCCGCCTCATCGGAGAGGCCGAGGTCGCTCGCGAACCGTGGCACGTAACTTTCGGGGTCGGCGGGGCGGATCTCCAGTTTTAGCTCACGGACGATGTATCGGTACGTTCGGGCGATCTCGTCCTTCTCGACACGGGAGACGCCGGCGATCTCATCGAGGCTTCGGGGCGTCCCAGCCTGTCGGGCGGCGGCGTACAACGAGGCGGTCGAGACGCCCTCGATGGAGCGGCCGGGGAGGAGGTCCTCGTTGAGCGCGCGTCGGTAGATCACGGAGGCCGTCTCGCGGACGTTGTCCGGAAGCCCGAGAGCGCTCGCCATCCGGTCGACCTCGCCGAGCGCCTGCTTGAGGTTGCGCTCCTTCGAGTCGCGCGTGCGGAACCGCTCGTTCCACGTGCGGAGCCGCTGCATCTTTTCACGCTGGCGGCTGGAGAGGGATTTGCCGTAGGCGTCTTTGTCCTGCCAGCCGATGTTCGTCGAGAGCCCCTTGTCGTGCATCATGTTCGTCGTCGGCGCACCGACACGGGACTTACGGTCCTTCTCGCGGGAGTCGAACGCGCGCCACTCCGGCCCGCGGTCGATCTCGTTCTCCTCGACGACGAGCCCGCAGTCTGCACAGACCGTCTCGCCGTGCTCGGTGTCGGTCGCGAGCTGGCCGCTGCATTCGGGGCAGCGCAGCTCCTCGGTCGTGGAAGGGCGATCCTCCCGCTGGCTTTCGACGTTCTCCGTCGTATACGTTCGGACGTTGTCGCTCATTGTGTTGGGAATTCGGGGACGGAATCGGGATCCGAAAGAGGACTCTCGGATCGTATCATCCTTACCTCTATTAACGGACTGAACTAACTTAAATGATCGGTCGAATATCGGCACTGAGAAGGACGTCCCAGGGGCGATATGCGGCGATTTTTGCGTGGAATCGGGGTAACCGGATCGCGGATCACTTGGCGGCCCCATTACCTTGCGATTTCGGACATCCATCAATATATAACGATTTCGCAGGATCGATTCCCGAGCCGGTGCCGGGAGGACAACCACGGTGCCGGGAGGACAACCACTATACTCACACACCGAGGATCGATCCCATATGGACCGTAGCCGCCTCGCGGACGCCCTCTCCGCGACCGACACGGATGGGTATCTCATTGACGCCGCACAGGAGGACGCCAACCAGTTCTATCTCTCCGGGTTCACCGGCCCCGACCCGTTCCTCACGCTGTATGCGGACGGGGACACCTCGATGCTCGTCTCGGGGCTGGAGTACGGACGGGCGCGTACCGAGGCCGATGTCGATCGGGTCGAGCGACACGCCGACTATGGGTACGAGTACGGCGGCCGCGACGAACGGTACGACATGTATGCCGCGTTCATCCGCGACAAGGGTGTGGAGTCGGTCTCCATGCCGCCACGCGGTCCCGTCGGTACCGCAGACGCGCTCCGTGAACGCGGTATCGATGTGCACGTCGACGAGGCGGACCGGCTCACCGACGTACGGGCCATCAAGACCGACGAGGAGGTAGCCGCGATCCGCGAGGCTCAGCGTGCCAACGAGGCGGCCATGCGGGCCGCCGAGGGACTGCTCGCACGGGCGACGATAGCGGACGGGAGCGACGAAGACGTCCCCGAGGGAACCCTCGTACACGAGGGGGAGCCGCTTTCGAGCGAACGGCTCAAATCGGCCATCGAGATCACGCTCCTGGAGCATGGCTGCGCGCTCGATGAGACCATCGTCGCGGGCGGCCGACAGGCGGCGGATCCACACGACCGGGGGAGCGGGCCGCTTCGGGCCGACGAGGCGATGATTATCGATATCTTCCCGCGATCGAAGGCGACGCGCTACAACGCAGACATGACCCGAACGTTCTGCGTCGGCGAGCCGAGCGAGGAGCTTCGTGAACGCTACGCCGTCACCGAGGACGCACTCGAAGCTGCGTTGGCGGCCATCGAACCGGGGGTGACGGGCGAGGACGTCCATGCGGCCGCCTGTGCGGTCTACGAGGATGCGGGTTACCCGACGTTCCGCACCGACCCGAAGACGGAAGTCGGGTTCATCCATTCGACCGGCCATGGGATCGGCCTGGATGTGCACGAACTTCCGCGGCTCGCAAGCGGCGGCGGAACGCTCGAACCCGGTCACGTCGTCACCGTCGAGCCGGGGCTGTACGACCCGGACGTCGGCGGCGTCCGGATCGAGGACCTCGTCGTCGTCACGGATGATGGGTATGAGAACCTCACCGAGTACCCGGTGGAGTTCGTGGTCGGGTAGCCGGAATGCACCGGAGGCTCCCCATCGGTGGCGAATCCGGGAGGTCGTCTGGAAGGTCAGTTGGGAGGTCGCTTTCAAGGATTCTCGAAAAAGAAAACCCCCTCCCGACCCGTCCGCTGTAAGCAATTCTCAACTAAGATAATTGGTGGTGAGGGTACTTACCGCTGTATGTGCTACTTGTTTCGAATGACAGCACGTAGGCGGTCGACGACGCGTGAAACCTCGGATCGATACGCCGATACGGATTCTGGAACGGGAATCGGAACGGACGACTATCGCGGGAAGAAGGATGGCCGGTCGGAGGATCGGTTCGATGAGACCGACGACCGGAGAAGTACCGATACCATCGATCGACGACGCGAACGAGCCGTCTCCCCTGACGGCGGATCCGTCGGGACGAGGGCGGGAGGCGCAACGACCGCCCCCAAAACCGGCCTCGACGCCGAAACCGGCATCGCCGATGTCGACCGATTGGTCGAGGATGGTGACGGGTCTGATGCCGACGTGTCCGCGCTTCACGAGTCGATGGACGGGCTCTCCGAACTGCACGACGCGGCGGTCGAGATAGTCGACGGAACCGACGACATCGCGGCGCTTTCGGCCGAGCAGTTCCGGGGAATGTGCGGGGTGAGCGATGAGGTCTCAACGATGAGCGCCGCCGTCGAGGAGGTCGCCTCCTCCGCAGAGGAGGTCGCCAACGAGGCGGGCGCAGTGAACGAACTCACCGCCGACGGTCGGACCGCCGCCCGGGATGCACGGGAGGCGATGAACCGGATCGACGAGACGGCCGACGCGCTCGGGAAACGCGTCGAGGCGATCGAGGAGACCGTCTCGGAGATCGACGAGATAGTCGACGCGATCAACGCGATCGCCGAACGCACGAACCTCCTCGCGCTCAACGCGTCCATCGAGGCCGCCCGCGCCGGCGAGGCGGGTGCCGGGTTCGCCGTCGTCGCCGAGGAGGTCAAAAAGCTGGCCGAGGAGTCACAGAGTCGCACGGGGGCCATCGAGTCGCTCGTGGAATCGATCGATTCACAAACCCACGGGGCGGTCGTCGAGCTCGACGCCAACGCATCGGCGGTCGCCGACGGCAAGGAGGAGGTCGACTCCGCAGCGGAGAAGCTCACCGACATCGACGACTCGATGACGGAGCTGTCGGCCGGTATCGGCGAGGTGGCCGCGGCGACCGACGAGCAGGCCGAAAGCACCGAGGCCGTCGCCGCGATGGTCGATCAGACCGCAAGCAACGCCGCGGAGATCCGGAACGAGACGGACGAGATCAGCGAGGCCGTGCAGCGACAGGCCGCGATGATCGTGCAGGTGAGCGACGGGATCGAAGACCTCGTCGACTGAGCCGGCTAATCGCTACACCGAGCCCCCACACCCCGCCTCCTTCGCCGGGATCCCAACGGGCTTTTAACCCGGTGTATAACCGGACGTGTGAACTGGCGGTACGCCCACACGGCACTCGCACTCTGTACGCTTGCGTTTACCGCCACGATGGTCGCACGGTTGGTCATCAGCCCGCTCGTGCCCGCCATCACCGACGCCTTTGAGGTGACGAACGCGACAATTGGATTGGCGCTCTCCGGGATGTGGCTGGCGTACGCGATGGCGCAGTTTCCCTCCGGCGTTCTCGGGGACAGATACGGCGAACGGACGGTCATCCTCACCGCCGTCGGGGCCACCGCCGTCGCCTCGTTGCTGCTCGCGTTGGCCCCGAACATCTATGTGTTCATGCTCTTCACCGTCGTCCTCGGTGCCGGTGCCGGACTCCACTACTCGGTCGCGACGACCTACCTCACGAAACAGTTCGATGACATCGGGCGGGCGATCGGCGTCCACGTCGCCGGCGGTCCGATCGCGGGGCTCGCCGCGCCCCCGGCGGCGGCGCTCGTCGGTTCCCGATACGGCTGGCGGGTCGGGATCGCCCTCGGGACGCTCGCCGCCGTCCCGATATTCCTCCTTTTCGCGTGGCGTATCCGACCGACGGAGCCGCTCCGCCCGGATCAGCCGATCCGTGAGCGGTTCGCCGCGGGGCCGTTGGTTGACCTGCTCTCGCGACCGGCCATCCTCTACACGACGGTTCTCGCGACGCTCGGGGCGTTCTCCTGGCAGGCGACGGCGTCGTTCCTCCCGACGTTTTTGGAGGTCAACGGCGGGCTCTCGACGGCCCTCTCGGCGCTCCTCTTTTCGCTGTATTTCCTCGTTCACGGCGGAACCCAACCGATAACGGGCGCGCTTTCGGATCGCTTCGACCGCGACACGGCGGCCATGCTGACGATGACCGCCGGGGTGCTCGGCTACGGCTCCCTCGTCGTCGCGGGCCGGAGCGATGCCGGCACCGTCCCGCTCATCGCGGCCGTGGTCCTCGTCGGGCTCGCGATGTCGTGGGGAGCGCCGGTGCAGTCGCGGTTTATGGACAACCTCTCGGAAGCCGAGCGTGGTGCCGGATTCGGGCTCGTTCGGACGGTCTATATGATCCTCGGCGCGTCAGGCAGCGTCGTCGTCGGCACCCTCGCCGATGTCGCTGGGTGGAGCGTCGCGTTCGGCCTGCTCGCGGCCGTGATGGCCATCGGACTCGTGACGTTGCTCGCGAACCGACTCCTCCGACTGGGTTACTGACCCCTGATACTACGCAGCGACCGTTCAAACAGCCCGTTTGGCCGCGACATCCGGGTGATCGACCATGATACCGTCGACACCCCGCTCGCGAAGCCGGGTCACGTCGCCGGCCGTCTCGGCCGTCCACACGTTGACCCGAAGCCCGAAGGCCTGTGCGAGGGCGATCACGTCGGACCCGAGGCCGAACGTGACCTCGGAATCGAGCCCGGCGTCCAGCCGGTCGAGCGCGGCGGGAAGCCACAGGCTGTCGGGGTCGGACCACGCCTCGACGAGCGCCATCGACGGATGGAACGCCACGGCGTCGAGCTCGTCGGCCAGCGCCAGCCGTTCGTCTATCGGCTGCATTTTGTGACACAACACCGCAAGCGGCGCGTCGGGGGCGATCGACCGGATCTCACGGATCGCGTCGTCATAAAACGACGAATAAAGCGCGTCGACCCCGTGCGCCTGACAGGCGTTCACGACCTCCTCGCCGATCCCGTCCTCTTTCAGTTCGATGTTGAGCAGGGTACCCTTCGGAACGACCGCGAGCAACTCGTCGATCGTCGGGACCGGTTCACGCGACCCCGCGACGGTGAGCCGCTTCAGTTCCCCGAGCGGGATCCCGTCGATGCGTCCTTCGCCGTCGGTGACGCGATCCAGTTCGTCGTCGTGGAAGACGACCAGTTCGCCGGAGCCACATCGACGGACGTCGATCTCGACGGCGTCGGACTCCTCGGCGGCCGCCCGCACCGCTCCGACCGTGTTCTCGGGGTATTTATCCGCGAACCCACGGTGGGCGAAGATTTGCGGGGCGGTCATCGATTAGGTCCGATACGCCGGCAGAGTATTAAAAACGTCCGCAGGCGGTGGCCGTTCGAGCGCTACCGTCTCCCGAGACGGACCGAGACCATCGTCGCGAGCAGTATCGCCAACGCGGCCACTCCCACGCCGAAGCCGGGTGCGGAAACGTCGGTCGTGTCGTCGTCGGGCGTCGCTTCGGCGTCGTCGGCACCGTCATCGGCGTCATCGCCGGCACCGTCGTCGGCGTCATCCGCGGCCGTCTCCTGATACGTCTCGACCGCATCGGCGAGCGTTCGGGTCGATTCAACGACGCTGCGCGGTGCGGGTTGGTTGAGGTAGTTTACGTCCATCTCGACCGCGTTGCCCTCGATACCGGCGGTCGTCTGCGAATACGGCTCCTCATCGAGGATTTCGGGATTTTGCTCGGTTACGAGGATGAGCTCCGGGTCGGCCTCGATCACGACTTCATCGGACAACTGTGGAAAGCCGGTGTGTTCTGCGGCCGCGACGTTGTCCGTCCCGCCGACCGTCATGATCACGTCGATGAAGGTGTCGCCCGCGGCGACGAAGCCGTCACCGAGGGGATAAAGCGCCGCCGGACGGTCGTACTCCGCCGTTCGGTCCTCAACGACCTCGACCTCCTCGTACATCCACGCGTTCGTCTCCTCGGCCTCCTCGCAGGCGTCGGCGAGTTGGCCGATCGTGTTCGTCTTTTCGGCGACGTCGTCGATGTCTGTCGCCTCGCTGAAGTGGTAGACCGTGTGACCATCGTTCCGGAGCGGTTCGACATCCTCCGCGGATGCGTTCGGTGCGAGAACGAGGTCGGGATCCGCGTCCGCGACGAGCTCACGGTCGACCCCGAACTCCGCGGAGACGTCGGCCTTCTCCTCGGCCCCGTCGAGGTACGCCGCGAACTGTGTCACGCCGACCACGCGGTCCTCGACGCCGAACTCCCAGAGCACCTGCGCGGCGGAGGGGTTCGTGGTCACGATCCGTTCCGGCGGCTCCTCGATCGTCATCTCCTCGCCGGTTGCATCGGTCACGGTGAGCGGGAACTCACAGGTCGGTGCCTCGACGTCCGCGGCCGGTCCATCCGTGGGCGTTTCGCTCGGGTCGGCGACATCCGAATCGGGGACGTCCCCGGCGACGATAGCGGATGGGCCAGATCCCGCCGCCACGCCGGCCGTGGCCCCCACGAGGGCGACCACGACGACCATGGAGACGAGGATCGCGTTGAGTCGTGTCATCGTCCTATCGACCTCACGCATCCAATAAGTATTTACCTACTACAAGTTTTGTTGGAGATCGAATGGACGTCGCGCGGCGTGCGGTCGGCTGGTCGGCGGCGTTAGCCGCGCTACTGGTGACCGTCGTCGTCGTCAGCGCCGGCATCGGCCCGGTTCGGATCCCGCCTGCGGAGGTCCTCAAGGTCGTGTTGAACGCCCTCGTCGTCCCCGCCGGGATCGAGGCCGGCTCGCGGGACGCGGGCACGCTCACGCTGCCGACGCTCTCCGTCGTCTACTCCTCGCCGTTCGCGTTTCCCGTCGACGACGTACACCGCCGGATCGTCATGTCCGTCCGACTCCCACGGATCCTCCTCGCGGCGATCGTCGGCTTCGCGCTCGCGGCCGCGGGGACCGTGATGCAGGGCTTCTTCAGAAACCCGATGGCCGACCCCTCGATCATCGGCGTCTCCTCCGGGGCGGCCGTCGGTGCAGTCGGCTTCATCGTCCTGCCGGTCTCGCTTTCGGCGACGGTCGCACTCCCCCTCATCGGCGCGGTCGATATCGGGGTCTCCCATGGCGCTGGGGTAAGCCTCTTCGCGTTCATCGGCGCGCTCGCGGCCGCCTTCGGGGTCTACGCGATCGCGACCCGTCACGGGCGGACGCCGGTGGCGACGCTGTTGCTCGCGGGCGTGGCCGTCCAGACGTTCCTCGGTGCGGTCATCTCGTACCTTCAACTGCAGGCGGGCGAGTCGCTGCGGCGGATCGTCGCGTGGTTGATGGGTCACCTCTCGGCGGCCTCCTGGAGCGACGTCGCCGTGACGGCCGTCCTCGTGCCGCCGCTTTTCATCGTCCTCCTCGTGTATGCCCGCGACCTCAACGTCCTGCTGCTCGGCGAGGAGGAGGCCCAGGGGCTCGGGATCGAAGTCGAGCGCACGAAACGGATCCTGCTCGCGGCCTCCGCGCTCATCACCGCCGCGGGGGTCGCCTTCGCGGGCGTGATCGGGTTCGTGGGCCTGATCATTCCACATATGCTCCGACTGGTTGTCGGCCCGGATCACCGGATACTGCTCCCGACGGCGGCGCTCGCGGGCGGGTCGTTCCTCGTCGCCGCCGACACGCTCGCACGCTCCGGGGGCGCGGAGGTGCCGGTCGGGATCGTCACCGCCGCGGTCGGCGCGCCCTTCTTCATCTACCTGCTCATGAGCCGGGAGGTGCACGAGCTGTGAGCGACCAGATGATCGCGATCCAAGATCTGACCGTCTCCTTCGGCGGCGACCCGGTCCTCTCCGGGGTCGATCTGTCCATCGATCACGGGACGTTCGTCGGCCTCGTCGGGCCGAACGGCGCGGGAAAGACCACGCTGCTCCGGGCGATCAAGGGGACGATCACGCCCGATAACGGGACCATCTCGATCGACGGCGACCCGGTTACCTCGCTGTCGGCCCGCGAAGTCGGCCGACGGATCGCGAGCGTCCCACAGTCGACGACGCTCTCGTTCGACTTCCCGGTCCGAAACGTCGTCGAGATGGGTCGAACGCCGCACATTAGCCGGTTCGGGAGCCACGATGCCGACGACGTGACGGCGGTCGAGGAGGCGATGGTCGCCACGGGCGTTGAGCGGTTCGCCGATCGTCCGATCACCGAGGTCTCCGGGGGCGAGCGCGGGCGGGTGCTGCTCGCCAGGGCCATCGCGCAGGGGACGCCCGCGCTCCTGCTCGACGAGCCGACCGCGAGCCTTGACGTGAACCACGCCGTTCGGACCCTCGAACTGGTCCGCGGGTTCGTCGACGACGGCCGAACCGCCGTCGCCGCCATCCATGACCTCGAGATGGCCGCCCGCTACTGCGAGACGATCGTCCTCGTCGCGGGCGGCGAGGTTCGCGCCGTGGGTCCCCCGGCAGACGTGTTCGACACCGCCTCGGTCCGGGCGTGTTTCGACGCCGAGGCGTTCGTGGGCGCGAACCCGGCGACGGGGTCGACGGCGATCACCGCGTATCCGACGACCGGGACGAACCCACGGCGGGTCCACGTCGTCGGAACCGGGCGGCCGGCAGCGCGTGCCGTTTCCCGACTTTCGGCGGCCGGTCACGACCTTTCGGTCGGCCCGGTCCCGGAGGGCGACGTGGTCGCGGGCGTCGCCGCGGATGCGGACCTCCCCGCCGTCAGGGTCCCGCCGTTCCACCGGCCCGAGGGTCCCCACGTCGCCGACGCGGTCGCGTTGGCCGCGGCCGCCGAGGTCGTGATCGTTGTCGGCGACCCCGCCGAGAGCCTTCGGCAGGTCGTGGAGACGACGACCCCGACGGTTCGAGTGTCGACCGGTTTCGATCCGGCGGACGTCCTCGCGGCGGTTGCCTCCGCCGACGAGGACCCCGACGCGGCGTCCCCCTCCGTGGAGGAGTCGTAACCGACGGTCCGACCCGGAAAGCGTCAACCTTTATCGGGACGACCGTCTCCTTCCGCCGATGAGCGTTCCCTGTGTCGCCGTCGCCCGCGAGCGTGGCGAGGCCGTTCGCACCCGACTCGCCGAGGCGGGGGTCTTGAACGGCGACCATCGGATCGAGGTGATCGAGGACACGATATACCTCCCCGTGACGGACCCTGCCGCCGTCCCGCTCGAGTACCGCGACCGGATCGTCGAGCGTGAACCCGAACCACGGGAAGGGCCGCGGACGCCTGCGACGCTTCTCGGTTACGAACCCTCCCTCGAGCGACTCGGCGATATCGTCATTCTCGACGAGGACGACCCGGAGCGTGCCCATGAGATCGCTGAGGCGGTGATGGCCTCCGACATCCCGTGTGAGACGGTCCTCAATCGGGCCTCACCCATCGAGGGTGAACTCCGGGTGCGTGAGTGGGACGTCCTTGCGGGCAACGGCACGGAGACGACCCACCGCGAGTACGGCCACGAGTTTCGGCTCGACCTCGCCTCAGTCTACTTCTCGCCCCGCCTCGCGACGGACCGCCACCGGGTGATCACTCAGGTACACTCGGGCGAGACGGTCGTCGATATGTTCGCCGGGGTCGGCCCATATGCAATCCCCATGGCCGCACGGGGGGCGGACGTGATAGCCTGCGATCTGAACCCCGTCGCGGTCGATTACCTCACCGAGAACGCCGAGCGCAACGGGGTGGCGGATCGGGTGACGGCGATCGCCGGCGACGTGCGTGACCTCCCGGCGGAGTACGCGGACGTCGCCGACCGACTGGTGATGAACCTCCCGCACTCCGCGGACGAGTTCCTCGATACCGCCGTCGCGCTCGCCGGGGAGTCCTGTGTGATCCACTACTACGACATCCAACACGAGGACGATCCGTTCGGCCCCGGGCTCGCGGCGATCCGCCAGGCGGTCGGCGACGCGTATACCGTCTCCGTCGAGACGGAACGGATCGTCCGATCGTACGCCCCCCACGAGCACAACGTGCGGCTGGACGTACGGTTGGACCGCCGATGACCTACCACCCGAGCGTCGTTGAACCCATCCCTGTCAGGCACTGATTACTTGTTTGACAACACTAATTCATACCTTATGAGTGACGCAGACTCACCCGAGGAGCGGATCGACGAGACGACGACGTGGCCCGACCTCGCGATCGGCCTCTACGATCGACTCACCGGCCGAAACGCCGAGATCATCTACGAGTTCGAGGGAATGACCGTCGACGTCCCGAGCGGGACCGGCGAGGACGCCGAACACGCCCGATGGCGGCTCGACGGCACCGTCCGGGTCACGACCCGCGAAGGCGAGTGATCGACCCGCTGTCCATCCACACCGAGGACCTCACGCTTCACACCGCTGGAGTGGAGATACCGGTCAGATCGACCGGCGACCGACTGCTGCTCGACGTCCCGACGGTACGTGACGGGCTCCGGTTGCTCCGTGCGAACGGGACCGGTGCGGCATCGTGGGTGCCGACGCGGGCGCTCGTCGAGGCCGATCTCACCGTCGAGGTCCGCGTCCGCGATCGTCCGGTCCTCATGTTCGGTGCCGGGGCGAACCCGGGTGTCGTGTCTCGCGTAACCGGAACGTGGCCAGCGGAGGTGCGACCGCTCGGCGTCGCCGGGGCGCTGTTCGACGGTGGCCGCTCGCTCCGTGGGGCGGGACGGCGTCTCCTGAGGCGATAGCGGTGCTTCTCGGAAAGGGACACCAGTGAAAACGCACACCCCACCCGGTGGGGACGGGCGGGGTGGCTACGGCCCGTCACATGACTGCGGTGGCGGTCGCGAGGAACGTCGGACCAGAGGCGACCTCGCGCTTGGGCACGTCGGAGACGTGGGATCACACACGACGACCGCCACCGATGGCTGACCGTTGACCCAGGGTCATCCCGGCGTGGTCGGAACCGCTCCCGCCGGTGACCCCAACTATCGCCCGGTACGGGCTCCGACCGGGCAGGCGTCGTCGAGGGAGTCGATCCCCGCCATCGCGGCGCGCGACGACGTTCACGTATGCTTCCGACCGAATCGGATGTGATACTTAAAATTATCCCTTATATGTCCACTAATACTGTGGAATGCTGACGCAAGATCGAATGGATAATCGGTGCTGCGTAACATCCAAGCCATTTCGATACCGGATCCTCGGGGAAGACGGAAAATCGGGTAGTTAGAAAAGGCGGATCGGACACCGGGCGGGACCGCGCTCGTGTTCAGTTCTCGACTTCCGCGGCGTCGTCGATCCGCATGGTTCCCAGCTTCTCGATCGTCTGATCGAGCTTCTCGTCGAGTTCGTCGACGAACTCGTGGGTCCGGTCGGTCGTGATCGCGCCCTGGCTCGAGGGCTCGATGAGGTTTTCCTCTTCGAGGACGCGAAGCGAGTACCGAACCTTGTGATGTGGGTATCCGGTCTCGTTCGACATCTTGACGATGCCGATCGGTTCGTTCTCGATGACCATCTTCAGCACCTGAAGATGCCGTTCCAACATATCTACCTCTTTTTCAAGTCGGTCTATCATGGCATATGTTAACTTGTCTTGGCACCTTTTAAACGTTGCTGTCGAGGTCGACAAAATGTCTGCCTATTCACACGGTTTGACGTGTGGCAAGTTAACTATGCTGGTCGGGCTCGCCTATACCGATCACCCGTGAACGATCACGGTCGTTGGGGAGGAACGCCACGAACGACGATAGGTCGGGGCTGCGTGCGAGCCCCCGATCCACGATCGTGACCCTCCCGCGGCCACGGACCGTAATCGGTTTTACCTCCCGCTTGGAACGGTGGACCGGTATGACTGTCACCATCGTCGGCTCCCAGCTTGGAGACGAGGGCAAGGGCGCGCTCGTCGACCGGTGGGGAGGGGACGCGGACGTCGTAGTCCGTTATCAGGGCGGCGACAACGCCGGCCACACCGTCGTCGAGGGCGGCGACGAGTACAAACTGTCGCTCGTGCCGAGCGGCGCGGTTCGGGGCAAAGTCGGCATCCTCGGTAACGGCTGCGTGGTCAACCCACGCACGCTGTTCGAGGAGCTCGATACGCTCAGGGAACGCGGGCTCGACCCTGACGTGCGTGTCGCGCGTCGGGCGCACGTCATCCTCCCGTATCACCGCGTGCTCGACGGGATCGAGGAGACGGTGAAAGCCGACGACGACGCCGGGGAGGAGGTCGGCACCACCGGCCGCGGGATCGGCCCCACCTACGAGGACAAGGCGGGACGACGCGGCGTGCGCGTCGCGGACCTGCTCGCACCCGAGGTGCTCCGCGAGAAACTGGCGTACGCGGTGCCGCAGAAGCGTGCGCTCGTCGAGCGCGTCTACGGCCTCGATATCGAGGGCACCGACCACGAGGATGCCTTCGACGTCGACGCCCTTCACGAGGAGTTCGCCGCCGTCGGCGAGCGGCTCGCCGACGAGGGAATGACGGTGAACTGTTCGGATTATTTATACCGGCGCGCACAGGCGGGCGACCGGATCATGTTCGAGGGCGCACAGGGGACCCACATCGACGTGGACCACGGCAACTTCCCGTTCGTCACCTCCTCGAACCCGACCGCCGGCGCGGCCGCGGTGGGCTCCGGGGTCGGCGTCACCACGGTCGGCTCCGGCGAGGTCGTCGGGATCGTGAAGGCGTACCTCTCGCGTGTCGGGGCGGGCCCGCTCCCCACGGAACTCGACGGCGACGATGACGAGGAGGCGCTCGCGGACGAGATCCGCGAGAAGGGCGGCGAGTTCGGGACCGTGACGGGTCGTCCCCGGCGGATCGGCTGGCTCGACCTCCCGATGGTCCGTCACGCGGCCCGCGTCTCCGGGTTTACGGGGCTCGCGGTGAACCACGTCGACGTGCTCGCGGGGCTTGAAGAGCTCAAGGTCTGTACCGCCTACGAACTCGACGGTGAGGAGATCGACACGGTGCCGACCTCGACGGAGCGGTGGGAGCGCTGTGAGCCGATCTACCGCGAGTTCGAGACGTGGGAGGAGGTCGATTGGACGGCCGTCGCGGCCGAGGGCTACGACGCGCTGCCCGAAGCGACGAAGGAGTACCTCTCGTTCCTCGCCGAGGAGACAGAGACTCCCGTCTACGCCGTCGGCGTCGGCCCCGACCGCGAGGAGACGATCGAAGTGACGAACCCGTTCGAGGCGTAATCGGCGCGAGGGTAGCCGACCCGGAACCGGCTACCGCCGCCCGGAAGTTTATCCCGTTCTCCGCGGTCGGTATCGACATGGACCCTCTCGATCTTCGAGCGGACGTCCCCGCCCTCGCGGACGCCACCTACCTCAACTACGGCGCACACGGCCCGAGCCCGCGCCACGTCGTTGAGGCCGCAAACGGGATGCTCGCGGACCACGAGTACGGCTCGGGGGGATCGAACCCCTACACGGTCGCGTTCGACTTCTACGACGAGGCACGCGAGCGGATAGCCGCGTTCATCGGCGCGGACGCCCCCGAGGAGGTCGCGCTCACCGAGAGCACGACCGATGGCATCGCCCGGATCGCGTGCGCTATCGACTGGAAGCCCGGCGACGTGGTGGTGCGGACCGACCTCGAACATCCCGCGGGGATCCTCCCGTGGAAGCGGCTCGAACGCGAGGGGGTCGAGGTGCGCGTCCTCGAAACGACCGAGGGGCGGATCGACCACGACGCCTACCTGGACGCCGTCGCCGACGCCCGCCTCGTCTGTTTCAGCGCGCTGACGTGGACCCACGGGACGGTCCTTCCGGTCCGCGAGCTCGTCGAGATCGCCCGCGACGCCGGCGCGTTCACGCTCGTCGACGCCGTCCAGGTCCCCGGACAGCTCCCAATGGATGTCAGTGAGTGGGGTGCGGACGCGGTCGCGGCCGCCGGGCACAAGTGGCCGCTCGGCCCGTGGGGTGCCGGCTTCTTATACGTCGACCGGGAGGCAGCGACCGACCTCGCGCCACCTGGCGCGGGCTACCGTGGGGTGACCGACCCAACGGGCGAGGAGATCGAGTACGAACCGGGCGCAAAGCGCTTTGAGGTGGGGACCACGTCGCCCGCGCCACACGCCGGGCTGTGTGCGGCGCTCGATACGGTCGAGACCGTCGGGATCGGGACATTCAAGTCCCGGATCGAGCGGCTCACACAACGGTTTAAAAGCGCTATCGACGACGACCGGCTGTTGAGCCCGGAGGGGTTCGAATCCGGGCTCGTCACGGTCGCCTGCGAGGATCCGGAGGCGACCGTCGAACGCCTCGCCGGGCGGGACATCGTGGTCCGTTCGCTGCCGTATCCGGAGGCGGTGCGCGTCTCGATCCACGCGGTTTCGACGGAAGCCGAGGTCGACGCCGCCGCGTCGGCGTTGATGGACGAGCCGTAGCGGTATCCACTCGCTCAGTGCCATGGGGTTCGACGGAGGCCCGCCGGGCCTCGACCGTATCCCGCCGACACCCTGATGTTTTTCGCGCCCGGCCGAGTGCTTCGAGTATGGGCTTTCACACGTTCGATCCCGAACGGGCAGACAAACTGGAGGACCCCGGCCGGTTCCGCTACTGCTCGCGCGAGGAATTGGTGGCGGCGCTCGCGCCCGGCGCGGATGGGACGGTCGCCGACCTCGGTAGCGGCACCGGCTTTTTCACCGACGAGGTCGCCCCCTACGTGGGGACGCTGTATGCCGTCGACCTTCAGGCGGAGATGCACGATCTGTATCGCGAGAAGGGCGTCCCGGAGTCGGTCGAGTTCGTCACGAGCGACGTCGGCGACCTCCCGTTCGCGGACGACGAGCTGGACGCCGCGTTCTCGACGATGACGTATCACGAGTTCGCCACCCCGGAATCGCTCGCGGAGGTCGCCCGCGTCATCCGACCGGGCGGCCGGTTCGTCGCCGTCGATTGGTCGGCCGACGGCGAGGGCGAATCCGGCCCGCCGCGCTCGGAACGCTATGGGCTCGAAGACGCGGTCGAGGGCCTCGAATCGGTCGGTTTCGAGGTCGTCCGGGCTGATGACCGCCCGGAGACGTTTCTGGTGGTCGGGCGCATCGAATCATAATCGTCGGGTCGGTCACCCGCGATCGGTCACCAATCGGAGAACCCGCCGCCGATGAGCGTCCCGGTTTGCGATTCGATGTACTCCCGCTGCATCCCGTGTACCGCCTCCTCGAACGATGCGCCGTCCGCGAGACGCTCCCGCACGCGCTCGCGCTTCCAGCTCGCCGGGGTCACCCGATTTTCGACGCGCCATCGGAGCGGCTCAAGCCATAACTCCGCGTCGGATTCGGTACACCCCGATGCCACCAGCCCGGCGGCGGCGTGATCGAGGAGGTCGGCATAGATCCGGTCGATGTCGCGGGTCGAATCGCCGTCCGCGGTCACCCATCGGAGTTCGGCGTCCAACCCATCGGCGACCGCGGCGTAGAAGTTGTCGCGTGCGGTCGCCCAGGGCTGCTCGCTGGCGGCGTGTTCGTGCCGCGGAAGCGCCTCCATTAAGCCGGCGAAGGCGGCTTGAAACGCGATCGAGTCCCGGACCGTCGGTTGCCCGGCGATGGGTCGGAACTCGATCCGGGCGTGTGCACTCGAACGGGTCGGGCCCTCGAAGACCGGGCGGACCCAGCGCCAGTAGGTGCCGTGTTTGCTCCGAAAGGCGGAGAAGGCGTCGTCGTAGCGGCCATCCTCGCCGATATCGGGGGCCGGAACGATCGTTTCGTCGCCCGCGATCCGGTCGACGGCCTCCTCGAGGTCGTCGATGTCGTCGGGGAACCGGACCTTGTCCTCTTCGGTGCGTCCGTTGAGCACCGACTCGAAGACGTGGATCCGGTTGCCGTGTGCACCGTGTTCAAGTATCTGTTCGCCGGACCAGTCCGCATCGTAGAGATCGGGCGGGAAAAACGGCGAGTTCACACCGAGCGCGAGCAGCGGCCCCGCGACCCGAAGCGCATAGCGGAACCGTTCCGGCAGCGTCGACGCCCGCGCGGTCTGATAGTGCGGTTGGATCGAGGTGATCAAACTCTCTGGCATCACCGTGTCGGCGGGCAGCGACACCCCGGGTGCCTCCAGCCGTATCTCCGCTGATCCGGTTGTTTCCGTGTTCGCCATCGCGTGGTAGCGGGCGACATCGCTCATGTTCGTGGCGACCGTGACGCCGTCGACATCGACGCTGTCGGTGAGGTATCCGGTCGCGGTCTCGCCGGCCGGCGGAACCGTCCAGATGCCGTCGGAGACGAGTCGCATCCCCTCGACGCCGGTGCAGTCGTTTGCGGCCGCCAGCCGCGCGCGCACCTCCGAGAGCTGCGCGCGGAGACCGTGGTTCGAGAGCGGCTGTGGGCTCGTCGACATCTCGGCGTTGTGTAACCCGAGTTCCTTTTCGAACCCGACGAGATCCAGCAGTCGGCGCGGGACGCGCATCAGGGCATACTCGCCGGCACGCGACTCTCCACTCCAGCGGCCGTCCCCGACCGCGTAGAACTCGTATTCGAAGCCGACCATGGATTGGTGGTTATCGAACGTGCCGTCCCGCAGCGCGTCCTTCAGTACCTCCGCCTCCGCGACGGCCCGCGAGGTGTATTCGTCGCGATCCGTATCGAGGATCCGTCGTACGCCCTCGTTGGGTCCGTCCTCGGTGGTCATGGGCTCATCCATGACAGCGTAATATAAAAGGACGGTGACGTTCGGCGGCGGTGGGCGCTCGCGTCGCGACGGCACGGGGGCCGCACGACCCGCAACGTGCTTCCGTTTCGGAACCGTACGTTCGACGATGAGTGACCCGCTCGGGGACGCCGCACGAAGTCGGCTGACGGCGGCCGCGGTACGGACGCTGGAGCGCGACGGCTACGAGGTTCGCCGCCCCGGATCGAGCGCGGAGCCGCCGGCCATCGCGGTCCGTGACGACGATCCGGTGAGCGTGGAGCCGCTCGCCAGCGACGACATCGACCCCACGACGGTCGCCTCCCGGCTCGGACACGCCGTGAGTCGCGGGCGTCGCGCGCTCTTCGTCGTCGAGTCGGCCGCGGCGGAGCGCCGGCTTGAGGCGATCCTTGCGGAGCCGACGCTGCTCGCCGACGTGCGCAACGGCCGGCGGACGTTCCACTCGGGACCGGACCGGATCACGGTACAGGGCGGCGGCTACGCCTGTGTACACGTCGAGGGGCTCGGCACACCCGAGATCCGCTGGCGGGAGACCGACACCCCGCTGGGTCCGGTTCCAGCCGGCCCCGGTATCGACCCGAGCGCCACCGAGGAGTCGGGCCGCCCGGCCGTCGCGCGGCTCGTCTGTGAGGTCGACGGCGAGGTCGTTGCGGTCCTCGCGGGCGTCGAGAGCCTGCGAGTCCCGCCCGCCGCGGCGTTCCCCTACAGCTACGCGCGGAACGCGACCGACAAGCGGTTTCGGGTTCGACGCGGGCACGACGGCCACGTCGTCGACGACTTCGCGGGGTTCGCGGCGATGCGCGAGGCCGGCTATGTCCCCGTGCCGATGCCGCTCGTCCCTGAACACGTCCTCGGGTCGATCGCCCGCCCGGGGGGTGACGGGCTCGGGGCCCACTGGGAGATCGTTCGTCCATCGGCCGGGGACTGACCGCCATCGAGGACACCCCAGTCGCGTGGGAAGGCCATCCTCAAGCCCCCCCGGATACACCCGACCGACATGACCGTTCAGTATGACGGACTTACGATCGACTGGCTCGGCTATGCGACCGCCCGGATCGAAACCGCCGACAGCTTCGTCGTCTACACCGATCCCGGTCGGTATGGCGTCCTCGACGACTACTGGGCCCGCGACGGCGACCTCGTCTGTGTCACCCACGCACACCACTACGACCCCGACGGGATCCGATCGGTCGCCGGGGAGGGCGCGACGGTCCTGATCCACGAGGCGATCGACGCGGCGTCGATGGAGCGGGATGTCGAATCCGTCCCGTCGCTTGCGGCCGACTTCGACGTCGTCCGCGTCGACGACGAGTCGCGTGTCGACCTCGGAACGCGTATCGAGTCGGCACCGGCGGATGCGACCGTCTGGACGGTCGCCGCCTACAACCGACCCGACGGGCCGTGTGCCGATCCGGACGGCACGGTCCCGCATCCGGAAGGGTCCGGCTGTGGCTACCTCCTCTCGGTCGGCGGCCGGCGGGTCTTCTGGCCGGGCGACGGCGACGCGCTTCCAGGTTATGCGGAGCTCGAAGTCGACGTCCTCTTGGGTAACATCGGCGGCGGGGGGATCGTCTCGGATCGTCACGAGACCGCCGCGTTGGCCGGGCGGATGCGACCCGAACTCGTCGTGCCGATCCACTACGACACCTTCCCCGTGCTGGAGGCGGACGCCCGCGCGTTCGCGGCCGATGTCGCGGCCCGATCCGTCGCGGTCGCGCTCGACGAGGGTGAACAGTCCGGCTAGTCGGTCGGCGGCACGCGCGGGGAACCGTTTTCCGGATGGCCGTCGTATATCGTCGTATGTACGTCCGCGACGCCAAAAACCGGGACGAGGCGTGGTTGCTGGACGAGATCGAATCGATGGGCCTCGATGACGCCGCGTTCCGCTCGCGCGATTACGTCATCGCGGTCGACGAGGAGTCCGGCGACCGGGCCGGGTTTGGCCGGCTTCGGATACATAAAGCCGACGGCGAGGAACACATCGAGTTGACCGGCATCGGCGTGGTTCCCGAGTGGCGGGGTCGCGGCGTCGGCGCGCACGTCGTCGAGCGCCTCGTCGATACCGCCGACGCCGACGGATTCGATATCGTCTACGTGTTGACCGACGCCCCCGAGTATCTCACCCAGTTTGGGTTCGAGCGGGTCGAGGCCGACGCGCTGCCCGCGGTCATCGACGACCGCCTCACCGAGAAACGAGAGACGGTGGGCCCCGACGTGGTTGCGCTCCGGATCGAGCCGGGCCAGTTCGAGATGGCCGACCGGTTCCGCGAAGCCTTTAAAAACGCGTCATCGGTCGACGACGAGGCGGCGAACGAGCCGACCGAGACCGCCGAGGACTTCGGGATCGACCCCGAGTCGGCGACGTATAAATACGACACCGGTCGCTGATGGTCGAAACGTGAGGGTCGCTGAGCGGTGTTCCGGGGTGTGACCGCTGGATCACCGCCGGGTCGACAGGATATAAAACGCGATGACGAGCCCCCCGGCGAGGAGCGCACCGAGGGTCCCTGTGGGGACGATGAGCGTCGCGAGCAGCATCGAACCAAAGACGGCGAGGCCCCACACCGCCGGGCGATCGACGCCACGGCGTCGTGCATCAAGGGCGACAAGTCCGCCGATAACGGCGTACGCGATCAACGCGACGAGCGACAGCAACGCCACGGATCCGCCCTGGAGGGGGGTCATTGTCCGGCGTGTAGCGTCGCACGGGATATAAACGCCGCGTTGGCTCACCCCCCGTGGCGGCCGTCCTCATCGGCGTCTTCCTCGCGGGGACCCGCCGTGTCGGCCCCCAACTCCTCGGGCGTGGGCGAACGTCCGAGCATCTCCCGGAGGGTCGTGAGCCCGCGTCGTCGCGTCGTGCCCTTCGAGAGGCGGACGCCCGGGAAGGTCCGGTCGGATCGCTCCTCGGCGATCCCCAAGTGGTCCATATGGTAGGTGAGCCACAGGAAGCCGAGCGAAACCGCGCTCAACCCGACGAAGATCGCCCACGAGGCCAGCGGGGGAACCTGAAGCGCCGCGACGACGACCCCGACGGCGATGTAGACGAAGGCGACGAACACCGAGAGCACCGTGACGGTGACGAGCATATCGTTGACGGCCGTCATCCGCGCGTTGTAGTCGATCCACGCCGCATAGCTCCTGAGTAGGCGCTCCTCAAAGGTCGTGCCCTCAACGTGTGTCTCGGAGGCGGCACCGTTGGTGTCGCGGCCGAGTGCTCGCCGCTCGGCGATCGCCAGTTCGATCTCGTCGGCGGTCGCACCGATCCCCCCGCGGAGGTTCGAGGAGGTGTAGGTGACGGACGCCAACCCGGTCGAGACGAGAAGGAGGACGCCGCCGGCGATCGTGAACCGATTGATAAAGAGGCTGATGTCGAGACCGGTCTGAGTCAGGACCGAACCGCCGGTGACGACGATGCCGATGAGCAGCAGGTTCGCTTTGAGGATCTCGATCGCCTTGCTGTCGATCTCCCGCAGGCGCTCGACCTGATATTGGAACGTCGTCCGAAGCTCCTGGTGGGTGAGTGCGAGCACGTCGTCCTCCTCCCTATCGGGATGCCCCGTGTGGTCGGCGTCCTCCGCGCGGTCGAGGTGGGCCGCGCGGTCGACGGAAGGCGATCCCTGATCCTTCATGCCTCCGGGATACCCGGAGCGCCGGCGTAAGCCTGTCGGCGCTGTCGGGATGCCCTGAGAGCCGTGAGGCCAACCCGGTCGGGGGTGAAACGCCGGACCGATTCGTGTGAGTACCCGGTCGCTTATCACCGTCGCCGCCGAGGACAGCGCATGGATCCGCTCATCGAGGCCGCCCGTAAGGCGCTCTCGAACGCGTACGTCCCGTATTCCGAGTATCGCGTCGGGGCCGCCATCGAGACGGACGACGGCACGGTGTATACGGGCTGTAACCTCGAAAACGCCAACTACTCCAACAGCCTGCACGCCGAGGAGGTCGCGATCGCCGAGGCGGTGAAAAACGGCCACGACTCCTTCGAGCGGATCGCCGTCAGCTCCGGCGTTCGCGACGGTGTCACCCCTTGCGGGATGTGCCGACAGACGCTCGCGGAGTTCGCCGACGGCGACCTCATCGTGATCTGCGATGAGGGTGATGGCGAGATCAGCGAGTATCGCCTCGACGAACTCCTCCCGAACACCATCTCCTTACAAACGCTCGAGGACGCAGCCGACGGGTAAGCCGCTAGGTCCAGTCCGTTCGGTCCTCTTGATCGGACGGCTCCCCGGCGGACGCAGGTCCCACCGACTCGTCCGCCACGATGGCGTCACGTTCGGTCGATTCAGTCAGTTCCGCCAACTCGGCCTCCAACGTCTCGATCCGCTTTGCCCGCTCGTCGAGCAGCCGCTCGCGGTCGATCCGATCCAGCGCCATTGCGGCGCGATTGGCCAACAGATCGATCAGTTCGACGTCGTCGTCATCGAGGGCTCGCCGGTCGATCGAGACGACCTGCACGACGGCGTCGTCCCGGAGCGGAACGCTGACGGTGGACCGATACTCGGACTCACCCGTCGACGTCCGGTCGCCGCCCCCGTGGGAGACGCGACGGACGGTTCCGTCGCGAGACGTCGGCCCCACAGTCGACTCGTCGAACTCGACGCCCGCATCGACGTCCACACCGCCACCGAACGCACGGATCGCGTCGTCGAGTTGGCCCTCGTGTGGGAGAAATATCGCACACCCGTCGAACGCGAGGTCGTCGGTCGCGAGGTCCGCGACCGTTTCGTACACCTCCGTCGCCGTCTCACAGCGTGTGAACCGAGCGCTCTCCCGCACGAGCCGCCGGAACCGCCGACGGTGTCGCTCGCGGTAGCTCACATCCCGGACGAAAATTGAAAGCCCCTCCGGCGAGGGGTGTGCGCGCGCTTCGATCCAGCGGCCGGGCTCCCGTTCGGCCTCGGGACGACCGACCACCTCCATCGGCTCGTTCTCCGCCATCGCCACGCGATAGGTGGTGAGAAACGGGTTCCCCTCGGGGTCATCGGTGATCCCATCGGCGATGTCGAGAAAGTTCTCCCCGAGCAGGTCCTCACGCTCGTCGCCCTCGTCGCCGAAAACCTCCACCGTCATGTCGTTGAGGTCGAGGATGGTCCAGTCGCGATCGAGAAAGAGGAACCGTTCGGTCGTGTGGCGGAGGATCCGGGCCTTCCGTCGGTTCAGGGTCTTCGCCTCCCGGACGGACCGGTAGTGATCCATCGCGCTCCGTAACCGGTTCGCCAGGAGGTCGTAATGGTCCGAGGTCCCCTCCTTCCGAACGTAGTCGGTGACGCCGGCGGAGATGGCCTCGCTGGCGACCGCCTCGCTGCCACGGGAGGTATATAAGACGACCGGCAGGTCGGCATCGGCATCCCGGAGTCCCGTGAGCAGTTCGATCCCGTCCATCGGGGACATATCGTAGTCGGTGAGCACACAGTGGACGTCGCCAAAACTCGCCAGGTCGGCCAGAACCGCCTCCGGATCGGTCGTCGTCTCGATGATCACGTTATCGAGGCGACGGTCGAGGTGCGTCGTGACGAGGTCCAAAAACGCCGGGTCGTCATCGACGTAGAGGAGAACGGCCATGTAGGTCGGGATACACGAATGACGCTGTTAATGTTTGCGCCCGACTCGTGAATCGTCACATCGATCGACGCTCGAATCTCTCGATAGCCGTCGGCCGCTGCTCCGGTTGAACTTCGAGTACTTATAACACGACGGGGAGGGAATCCCCGGTATGACCGGAGACAGCGAGGACCCGAACGCTGAGGTTCAGTATCACCTCGAGGTCGGACGCGACGACGTCGCCGAAGCGGTGTTGCTCCCGGGCGACCCGGAGCGCGTCGACAAGGTGACTGCGCTGTGGGACGACCACGAAGAGGTCGCCCACCACCGGGAATACCGGACCGCGACCGGAACGTACGACGGCGCGGACATCTCCGTGACCTCGACCGGGATCGGGTCACCATCGGCGACGATCGCCGTGGAGGAGCTCGCCCGCGTGGGGGTGGATACGTTCATCCGGGTCGGATCCTGCGGGGCGATCCAGCCGGGGATGGCCGTCGGCGACCTCGTTATCACGACCGGCGCGGTGAGACAGGAGGGGACGAGCGACGAGTACGTCCGGGAGGACTACCCCGCGACGGCCGACGTCGAGGTCGTCTCCGCGCTCGTCGCCGCCGCCGAACGCCTCGGCTACGACTATCACGTCGGGGTGACGATGAGCGCCGACTCCTTTTATGCCGGACAGGGCCGACCCGGCTTCGGCGGCTTCGAGGCGGCCGGTTCCGACGCGCTCATCGAGGAGCTCCAGGCGGCGAACGTGAAGAACGTCGAGATGGAGGCCGCGGCGATCCTGACCGTCGCGAGCCTCTACGGGCTCCGTGCGGGGGCTGTCTGTTCGGTCTACGCGAACCGTGTGACCGGTGAGTTCCGCACGGAGGGGGAGTCGCGGGCCGCCGAGACCGCCAGCCTCGCGGTCAAGCTCCTCGCGCGAATGGACGAGATCAAACGCGAGGCCGGGGCGGATCGCTGGCACGCCGGACTCTCGCTTTGAGCATTCTCGTGGGTTTCGATCCTCACTCGGGGTGTGGGTGAGTCCGGGACGCCTTTCAAAGCGCCTTTATCCGCTGACACCCGACCGATGTGCATGACTACTCAGGTCGTCGTCGTCGGCTCCGGGTACGCCGGTGCCGGGGCGGTGAAGGCGTTCGAAGACGAGGTCGGCGATGGCGAGGCCGAACTCACGTGGGTCGCCGAACACGACTACCACCTCGTGTTACACGAGGTACACCGAGTGATCCGAAACCCCGCCGTCGAGTCGAAGATCACGATCCCCGTCGAGGAGATCAAATCGCCCGAAACGGCGTTCATCCAGGGGCGTGTCGTCGACGTTGACACCGAAAACCGGACCATCTCGACCGACGACGGAACGGCCGTCGAGTACGACTACCTCCTGCTTGCGGTCGGTTCCTCGACCGCGTTCTTCGGGATCGACGGCCTCGCCGAGAACGCCCATCAGCTGAAGGGGCTGGACGATGCAAAAGCGATCCACGAGGACGTTCGCGAGGCCGTCGCGGCGGCGACCCAGTCGGAGCCGGCACAGGTGGTCGTCGGCGGTGCGGGGCTCTCGGGGATCCAGACCGCCGGGGAGGTCGCCGAATACCGCGACAAACACCGCGCGCCGATCGACATCACGCTTATCGAGGGGATGGACGAGATCTTCCCCGGACAGGACCCCGAAATCCAGGGTGCGCTCCGAAAACGGCTGCTCGATGCCGACGTGGAGATCCTCACCGGGGAGTTCATCTCGCGTGCGGACGACGAGCAGGTGTACCTCGGCGGCGGCGAGGAGGAGGATCCGATGGAGGTCCCCTATGACGTCCTGATCTGGACCGGTGGGATCACCGGCCAAGAGGAACTCGAGGGCGTCGGTATCGACAAGGACGAGCGGTCGAACCGCGTCTATGCCGGCTCGGATTTCACCACAAGCGACGAGCGCGTCTTCGCGATCGGCGACACCGCGCTTATCGATCAAGGCGACGAGGAGATCGCCCCGCCGACCGCACAGGCAGCCTGGCAGGCCGCCGACGTCGCCGGCGCGAACCTCGCGCGGGCCGCCCGCGGTGCGCCGCTTCGCTCGTGGCATCACGAGGACAAGGGCACGGTCATCTCCGTGGGCGAAAAGGCGGTCGCCCACGACGTGATCGGCGTGCCGATCTCGACGTTCGGCGGCGTCCCCGCCAAGCTGTTAAAAAAGACCATCGCCACGCGCTGGATCGCGAAGGTCTCCTCGACGGGTCGGGGCATAAACGCGTTCGGCGACATGTAACCGGCTGAGTCACCCTCACGTACGGAACCCCCTCATTTTCGGTGTAGGGTCCCCCTCCCTTCGGGCACGTTCACGCCACTCTCTGGACGTGTTCACGCCTGCGGCGCGGTGGCACCCCTCCCATGTGCGCTTTTATACCGCGGTGTGGAACGATCGATCATGACTGATGCGTTCGGTCGCGCGATCCGTGATCACCATCGCGGGACGCGCAGCAAGCCCCTCCTTCACCGCGACGGCAGGGAGACGGTCGAACATCCCATCGAATCCTACTACTTCTCCGAGTTCAACCCGGAATCCGACCTCCATGAGTGGATGGCGGGCTGGCTACAGGGGCCGCTTATCGACCTCGGCGCGGGAACCGGCCGACACGCGCTGCACTTTCAGAACCGGTTCGAGACGGTCGCGCTCGAACCCAGCCCGGCGCTCGTGGAGACGATGCGGGAGCGAGGGGTGTACGACGCCCGCGAGGGCGACATGTTCGCGCTCAGGGAGGCCTTCGGCCGCGATCGGTTTCGGTCGGCGCTGTCGAACGGGACCCAACTCGGGTTGGCTGGATCGATGCAGGGGCTCTCGAAGTTTCTCGGCGACCTCGCCTACGTCACGGCCCCGGACGCGACGGCGGTGCTCGACTGTTATGATCCCGACCACGAGGCGACCCGTGAGCTGCTCGGCTACCGGCACGATCCCACCCCCGGGCTCGCACACCGGGTGATGTATTTCGAGTACGACGGCGACCGCGATCCCATCCTCCAGCTTCGCCTGTTCAGCCCGGATCGGCTGCGCGAGGCGACGCTCGGCACCGGCTGGTCGGTCGCGGAGGTCGTCCGCGGGAAGGAAGGGAGCGAGTATCACTATCGAGCCGCGCTCGAAAAACGGTGAACGGGCGGGTCACGGTGAACGGGCGGGTCACGGTAAGCTCGGCGGGGCCGTCCGCGACACCGGAGGCGCTCACTCCTCGACGTAGCTGATCTCGGCGATCTCCCGCCGTGGACCGTCCGCGTCGTCGTCCTCGTACTTATATACCGTATCGGGATCCTCGTCGGCCGTGGCGTTGTGGGAGCCGTCACAGAACGGTTTGTTCCGGGAGAGCCCACAGCGGCACACGTAGATGGCTCCATCGTCGCCCATATCCGACTCGTCAAGCCGTTGCGGCCCCTTCGCCTCATGGGTCACTTCACGTGGCATACACACACACAATATCGCGATGACACCTAAAATGCGGGGTCGACACCGTCGAGAATCGGACTGAAGTGATCACCCATCGGGGGGCGTCCGCCGCCCAACATCTCCCGCCGGCACAACCGCCTTATCGGTGCGGGCCGTATGAGCGGTATGAGCGAGAGCGACCCCG
>Ga0207421_10001931_pt1 | contig 26218 bp, 28 predicted proteins | sample SodLakKL_010_SED_4_FD_187542 | JGI IMG/M metagenome (GOLD analysis project Ga0207421, IMG submission 187542) | Alkaline sediment microbial communities from Lake Tanatar, Kulunda Steppe, Russia - 8KL_010_SED (SPAdes) (version 2) | ecosystem: Environmental > Aquatic > Non-marine Saline and... | reverse complement strand
TAAGTTTTCAAAATCGATTGATTGCCCTTCTTGATCAATGACCTCCAATTCATCAATCAAACCGAATCTGACCGCTCTACCATCCAAATCATTTACACTTTCAAAACTGTCTGCTTTAAGACCTTCGGCAACAAGAAAGCTTGTGTCCGTAATTTCATAAATAACTCCTTCAATTAAAGGGTCTCTTTCTTCCTCCTCTAATCCATAAAAAATAAAGACAACGAGCAGCAGTAAAATAATTATAATTATATATTTTAGAGTTTTTTGAACCATATTAATTATTTAATTAATCTATTTTAATTTTAGCAATTATTATTAAAAAAGAAAATGAGCACTTCTCAGTGCTCATTTTCTATCTATGAATTTGAAAATAAGATTACTCTTCTTCTCCTTCCTCTTTTTCTTCTCCTAATTCCTGAGCTCTTTCCTTAAGATTTTCTACAGCTTCCATGAAGTCAACATGATCGTCTCTAAAGCTTCTTAAAGCATTAAAAGCTCCGGTTCGAATATCTTCAGGATCCTCAAGGTCTCCTAATTCTTCAAAGTAACTTTTTGCTCCTCTTTCGGGAAGTTCTTCCCATAGGCTTGTCGCTTCTTCTTTTAGGTTATTTAGCTCTTCTTTTTCTTCCTCGCTTAAATCCTCATCATCAAGATCAGCTATAAGCGCCTCAACTTCTTCTAATCTCTCGGCATGTCTGTCGGTTGCATGCTCGTTTATTATATCTAACCCTTCAGGCATGCCTCTAAATCTTTGTGCTTCACTAGAAGCTTGATCAGCCAGTTCATTGAATCTATTTTTTGCTTCTTCCACTCTCTCTTTTCTTTCTTCCCTTAATTCTTCGGCTCTTTGCATGGCCATCTCCCTCACTTTTTGACCAAACTCATCACCCTTCTTTTCACCTTCTTGCCTCATCTCCCTCACTTTTTGACCTAAATTGTCTCCTATCCTCTCCCTAACATCTTCTTGAATTCTAGATGTTGCTTCTTCAATACCATCCATAACATCTTGAAAGTTGCCCTGCTCTTGTCCATAGGTAACACCTACAAAGAAAAGGGAAAGTAAGAGTGTTGTGATTATAAGTTTTTTCATAAACCTTTTTTATTAATTAATATTTTATGACCTTTTCGTAATTATTACTTCTAAAAAAAATAAGTCAAGATACTTATAAGATGTTTTCAATGTAACTCTTAAACTCAAGTTGCCTTTCTATATTATTAAAAACCTCCACTGCTACCACCTCCCCGAAAGTAAAATCCGGCAACTCTTTCAGGTAGTCAAAACTGGACTTATCTTCAACAAAATGTAGATCTTCCTTGTTTTTCGGACAATATCCACTTACATGATTGCATTGAAACAGCTCACTCTTATCTCTTCGGTTATAAACATAATCGTAATCTATAGTGCCTCTATCCTTCTGTTTTATGTAGTGAGAAAGGTCAACACAAAATCCGCCTATCTCCTCAACTTTTACATTCTCATTAACAATATCATCAGTGCTCATCTCCAAATAAAGATCTTTTTCAAACCCTTTCCATTTCTCCAGATAACTAAATCCACTTTCGTGAATAGTAAAATAAGTTGTATTGAAATTTTTCTTTAAAAACTTCAGCTCCCAAAGATCCATTTTATTTCTGATGTGAACAAGAGGAATCTCACTTATACTACTCTTTTTGAGTTTATTATAAATCTCTCTCCTTTCCGGTTCGGAAATCCTTTGAACAAAAAGAGGTATTTCAAAAATTCCGGATTCTTCAGCTTCTTCTATTTTGCTTTCCAATTCTCTAAAACTATTTCCGGTTATCGAAGGATATATTTTCATTTCAAGTTGTATCTTAGTTTCTTATAAATTTCACTAACCCAAAAGACTGATGAAGCAAGAAGCGCAATTATAAATATCTCCCAACCACTTAAGGGGTGAAATTGAAATGCATCACGAATTCCGGGAGTCCAAATAACGGCAAGTTGAAGAATAATTCCGGCTAAAAATCCTAAAACTATATATTTGTTGGTTAAAAACCCAATTTCAAATATTGATTTTCTAATTGATCTAAGATTTACCGCATTAAAGAGTTGAGTGAAAGCAATAACACTGAAAGCTCCGGTTCTAGCCTTTTCTATTGAGTAAGCCTGAAAATCATTGAAAATTAATAGAGCTAGTCCAGCCATAAGTACGGTCATGATAGCAAAATAAGGGATAATCTCTTTGGTTAAAATGTTCTCTTCTTTTTTTCTCGGAGGTTTATTTAATACATCTTCATGAGCCGGCTCTAAAGCAAGAGGAACACCCATTACACCATCAGTTACTAAATTAACCCATAAAATTTGAGTCGGAAGGAGAGGTAAGGGAAATCCTATAATTATCGAAGTGATTATTGTTCCTATCTCACCGAAATTACTGGTAATTAGTGAGGAGCTCGCTTTTCTGGTATTTTCAAATACGGTTCGCCCTTCTTCTATGGCGTTAACAATTGAGGCAAAATTATCATCAGCTAAAACAATCTCTCCGGCTTCTTTGGTTACATCGGTTCCCATTATTCCCATTGCTATTCCTATATCAGCTTGTTTTACAGCCGGGGCATCATTTACCCCGTCTCCGGTCATTGCAATTATTGCTCCTTCCTCCTGAAGAGTTTGAGCAATTTTAAGCTTCATATGTGGAGTGAGCCTGGCAAAAACATTTACATTTTTAACCTTATCTCTAAATTCAACCTCAGACATTTTTTCCAATTCCTTCTGGCTTACAGCTATCGGATAGCCCTTCTTTTCTTTAACTATTCCTATTTTTTTAGCTATTGCAGCAGCGGTTTTTTTGTGATCTCCCGTAACCATAATTACCCTGACGCCGGCTGATTCGGACTTTTCAATCGCCTCTTTTACTTCCGGTCTGGGAGGATCAATCATTCCCACTATACCGACTAAAACCAATCCCTCAATCATATCTTTAGCGACTCTTTGCCTTCCGTTTTCAACCGCCCCGTAGGCTAATCCTATGACTCTCATCGCTTCATCGGACATCTTTTCCATCTTGGAAATCATCGCCTCTTTTTTCTTTTTAGTTAACTCCTTTTTTTCTCCGTTTTCTAAAATATAATCGCATTTTTCTATTATCTTTTCAGGAGCTCCAACAGTATAAATTTGCTTTTCATCTTTCAGTTGCACTAAAGAGGCTCTAAGCTTCATATCGGAGTTGAATGGCATGTCATCCAGTTTCCGCTCATCTCTGGAAACTATCTCTTGCCTTAATCCCGCCTTTTCCGCCAAAACGACTAAACCTCCCTCGGTCGGATCGCCGATTATCTCGTATTTATCCACATCATTTTTTTCATGCGAAAGTTCCGCTTGATTGCAAATCTCGGCAATATGTAAAAGCTTGTCCAAATCATTATCTTCAAGTGGAGATATTATTTTATTATCAATATAAAACTCACCTTCCGGATTCCATCCCTCTCCCGTAACTTTAACCTCTTTTTGAGCCAAAATCACTCTTCTTACCGTCATCGTATTTTGAGTCAAAGTTCCGGTTTTATCAGTTAAAATATGGTCGGCTACACCCAGGGTTTCCGTTGCAGGAAGTTTTCTTATAATTGCATTTCTATCCGCCATCCTCGTTGCCCCAACAGCTAAAACTATAACCGCTATAGCCGGAAGACCTTCGGGGATTCCGGAAACTAAAGCGGCTATGGAGGCAAAAAGAGGTTCTTCAAAAGCTTCCAATCCGTCACTGATACTGACTCCTTCCCGAATTACGGACAAAATAAAGATTAAACCCGCCCCACTGAATGCAAAAATGGCCATCTGCTTAGCAAGAACCGAAATTTTTTCTTCAAAGTGGCCTCCGCTTTTTTCTATTTCTCCTATATCCTTGGCTATTTCACCAAACACGGTATCGTCTCCGGTTGAAACCACCAACCCTTTAGCTTTTCCGCCGGCAACAAAAGTACCCATCCAGGCCATATTCTTTCTATCGCCCAAATCAACACCACCCTCCAAAGCTTCTGTCATTTTTCTTCTGGGTGTAGATTCACCGGTAAGAGCGGCTTCTTTGGTTCTAAAATTTCTTACATCAATAAGCCTTACATCAGCGGGAATCTTATCTCCTTCTTCCATAAAGACGACATCACCGGGAACAAGTTCTTCGGCGGGAATCTTCATAAGTTCGCCGGCTCTAAAAACCTTAGTTTTAGGAACTATCATATCCATAAGAGCATCAACCGCTCTTTCCGCCTTGTATTCTTGAATAAATCCTAAAACGGAATTTATCAAAAGTACGGCCAAGATAACATAAACATCAACCCATTTACCAAAGATAGCTGCTATTAAAGCAGCGGCAATAAGCACATAAATTAATCCGTTTTTAAATTGATCAAGAAATATTAAAAGCGGATGTGTGGAATCCTCCTGATGTATTTTATTGGGACCATGCTTTGAGAGTCTCTTTTGAGCTTCTTTTTTTTCTAGTCCATCCGGGCAAGATGAAAATTCTTCTATTATTTCTTCAACTGATTTTTGATAATCCTCCATATTTATTTTATTATTTCACCTTTTTCTTCCCTCCATTTTTCTATATTTTTATGATGACCGGAAAGCAAAACTTCCGGAACGGACCATTTTTCTCCGTCATCGGTTGTAAAAACTTCCGGTCTACTGTACTGAGGATATTCTATCATTCCTTTATCTCTAACCCTTTCTTCCAAGAAGCCTTCATTATCTATTCCGACAACGCCGGGTACGAGCCTGGAAACGGACTCTAAAACGGCCATAGCCGGTATCTCTCCTCCGATTAGTACGTAATCACCTATTGATATCGATTCATCGGCTATATGAGTTTTCACTCGTTCATCAACTCCTTCATAACGCCCACAAATCATAATCAATTGATCAAGCTTCGAATATTCTGTTGCTTTCTTTTGGGTGTAATCGGTTCCCCGGGGTGTAAAGAGTATTACTTTGCTATTTTTCCCTTCAAGTCTTACATCTTTAACTGCTTTGTAAATTGGCTCAACCTTCATTACCATACCTCTTCCTCCTCCGTAAGGCTTTCCGTCCACGTCACCCCACTTGTTTTCTGAATATTCTCTGAGATCATGTATGTTAATTTCAATTAAATCATTATCCTTAGCCTTTTTTATAAGGCTTTCGGAAAAATAAGACTTAAAGATATCCGGAAAAATTGTAATTATTTCAAATCGCATTAAATCTAAAATTAATCTTTAATTATTACTCTGACTTAATTAATATTGTTTTATTTTAACCGTTTTTTGTTAAAAAGTGAAGTTTATACAAAAAGCGATGCCGTTAAACCGGCATCGCTTATAAAAGTCTTTAAAATGACTTCAAACTATATTTTGATGTCTTCAAGACCTTCGCTGTCGTCGTCCTTGGAGTTTCCTCCACCGGATCTTTCATCGGGTTCTACGATCTTCAAGTTTACTCTAGCTTTATTCTTGAGACCGATGATTCTTACCAAGCTTCTAATAGCTCTGGCAGTGGAACCTTGTTTACCGATTACTTGACCCATGTCATCAGCGTGAACGTGGAGAGAAAGAAGGACACCCATTTCGTCAACTTTTCTTTCTATTTCCACATCTTCAGGATGATCTACGATGTTCTTCACGATAAATTCAAGAAATTCTTTATCGCTTGCTGGTTCAAAATCCTTAGCCATAATAATGGATCATTATTAAATTCATTCAATCGTAGCTCGACCTTTTGCGCCGACCCAAGGGGTCGTTAAGAAGCTACTGTTATAATTCTATATCCTTTGCTTTTTATGTCAAGGTTAATGAGCGGATTTTTTTACTTTTGCAAATGAAAAAGCAGTAGATTGAATCTACTGCTTATTGCGATAATTTTTTATATTTTTAATATACTCAGAGAGCTCTCTTAAAACATCACCGTTTAATCCAATCCAGTCACCGTACCCGTATTTAGTATAAATTAGCTGTCTGTATAGTAAGTTCTTAAACTCTCCGTGAGCAAAGCAAGAGATTTCTTTTCTGTGACCGGTTCCCAATTGACTTTCATTGACTCCAACTCTCCTTCTTTCATTTTCAACAAAACATCTAACACTTTCAAGTAAATCTTTTTCTTCCTCAGACAAGCTATCTTCAAGCATATTATCTACCTCCTCTTTTTAGTACTGATAATATATCACGCTAATTAAAAAAGTCAACAAACTAAAAACCCGTCAAGTAGACGGGTTTTCAAATTCAGTCGGAAGTTATTTGATAACTTCCATAATTTTTTCAATTGATTTGGGTCCTAAACCTTTCACCTCTTTAAGTTCATCTTCAGATTTTTCTTTCAATTTTTCAACCGTATCTATTCCGGCATCTTCTAAAGAATTTATTATTCTGGTGGTCAGATCCAAAGAATTTAAATCATTATCTTCTTCTTTCTTTTCTTGTTTTTCTTCTTCCTTATCCTCATCTTCTTGCTTCCCCTTCTCCTCATCTGTGTCTTCTTTTTCTTCTTCTTTATCTCCATCTTCATCTTCTTCTTTTTCTTCTTCTTTAGTTTCTTTTTTCTCTTCATCCTCTTTTGGTTTTTCTTCTTTCTTAGCTTCTACCGGATCTTTGTCATGAACCTTCTTCTTTCTCCCCGTTATAACACCGTGTTTTACCAGAAGATTGTGTACGGTATCAGTCGGCTGTGCTCCTTTAGCAATCCAACTTCTCGTTTTTTCCGCATCAATTACGGTCTCTTTATTAACGGGATCATGAGTTCCCACTTCATCCTTAAAAGTTCTGCTTTTGGCAGCAGCGCTTTTAGGGATTACCACAATCTTAAAAAAGGGTTGTTTTTTTCGTCCTACTCTGGATAATCTTATTCTTAACATATTTATTCTCCAAGACATTCATCAATCTTACCGATTGATCCGCCCTGGTGTGCTAATTTACTTATTAAACTTCTTTTCTAATGCTTTTTGTGCCGCCTCCTCTTCAGCCTCTTTCTTTGATCCTCCCTCTCCTTCCGCAAGTTTTTTTTCACCCAAGAAGACTCCCATTCGAAATCTTTTATCATGATCCGGTCCATTTTCATCTATTTTCTTATAAACCGGTGTTATGCCTGATCTTTCCTGGGCAATCTCTTGCAGTTCGGATTTTGGATCTTTGAAAAGTTCCAAAGAGATAATCTCAGGCAGCTCCTTAAGTAGATATTTCTTGATAAATTTTCTTGCTTGGTTATATCCACTATCGATATATATCGCCCCTATTAAAGCTTCGAAGGTATCCGCCAACATATATTGTTTAGCTTTTCCTCTTTCTCTCTTCTCTCCGTTTGAGAGGAGCAGATACTTTCCAAGCTTTAATTCTCTGGCAATTTTGGAAATCATTTTCGTATTAACCAATGCCGCTCTCCAATTGGTTAAAATACCTTCCGACTTATTCGGATATTTTTTAAATAAATAGTCGGTGACAACAAGTTCCATAACTGCATCACCCAAAAACTCCAATCTTTCATTTTGTCCCAGATCAAAATCAGGATTTTCGTTAAGATAAGAACGATGGCAGAAAGCCTGAACAAGCAAGTCCTTATTTTTAAAATTCAGATCGAGTTTTTTTTCAAGTTTTTCAAATTTTTTATTCATGCTGCTGGTCATCTTCGGTTTCTTCTTGCAGTTGATTGTATACGGTTCCCAAAACTCCATTTACGAACTTTCCCGAACTTTCTCCTCCAAACTCTTTTGCCAATTCGATAGCTTCGTTAATAGCTACCTTTGGGGGAACTTCCTCATCATCACTGTAAATAAGCTCAAAAAGACCTATTCTGAGAACATTTCTATCAACTATCGTTGTTTTTTCAAGCGGCCATTGTGGCGCCGCAGTGGTTATAATATTATTTAATTCATCAAGATTATTGAAGATGCCCTCTAAAATATCTTCAGCGAAATCTTTTTCATCCAAATCAGGTCCGAATTCTTCAAAGTTTCTCTCCAATACGGCCTTGTAATCTTTCTCTTTACCAAAAAAATCCCACTCATAAAGTGTTTGAAGTACTATTCTTCTCGTCAAATGTCTTGAGGACATATTCTTTTATTTTGACAAATTCTCCATATTTAAAGGTCCATCGGGTCTATTCTTCTCCATCTCCTCTTTCTTCTTTTTCTCTTCTTTTTCCGTAAGTTCCTCCATTACGTCTACAACTTGCTTACCCTTATAATGACCACAATTTTTACACATATGATGCCTTCTTACTTTTTCACCGCAAGTCTGGCAATCGGTAAGGGGAGGATTTTCTAAATAGATGTGCATCCTCCGATTGTTTCTTTTTGATTTTGTATTTCTGGATTTCGGAACAGCCATAATTTTAATATAAATCTACTTATAAATTGACGTCTTTGTCAGACATTTATTTATTGTAACAGAAAATATTATTTAAGGCAAGAAAAATTCAATTCATCTCGAATGATTTTCTGTGAATCCTAGTTGGGCCCAGTTTTTTTATCGCTTCCTTATGCGCTTTTGTAGGATATCCTTTATTGGAAGAAAATCCATATCCCGGAAACTCATTATCCATTTTCCGCATCACTCTATCCCTGGAAACTTTAGCTATAATGGAGGCTATCGAACATTCTAAGATCTTTTCATCCGCTTTAATTACTGACTTTTGCTTTCGCTCAATAGGAATCTTAAAATTTCCGTCCACTACGACCAATCCTTTCTCTTTTATCCCTTCTACTGCCTCTTTCATGGCCAGCTTTGTCGCTTCCAATATGTTAATGGAGTCTATAACATCCGAATTCATATAAGCTACGGAAGTAACTATTTTTTCACTCCTTATAATTTGATCATAAAGTCTTTCTCTTTTCTTTTCCGATATCTTCTTGCTGTCTTTTATCTCTTTTAAAAATTCGGGCTCTTCTTTTATGTAAGCTGCTCCGGCAAAAACCGGACCCGCTAACGGTCCTCTACCCGCTTCATCAACTCCTATTATCTTTTCTTTTTTCTTTTTCATCTTTATTTTTAGCCTAATTTTTTATATCATTAAAGAGCGGTTACAATTTTTAATACCTTCCGATTAATGAATTTTACACATTTACATGTCCATTCTCACTATAGCATCTTGGATGGACTACCAAAAATAGATGAACTCATCAACTACGTAAAGGAAAATAATATGGACTCGGTTGCATTAACCGACCATGGTGTTCTCTATGGCGCAGTCGAGTTTTACAAAAAAGCTAAGGATGAAGACATCAAACCAATAATAGGATCAGAGTTGTATGTTGCCGTAGATGGTATGGAGCAAAAAAGACCCAAAGTGGATAATAAAAACTATCACCTTGTTTTGTTGGTTAAAAATGATCAAGGTTATAAAAATTTAGTGAAGATGATTACTGAGGCACATCTGAGAGGTTTTTACTACAAGCCAAGAATAGATGAAAAGTTGTTGGAGAAACACTCGGAAGGATTAATCGCCTTGAGTGCCTGCATACAAGGGAAAATTCCTCAATATATATTGTCCGGAAAAAAGAAAGAGGCTAAAGAGTTAGCTTTGAAGTATAAAAATATATTCGGGAAAGATTCTTTTTATTTTGAGATCCAGCACCACCCCAATATATCTCAACAAAAAACGGTCAACGAAACACTTAAAAGTTGGTCAGAAGAATTGGACATACCTCTGGTTGCAACTTGTGACAGTCATTACCTTAAGCCGGAAGACGGAGAAATTCAAGATATTTTAATGTCCATAAGCACGGGTTCGGATGTTAATGACCCGGACAGATTATCTTTGAGAGAAGATGACTTTTCGATGAAAAGCCCGGAGAAGATGGCAGAGATATTCGCTGATACTCCCGAAGCGATAAAAAATACTCAAAAAATAAAAGACCTTTGTGATTTTGAATTTAATTTAGGGCAAACCAGACTACCTAAAATACCACTACCCAACGGAAAAAGCGCCGAGGAGCATTTGCGTGATTTATGTGAAAAAAATCTAAAAAACAGGTATGAAAAAAAGAATCTTGAAAGGGCGAAAGAAAGATTGGATTATGAGTTGAATATAATTAACGATACCGGGTTTGCCTCCTATTTTCTAATAGTTCAGGACTTTGTTAATTGGGCTAAAGAAAACCATATCGTAGTGGGGCCGGGCAGAGGCTCCGCAGGAGGCTCTCTGGTTTCTTACTTGCTTAGAATTACCAATATCGACCCACTAAAATATGACCTTATCTTCGAAAGATTTCTGAATCCCGGAAGAGCCAAGGTGTCGATGCCCGATATTGATCTTGATTTTACAGATAAAAGAAGAGATGAAGTAATCGATTACATAGCTCGAACTTACGGGAAAGAAAAAGTGGCTCAGATAATAACTTTTGGAACAATGGCGGCAAGAGCAGCAATCAGAGATACGGGAAGAGCTTTGGGTTATGAATACGGTTATTGTGATCGGGTTGCAAAGATGATACCTACCGGACAGGATTTGGATGAAACTTTGGAAAATAACTCCGATTTCAGACAACTATACAATACCGACCCCAAAGCCGAAAAATTAATTGATGCTGCAAAAAGATTGGAGGGAGTAGTTCGTCATGCATCAACTCATGCCTGTGGGCTCGTTATCGGTAATGAACCTCTTCCCAACAGAGTACCTCTTCAACACCCCTCTCAAGATGACAATGTAATCGTTACCCAGTATGAAATGCACGCAATAGAAGACATAGGACTCTTAAAGATGGATATTTTGGGGCTGAAGAATTTAACCATTATTGAAGATACGCTTAAAAAAGTTTACGCAATTCATAATGAAAATATAGATATCGATAATCTTGACCTTGATGATGAAAAAGCTTTTGACCTCTTACAAAAAGGAAATACTACCGGAGTTTTTCAACTTGAATCATCCGGATTTCAAAGATATCTAAAACAGCTAAAACCTACTAATATTGAAGATATTATTGCCATGGTTGCCCTTTATCGACCGGGTCCGATGCAATACATTCCAACCTATATTAAAAGAAAACACGGTAAAGAAGATGTTGAATATCTTCATCCCGACTTGGAACCGATTCTGAAATCAACTTACGGGGTTTGCGTCTACCAGGAGCAGGTTATGAGAATTGCTCAAGAGATGGCCGGCTACAGCTTGGCCGAGGCCGATATTTTAAGAAAAGCAATAGGTAAAAAGATTGCCTCTCTACTCAAGAGTCAGAAGAAAAAATTCCTAAAAGGGTTGCAAGAAAATGGTTATTCGGAAGAGCTGGGAGAAGAAATTTGGAGCTGGATTAAGCCCTTCGCTCAATATTCATTCAACAAGAGTCATGCTGCCGCTTACGCTCAGGTAGCCTATCAAACCGCCTATCTTAAAGCTCATTATCCGGAAGAATTTATGTCATCCCTTCTTACCGCAGAGCAGAAAAATATAGATCGTCTCGGGTTTTTGATGGGAGAATGTAAGCGAATGGGAATTGAAGTTTTACAACCCGATATAAATGAAAGTTTTACCTATTTCAGTGTGGTTCCGGAAAAAAATCAGATAAGATTTGGGTTGGCTGCAATTAAAAACGTCGGCAGCAAACTGGTGGAAGAAATTGTGGAAGATAGAAAAGAGAACGGAAAATATAAATCTTTAAATGACTTCTTGTCAAGAATTCATTCCCGACATCTCAATAAAAAATCACTTGAGGCGTTAGCTAAAGCGGGAGCCTTCGAAAGCTTAATGGAAAGAAACAGAATCTTAAAAAATATGGAAAAAATATTAGCCTACAGTAAAGAGATAAGAAGCAAGGAAAAGAGTGGTCAGTCCGGGCTTTTTGAATCCAATGACGCATACAAATCCGAAATAAAGCTGGATGAAGTTGATCCTACCCCCGTTGATGATAAGTTAAAGTGGGAAAAAGAATTGTTAGGTCTTTTTATTACGGGTCATCCCTTGGATAAGCATCAGAAGAAATTAAAAAAAGCGATGAGCATAGAAAAGGCAAAGAGACAAATGTCAGATAAAAAAGTGCGAATCGGCGGCATGATTTCGAAAACAAAAGAGATTACCACCAAAAAAGGAAACCGGATGAGTTTTGCAACTCTTAAAAACAAGGAAGATAGCATCGAAATAATAGTCTTTCCCGACACTTATCAAAAATATAAGAGTCTCCTGGACTCAAATAATATAGTTTTTGTTTATGGGAAAGTAAATCATAGAGACGAAAATCCAAAAATAATAGCTGAAAAGATTAAGAGAATCAATTAATTTGACTTTTTGGAATAGATTTGTAAAATAAAGGCAATGAATTTTTCAATTCAACAAACTACAACGACGACAACCACCTCTTTGTAGCGAGGGGTTACTTGTAGTTTTAATCCACAAGAAACCTCTCCAAAGAGGTTTTTTCTTTTTAAATTGTTATGATAAAATAAAACCATGAATAAAAATTTAGAAAAAAAGAGACATTCGTACTCACATATATTAGCTGCAGTAATAAAGGATATCTTTCCCGAGGCAAAGATAGGTATAGGTCCCGCAATAGATAACGGATTTTACTATGATTTTAAAGATATAGATGTAAGTGAAGATGATTTTAAAGAGATAGAGAAAAAAATGAGAAAAAAGATCAAGGAAGATTTATCTTTTGAAAAAGAGATTATAAGTAAAAAGAAGGCAAAAAAGATATTCAAGGACGACCCTTACAAGCTTGAACTTGTTGAAGATCTTGATGGTGAAGAAATTTCTGTTTATAAGACGGGAAAGTTTATTGATTTATGTAAGGGGCCTCATGTTGAGTCTACAGGTGATCTGGATCCTCAGGCATTTAAAATCGATAGAACTTCCGGAGCTTACTTTAAAGGAGACGAGAAAAACGAAATGATGCAAAGAATTTACGGACTTGCGTTTGAAAATAAAAAAGAGTTGGACAATTATCTGAAAATGAGAAAAGAGGCGGAAAAGAGAGATCATAGAAAGATAGGAAAAAATCTGGAGCTTTTTATGTTCGATGAAGAGGTTGGTCAAGGACTCCCCCTCTATCTACCCAAAGGGGCAATGCTTCGAAAATTGCTCATGGACTTCGCTATGGATACCTATCTCAAAAACGATTACAAAATAGTATCAACTCCCCATATAGCAAATGAAGAGCTTTGGGAGCGTTCCGGACATCTAAAACATTATGCCGAAGACATGTATGGACCTCTCACTGTTGATGAAAAAAAATACAGGTTGAAACCGATGAATTGCCCTTTTCATGTAAAGATGTACAAATCCAAAACTAGAAGCTATAGAGAACTTCCAAAAAGATGGGCTGAGATGGGAACCGTCTACAGATATGAAAAGTCCGGTGAGCTTCACGGATTAACCAGACCCCGAGGATTCACTCAAGATGATGCTCATATAATTTGTAGGGGAGATCAGCTTCAGGATGAGATAATGAACGCTTTAAAAATAACCAAATACATATATTCTACTTTGGGAATGGAAGATCTTATCTTCAAACTTTCAGTTAGAGATCCGAAAAAAAAGGAGGACTATTTCGGAACTGACGAGCAATGGGAAAAAGCAGAAAAAGCTTTGGAAGAAGCTCTTAAAAGCTTCGGGCAGACAGAATATATAAGAGATGAGGGAGAGGCAGCTTTTTACGCTCCCAAAATAGATATTGATGCAGTCGATGCAATGGGTAGAAAGTGGCAACTCTCTACAATTCAAGTTGACTTCAATATTACTTCCCGCTTCGAAATGAGCTATATAAACTCCGAAGGTGAAGAAGAGACTCCTTTTATGGTTCACAGAGCGCTTCTGGGCTCACTGGAAAGATTTTTAGGCGTTTACATTGAACACACCGAAGGAATGTTTCCCGTATGGCTATCACCTGTTCAAGCTTGGATAATCCCAATCTCCGAAAAACAAGATAGTTACGCTCAAAAAGTTAGAAAAAAGCTACGAGAAAAAAATATTCGCGTCAGCATTGAGGGAATCAACGAAACTTTGTCCAAAGCAATCCGTAATGGGGAAACGCAAAAGATTCCCTACTTATTGGTTGTCGGGAGTAAAGAAGAAGAGTCTCAATCTGTTAATGTAAGATTCAGAGGAGAGGAAATCGGCGAAATGTCAATAGATGATTTAGTGCAAGATATTGAAGAAAAATCAAAAAAATAAAAATGCAAAAACTTTCCGAGTCGACCGAAAAATTAACTGAAAAATACAGGTCGGCATTCAATCAAAAAAAAGAGGAAGGAGAGGGAGCAACGATTCATGTAGATGAAATAGCTAAGAGAGTTGCATCCTTTTACGACAAAATAAGGGGTATTATAGACTGGAAGGGTGAACATCTCTTAAGAAGGAGTGCCATCGAAAGAACTTTAAGGAGAAAAACTCTCCCGAAGGTAAATATTTTAAATGAGGGCAAGAAAGGAGTGAACGCCGAGTCTTTAGTTTTGGAACTTATTCGGGCCGGACATCTTCCCAACGATACGATTAAAGAGTCCAAGGTTGAGGATGTTCAAGAAATTCTTGATAAGTATCTTTATATACTTAACAATCTCCCGGATGAAAAAGACAGCGATTATAAGGTTGATACCTATCAATGGCTTACTTCCGTTGCATCTTGTGAAATTGAAGAAACTCTTAGCCCATCAAAAGGAGAAAAGTTTCTGATTGAATATATGTTTGAGCAGATGAAGAAAAGAGTTGAAGTTGAAAAGGGCTATTTTGATGAATTGGATACAAAAACGAAAGAAACACTTCTCTACATTGCAATTCAGAGAGCACTTTTCAATTTGGATGAACCGATTATAACTTACCATCTTTTTAAGCACAGCTACCCCAATTGGCATAATCTATCGCAAGATGAACTTAAAAAAATTGCCCTTCAGATATATAAAATAAGAGAAAAGATAGATTATTATTTCAATCACAAACTGGAAACTAAATTTTATCATCTTTCCAAAAAGCACAGCACCCCCTATCTCCTACTGGGAGATATCTTAAAAAATAATTCGAAGACCCCTAAGGAGGCAATAGAAAATCCTCAAGAATTGGAGAAGAAAATAAAGGCGGTTTATCAAAAAAGGGTTGAGACTATGAAGTCACGATTATCCAGATCAGCAGCCTATGCTACGATCTCGATATTCATAACCAACGTAGCAGCTCTTTACGCTCTGGAAATTCCACTTGCAACCTTGATGGATTATGATTATCCGATTCAAGCGGTTTTTGTAACAATCTTTATTCCGACAATACTGATGGCCGCTTTTGTCTTGACTATAAGCCCCCCACCGGAAGAAAACTTACATAAAGTCATACTGGAATCGATGAAAATAGTTTATAAAAAAGAAAAGAAAGATAAACTTAAAATTAAGAAACCACGAAAAAGAGGTTTTATATCGAATTTTATTATAAATCTGATCTGGACATTGAGCCTTTTTGCCAGTATTGCAATAATTTTCTACGTATTGAATTTGGCTAGCTTTCCTCCACTCTCTTATCTGATATTTATAATATTTTTATCCTTAATCGCGTTTGCCGGAACAAAGATAAGAGACAGAGCAAAAGAACTTCATATGATGACGGAAAAGGAAAACTTTTTAAACGTTTTGATGGATATATTCGCACTACCGGTCATAAGGCTTGGAAAGTGGTTTACCAACAAATGGAAGCGCTACAATATTATCTCCATATTCTTCAGCGCTCTTATTGACCTACCTTTTATGTCTTTCATACAGTTTTTAGAGCAATGGAGAAGCTTTTTGAAAGAAAAAAGAGAAGATATATACTAATATACTCATATAAAAAGGTGGATTACCAAAAGTTAATATGAATTACCATATAATCACCTACGGCTGTCAGATGAATAAAAATGACAGTAAAAGAATAGCATATCTGTTTGAAGAATCCGGAATTTATGAATCTTCTGAAGAGAAGTCTGATTTTTTAATTATAAACGCTTGTTCAGTGAGAGAGAGGGTTGTTGACCGTATTCGGGGAAAGATTAATCAACTTTCGGAAGAAAAAACTCTTATCTTAACCGGCTGTGTTCTTGATGAAGACCAAAAAAAGCTGGGGGACGAATTTGACCATATTATGGATATAAAGAATTTGCATGAGTGGCATAAAGAGATTGATGAATTAAAGGAACTAACGAAAAAGAAAAATTATTTTGAAATAAAAGCAAAAAGAGAAAAGCCGATTGCTTATATACCGATAATGACGGGTTGTGATAATTTTTGCAGTTATTGTGCAGTTCCCTATGTTCGCGGAAGAGAAAAGTCGAGGCCCGCTGATGAAATTGTTGAAGAAGTTGAAAGATTGGTTAAAAAGGGCTTTAAAGAAATCTGGTTGCTGGGTCAGAATGTAAATTCATATAATAAAGGTAAAAAACCCGACTTTGCCGACCTTTTGAGGTCGGTTAGCAGTGTAGAAGGTGATTTCTGGATTAGATTTACCAGCTCCCACCCCAAAGATTTTTCAGGAAAAATAATAAAAGCGATCAAGTCATCCGAAAAAATAACGGATTATTTGAATCTTCCGGTTCAGTCAGGTGATAACGATATATTGCAAGCAATGAACAGACCTTATAAGATTGAGGATTATAAAGATATCGTATCCAATATAAGAAGTGAAATTCCCGAAATAACTTTAACTACGGATATAATAGTCGGCTTTCCGGGCGAAGATGAAAGAGCCTTTGAAAATACCAAAAAACTGCTTCAAGATATTAAATTCGATATGGCATACATAGCCCGCTACTCCCCTCGCCCTCAAACCGAAGCAGCAAAAATTGAAGATACGGTTTCTAACAGAGAAAAAAAGCGGAGAGCAAAAGAATTAACTCAAATATTGAAAAAAACGGCAAAAAATAAAAATAAAAAAAAGATTGGAGATACCGTGACTTTCCTGCCGACCGAATATAAGAATAATCTCCTGATCGGGAAAACCAAATGTTATAAAACAATTAAAGTTGAATCCGAAAGAGATTTCTCGGGAGAATTTAAAAAGGCTAAAATTACTCAAGCAACCGATTTCGGTTTAAAGGGAAATTTGATTTAAGTATGAAAAAATTAATTGTAATTACCGGTCAGACAGGTGCCGGAAAGACAAGTCTTTCATTACAAATAGCCAGCCATTTGAAAAGAGCGGAAATTATTTCTGCAGACTCTAAGCAGGTCTATAAAGAGATGAATATCGGAACCGATAAAATAGATGATATGCAAGGCATTCCGCATCATCTGTTAAACCTGGTTGAACCGGATCAAACCTTCACTGTGGCTGATTTTAAAAAAAGAGCCCGTCAAAAGATAAAGGATATTCAACAAAAAAATAAAGTTCCGATTTTGTGTGGTGGTAGCTATTTTTATATTAAAGCCGTTGTTGACGGTCTGGTCTTACCACAGGTTGCTCCCGATTGGAATTTTAGAAAGAAAAAAAACAAACTTTCAGAACAAAAACTTTTTGAAGAGCTGAAAGATAAAGATCCTCGAAGAGCTAAGTCAATAGACAAACACAATAAGCGTAGGTTGGTTAGAGCATTGGAGATAATAGAAAAAACCGGAAAACCGGTTCCCGAATTGAACAAGGAACCCCTGAATTATCCGGTATTGATGTTGGCTTTAAAAATAGAAAAGGAAGAGTTGCATCGAAGGATTGACAAGCGTGTCGATAAAATGGTAAACAAAGGCTTAAAAGATGAAGCTCGAAAACTTTTAAACAATTATAACAGAACCCCGTTGGAAACTATCGGATATAAGGAATGGGAACCTCATTTCAAAGAAGAGAAAAGTGAAAATCAAGTTATAGAAGAGATAAAAACAAACACTAAACAATTTTCAAAAAAACAAAAAAATTGGCTAAAGAAAGACGATAGATTAATTTGGGTTGAAACTTTTAAAGAAGCAAAAGAGAGAGTGGGTAGTTATATAAAAAATTAAGGGCTTTAAACCCTTAATTTAACTCTCCCGTTCGGGAGTTTTTTTATTTTCTGAACTTAATCGGGATTAAGATTCTTCCATCTTCTTTTATTTTCACCTTTCTCGATCTTTTAGAGTACATTCTCTTTATCTGTCGCTTCTTTTTTGGAGAATATTGATCTCTTTTTTCTATTCGATCAAATATATCGAGCCATTCCGATTCCGATATTAAATAGAAAGTATCCTCTAGTTTAAAAATATAAACTTTCTCATCAAAATTCGGTTGAATTTCTCTCGGAATAAAAATCTCTTTTCCCTTACGATGCTCTTTTTTGACTTTAATCACTTAAATCCCTCCTTGTAGATTAAATCATATCAATAACTTAATTTTTGTCAATTATGTATAAAAAAGACCGGCACTTATAATTAAAAGTGCCGGTTTTAGTTCTTTGATTAGTGTCCAGCGGACACTACTCCTTCTCCCTCCGTACTTATATTTAATGTGTGGTAAGTTACTTCAGCTTCTTTTACTTGTACCGTTCCTGTATAAGTCTCTCCTATCTGGTCTCCATCTTCATCGAAAACTTTCAGCTTTACTTCAACTGATTGCCCTCTATACTCTTCCTTGAATTCATACTCTACATAATCTCTTTCATAACTGAACCAGAAACTCTCACCTGGAAACTTCCAGTGGAAAAATTTTCCGGATTCGGGATATTCAGCTGTAAATTCGTATTCAGCCCCTTCTAAGTGTCTATAATTGAAGGAAATCTTCACATCCTCAGCTTCTTTTTCTTTGACTTCTAGATTTATAGTATCAGTACTGTTATCCGATTTTACTAAGGCTTCATACTGACCTTTATCTTCCAGAGCTGTTTCCCAATAAAGTGATATAACCTTTTTTTCATCCGGTTCTAAAGCAATCGTTTGATAATCTTTTTGGTTATTACTCACCAGTAACTTTATCTCTTGACTGTCTTTCTGCTCTCCACTATTTCTGATTTCTACATCGACTTTCATCTCTTCACCTTGATAAACCGGTGAATTTGAACCCAGAATTGTTACTTCAAAATAACTTGGTTGTGGTTTTTCTTTCTCCTCAAATATCGCTTTGATGGATTGATCTTTATCCATTAAAATGGACGTTTGGGAACTGTATTTATCTTTCACATTACCCTGCCAGTGACTGAATTTCCACCCTTCTTTTGCTTCTGCCTTCAATTCCACTATGGTTCCTTCTTCAACTTTAAGTTCTCCGTCCGTCACCCCATCCAACATTACTTCTCCCATACCTTCAACTTCCACTGCCAGCACTACAGAGTGTGATCTGTAAAATTGGCACGACGACAGAACGAAACCCAATACAACCAACAATCCGATCATTAGAAAAATCTTACGTTTCATTTTTTTCCACCTCCTAAAAGTTTAGAGAAGCTGCGGCCGAAAATACGTTGTAGCCGCCTCTCAGCATAAATCCAATACCACTTTCCTCGTCTTGAATAGTCAACGACGCGGTTGGTGTAATTTTGTCAGTTCCGATAAAAATAATTCCAATTCCCGGCATAAATTCCTGCTTCTCAACATTAAACCTAAGATCCGCTCCCACGGATACCAATTGGAGACCCTTATCGAAGGGTACGATTCCCGTAAAGAGATAAAACTCATCAGTGAATCGAATACCGCCTTCAAAAAGTGCTCCGGAAGCTGTCGGGGTTTTGAGATATCCCATGCCTATTGAAACACGTGGCGCTTGAGGCTCTTCCATAGCGTTAACTTCATTTGCTTGAATTCCAAAACCGATAAAAAATCCGAGAATTAACAAAATTATCACTGCTTTTCTCATTATTTTTCCTCCTTTCTTTCAGTTCTTGAAAAAGCAAATAGCTTACCTTCCATTGTTAAAGTTCTTTTGTTGTAATTTATAACATTTATTTTAAAAATGTCAAATAAATAACCCGCCTTTTGAGGGCGGGCTCTTGATATTTTTAAATTTTTAGCTACTGCACTTCCTTGATAGTTATCACTCCCTTTCTTATCCCCATCACCTCTTTAAAGTATCTTTTAAGTTCCCCCTTTTCTTTAAAGCTAAGTTTTTCACCTCCTTTAATTTTCAAATCATCCTCAACCGGCTCATCTATATTTTTTAAAATACATTTGGTACTGTCTCCATCGCAATGAATGTTAAAAAACTCAGAAAGAGCTACAAATTGCTTTAAACTGATTTCATTATAACCTATCTCTCCTTTTTCTTTCAGCTCTTTAAATAACTTTTCATCCATAAAAGCCACCTCCTTGGTGGCTTTATTATAAACTTAATTTAATTATTGTCAATTAAAACCTTTCTTCAAGAATTCGGTTAACCGCTTTCGGGTCAGCCTTTCCTCTGGTTTTAGCCATTACTTGTCCGACTAAAAATTGTTTTGCTTCACTTTTTCCGGACTTTAAGTCCTCAACAGCAGATTCGTTTTCTTTAAGAACTTCTTCAATGATTCCTTTTAATTTGCTTTCATCTTTAACCTGCGCCAAATCCTTTTCTTTTATTATCTGACTCGGATCTCCTCCGGTTTTAAACATCTCTTTTAAAACTTTTTTGGCTATTTTACTGGAAATTTCATCAATAAAAACCAAAGTAATCAATTCTCCAAAATTTTCCGGAGTTATCTTAAAGTCATCATCAACAACCGATGACCCGTCAAGTAATCCTTGCAAATCAGAAAGAATATAGTTTGAGCAAAGTGAGATAAACTCAAGCTCTTCTTCTTTCGTCACTTTGTCTTTTTTATTTTTTAACCAATTAAGCCCTTCACTTATCACTTTCTCAGTGTAATCCCCTAGTGCCTTATCAACTACAAAGAGCTCCTCATCCAAACCATATTCCTCTTTAAATCTCTCTCTTCTGTTTTGAGGAAGTTCGCTACCCAACGTAATTTTATCTTTTTTAAGTGGTTCTTCATTTAAATCCAAAGGTGGTAAATCGGGTTCGGGAAAATAACGATAGTCATGTGCTTCTTCTTTAGCTCTTTGGGAGACGGTTTTTTGACTGTCTTCTCTCCACCCTCTAGTCTCTTGCTTTACCTTTTTTCCGGAATTAATTAGTTTCTTCTGCCTTTTTATCTCATAATCAACCGCTTGTTCAACAACTTTAAAAGAATTCAGGTTCTTGATCTCAACTTTAGTACCTAGTTTTTCAGATTCTTCAGAAAGAGATATGTTCACCTCAACTCTCATTTGGCCTTTTTCCATATCGGCATCGGACACTTCCAAGTATCTCAAAATCAACCTTAACTCTTCAGCAAAATCTCTCGCCTGTTTTCCGGATTTTATATCCGGTTCCGTAACCAACTCCATAAGCGGCACACCGGACCGATTAAAATCAACTAAAGAAACTCCGTCTTCATGAATCAAGCTTCCGGTATCTTCTTCCAAATGAATTCTGGTAATCCCGATCTCTTTTCCGTTGATAACCAGTTTTCCATTTTCACATAATGGATAATTCAATTGAGATATTTGATAACCTTTGGGTAAATCGGGATAAAAATAATTTTTTCGGTCAAATCTCGAAAAATCAGCTATATCACAATCGAGAGCTTTTCCAGCCCTTATAACTTTTTTTACCGCTTTTTTATTAATTGTTGGCAAAGCTCCCGGATAACCCAAACAAACCGGACAGACTTTGGTGTTTGCATCTGCTTTTTTTGACAAGTTACTACAAGAGCAAAACATCTTTGCCTTTGTTTTAACTTGGGCATGAATTTCAAGTCCTATTGTTGGTTTAAGCATATTTTTGTATTACTCTTCCATATCTTTTAGCTCCTTTGCTATTTCAACCCCGGAACTCGTTCCAATAATATCAGCTCCGTTTTCTATCATCATTTTAGCGTCTTCCAAAGTTCTTATTTTAGCCGAAGCCTTAACAAGCAAGTCGGGAGCCGCTTCACTCATCATCTTAACGTGTTTGGCTTTTTCCTCTAACTGTCTTCTTTCCAGAGGATCTTTATTTGTAGCTGTTTTTACACAAATAGCTCCCGCTTCCTGAACCAATTCAGAGGCTTTTTTTATTTCATCATCAGTTAAAAATCCGGATCCGATAATAACCTTGGTATCCGCCAGCTCGGCGATCTCGGATAAATCATCCAAAACCGAATCATACTTTTCATATTTTAGATCAATTATATTCATAACCACATCCAGCTCATCAACTCCATCTTTTACCGCTCGTCTACAAGCATCCATTCGCTCTTTGTGACTGCTAAGACCCATAGGTGGATCAATGAGTACGATGACCTTCATATCGGTCTCTTCCAGCTCCTCAGCCACTAAAGAGACCCATTCAGGATTAACATCCACCCCTCGAAAGCCGTATTCCTTAGCCTCGTTGCAAGTTTTAATAATATCGGCTTCGGTAGCTTCCGGATCTATATTGGTATGATCAATCGTCTTAAGAATATTTTTCATCTTTTTTATATTTTTTAAAAATTAATAATTTATTTTTAGCTTTTTTTTCACTTACAAGTCTCCACTTGTCTTTATCAAATTCGGGAAAGTGGGCATCTCCTTCAAAATTTTTATCGATAACCGTTATGATCATCTTATCCGCTTTCGATAAAAACTGATGATAGACACTCTCTCCTCCGGCAACAAACACTTTCCCCTCTGCGATATTTATAGCCTCTTCTATAGAGTTGGCTACTTTAGCATCTCTAGGATTAAAATTTTTGTCTCTAGAAAGAACTATCACTTTTCTACCATCAAGTTTCCCCGGAAGAGAAAGAAATGTTTTCTTGCCCATTATAACAAAATTACCCATCGTTGTCTCCCGGAAATGTTTCAGATCCTCAGGAAAATTCCAGGGGAGCTTTCCGCATTTGCCTATGACATTATTTTTGCTTTTGGCAACTATTATAATTATCTCCATCGTATTTACCCCTATTTTGCAGCGCCGGGGGCTGCAAAATAGGTTGGTTAGACTGCCATTTTTGCCCTTATCGCCGGATGGTGATCATAGTCTGCGAGCTTTATATCCTCCATTTCAAAATCATCTATCTTTTTAATATCTTTATTCAGCTTTAATTCCGGTAATTTTTTAGGCTCTCTGGAGAGTTGTTCCTTTACTTGTTCAAAATGATTCTTGTAAATATGAGCATCCCCCATTACGTGAATAAACTCTCCCGGTTGATAGCCGGTAACTTGCGCAACCATCTCCAAAAGAAGGCTGTAAGAAGCTATGTTGAAAGGAACTCCCAAAAACATATCACAACTTCTTTGATACATCTGTAAAGAAAGCTTGTCTTCAGAAACATAAAATTGGAAAAATGCGTGGCAAGGCGGTAGCACCATTCTATCAAGCTCACCCGGATTCCAGGCGGAAACTATATTTCTTCTGCTGTTAGGGTTGTTTTTAAGCTTTTCAATAGCTTTTTCCAGCTGGTCTACGGAATCACCTTCGGGATTTCGCCAATCTCTCCATTGAACTCCGTAAACTCTACCGGCGTCGGTTTCATGCTTTCTTTTTTCTTTCCAGTAATCCGCATCGACATTAGCATCCCATATATGACAATTCATTTCATGTAAATCCTTTATATCTCTGCTGCCGGATATAAACCACAAAAGTTCGGCTTTTACCGAATTAAAAAATAGCTTTTTAGTCGTAACCGCGGGAAATCCTTCGGAAAGATCATATCTGGACTGAAGTCCGAAAAGAGAACGGGTTCCGACTCCGGTTCTATCTTGTTTGTCCGCACCTTCCTCCAGCACCTTTTCCAATAGAGATAAATATTTTTTCATATTAAAATAAAGTACTTAATATCTTTTTATTAATTTTTTCCGGAGGCAAAAATTCATCATTTTCGGTTACTTCGATAATTTCAAAATTATCCTCTTTACTCGCAAGTTCCATATAAGCATTATGAGCACCTTGTAGATGATTAATGTCGGTTTCGTGAATATCCTTATTTTCCTTATCCTTGAGGGATTTCATCGCAAATTCCGGAGATACTTTTAGATATATCACCTTATCCGGCTTGGGAATTCCAAAAAAATCAAATTCCAATTCGAAAAGCCAATTAATAAACTTATCTCTCTCCTTTTTATCTTCTATCTTTCCGGCCTGATGCATATTGGAGGTCGTATATCGATCAGCTATAACAAAGCTGTTTTCGGATAACCATTTTTTGATCTTGAAAGAGCCATCATATCTATCACAAGCAAAAAAAACCGAAGCTATCTTAGCGCCGACTTCTTTGGAGCTTCCGTACTTTCCCGATAAATATTCCTTTACCAGTCCGGAAGATTTTTCTTCGTATTGAGGAAAGCTGATAAATTTAACCTTTTCGCCCTTATTTTTTAAAGCTTTTATTAAAAGCTTAGTTTGAGTCTCTTTTCCGGAACCGTCTATTCCTTCTATTACTATGAATTTATCACTCATTTAACTCTTGAATTAATCTTTTAACTTGTTTTTCAAGTTCTTTTTCTGATTTGTTATTATCCACTTTAAATTTGGATCTTTTTCCTATCTCTTCAATATCCTTTTCGGATCTACCCTTATCCAATTTCAAAAATTTCTCAAATGAAACGTCATCATCCGCCTTTTCTCCTCTTTTTTTCATTCGCTTCCACCTTAACTTTGGTCGAGTCTCAATATAAACTATATCACCACCCAACCTTTTTACCATCTCTTCATCTTCAAAAAGCCTTACTCCGTTTAAAAGAATGAAATCGGAATCCGATTTTAAAATCTTTTTTTCAATTGCTTTTGCTAATATATCTTTCCCGAATCGGTCTCTGAGATTGTTAACCAGCCATTGCTGATCTTCTCTTGTAACTTCATCAAAAAATATCTTCAATACATCCGAAAGAGGGTCCGAAAATTTAAAAATTTCCACGGATTCATGGTTCTTTTTGAAAAGATCACAAAAGGTGTCTTTTCCGGCACCCGGCTTTCCTAAAATTCCTAAAATTTTTTTCATCTTAGTCCAAAAAAGTTATCTCCGAAGAGGGTCTCTCTTTTTTTACGAACTCGATACCTGCCTCTTTAAAAAGTTTCATAAAAGAATCGTCCGCATAATCACTGTAGCTGACAAATTTTTTAATTTTTGCATTCACTAACATTTTAGCGCATAAAACACAAGGTGTGTGAGTGCAATAAATAGTAGAACCCTCCAGACTAACGCCATGGAGGGATCCTTGTATTATCGCATTTTGTTCCGCATGTATCGCTCTACAAATTTCGTGACGTGTTCCGGATGGAATCTCTTTTTCATCCCTTAAACAGCCCAGTTGTAAACAGTCATCCGCTCCCGAAGGGGCTCCGTTATATCCGGTCGTTAAAATTCTCTTATCCCGGACCGCTACCGCTCCTACATGGTGACGCCGACAAGTTGATCTTTCAGCAACAACGGCGGCAATTTTAAGAAAATATTCATCTAAGGATATTCGATCCATTTATTATTTCTTTATCCTTAACCCCATATTTTTTGCAGTTCCCTTAATGATTTCAACAGCTGCATCCAAGTCATCAGTATTAAGATCAGGCATCTTCTTTTTCGCTACAGCTTCCAATTGTTCACGAGTTATCTCACCTATCTTATTTTTATTGGGCTCCCCTGATCCTTTTTCAATTCCGACTTCTCTTTTTATGAGCTGGGAAGCTGGGGGTTCTTTCAAAATAAAATCATAACTACCGTCTTGGTAAACCGATATTTCTACGGGAACTACATCATCACCCCTATCGGAAGTTCTGTCATTGAAGTCTTGACAAAATTCTTGCATATTAATTCCATGCTGTGCAAGCATCGGCCCGATAGGAGGAGCCGGACTGGCTTGACCAGCTTTAATCTGTAATTTAACTATTGTTTTTTTCTTTTTAGCCATAATTTTAAGCAGTTATATTTTCTCAACTTGTAACGAATCTAATTCTACCGAAGTATCTCTACCGAACATATTTACCAAAACTTTTATCTTTCCTCTCTCCCGATCAACTTCGGAAACTTTCCCATCATAATCCTTAAACGGTCCGTCAGTTATCTTTACACTGTCTCCCACTTCCACATCAATTTCATGTTTCGGTGTATCTTTACCCATTCTATTTTTTAAAATCTCCACCTCTTCATCACTCATTGGGATCGGAGTTGTGCCCGAGCCGACAAAACCACTTACATTCGGAGTATTTCTAACTACGAACCAAGATTCGTCGGTTACTATCATCTGAACCAAAACGTAACCGGGATATATCTTCTCTTCAATCTCCTTTCTCTGTCCGTCCTTTATCTTTATCTTCTTCTCTTTGGGTACTATCACGTCAAAAATCTTATCCTGCATCCCCATCGTTTCGATTCTTTGGCGCAAATTGCTGGCAACCGCCTCTTCGTAACCGGAATAGGTGTGAATG
>Ga0207421_10001930_pt1 | contig 26240 bp, 24 predicted proteins | sample SodLakKL_010_SED_4_FD_187542 | JGI IMG/M metagenome (GOLD analysis project Ga0207421, IMG submission 187542) | Alkaline sediment microbial communities from Lake Tanatar, Kulunda Steppe, Russia - 8KL_010_SED (SPAdes) (version 2) | ecosystem: Environmental > Aquatic > Non-marine Saline and... | reverse complement strand
CTCGAGGCGCTTCGCCGGCGCGGTCTGCCCCAGGACGACGACCTGAGGCAGCTGCAGGGCAGGGCAGCGCTGCTGCGGCGCACGCTCGGCGATGCCTGGCCCGACTGGTCCGAAACGGCGCTGCTCGCGACGCTCGAGGCGTGGCTTGGGCCCCACCTGATCGGTGTCACCCGCCTGGAGGCGGTGGAGCGCCTGCCGATGGCGCGCATTCTGCTCGACTCCCTCGACTGGGCGCTGCGCTCGCGACTCGATGCGCTGGCGCCGCTGCGCCTGGCGGTACCCAGCGGCGCCAGCCACCGGGTGGACTACGCGCCCTGCCGGGAGGGCAAGCCGCCGGTGCTGGCAGTGAAGCTGCAGGAGTGCTTCGGCTGGCAGGCCTCGCCGCGGGTGGCCGACGGCGGCGAGGCGGTACTGCTGCACCTGCTCTCGCCGGCACGCCGGCCGCTGCAGGTCACCGCCGACCTGGCAAGTTTCTGGGCCAACGGCTACCCGGAGGTGCGCCGGGAGATGCGTGGCCGCTACCCCAAGCATCCCTGGCCCGAAGACCCGATGACCGCCGAGGCTACCGCCCGCACCAAGCGGCGTCGCTGACCGAGGCGAGCGTGCTTATACCAGCCCGGCGAGGCCCAGCAGCAATGCCGTCAGCCCGAGGCAGACGCCGAAGGCGGGCCAGGGCATCATCCAGGCGTCGGCGCGTCGCAGCCGCCAGCGCCAGCGTCGGGCCTCGCGCCTGACCGCCATACGGCGGGCCCGGACACGAATTCGGCGTCGCCAGCCCCGTGTCGCCAGCCGCCGGTGCAGCGGTATGGCGGCCAGCAGCGCGGCGCCGAGCGCCATTGCCACCAGCGCCGGCATGAGCCCCTTGAGCCACTCGCCCGGTGAGGCCAGGAGCCCCCCTGGCGCATCGACGAAGGCCCAGGGCAGCAGCGCGGCCAGTGCGCCGAGGCTCCACAGCGCCGCCAGCAGCCAGCCGGGAGCCGTACCGCCCCGCGAGGCCGCGCCGGCGTGACGGAGCAGCCAGAACAGCCGCAGCATCAACAGGCTCGTCAGCACGCCGCTCAGCGTCACCGGCCAGGCGGGCAGCGCCGCCTCGCCCAGTGCCGCCTCCATCCCCGCCTTGACCGCCATGCCGGCGCCGGGAGGTACCCCCGCCAGGGTCAGGGCCGGCAGGCTCAGGGCGCCGAGCAGCAGCCCCCGCCTCGCTGTCATGCGCTCTGCCATGCCCGCGCCGAGGAAGAGTGCCGCCTTGGCCAGGGCGTGGGCGGCCACCAGGACCAGCAGGGCCGGCAGGGCCGCTGGGCTGCCCAGTTGGTGGAGCCCCAGCAGGGCGGTGGCCAGGCCCATCTGGCTGACGCTGGACCAGGCCAGCAGCGGCTTGGGGGCGGGCTGGGCTATCCCGCGCAGGGCACCGTAGAGGGCGCCGGCCAGGCCCGCGACGACCAGCACCAGTCCCAGTCGACTCCCGGGCTCTGCGCCGGGCATGAGCAGCAGGCCCCCCAGCACCCCCACCTTGATCATCAGCCCGGAGAGCACCGCGCTGGCGATCGGCGGCGCCACCGGATGGGCCAGCGGGAGCCAGCCGTGCACGCCGATGGCCCCTGCCTTGATGGCGAAACCCAGCCCCAGGGCCGTCAGCGCCGGCCAGGGCACCTCTAACCGGGCCAGGTCGTCGAAGGCAAGCGATGGCGAGGCCTGCCAGACCAGGGTCAGCCCCAGCAGCAGGCTCACCTCGGCGACCATCATCATGGCCAGATACCCCGCGGCGGCCCGCCCGGCCCCGGGGCCACCGCCCAGCCGCACCAGACCCCAGCCGGCGAGCCCCAGCCAGGCCGCACCCAGATAGAGGGTAAAGAGATCGCCTGCGGTCAGCGTAACCAGATGCGCGGCGGCGGTGAGAGCCAGGAGTGCGAAAAGCCCCCGGGGCGAGCCTGTGGTCGCACCCGCCAGTGTTCCTGACCTGGCGGCGGCCAGGGCCAGCGGCCAGAGCAATAGCGCCGGCAGCAGCCAGGCGAGCCGATCAGGGTCGATGCGTGGCAGTGTCGGCATGAGACCGGGGGCGGTGCTCAGCGCCACCAGGCCTACCAGCCAGGCCAGCATCACCAGCATCAGCGCCGGCGTCGCTTCGCGCCGGTCGTCCTGAATGGCTGCTGGTGCGTGGGTCGGTGCGCCTGCGGGTATCAGGGCGATGGACATGAGTCGCCACAGCCAGGCCGCGGTGAGCAGGGTGCCCAGCAGCATCGCCGCGGCCAGCAGCGGCTGGTCGGCCTCCAGGGCGGCGCGCAGCAGCCACCACTTGCCCATGAAGCCGCCACTGGGCGGAAGCCCCATCAGCGATAGCCCGCCCAGCGCGATGACCGCCCAGAGCAGCGGCTGGCGATGGGCGCTGCCGGCCAGACCCGCCAGGCGGTCGTGACCGAAGCGATGATGGAGCCTGCCGGCGGCGAGGAAGAGGGCGCCCTTGGCCAGGCCATGTGCCAGCAGGAGCAGCAGGGCGCCGCGGGCGCCGATGCCCTGCCATGCCTCGCTGTCGGCCACTGCGGGGAGCAGCAGCGCATAGCCGCCTTGCGAGAGCGTCGACCAGGCGATCACCAGCTTGAGACGATTCTGCAGCAGGGCCTGGAGGCCGCCCCACACCATGGCCAGGGCGCCGAGGATAGCCAGCGCCTGGCGCATCAGGCTGCCGAGTTCAGCGAACGGCCCGAGCCACAGCCGCCACAGCACCATCACGGCGGCGGCCACTACCGCTCCGGAGAGCAGGGCGCTGACCGGGGCCCTGGCGCGGGAGTGGGCCGCCGGCAGCCAGGCATGCAGGGGCACCATGGCCGCCTTGATCAGCAGCCCCAGGGTCATCACCAGGGCGGCAAGGCGCGCGGCCGGGCCGTCCTCGATGACCGCCGCCAGCTGCACCAGGTCCAGCCGCCCGAACTGACCGTAGAGCAGGGCGACCCCCAGCAGGTAGAGCAGTGAACCCAGCAGCGAGGCCATCAGGTAGCGCAGCGCCGCCACATGGTAGGGGTCTTCCCGGGAACGACTGACGAGGCCCACCGCCGCCAGCGACATCATCTCCAGGGTCACGTAGAGGTTGAAGAGATCCCGGGAGAGCAGCAGGGCGTTGAGCGCCGCCCACAGCATCCACCACAGGCTCCACAGGTAGCGGTCGTAGTGGCTGTCCGACTCCGCCAGCAGAGCCAGGCTGGCCGGACCCATCAGCAGCCCGACCATGGTGATGAGCAACACGGCAGGCGCATCGAGCCGCCAGGCGATCCCCACCGGTGGCGCCCAGCCTCCCAGCCACAGCGTTGTCTCGGTGATGATGCCCTCGAATCCCAGCCCAACAAGCCCCAGCCCGCCCAGCCCTGACACCAGCCCGCCCAGGGCGATGACCACCTGATGGCGCGCCGGGAGCAGGCCCAGGAAGGCGATGATGGCCAGGATCAGGGGCAGGGCGACGAGCAGCGGCAGCAGCCAGTCCGTGGATGTCACGGCCTCTCCCTGCGGCGTCGTTCATGGGACTGCACGGCGAAGGCGAGCATCGCGGCAGTGGTGCTGACCGCGACCACGATGCCGGTCAGCACCATGGCGTGGGGCAGCGGATCAACGCCCTCGGCGGTACGCGCCATGCTGACCAGCAGCAGGAAGACGGCACTGGCGAGCACGTTGAGCGCCAGCACCCGACGTAGCAGGTCGGCGGTGCGGAACAGGCCGACCAGCGCCATGCCGGCCAGCGCCGCGGCCAGCAGGAGATAGAGCTCGCTCATCGGCCCGGTTCCCCATAGAGATAGAAGGCCATCAGCATCAGGGCGATGGAGAGGGCGGCGGCGGTCTCCACGGCGAGGATCACGTTGCCCGCCATGCTCGCGGGAATGGCCAGGAAGGTGCCGGTCAGCAGCAGGCCGCCCAGTGCCACGGCCAGGAACAGTAATAACCCGGCAGCCAGCAGCAGGCGCAGCAGCGGCTGGCGTCGGGGCTCGTGCATCCAGGGGAGCGCCCCGGCAAGCACCAGCAGCACACCGCCGGCACCGAGCACGGCGCCAGCGGGAAAGGCGCCGCCCGGCGCGTGACTGCCGCGCCACAGCAGGTAGGCAGGGACCAGCAGAAACAGCGGGTGCAGCAGACGGGTCAGTGCCGGCAGGCCCGGCAGGGCCGTGGCGGGTGCATAGGGGACGAGCGCCGCTCCCAGCGACCAGACCAGAAACACCCCGGTCAGCATGACCGCGATCTCGAGCAGGGTGTCCCAGGCGCGCAGGTTGAGCAGTATCGCGGTCACCGCGTGGGTCACGCCGCTCTCAGGCAGGGCCTCGGCTATCGGCACGGCGAGGCCCGGGCGTGGCAACTGCCAGGCGACCCAGGCCAGAGCCAGGGTCGCGAGCAGGGCGGTGGACAGGGCAAGCAACACCAGCGGCCTCTGGGCGGCCCGCCACGCGGGCGAGTGTCCACCAGTGGCGGGCAGCCGACCGAGAGCCGCCAGCAGGAGCGCGCCGGTGACCCCGGCCCCGATGGCCGCCTCGGCCAGGGCAATGTCCAGTGCATCGAGGCGCACCCAGACCAGGGCCATCACCAGCCCGAAGGCCATGAAGTGGACCACCGCGGAGAAGCGATGGCGGTCAAACAGCGCCTGCCAGGCGAGCCAGGCCAGGCCCGCCACGAGCAGAAGGTCGAAGCCGATCACCAGCCCGCTCATGGCCGCCTCGTGTCGTCGCGCGTGACGGCCGGTGGCGAGGGCCGACCCAGGCGAGGCCGCAGGCCGCAGGCCAGGGCGGTGGAAGCGATCAGGGTGGCGCCGATGCTGGTGGCGATCAGTATCAGCCCCCACACCAGCAGGATCTTGAGTGCGGCGGCCAGGTCCGGCGCCTGACAGGCCAGCCCCAGGCAGATCAGTCCCAGCCCCAGGTTGTCGGCCTTGGTCAGGGCATGCAGACGGGCATAGAGATCGGGGAAGCGGATCAGGCCGAGGCTGCCGGTGATGAAAAAGATCGCGCCGGCGGTGATCAGCACGTAGCCCAGAAGAGACAGCCATTCAGTCACGTCCCGCCTCCTCGCGATTGCCGCTCTCCTCGTGGAGCAGCGTCCAGGTGCGGGTGACGAAGTTGGCGGTGGCCACGGCGGCCAGCAGGGCGAAGATCAGCGCCACATCCACCAAGGCCGGCTGCGCGAGCCCGATACCGAGCAGCAGCAGCACGGCGATGGCGGAGACGCTTATCAGCTCGGCGGCCAGCATCCGGTCGGCGCTGGTGGGGCCCCGGTGCAGGCGCCACAGCGCCACCCCGGCGTTGAGGAGCAGCAGCGCGGCGATAGCCGCATGAAACATCAGCGGGGCTCCTTGTGCTGTGGGGAGACGTCATGGGAAAACAGTCGGGCGACACGCGCTTCCAGTCGGTCGAGCCCGGAGCGGGTGCCGGCGTCCATCTGCAGCACGTGAACCTGCAGTGTATCGGGGGTCAGGCCGAGTGTCAGGGTGCCGGGAAGCAGGTTGATCAGGCTGGCCATGAACAGGCGCCCCGGCCCTTCGGGCAGGTGGGACCAGACATGATTGATGATTCGCGTGTCGGGATCGAGCCGCGGGCGACAGGCCATGACCGCCACCGTCAGGCCGCCGCGCAGGGTGAGCCACAGGGCAAGGGGGAGGAAGGCAAGAAACGCCAGCGGCCTGAGCCGCGCGGTCCCGCTGTTCGGCATCGCCAGGGCGGTCACCAGAATCACGGGCAGTCCCCAGATCCAGGCGCCCCCTCCGCCGCTGACGACCCACCAGAGCAGGGCCAGCAGGACGAGGCGCCTGGCGAAACGGGCCGCCATCAGGAGGGCTTCTGCTCCGTGCGCTCCTTGTTGCCCTGGTGGGCGCTAGGATGGCTCTTGACCCCGCGGGCGCTGAGCACGCGTTTCTCGACCTCGACGATCAGATAGATGGCCAGACTGCCGACCAGGATCACGCCCCAGTGGCTTGGCGCCAGGCCCTCGCTGCCGAAGATTACCTGCATGAAGGGCAGGTAGGTCCAGCCCAGTTGCAGGACCACGATGATGCCGATGGAACCCCATACCGGGCGGCTGCCGAACAGGCCTGCCATGGAGAGGGTACTGCGCAGCAGGTAGCGGCTGTTGATCAGGTAGGCGGCGCTGCCTATCACCAGCATGTTGACCGCCCCGGTACGGGCCAACTCGATGCTGCCGCCCTGAGCCTGCAGCCAGGTGAACATGCCGAACACCCCGAGCAGCAGCAGAATCGAGACAAATACCACCCGCCACAGCAGGAAGAGGTCGAGCAGCGAGGCGTCAGGGTCGCGGGGCTGGCGGGTCATGATATCCGGCTCGGCGTCCTCGAAGGCCAGCGCCAGGCCCAGCGTCACCGCGACCACCATGTTGACCCACAGCGCCTGCAGCGGGGTGACCGGCAGATTGGTGCCGGCCAGCACGGCGAGCATGATGGCCAGGCCCTGGCCGCCGTTGGTGGGCAGCAGGAAGGTGATGGTCTTGCGGATGTTGTCGTAGACTTTTCGGCCCTCGCGGATGGCGCCGACGATGGTGGCGAAGTTGTCATCGGCCAGCACCATCTCGGCGGCCTCCTTGGCGGCCTCGGTGCCCTGGATCCCCATGGCCACGCCGACGTCGGCGCGCTTCAGTGCCGGGCCGTCATTGACTCCGTCGCCGGTCATGGCGCAGATGCCGCCCTGGGCCTGCATCGCCTTGACCAGGCGCAACTTGTGTTCCGGCGAGGCTCGTGCGAAGACGTCGATATCGAGGATGGTCTCCTCGAGCTCTTCGTCGGACATCGCCTCGATCTCGCGACCGCTGATGGCCCGCTCGGTGTGGGCGAAGCCCAGCTCTTTGGCGATGGCCAGGGCAGTGACCGCATGATCGCCGGTGATCATCACCGGGCGGATGCCGGCGGTCAGGCAGTCCTTGACCGCCTCGATCGCCTCGTCCCTGGGCGGATCCAGCAGGCCGACCAGCCCCAACAGCACCAGCTCCTCCTCGGCGTGTTCGTCGGTCAGCTCATGGACGTCGCCCACCGGTTTCTCGGCGATGGCCAGCACCCGCAGCCCCCGTGCCGAGAGGTCATGGATACGCTCCTCCCAGAGGTCGACGTCCAGCTCGCTATCCTCGCCGTTATCACGCACCCGGTCGCACATCTCCAGCAGGCGGTCCGGCGCGCCCTTGACCAGCAGCAGATCCTCGCCGTCGATCTCGTGAAGGGTGGCCATGTACTTGCGCTCGGACTCGAAGGGGATGGCATCCTTGCGGTCGTGATCGCCGCGCAGCTGCTTGGTGGTCAGCCCCGCCTTGGCGGCGGCCACGACCAGGGCGCCCTCGGTGGGGTCGCCCTGAATCTTCCAGCGGTTGTCCTCTTTGGTGACTTCGGCGTCGTTGCACAGCACGCCCACCTTGAGGAAGTGGCGCAGGGCATCGTCGTCGTCCAGGTCGAGTTCCGCCTCCTCGGCCTCGCCGTCGCTGACGCGATGGAAGCTACCCTCCGGGTCGAAGCCAATGCCTTCGATGCGCACCTCCCCCTGGGGCAGCCAGATGGCCTGGGCGGTCATCTCGTTGCGGGTCAGGGTGCCGGTCTTGTCGGAGAAGATGGTGGAGATGGAGCCAAGGGTCTCCACGGCGGGCAGGCGACGGATGATGGCGTTATGCTTCGCCATGGTCTGCACGCCCAGTGCCAGGCCGATGGTAACGATGGCCGGCAAGCCCTCGGGGATGGCGGCCACCGCCAGGCCCACCGCGGCCATGAACATTTCGCCCATGGGTTGGTTGTGCACCAGCACCCCGAAGGCGCCGGTGAGTGTTGCGGCGCCGAGAATGAAGAAGGCCAGCACCTGGCCGGCGCGGTCGATCTGGCGCAGCAGGGGGGTCTTCAACTGCTCGACGTCGCGCAGCATCTCCGAGATGCGACCGATCTCGGTGCGCGCTCCGGTTTCCACCACCAGGCCGCGGGCGTTGCCCTGGACCACGATCGTGCTGGCGTAGGCCATGCTGGTGCGGTCGCCCAGGTCGGCGTCATCCGCCACCGCCTCGGTCTCCTTGTCGACCGGAGTGGACTCTCCGGTCAGCGAGGCTTCCTCGGTGCGAAAGCGCCGGGCTTCCAGCAGCCGCAGGTCGGCCGGCACGCGGTCACCGCTCTCCACCAGCACGATATCACCGGGCACCAGCTCCTCGGCGGGGATGGTCTTGCGTTCGCCATCGCGCAGCACGTTGGCCTGGGGCGAGAGCATCTGGCGGATGCTATCCAGTGCCTGCTCGGCCTTGCCTTCCTGGAAGAAGCCGATCAACGCGATGATCAGTACCACGCCGAAGATGGCCGCCGCGTCCAGGGTGTGGCCGAGTCCCAGGCTGGCGATGGCGGCGACGATCAGCACCAGCATCAGGATGTTGTTGAACTGCTGCAGCAGGCGTTTCCACCAGGGGCGTGACTCGGCCTGCTTGAGCTGGTTGGGACCGTACTCGGAAAGTCGGCTCTCGGCTGCTTGGCTGTCCAGCCCGTCGGGGGTGCTGTCCAGGTGTTCGAGGGACTCGTCTCCGGACAGGGCATGCCAGGCGGTGGGCTCGCTTTGCTTGGACTCGGTCATCCGTCGTCTCCGGCGCGTGAGGGCATTGGGTCAACTAGTTTCTTACCATACAACCATGCTGCAGTGCAGTGATCCAGGGCAAGCATCGCCCACAAGTGCGCGTCAGCCCTGGGTCATGAAAGCGATTCGCGTGCCATGGGCCAGGCGTGTCGATGTCGCGACAGGGGGCGTCTCGGGGAGGCCGACCATCTCGTCGGTCACGTCGGCCCAGGTCAGGGTGCCATGGGTCAGGCCCAGCGGCGCCAGGGCGCGGCTGATCCATTGGGTGCCGGTGAATCGCCGGGTTTCGCCGCGCTCATCCACCAGCAGACTCTCGCCGCCGGCATGGTGCAGGCGCACCAGGTAGTAGCCCATGTCCAGCGCCTGTACCTCCACGGCAGGCGGCGAAGCGGGGTCGAGGCGCTTGGCCAGGGCTTCCAGGGTCAGGTGGTCGGGCAGGACGGGGCCGTCGAGAGGTATCATGGGGATCATCCGTTGTTGGACACGAGTCGTGATTCTATCGTCACTTGACCAGGAGTTGTCATGTCGTTACCTGTCGATGGCTGTCCCTGCGGCAGCGGCCAATCGCTGGCCCAGTGCTGCGGCCGTTTCCACGCCGGCGAACCGGCTCCCACCCCGGAGGCGCTGATGCGCTCTCGCTTCAGCGCCTTCGCCCTCGAGCTTACCGACTACCTGCTGGCGAGTTGGCACCCCAGCACTCGCCCCGCCGTGCTGGCCCCGGAAAGCGCCACCCGCTGGCTGCGTCTCGAGGTGCTGGAGAGCGTCGAAGCGTCCGCCGGAAAGAGCGTCGATCAGGCCGATGAGGGTTACGTGCACTTCCGCGCCACCTTCCGCGAGGGACGGCATTTCGCCGCACTGCAAGAGGCCTCACGTTTCCGGCGCGAGGGTGGCCGCTGGTTCTACCTCGACGGCAGCCCTACCGTCACCCGTCTCAAGCCCGGCCGCAACGATGCCTGCGTCTGCGGCAGCGGTCGCAAGTTCAAGGTGTGCTGCGGATCGGAGTAGCCGTGACTCCCTGCGGCTGGCCGCCGGGCGGGTCAGCCCTTACACTGCCTGGCAACGTGCCGTGCCCTCTCGGCCCACATTACCCTGTCCCGGACGCGTCCCATGGCCCAGACCCTCTCGAAACGGATCAACAAGTACATCAGCGAGAGCGGCATGTGCTCGAGACGAGAAGCCGACCGCTATATCGAGCAGGGTAACGTCCGAATCGACGGCCGGCGTGCCACCCCCGGCGACCAGGTCTTCCCGGGAAGCGTGGTCAAGGTCAACGGCCAGCTCGTCGAGCCGCTGGAACTGGATGAAGAGGATCTGGTGTTCATCGCCCTCAACAAGCCGGTGGGCATCGTCAGTACCACCGAGCCCGCCGAGAAGGCCAACATCGTCGACTTTGTCGGGCACGGTGCGCGCATCTTTCCCATCGGCCGGCTGGACAAGGACTCCCAGGGGCTGATCTTCCTGACCAACAATGGTGACCTGGTCAATCGGATCCTGCGGGCGAGCAACCAGCACGAGAAGGAGTACCGGGTCACCGTCAACAAGCCGATCACCGACGAGTTCATCGACGGCATGGGCGGCGGCGTGCCGATCCTCGGCGAGGTCACCAGGAAGTGTCCGGTGGTCAAGGAGTCCCGGTTCGTCTTCAACATCACCCTGGTCCAGGGGCTGAACCGCCAGATTCGCCGCATGTGCGAGGTGTTCGGCTATGAGGTGGTCAAGCTCGAGCGGATCCGCATCATGAACGTGTCCCTCAAGGGATTGGCAACGGGAGATTGGCGCGACCTGACACCCAAAGAGGTGTCGGAGATCCTCGCCATGACCGAGCACTCCGCTTCCGAGACCCAGACGCCTGGCCGTCGCAAGGCCCGGCACAAGGGCGGCAAGGCGGGGCCAAAGAAAGCGGTAGCCGGAAAGGCGGGGAGTCAGCAGCGAAAACCTCTTCGCCGTGGCGAAGGCAGCCCCCCTGCAGGCGGCAAACCAGCCGGTGGTAAAGCGGCCAGCAGCAAGCCCGCGAGGGGCAGGACATCAGACAAGGGGAGGGCGGCTGGCAAGCCGGCCAAGGGCGGGCGACCCTCGGGGGCGCGCGCGAAATCCGGCGGTTCTCCGGGCAAGCCCCGGGGCAGTAAGTAGCCAACCGCCGAGACAGTGGCCATGAGGAGCGCCATGACCGATTCTCGCCTGCAGAGCCCCGCTGCGGCCCGCAACCGACAGCCGATCCTCCGGGTCCTGAGGGAGGTATTGCCCGCCAGGGCGCGCGTGCTTGAGGTCGCCAGCGGCAGCGGCGAGCACGCCGTCCACTTCGCCGGTGCCGTTCCCGGCTGGACCTGGCAGCCCAGTGACCCCCATCCCCGTGCGCTGGCCTCCATCGCCGCCTGGAGGGAAGCCGTGCGTCTGGACAACCTGTGCAAGCCCCTGCGACTTGACGTGACCGGCGAGTGGCCGGCGGAGCGCTTCGATGCCGTGGTGGCCATCAACCTGCTGCATATTTCACCCTGGACGGCCAGCGAGGCGCTGATGGCGGGGGCGACCGCCTGCCTGGCGCCGGGAGGCGTGGTGGTGCTCTACGGGCCGTTCCGGCGGGAGGGGTGCCATACGGCGGCCAGCAACGCGGCCTTCGACGCCGACCTGCGGCGACGGGATCCCCAATGGGGCATCCGCGACCTGGCTGAGGTCGAGGAGGAAGCACAGCGCTACGGCCTCCTCCTCGCGCGAGTGCTCCCCATGCCCGCCAATAACCTCATCCTGATACTGCGTCGCCAAACCGACTAGTCGTGTGCAGGTCCGATCACGTGCTTGACCTCCAGGTAGCTGGCGAGGCCCCAGGGGCCCAGCTCACGGCCGATACCGCTGCGCTTGAATCCTCCCCAGCCGGTTTCCGGCAGCACCAGCTGCTCAGTGTTGAACCAGATGCTGCCGGCCCTGAGTTCACGCCCGATACGCCGGGCACGGTCACTGTCACCACTGATGACCGTGGCGGCCAGCCCGAAATCACTGTCGTTGGCCAGTGTGATGGCCTCCTGCTCATTCGCCACGCTATGCCCGCAGAGCACCGGTCCAAAGATCTCCTCCTTCCACAGGCGGCTCGTCAGGGGGACGTCTCGATAGAGGGTGGGGGCGACGAAGTAGCCGCAGGAAGGCAGTTGGCGATGGCGGCCGTCTCGTACCACGGGCAATCCCTCCTGCTCTGCCAGGGCCAGATAATGGTTCACCGTCTCGCGCTGGCGTGCATTGGTCAGCGGCCCCATGTCGGTCTGTTCTGCCAGGGGATTTCCCAGCACCAGAGCATCGATGCGCTTTTCCAGGGCCGCATATAGAGAATCGGCAACCGCCTCGTGGACCAGCAGCCGCGAGGTGGCCGAACAGATCTGCCCCGCATTGAAGTAGATGCCGGCCATCACCCAATCGGCGGCCTGTTCCGGATCGGCATCCTCCATGACCAGGATCGGCGACTTGCCGCCCAGTTCCAGGGAGACGCCGACCGTCCGCTCGGCGACGGCGGCCATCACCGCCTCGCCCACCCGGTTGCTGCCGGTGAAGGAGACCTTGTCGATACCGGCATGCCGGCTCAAGGGCGCCCCAATACCCTCGCCATCGCCGTTCAAAAGATTCAGGACACCGCCGGGCAGGCCGATCTCCAGGGCGATCTCGGCCAGCGCCTGCTCGGGCAGTGGCGTCACCTCCGAAGGTTTCAGCACAGCGGTGCACCCTGCCGCCAGCGCAGGCGCAAGCTTCCAGGCGCTGGTCACCAACGGGAAGTTCCAGGGGGTGATCAGGCCGACGACGCCCACCGGGTCGTGGTAGCACCGCGCCTCGACGTCGGCCATCTCGACGGACACCGCAGCCCCCTGGCGTTCATCCAGACGCCGCGCCTGGTCGGCATAATAGCGATAGCAGGCGATGGCATCGTCGAGGTCGATGGCGGCCTCGGCGAGTAACTTGCCGTTGTTGGTGGACGAGAGGTGGATCAGGGCCTCGCGTCGGCGGGTCAAGGCATCGGCGAAACCCTCGAGATATTCGGCTCGCTTGACTCCGCCGAGCGAGCGCCAGGCCGGCAGGGCGCGCTGCGCGGCTGTCACGGCGTCATCCACGTCCTGGGGCGCGCCGGCGGTCACCTCGGCGATCACCTCTTCCCGGTAGGGATTCATCACCGGCAGGTACCGGGTGCCTCGAGACCGCACCCACTGGTTGTCGATAAACTGCTGGTCGAGTCGATGCATGGTCACTCTCTCGTTGATCGGTGCAGGGGAATCATGCTTGCCCTCATGCCCGGCGGGGAGGGCGGTGAACAGGTTGACGCCACTAGGCCAGCGCCTGCTGCCAGGCGGAGGCATCGATCTCGATCAGCATGGGGCCATCCAGCGGACGTTGCTGCAGGACAATCGCCAGGTCGGCGGGTGTTTCGATTCGGGTGGCGAGGCAGCCGAACCCGGCAGCCACGGTGATAAAGTCCGGGGCCTGGATATCCACGCCCAGCCGTTCGACACCCTCGGCATCCATGAAGCGGCGTATCTCCTCGTACCCGGCGTTGTGCCAGAGCAGGATCACCACCGGCAGGCGAGCCTCCACGGCGGTGGCGAGCTCGGAGAGGGTGAACATGATGCCCCCATCGCCAACCAGGGCCACCACCGGCAGGTCGGGTCTTCCGAGCTGGGCTCCCAGTGCCGCCGGCAACCCGTAACCGAGGGTCCCGTAGCCGGTAGAGGCGTTGAAGTAGCGTCGGGGTTCAGGCTGAGCCACCAGGTGGTTGCCGGCGTAGACCGGGGCGGTGGAGTCACCGACCAGGATCGCCTCCGGCAGCGCCTCACGCAGCACGCCGAAAAGGGGCACGAAGGGGGTGAAGGCGGGATCGCGGTGAAGACCCAGCTCGGTCAGGGTCTTAGCCGTGCGTTCTGCGCCCCCCCTGGCGATGGGATGGGGAAAATGCTCGAGCAGGCATGCCAGGCTGCGTCCGGCGTCCCCCACCAGTCCCAGTGCCAGGGACTGGTTGCGCACCAGCTGCTGGGCATCGATATCGATACGGATCAGCTTGCCGTTCAGGGTGAAGCCGTCGTCGAACACGACGTCGTAGTCTGTCTCACCGAGCTCGGTACCCACGGCGAGGATCACATCGGCCTCGGCCGCCAGCCGCCTCACGGCAGGCAGGGCGGCATTGGCGCCCAGATCGAGCGGGTGGTCGCGCCCCAGCAACCCCTTGGCGTTGATAGTGATCACCGTCGGGGCATCGAGGCGTTCGACGAGTCGCCTGGCCGAGGTGGGTGCATCCGCGCACCCGCCACCCAGCAACACCAGTGGCCGTTCGGCATGGCGTAGCCAATCGGCGGCGAGTGCCATTCCCTCCGGATCGGGGCTGGCCCGAAACAGCCGTGGAGGTGCGCTCGGCACCGGGGCCGCGACTTGGGCGGCGAACAGATCGATGGGAATCTCGATGTGCACGGGTCCCGGCCGCTCGCCGTGAAATACCGCAAAGGCACGCGCCAGTACTTCGGGCAGCGCGCTCGGGTCGAGAAGGGTATGGCTGAAGCGCGAGACGCCACTCATCAGCTGTTGCTGATTCGCCAGCTCGTGGAGCCGGCCCTGGCCGCGGCCCAGGGTGTCTCGACGATTGACACTCGAGATCACCAGCATGGGGATGGAGTCGGCCAGCGCCTGACCCATGGCGGTGGCAATGTTGGTCATGCCGGGTCCGGTGATGATCAGGCAGACGCCGGGCTTGCCGGTGGCACGGGCATAGCCGTCGGCCATGAAGCCGGCGCCCTGCTCGTGGCGCGGAGTCACGTGCTGGATGCCGCTGCCGGTCAGGCCGCGATAGAGCTCCACGGTATGCACCCCGGGGATACCGAACACGCTATCAACGCCGTAGGTGTCGCGCAGCAGGTGCAGCAGCAGGTCGGCGCAGGTCATGCTCTGGGTTGCCATGGTGATACCTCAGAAGAAGAACGTGTGGGCCATGAAGGTGATGATCGGCAGGGTGATGGCCGTGCGCAGCAGGAAGATGGCGCCCAGTTCCCAGAACTTGAGCGGGATCTTCGACTTCATCAGCAGGGCCCCGATCTCCGACATGTAGATCAGCTGCGTCAGTGACAGGCAGGCGATCACGAACCGGGTGAGCTCACTCTCGATGTTGGTGGCCAGGACGGCCGGCAGGAACATGTCGGCGAACCCCACCAGCGTTGCCGGCGCGGCAGCCTCGGCTTCGGGAACGCCCAGGAGTTCCAGCACGGGCACCATGGGGTAGGAGAGCCAGGTGAACAGCGGCGTGAATTCGGCCAGGATCAGCGCCACGGTGCCGATAGCGAAGACCAGTGGCAGCAGGGCCAGGAAGATGTCGGCGACGTTGAAGAGTGCGATGCGCAGCATCTCGCGGGGACCGGGTGCCTTCTCGGCGCGCCGAACCGCCTGCAGCAGGCTGTAGCGAAACAGGCCGATGTTCTCCGTACGTTTCTCTGCCAGCTGGCAGCCCACCGGCTCGTAGTAGGTATCGGGTTTGCGCGACAGCGGGGGCAGCCGGGGCACGATGACGGCGGCGATAAGGCCGGCCACTACCACGGTGACGTAGAACTGGACGAACATGTGGTTCAGGTCGACGAAGCTGGTGATCAGCAGGGCGAAGGCGATGGAGACGATGGAGAAGTTGGTGGCGATCACCGAGGCTTCGCGACGGTTATAGAACCCCTTCTCGTACTGCTGGGTGGTGATCAGCACCCCCACCGTTCCGGACCCCATCCAGGAGGCGGTGGCATCGATGGCGCTGCGCCCCGGAAGCCGGAAGATCACTCGAAAGGGCTTGCGCACCAGGCTGCCGATGAACTCCATGAAGCCGAACTCGACCAGGAAGGGCAGCAGCAGGGCGGCGAAGAAGAAGAAGGTGAGCAGCACCGGGGCCAGGTCGTTGAGCATCACGCCACCGGTGAATGAGGCGGTGACGAACTCGGGGCCGAACTGGAAGAAGGTCATCAGTGCAAAGGCGGCACCCAGGATGCGCATGCCGAACCAGACCGGGCCGACATGGAACATGTCGTGCAGCACCCCCTTGTCCGCCCAGCCCGGCTTGGCGACCTTGACCAGCAGCGTTGCCGCGACGGACGCGCACAGCACGATCACGGCAATGGCCGGCAGGGCATCGCCGAGCAGGGTTTTCAGGCCGTCGGCCATCAGCCCCATGCCGATGTTGATGGTATCTCCGACCTTGAAGGGAACGAGAAACAGGCTCATCCCGATCAATGAGGGAATCAGGAACTTGAGCAGGTCCCTGCGCTTGAAGGTGCCGTCGGCGGCGGCGCTGCCGGTGGATTCGAGAGAGGACATTATGGATAACCCCACGGATTGTTGTGATTGGCATCGTGTCGTTGTCGAGCCCGGGCAAAGGCTCGTTAAGAGTCTTGGTGTGACTAGTCGCGGCGCTTGACGCCAGGCAGCACGCAGAGCATCTCGTAGAGCAGGGTCGCGCCCATCAGCGCGGTGTTGCCGCTGGTGTCGTAGGGGGGAGAGACCTCGACCAGATCACCGCCGACGACGTTCAGGCCTGCCGCGCCGCGCAGGATCTCGAGACCCTGGCTGGCGGTCAGGCCCCCCATTTCCACGGTGCCGGTGCCCGGTGCCACCGAGGGGTCCAGGCCGTCGATATCAAACGAGATGTAGACCGGTACGTCACCCATCTGCTCGCGCACTTCGACCATCAGAGGTTCGAGCGAGCGATACCAGCACTCCTCGGCGGTGACCACGCGAAAGCCCTGCTGGCGACACCAGTCGAAATCCTCGGCGGCATAGCCGGTGCCGCGCAGGCCGATCTGAACCACCTTGCCATGGGCCAGCAGACCCTCTTCCTGGGCTCGGCGGAAGGGGGTGCCATGGGCGATGGGCTCGCCGAACATGTGGTCGTTGACATCGGCGTGGGCGTCGATGTGGATCAGCCCGACCGGGCCGTGCTTCCTGGCCATGGCTCGAAGAATCGGCAGAGTGATGACATGGTCGCCCCCGAGGGTCAACGGGGCGCAGTCATGCTGCAACACCTCATCGTAGAAGGCGCTGATGATGTCCACCGTCTTGGGAAGGTGGAAGGTGTTGATCGGCACGTCGCCGATATCGGCCACCTGGAGGCTGTCGAAGGGCGCGGCGCGGGTGGCCATGTTGTAGGGACGCAGCATGCGCGATTCATCGCGGATCTGCCGAGGCCCGAGGCGGGTACCGGGCCGGTTGGAGGTGGCGATGTCCAGCGGCACGCCGATGAAGGCGGCATCCAGACCTGCGGCACTCTCCTGGGTGGGAAGGCGCATCATGGTGGCGGGGCCACCGAAGCGCGGCATCTCGTTGCCCCCCAGGGGCTGATTGAACGTGCTCATGGTCTCTCCTGCTGGTGACGGGATGATCACCTCACCTACAGCAGGAATCGTGCCAGATCGTAGTCTATTGATTTATATGAAAATAGAGTTTCCAATGATCCATTTGTGGATCACCTCCGGGCGCAAGTTGATCCAGTTATGTATCATTGATGCACCAATGAATCGCCGACGCGGACGCCACCATGCATATCGACAGTCGGGTGCTGGAAACCATCGTCCAGACCGCCAGTGACCACTTCTTCATCGTCGATGGCGCCGGCCGGGTGCTGGATGTCAGTCCGGGTGCGGCTGCCGTCTACGGCATGTCGCGAGAAGCCCTCAAGGCCACCACGGTGCAGAACCTGGAGGCGCAGGGCGTCCTCAAACCATCGATCAGTCTCGAGGTGCTGCGAACCGGGCAGCCTGTCCAACTGATGCAGGTGACGGGGACCGGCCGCCGGGTCATTGCCGAAGCGCACCCGGTCGAGGTCAATGGGCGGATCGAGCGTATCATCAGTCGGTCACGGGACCTCACCGATCTGCAACTGCTGCAGGATGAGTATGCCCTGCTGCAGCGTCGCTTCAGTGAACACCTGAAGCGCAGCCATGCGGGTCCGACGGAAGATGGGGACCTGGATGAGGACCTGGATGCGTTGCAGGTGCGAAGCCGCTTGATGCGTGAAGTCGCGCTGCTGCTCAAGCGGGTGGCGCCGGCGGATGCCACGGTTCTGCTGCTGGGAGAGTCGGGGGTGGGCAAGACGGCCTTTGCGCGCCAGCTGCATCGCTGGAGCAAGCGTAGCGAGGGGCCCTTCGTCGAGGTCAACTGCGGGGCGATACCCGATAATCTGTTCGAATCGGAAATGTTCGGCTATCAGCCGGGGGCCTTCAGCGGTGCGACACGACAGGGCAAGGCGGGGCTGCTCGAACAGGCCGAGGGTGGCACGCTCTTCCTGGACGAGATCGGAGAGCTGCCGATGGTCATGCAGACCAAACTGCTCAAGGTGATCCAGGATGGCACCTTTACGCGATTGGGGGATACCCGGTCACGTCGCGTCGACTTCCGCCTGGTGGTCGCCACCAACAAGGCGCTGGCCGAGCAGGTCGAAGAGGGAACCTTTCGGTTGGACCTCTACTATCGAGTCAACGTGATACCCGTGACTCTTCCGCCGCTGCGCGACCGCCGCGAGGATATCCCGGGTCTGGTGGAGCAGTGCCTGGACGGGCTCAACGGCCGTTACGGGCGCAAGAAACTGCTGCATTCCAGCGTCTGGTCGGAGCTGATGGGCCGGGACTGGCCCGGCAACGTCCGGGAGCTGGAGAATTGGCTCGAGAGGGCCTGGCTCTCATCGGTGGGCGATCTGATCGAGGCCCCGACCCTCCGCGCGGACTACGGGGTGCCCCGGGGGGAACACGGCGAGGCGGGCTCGCCGGAGTCGCCAGTTGCCACTCTGGGGGATCGGGAGACCCTGCGCGACTATCTCGGCCGGGTGGAGCGGGGAGTGCTGGACGATCTGTGTCAACGGTTGCCCAGCACCTATGCCATCGCCGAACGACTCGGCATCAGCCAGCCAAGCGTGGTGCGCAAGCTTCGGCGGCATGGCCTGGCCATCAAAAAATCCGGTTAGTCGGAGCCTGGCCGCGGGAGCCAGCGGTCAGGTACCGGGCGGCGCGCCGCGGATACGCCGTCTCGCCGTCACTCCGGCATCTCGCCGGGCACCCGGTACCGGAGCGGTTCTGCCTGGCGTTCCTCGCGGGTCTTGGTCTCATCCTCGGTGGGCACGCCCCACAGGGTTTCCTGGCTGCCGTCTGGAAACGTATAGGTCGTGCAGCCGGCGAGCAGGGCGAGGGTGAGGCCAGCGGTGGGCAGCAGCAGGTATCGGGATAGAATCACGGGGTTTTCCTTGATGACAGGGTTGGGTAGATGAGGCCAGCCTGCTGGCTGGCCAGTGTCGGATCTAGACGAGCCGGGGTCATCCCGACCAGCCCGCCAGAATCGGCACATAGACCACCAGCAGGAGCACGGCGATCAGCCCCAGCAGATAGGGCACGATGGCGCGGGTGATACTCTCCAGCGGCAGCTGAGTGACCGAGGAGGCCACGTAGAGGTTGATCGCCACCGGCGGAGTGATCATGCCGATGGCCAGACCCATCACGATGATGATGCCGAAATGGATCGGATCGATGCCGAGCTGGGTCACCAGCGGCAGCAGCACCGGCGTCAGAATGATCAGGGCGCTGGCCGTCTCGATGAACACTCCGGTCAGCAGGATCACCGCCACCACCAGCAGCATGATCACCAGCGGGTCGGTGGAGAGCGAGAGCACCGCCTGGGCGATGGCCCCGGGCACCTGCCAGCTGGAGAGCGTCCAGCTCAGCACCGCCGAGGTGGCGATCACCAGCATGATCACCGAGGTGGTGATCGCCGAGCGGATCAGGATGCGGTAGACGTCCGCCAGGCTCAGGTCTCGATAGACGAACAGCGACACCAGCAGGGCGTAGTTGACCGCGACCACCGCCGCCTCGCTGGGGGTGAAGATCCCCGAGAAGATGCCGCCGAGAATGATCACCGGTGTCATCAGGCCCCAGCTGGCGCTGAGGAAGGTGCGCCAGATGGTGGCAAGGGAGAGGGCGGTGCCGCGGGGGTAGTTGCGACGATAGGCCTGGACGATGGCGATGGTGCCGAGCCCCAGGCCCATGATCAGCCCCGGGATCACGCCGTTCAGGAACAGCTTCGCTACCGACTGCTGGGCGATCACCGCGTAGATGATCATCGGCACCGAGGGGGGAATCACCACGCCGATGGTCCCGCTGGCGGCGATCAGGCTGGCCGCGGAGGCTGGGTCGTAGCCCTTCTTGCGCAGTTCCGGCACCAGGCTCGATCCCACCGCCGCGGTGGTGGCGGCGCCGGAACCGGAGATGGCGGCAAAGAACATGCCGGCCCCCACCGAGACGATGGAGAGCCCGCCCTTGAGGAAGCCGAACAGGGAATCGGCGAAATCCACCAGCTTCTCGCTGACCTTGCCCTGGGCCATGAGGTCCCCGGCGAGGATGAACATCGGCACCGCCACCAGGGCGAAGGAGTTGATGCCCTGGAACATCTGCTGGGTGACCACCATCAGCGGCACGCCCTGAGCGTTGAGCGCCAACAGGGTGCTGGCGCCGATCGCCAGGGCGATGGGCACTCCCAGCAGCATGAAGAGGAAGAACAGCAGGAACAGCACGCCGGTCATGCGGGAGGCTCCTCGGCGTTGCCGCTGCCGCGCTTGTCATCTCCCCGGGCGGCTTGCGGCCCCTGGATCAGCAATTCCAGCAGATCGACCAGGGCATACCAGGCCATGACTGCGGCGGCGAGCGGGATGACCGCATAGACGTAGGTCATCGATAGCCGCAGCGAGGCGGATTTCTGGAAGCTCTGCACCTGCATGTAGCGATGGCCGATCACGATCAGCGCCACCATGAAACCCAGCGCCACCAGCACCGCGGCGATGCGCGCCAGCTGGCGCAGCCGAAGCGGCAGGGCATCCACCACGAAGGTCACGGCGATATGGCGGCCGCGCTGGAAGGCCAGGCTCGCACCGAGGAAGGTGATCCATACCAGCAGGAAGCGGGCGACCTCCTCGGTCCAGCCCACCGCCGTGAAGAAGACCCGCGAGACGATCTGCAGGGTGATCACGCCGATCAACGCCGCCATGCCCGCGAAGACCACGGGCTGCATGACGGCGTCGAGGGCGCGCTCACTCCACTGCAGGGGTCGCAGCAGGTAGCGCGCAAGCAGGCTCACTTATTCCAGCGCCTCCCGGATGCGTACCAGGTAGTCGCCGAACTGCTCGCCATACTTCTCGTAGACCGGCGCCACGGCGGCCTGGAAGGCCTCGAGGTCGGCGTCATCGATGATCAGCATGCCTGCCTCGCGAAGCTCGGCCAGCTGCTCGGCCTCCATCTCGGCGTTCACGCGACGCTCGTGTTCGGCGGCTTCCTGGGCGGCCTGCACCAGCACCTCCTGGGCGGGTTCGGGCAACTGGTTCCAGATCGGCATGCCCATCACGAAGATCGCCGGCGCATAGGTGTGCCGCGACAGGGTCATGTAGGTCTGAGTCTCGTTGAGCTTGAACGAGTGGATGACGTTGACCGGATTCTCCTGGCCGTCGATGGTGCCCTGCTGCATGGCAGTGAGCGCCTCGGTCCAGGCCATGGGGATGGCGTTGGCGCCGAGTTCGCGGAAGGTGTCCACGTAGACCGGGTTCTCCATCACGCGAATGCGCAGGCCATCCATATCCTCAGGGCGATTCACCGGCCGCTCGCTGTTGGTCAGGTTGCGAAAGCCGCGCTCGGCGTAGGCCAGTCCCTTGAGGTTGACCTCGGAGAGCTTGTCGAGCAGTTCCTGACCGATGGGGCCGTCGAGGACCCCGTAGGCGGCCTCGGGGCTGGGGAAGAGGAAGGGCAGCTCGAACACCGCCATCTCCTCGACGAAGTTGGCCACCGGGCCGTTGGTGATCACCCCCATGTCCACGGTGCCGATCTGCATCCCCTCGAGCAGGGTGCGTTCGTCGCCGAGGCTGGCGTTGGGGTAGATATCCACCGACACCGCGCCCTCGGTGCGCTCCTGGACCAGTTCCTGGAATTTCACGGCGGCGATATGGAAGCCGTCCTGCTCGTTGACCACGTGGGCCAGGCGCAGGGTCACCGGATCCATCTCGGCGAAGTCCGAGGCGTTGGCGGAGGCCATCATGGCCAGCGAAATACCGGCAACCAGCGTGCTGCGTGCAAAGCCTTTCATTGTTGGTTTCCTTTTTTGTGTCAGCGTCTTGCGATTCATGGCCTGCCGAGCATGCACCGGCCCGGAAAGCCGGTCAATTGACCGAATGTGGCAGCTACAGCAGACGGTACATCACGTGGGCATCCACCGGCCCCAGCGTGGGGTGGCGGAAGGCGCGGGGCAGGGTGCCGGCGATGGTGAAGCCGTGCTTCTGCCATAGCGTTATCGCCACCTCGTTTGTCGAGACGACCAGGTTGTACTGCATGGCCGTGAAGGCGAGCTCGCGAGCGAGTCCCAGGGAGTGCTCGCACATCCGTCCGGCCACGCCGAGGCCGCGGGCCTGCGCGGAGACGACATAGCCGCAGTTGGCGACGTGGTCGCCGGGGCCAGCCTGGTTGGCCTTGAGGTAGTAGGTGCCGAGCAGTGCTCCCGCTGGATCGACCGCCACCCGCACCGCTCGGGGCAGCTCGACCCACATCCGATGGGCGTCCTGTTCGGTGATCTCGCGGGACACGGCGTAGGTCTCGCCGTCGCGGAACACCGGCTTGAGCATGGCCCACAGGGCCGGCCAGTCCGCCGCTTCAAGGGGGCGAATCGTGATCATGGGTTCTCCTGCTGCGATCGCAGCCAGGCGATCTCCTCGGCCCAGATGGCCGGTTCGATGGTCTCGAGAACCAGGGGGATATTGTCGGTACGCGCATCGCGCACGAGCGTGGTGAAACACGCCAGGCCGATATTGCCCTGGCCCAGGCTGTGGTGACGGTCGACCCGGCTGCCCAGTTCGCTCTTGGCGTCGTTGAGGTGCATGCCGCGCAGATGCTCGATGCCCACCACGGATCCGAACTCGTCCAGCATGGCGGTGGTGGCCGCAGCGGTGCGCAGGTCGTAGCCGGCGGCGAAGGCATGGCAGGTGTCCAGGCACACTCCTACCCGTGACTTGTCGTCCACCTGCTCGATGATCTCGGCCAACTGCTCGAAGCGCCAGCCCAGGTTGCTGCCCTGGCCCGCGGTGTTCTCGATCACCGCGGTGACGCCCCGGGTGTGGAGCAGCGCCTCGTTGATGGACTCGGCGATGCGCGACAGACAATCGGATTCGCTGATCTTCCTGAGATGGCTGCCCGGGTGAAAGTTGAGCAGGTCGATGCCGAGCTGCTCGCAGCGCTGCATCTCGTCGAGGAAGGCGGCCCGTGACTTGGCCAATCCCTCGGCCTCCGGGTGGCCCAGGTTGATCAGGTAGCTGTCGTGGGGAAGGATCTGTCCCGGCCCGAAGTCGTGCTTCAGGCACGCGGATCGGAACGCCTCGATGGTGGCATCCTCCAGTGGCTTGGCGCTCCACTGACGCTGGTTCTTGGTGAACAGCGCGAAGGCGTTGGCGCCGATCTCCACGGCGCGCTGCACCGCCTGATCGACGCCGCCGGCGGCGCTGACATGGGCTCCGATATATTTCATGAGAACGCGCAGGCTCCACTGGTGTCATGGGAATGGCCTGCGATTCTAGCCCAGGATGCCCCTGGAAGGAGGATGCCATGGCCGCTGAGCCGAGGTGTCATCCACGTCGGTGGCGTGCTAGGGTCGATGGATTCACATGATTTTTCAGGAGATTGCATGTCCTTTGCCAAGCCTTTTGCCAAGCCCTTTGCTAAGCCCCTTGCCGTGATCACCAGCAGCGCCCTTGTCCTCACCTTCGCCCTGGCCGCCCCCGCGGTTGCCCAGCAGATGCCCCAGGGTGCGCCCAGCGCCGAACAGCAGGTGGCCCAGCTCGACGAGATGGTCAACCTGCAGGGTAGCCAGGAGCAGGAGCTGGTCTCGCTGCTGACCCAGGGCCAGGAGCGGCTGCAGTCCCTGCAGGCCGAGGCCCAGGGTGTGCAGATGCAGATCCACGAGCAGATCGGGCCGGATTTCGATGAAGCTTCTATTCGCCGCGACGCCGAGCGCCTCGGCCAGCTCACCGGCGACATGACCGCCGAGAGCGCCCTGATGCAGGCGCGCATCCAGTCCACCCTGACCGCAGAGCAGCGCGACGAGCTCGAGCGCCTGGCTCGGCAGCAGCAGGAGCAGATGCAACAGCAGCAGATGCCGCTCCAGTAAGCGCTTCCAGAACGTGACGCCCCCGCCTGGCGGGGCGTGGGTCAAGCCAGAGGCGGTCCTTCGGGGCCGCCTTTTCCGTCAGCGCCTCGGCCAGCGACTCAGCCATTGTCGGTGGCCAAGCGGCGTAGGCCGATCGACCACCGATTCATCCCGCGGCCGATAGGGTCGCGGGGAGGGTGGGCGTGGCGGCTGGCGCTGGGCCAGGGTGAGCAGTCGGCGGATGCGTTCCTCGGTGGGAGGATGGGTCTGGAGCAGCCAGAACCAGCCAGGCGGGCGGCCGCCTGGCAGCAGTGTCGAGAGCCACAGCCCCTGGCGGCGCTCCAGCACCTTGAGCGCTTCGGCCAGGCCCTGGGCGTCTCGGGTCAGGGCGGCGGCCTCCAGGTCCGCGGTGAACTCTCGATTGCGCGACAGCGCCAGCTGCAGCAGGGTGCTGGCCGAAGGTGCCACGGCGACCGCCAGCAGCTCCAGCCAGGGCATGCGGATCTCTCCTGCCACCACCATGGGCAGCATCAGCAGCAGCCCCAGCTGCACCAGGAAGGCACCCCAGATGGTCAGTCGCGTCATGGTCGCCGCCATGGACATCACCCGGGTGTCGCCGTGGCGCAGGTGGCTCACCTCGTGGGCCAGGACCCCGGCCAGCTGGCGCAGGGTCAATGCGCGCAGCAGACCATGGGTGAGCGCGATGCCGCCTTCCCGAGCGTCGCCCACCGCGAAGGCGTTGAGATCGGTTGCCGGCACCAGGAACAGCTGGGTCTCGCTGGAGAGCCCGGCGCGTCGATAGAGGATGTCCAGCACTCGATAGAGCTGAGGAGCCTGATGGCGATGCAGCCGACCCGCACTGGCGCGGGCCAGCGCCATGCGCGGGGGAATGCGTCCACCAAGGTAGAGCGTCAGCGCGACCAGGCCGAAGGCCCACACCACCCCAAGGCTGCCCGCCAGCAGGTAGCCTGGCACCGCCAGCAGCAATGCCAGGCCGGTCAGGATCAGCAGGTGCTGCAGGGTATTTCTCAGCCGCTGGGCGGCAAAAGGATGGAGCATGGACTCCTCCGGCGTCGGCGCTGCCCCAAGGTTACCTCACCGGGACAGATTGAGATGGCCTCCCGCCTCCGGCACTATGTTGCCCTTGAGTGAACGCCCGGCGAGCAACAAGGAGCAAGGACGCGACATGGCTCACCTGCTACGCATCGTGATGATCCACGGCCACCTCGAGGGCGTGGTCGAACTCAGTGTGGACGGCCACACCAACATATGCGGCACCAACGCCTCGGGCAAGACCACCCTGCAGCGCCTGGTGCCGGTGTTCTATGGTGAGCTGCCCAACAAGGTGGTACCGCGCACGCGGCTCAAGTTCGATGCCTTCTACCTGCCCCACCGCAACAGCTACCTGGTCTACGAGTATCGCCGCGAGGAGGGCGATACCTGTCAGGCCGTGCTGACCCGCAAGAGCGATGGCGGCGTGGAGTACCGTTTCGTGGGCGCTCCCTATCGCCCCGAAGACTACCTGGTCGAGAGCGCGGCCGGGGTGGCCGCTCTGGACTACGCACAGTGGGCCAACGGCCTGCGGCGTCAGGGTGTCTCGCTATCGTCCAAGCTCGGCGCCACCTCCGAGTACCGCTCGGTGATCCAGAATGATTTCACCCGGCTCGATCCTTCCCAGCCACGGAGCAACAGCCGCGATGGGCTGCGCCTGCGCCAGGTCGCCGCCCGCTTCAGTCTGGTGCGCCCCGGGCAGCGCATCCGCCATATGGAGAAGCTGGTCTCGGCGGTGCATGCCAAGGAGGGCAAGATGGACACCCTCAAGACCATGCTGGCGGCGATCTTCGAGGAGGATGGCGTCGAGCTGCCGGTCACCCGCATTCGCAACACCAAGGCGCGGGAGTGGATCGCCCGCATGCGCCAGTCCATGCGTCTGGCGCCCCTTCAGCGCTCGCTGGCTGCCCTGGAGAGTCTTGATCGCGAGCTTGCTGACCTCGAGGCATCGCTGTGGCAGCTAAGGCCACAGCTCGAGGCCGACCGCCATGTCGCCGAGCGTACCCAGGCCGATCTCGAGGCGCAGCTAAGCCAGCGCCAGCGTGATTTCCAGGCCCGCGAACAGGCATATCGCGAGGCTCGCGACGCCCTCAACGACCGTGCCAGCGAGCTCGATAGCGAACTGGACAAGACCCGCGCCGACCTGGATGACCTGCAGCGTCGCTTCGAGGCCTTCGAGGAGGCCGACATGCCCGGCCTCGAGCAGGACCTCAAGGCGCTGCCCCAGTGGCGCGAACAGCAGCATCAGCTGCGCGAACACCTCGATCTCATGGAGCAGACGTTCAAGGATAGCAAGGCCCGACTGGAGGCGCGCCTGGTAGAGCTGGGCGACCTGCTGGAGCAGCGCCGCGACGAGATCCAGGTGCTGATCGATGCCCTGGGCGAGGAGAAGGAAGCCTGCCGCGACGCACAGCGTGACGCCGAGAACCATCTGGAATCCGAGTACCAGGCTCGTCGCCAGGCCCTGGATGACGATTACCGCGCTCG
>Ga0207421_10001928_pt1 | contig 26267 bp, 24 predicted proteins | sample SodLakKL_010_SED_4_FD_187542 | JGI IMG/M metagenome (GOLD analysis project Ga0207421, IMG submission 187542) | Alkaline sediment microbial communities from Lake Tanatar, Kulunda Steppe, Russia - 8KL_010_SED (SPAdes) (version 2) | ecosystem: Environmental > Aquatic > Non-marine Saline and... | reverse complement strand
GTCCGTTACTCAATGTGGCCAGAAACTCCCTGGCGTTGGAAAGATGAGTTTTGCGGTCACCTAAATTTGATCCTAATGCGACAACTACTTTGGCCATTGACTCCTAACTTCGGTGTACTCACAGGAAGGGGACATCGGTGGATGCAGTTTACGAATGGCCACTTCGATTTTCCGGGCTTCCGGAAGGGAATCGATCAGCGCTTCTCCGGTCTTATATAATAGGGATTCAATTAATTTGACAGAATCGCCGTCCATGACTTTCTGAACAGTTCCGGCTACCAGACTGTAGTCAACAGTTTGTGACAAATCATCGTTTCTGGCGGGACGATCCAGCGGGACCCATACCGTTATATCCACCTCGAAATCGTTACCATTCCGGCGTTCCTCCGGGAAATAGCCATGATAGCCACGAAATTGCAGATTTTTTATCGTGATGCAATCCATCCGGATCCGTTACATGCTAGCCAGCTCAACACGTTGCTGGATATCCTTTATGATCTGTTGAAATTTCGGATTGGTTTCCAGCCGGTCTTCCACCGATGTGATGGCATGGATAACCGTGGAATGGTCCCGCCCGCCAAAATGTAGTCCGATGGTTTTTAAACTCGATTTGGTCATGGTTTTCGAGAGGTACATGGCGATCTGACGCGCTTCCACAACTTCCTGTTTGCGGGTTTTTTCCCGGACCTTATTCGGATCAATCCCGAAATAGTCACATACCAACCGCTGAATATTTTCGATGGATATGTGCTTCTTTGTCTCTTTGATCAAATCCTTAAGGATACGCTTGGCCATCGGCAGGTCAATATTATCGATCTTTTGCAACGATGAGGTGGCCAGCAGCTTAATAATAGCTCCCTGAAGATCCCGGATGCTTGATTTGAAATTGTGAGCAATGAATTCAAAAATTTCGGCATCGAATTCAATGCCGTTTTCCAGAGATTTTTTCTCAAGAATGGCGTATCGTGTTTCGTAATCGGGCATCTGTAGATCGGCACTCAGTCCCCAGTTAAAACGGGAAATCAGGCGTTCCTCAATATCCGGCACATCCTTGGGAGCCCGGTCGCTGGTTAGAATAATTTGCTTGCCATCCTGATGCAACGCATTGAAAATATGGAAAAACTCCTCCTGGGTCTTCTCTTTTCCGCTGAAAAACTGGATATCATCGACGATCAACACATCAATATTCCGATAGAACATTGAGAACTCCCGGGCCCGGTTGTTCCGGATGGAGTGTACAAATTCGTTGGTAAACTGATCCGACGATATATACAATATCGAAAATTTGTCTCCATAATCCTGGCGGATCTTGTTGCCGATACTTTGTACAAGATGTGTTTTTCCCAACCCTACTCCGCCATATACAAAAAATGGATTGAAAGAGTTTTTCCCGGGATTTTCGGCAATGGCAATAGCGGCAGAGCGCGCAAGCCTGTTACAGTCCCCTTCAATATATTGACTGAAGACGTAGTTTTCGTTGAGATTGGGTTCAATCTTGTTTTTCCGGATGCCTGGAATAACAAAGGGGTTCTGGATCGTGTCTGCTGAGTAGGACGAGTCGTATCCGTTTTGTCCCTGCCCATCTGTGTCATTACTTTGGGGAACCGGCGGGTTGGATCGTTGTGGCATGCGCACCGATAAATCCTGGGCTTCCTGTTCCGCTTTTTCCAGCACGATGGAATATTCAAATCGAGCCCCTTCTCCCAATACTTTGGTAATGGTTGATCGCATGATATTGTAATAGTGCTCTTCCAGCCACTCATACCAAAACTGTGAGGGAACCTGGATAGTCAATGTTTTTTGATTTAGCGCAACAGGTTTTATGGGATAAAACCAGGATTTATACTTCTGGTAGTTGATGTTGTCACGGATAATTTCCAGACAACTTGCCCATACTTCGGCCGCCGATGTTTTGTCTACTATCTGACTCGTACTATGATTGCTTTCTACTTCGATCATTTAATAAAAATTCTGCTTGACTTTTTATGATTAACGGCCAGTTATCCACATCGGTTTCTATGACGTGGTATTTTCACAAAAGGAAGATGGGAATATTTACCACACTTGTCAATTAAACCTGACGATGACCCGGGGTAATTATCCACATTTGACATCACATCATAAGAATATACAAAACAACTACTTAAGGTAATACCCCAACAGGGATGAATCTGGCCAAAAATGAGCAAAGTCAGGCTTTTCTTGCAAGGGGTTTAGGTTTCAGAAAGTGAACACCAGGAGCTCGAAAGTTTTAAACATGTTATCCACATCCAGCCACGCCTTTTCAAAATAATCTTGGAAATCACTCGTAAATACTTGTCGCTTAACGAATTGCGGTGTTACGAAATGCGATAACCGAAAACGAAGCGATCTTTTCCGGAATAGTCTTTGACAAGCTCGCTCTTAAACGATTCTATGTTGCATATTTTCAATATGTTGCTCCCTTCACTCTCGTTGATTTCAAAGTAAAAGTAACCTTCCGGTTTCAGGTGTACCGTGCAAAAGTCCATCAGGTTCTGATACATAAGGTGTACATCCCCGGCTATCAGTGCATTATGTGGTTCATAAGATGTTACCTGTTCTGCTAAACCGGGTATTTCACTCTTGTCTATATAGGGGGGATTGGATACGATGATATCCCAGGGACAATCAGGCTGGTAGGATTCAAACGGGGAGTGGTGAAAAGTGACATCCAGCTCCAGGGTCCGGGCATTTCGGCGCGCAACTTCCATAGCTTCCCGACTGTTGTCTATCGCAGTAACATTCCAGTTGGGACACGCTTTCTTCAGGGCAAGTGCAATACACCCGGAGCCGGTACCAATATCCAGTACAGAGAGGCTTTTTTCGGCTGGCTGGGATTCCAAAATGCGTTCAACCAGTTCTTCCGTTTCCGGCCGCGGAATCAGCACATCTTTTGTAACGCTCAGTGTGAAGTTGTAGAAGTCAGTGGAACCAGTGATGTATTGCAGGGGTTCATGTTCGGCTCTCCGTAGCACCAATGGTCTGATTTTGTCGAGTTCCATCCGGCTTAGCGGACGGTCGTATGCCATATAGAGATCGAGCCTCTTGACCTCAAGCACATGGGCAAGCAACCACTCTATACTCAGACGGGGAGAGGGAATTCCTTTCTCCTTGAAATATTCCGTTGCCCATTCAAGCATCCGGAGAACATTCCAGTCCGGATTATTTTCAGAGTAACTCAAACTTCTTTTTTATTCTGAACTGTTAAGCCGTATTTTTTACTGAAATCCAGTACGAAATCAAGAATCTGATCATAAACCGGTTGGTCTTCCAACCCCTGAGAACCCCGAAAACCACTCTGTTTTCCGATATCGGCAATTTCAAGATCCAGTGAATTTGCCCTTTCTGACAGAATACATGTTACACAACGTGAGCTTTGAACCGCGGTGTTTTGATCCTCATAGAGTAATACCCAGATTTTTTGATTCTCTGTTATACTTCTTGTGAAAGAGTGAACGGGTGATGTTTCTTCGAGCATGGCAACACCCATGCGCTGTAATGTTTGGATTGGGCCAAAAACTTCAAAGCGGGAAATATGAGCCATTATATTAGTTAATTACGTAGTCATCATACATACCATCTCAGCAGAAATAGCGTTATTCTCGCTGAAACGATGTGTGTTTTTTTGGCATTTAGAAAATACAACAGATTTTATCATTAGCAAGTATCCAGTTTTTAAATGTATTACGGTGGTAACTTCCGCTTTACTCTTATCAATCTTTGAAATATGACGATTATACTGAGAATGGTATTGCCCGTTTTTGCCATTATAATTATTGGAACAACAGTGCAGGCATCTTACAATGGAGATCGGTACGAACCTGAACTGGTCGCAATGGAGGCACCGTTAAGCCATCTTGATTTTGATATTCGTAATGGTGCTGCATTCCGTTTTCACCTTAACAACTTCGGTTTTGGAGTTGGCGGGGAGTATCGGCGGGTACTTGGCCGTAATACCAAGGGTGTATTTGAATTTCAGATCGGAAATGTAAAGGATGAATCCGAGCAGTCTTTCCGCGATTACTGGGGGGTATCTACCATACCAAACAAGTACAACCGGATTATCGCTTTCCCGGCAATGCTTGGTGTGAAGCAACGGCTTTTTTCCGAGCGGTTGTCTGATAACTTCCGGCTTTTTGTGCAGGCATCCGGGGGCCCTTCACCCGCTTATGTTTATCCCTATTATGATCATGACCGATTTGGTTACGGATTCCGGATAACTCATGAAATGGTGGGATTTACCGTTGATCCCAATTATGACCCATTTGAGGGATGGGGTGAGGGAGAGTTTGTTCTCGGTGCAGCGGGCCACCTTTCTATTGGAGCTAACATCGGTGGTGATTTTGGAAATATCCAAACGATAAGTATCGGTTATTTTTTCCATTATTATCCGGATGGAATACAGGTTATGGAACCCAACCGGCCTGGCCCGGGATTTGTCGTCGGTGAGGACCCTGCAAATATGCCCTCAACAGCAATTCAGCCAGCCAATAGCAGACAATCTTTCTTCGGTACACCACATATTACATTCGTATTCGGGACAATGTGGTAAATCAGGCCGAATGTTGCCGGTTTTCCCGGTACCATCGTTCCCATTCAGGGAATTCATGCATGGAATCCAGGACAGCATCCGGGGAACAGGCTCGTAACTCATCAGCAGAATAGCCCCCTGTAGCAACGGCAACCGAAACCGCACCAAACAGCTGCGCACACCTGATATCCCGCGGGGTATCTCCGATAATAAACAGATCGGTCGGGCGAAACGTCCAACCGGAAAAGGTCTGGAGTTCCTTGTACGCAATGTGAGGAAGATCGTCGCGGCTGGAAGCGTCATCGCCGTATGCCCCAAACTCAAAATGAGAACCCAGTCCTGCCAGACCCAGTTTAATTCGGGCTGCCTCAACAAAGTTTCCGGTCAGTAATCCGACCCAGGCTCCTTGCTTGCTTAAGTAGTCAATTGCCGAATTCACACCATCCAGAACGTGAATATGATCCCTGGTTAAAAAGGCATCAAGCTCTTCCAGATATGACGCTTTGACCTCCTCAAAAAGTTGTTCAGACGGAGACGGCAGCAGTTCATTAAAAATAGCCCGGTCGGTTTTTCCGGCAAAATCAAGCTTTTTTACATTTAATTCTGTTAACCGGAACTGTTTCAGAACATTCTGTATGACCACACGATTGGCCTTGTTTTTAATATTCAGTAATGTTCCGTCTATATCAAATAAATAGGCACATTTCATAAAAAGGAGTGGGTTTCAGAATGATCTGACCGGAGTTCAAAATTATTGAATTCAAATATTCCCGGCACGCCGAATTTACACAGGATTTTTTCCAAAATACCAAAAAAAAGGCTACCTTAAGCCCATAATCAAAAACCCTCATTTACAACATAATTAACTTTTGCTATGGCTATTATTGAAGATATTATTGCACGTCAGATTTATGACTCCCGTGGAAATCCTACCGTTGAAGTAGATGTTATTCTCGAAGACGGCACCATGGGGCGCGCAGCAGTGCCGTCAGGCGCTTCAACTGGTGAACACGAAGCCGTTGAATTGCGTGACGGCGGTGATGCCTACATGGGTAAAGGAGTACTGAAGGCCGTTGAAAATGTAAACGAAACCATCAATGACGAACTCGTCGGATATAATGTCTTCAACCAGGTTGATATCGACAATATCCTGATTGAACTTGATGGTACCGAAAATAAATCCAAACTGGGCGCCAATGCCATGCTTGGAGTTTCCCTCGCTGTTGCGGATGCGGCATCCAATGCCCTGAATATCCCGTTCTGGCGTTATGTCGGTGGGGTGAATGCCAAAGTGCTTCCGCTTCCGATGATGAATATCATCAACGGCGGCTCCCATGCCGATAACAACGTTGATCTGCAGGAATTCATGATCATGCCCAGCGGTGCGGAATCCTTTTCGGATGCGCTCAGAATCGGTGGCGAAATCTTCCACAATTTGAAGAAAGTGTTATCCGGAATGGGATATGCAACAACGGTTGGTGATGAGGGCGGATTTGCCCCGAACCTGAAAAGTAATGAAGAGGCCGTAGAGGTGATCCTCAAAGCAATCGAACAGGCCGGTTATAAACCGGGTGATGATGTGCTTCTTGCCCTGGATCCGGCATCAGCCGAGTTTTACAACCCGGAAACAGGCCTCTATGAATTCAAATGGAGCGACGGCTCGAAGAAAGATGCCGACGAAATGGTTGCGTTCTGGAGCGACTGGGTAGACAAATACCCCATCATCTCCATTGAGGATGCCATGGATGAAAACGACTGGGATGCCTGGAAAAAACTCACCGATGCCATTGGTGACAAAGTGCAGCTGGTGGGAGATGACCTGTTTGTTACCAACTCCGAGCGGCTTGGCAGAGGTATCGAAGAGGGGATTGCAAACTCAATTTTGATCAAAGTGAACCAGATTGGTACCCTCACCGAAACATTGGATACCATTGAACTCGCGCACAAAAATGCCTATACGGCTGTCATATCTCACCGTTCCGGTGAAACCGAAGACACCACGATCGCAGATCTTGCCGTGGCAACCAATGCCGGGCAGATCAAAACCGGCTCCATGAGCCGTACCGACCGCCTCGCAAAATACAATCAACTGATTCGTATCGAAGAGCAGTTGGGAGATAGTGCCGAATTCCTTGGCCGCGATGCATTTAATGTTTAAACGCATGCCAGTTGAAACACATGCAACTGCTTTGCTGTAGCAGATGATTGTGTTCAAATAAAATGATACACTTAAAAAGCAGACTCTATTCGCTAGCAGTCTGCTTTTTTTTTAAATTGACCTGATTTTTCAATTACTTCAAACCTGGCAACAACGCAGCACATACCCGATAAAAACCACACGATTTTGTCATGAATATCTATGTAGGAAATCTGGCCTGGAAAACGAAACGAAAAGAATTAAAAGAGCTTTTTGAGAACTTTGGCGAGGTCTCTAACGCGTTCATTGTCCGCGATAAAAAAACCAGAAGATCCCGGGGTTTCGGTTTTGTGGAAATGACAGAAGATGATGAGGCCAGAGTTGCCATTGAGAAACTCAACAATACCGTTTTTCTGGAGCGGACCATTATTGTTAATGAAGCGCTGCCAAAAGAGGAGAATGGCGATCACGACAGCAGTGATGACTTCGATGATGATTATGATGATGACAGCACGGATGACCAGGAAGGGTCCACGGACCATGACGGATCCGGAAATGAGGATGTTCAGGAGACAACGATATCAGAATCATCAGGAAGTGATTTTGATGAGAAGAAGGACAAGCAATAAATGCTCTTCCGGTCCGAAAATAGCCATCCCGGAATGACGGCAACATGATCGGCCGGTTGTCATATCATCCGGCGCAGGAAACATGATCAATACCCATATCTCCCTTATCAACTTCCGTAATCACCACCACACCGATGCGGATTGGGGAGATCAGGTTAATATCATTACCGGGCCAAATGGTGCAGGAAAAACCAATCTGATTGATGCCATTCACTATCTCTGCATGGGCCGCAGTTTTAACAGCAGCTCCGATCAGTATGTCGTACGGCAGGGTGCCTCCGGCTTTCTCGTAAAAGGAGCTTTTCGCGGCGCCATTCGTGAATCATTTGAAATCGCATGTTCCTATGAACGGAAAGAGGGAAAACGGCTCTGGGTAAACGACAGTCCGCTGGATCGGCACGCTGATCTGATTGGCCGGGTGCCGGTCGTCCTTGTTTCGCCGGATGACAAAAAGCTGACAGGCGAGGGCCCCTCCGAACGCCGGTCATTCCTCGACGCCCTCATTGCACAGACCTCCCCGGCCTATCTTGATGACCTCATCCGTTACCGAAAAATCGTGCGGCAGCGCAACAAGTTACTGACGGATCTCTATCATTATCCCGATCAACTGGATGCCATGCTGGAACCCTGGAACCTTCAGTTAACCGAAACCGGGGCACGGATTGTCGCAAAAAGGAGTGAGGTGGTACGTAAATTCCACTACTTTCTGGAGCAAGCCCATGAACAATTGACGGGATCGGGTATGAAACCATCCATGTTCTATCGTACCATTTGTGATTTCCAATTATCAGAAGAGGAAATACGGTCGTCGTACGAACAGATAATCGGAGATGTGTCTCTCCGGGAACGCGAACGGCAGCAGACACTATACGGCCCGCACCGGGATGATCTTATTTTTTTTCTCGACGATATGGAGCTTCGCAAATTTGGATCACAAGGCCAGCATCGTATTTTCGCACTGGCCTTAAAAATGGCACAGCTCTATTTTTACAGCGAGGCTCTCGATGACCTGCCCGTTTTTTTGCTGGATGATGTGTTTGGCGATCTGGACCCGCAGAAGACCGATACGGTGATGAATATGTTGCTGCAACATCCCGGTCAATCGTTTATAACAGCGGCACACGCCGATAAAATATCAGGATTTTCGAGCCGTACGGATTCACGTATATTGGAACACGATGTACGTGATGGCAAAATTACAACCAAAACCTGAACCGGCAAATGGCTTATCGTCGAAAACAACCCAGGCAGCTGAAAGAATTGGTGGATGATTTTATCGAGGATTATCCCCACCGGGTGGCCCTTAAACGGGGCATGATCCTGGCAATGTGGCCTGAAAAGATCGGCGCTTCCATCCGGGAACAGGTTCGGGACATGAAATTCCAGGGTAGCCGGCTGATTGTCCGCGTACCGGATCCTTCCTGGCGCCACGAAATTCATATGCAGCGGTATCAAATCGCAAAAACACTCAACAAAGCAGTGAAAGAGGAGATCATCCGGGAAATCATTGTAAAATCATAGCTGAAATTCATGATCGTTCATTGGAATCAAAGATCACTTTTTTTGATAGTCGGGAATGGAACATTTTGTACTTTGGTAAAGCACGAATCAATCAAAAATGGCTGACATAAAAAAATCCGGAAACTGGTTTATCCGGTTCTTCAAAATATCCGACAGTGAGACGACCTACTTCCATAAAGGAGAGATTGTGATCGTTTTTTTGGTTGGATGTCTGATCGCCCTCTCACTTTGGTTTTTGGTCAATCTCGGCCGGGAGTACAATATCACTATGGAAATACCGCTGGAGGTAGTCGGCTACAGTGAGGAGATGGCTTTTTCAGAAATCCCTCCGGAATACGCGGAAATCGGCGTCAGCGGAGAAGGATGGAATCTCTTTTCTTTGTACAGGAATCCGCCGGAAATTATCATTCCATTTGATGACGGTACCGTTAATATCGCGGATATAATCCAGCAGCACTTTGCAACCCATCCTGACCTGGTGTTACAGAAAGTGGAACCCTCCACTGTTTCTATCGAAGTCGAAGCAAAAACTTCAAAAAGGGTACCGGTTGTTCCTGAGATGGATGTCCGCTTTGCGAACCGGTTTGAAGTTATCGGCAGTATTCAGGTCGACCCCGACAGCGTTACAGTTACCGGAGCGGAATCGGTTCTGGATACGTTGCAGAGCTGGTCGACAGAAATTCTGCGGCTTAGAAATGTGCAGGAACAGGTGGAAGAGAACGTCCGGTTGGCAGACTCCCGGGGATTGGTGTCAATGGATGTTTCTGAAGTTACGGTATCATTTGATGTGACCGAGCTTACCGAAGGGGAGATCCGGGTCAATGTAAGAGCCCGCAATGTTCCAGATGGATGGCAGATACGTTTTAATCCATCTGTGCTCACGATCCGTTATGATGTGCCGATCGAATATTACAGCGAAGCCCAGGAGATGGTTCCGTATGTCGCCTATGTGGACTACCGCGAAATTGAACATGATACAACCGGATATCTTGAACCTGTAATCGAGCCCGTAACCGATGATCTGGATCTGAGATTGCGTTCCATTCAACCGAGAAGAGTCTCCTATTTTCGGGTAATAGAAGATTAGGTGTTGGTGATCACAATTGATTGGGGTTGCCGGGCAGGATTGCCGGCCCATACCGTTTGTACTCAGGATTCTTCCCGAAAGGGTGCAAGCGCCTCTTCCACCGGTTTGCACGCTTCAAAATAGGACGCGACCTTAAGCAGCACTTCATCAACCAGCGCATCCGGACAGGAAGCCCCCGATGTAAGCGCAATCGTCATTGGCCCATTGGTTTTCGGCATCCAGGTCATCGTTTTCAGCACCTCTTTTTTCCACTGGTTAAAATGATGGATCTCCCGTTGTGATTTGATTTCGGACGCATCCCGGATATGATATGTCGGGAAACGCTCTTCGAGCAATTCCACAAGGTGCATCGTGTTGGATGAGTTATACCCCCCCACAACCAACGCCAGATCGGCCTGTTCTTCCAGCAGGGCATACGTTGCCGCCTGGTTTTCGTTGGTGGCATAACAGAGGGTATCGGAGGTGTCGGCAAAATGCATCTCGACATCAGCCTCACCCTGTTTCTGCACAACAGCCCGCTTCAGTATCTCCATCACCTCCCGGGTTTCCGAAGCGAGCATGGTGGTCTGATTGATGACCCCGAACCGCTTCATATCCTCTAGCGGATGAAACCCCTCGGTACATTTCATTCCAAAGTACGTATCAAAATCCGAAAGCGGCCGCCTTTCAAGTAGGATATCAGCCAGGATATGTGCCTCTTCCGGATTCAAGACGACAACACAGGGTGCCTGCCCGGAGCTGTGGGAAAAGGTGGCGCGGGTCTCTTCGTGGCGATGTTTGCCGTGGATAACCAGCGAGTACCCTTTTTTGCCAAGCTGCTTGCCGCGGTTCCAGACTTTGATGACAAACGGACAGGTAGTGTCATACTGATAGGGATCAATGCCTTGCTGTTCAAGTTTTTGCTGCATTTCAACGGTGGTTCCGAATGCCGGTACAATCACGATATCATCGGGATGCAGTGAGCTGACGGGAATCCGCTCGGTACCGTCAGTGTCAAATAGAAAACGAACACCCCGTGCCTCCAGGTCCTTGTTGACCGTCGGATTGTGAATCATCTCGCTGAGCAGGTAGATGTTTTTGTCCGGATGTTGTTCTACGGTCCGGTAGGCGATGTCAATGGCGTTCTCGACTCCGTAACAGAATCCGAAATGACGGGGAATTAGAAAACGAACCGGCCCCAGATCCAATACGCTGGCCTTCCGATCCTTTTTGCGCGGATCCAGAATCTGCCGGGCATTTTTTACGGTTTTGATGATTTCGGACTGATATAGTTCCGGTATGAGGAAATCTCTGGCCATACACTTCGTGCTGAGGATTAATCCCGTTTCAGCTTTTTATAATGGATGCGTTTGGGTTGGTCGTCAATGCCCAGAACGTCACGGCGGTACTCCTGGTATTCCCGGTAGTTGCCTTCGAACCATCGTACCTCGCTGTCACCCTCAAATGCGAGCATATGGGTGGCGACCCGGTCGAGAAACCAGCGATCGTGAGAAATAACGACCACACAACCCGCAAAGTTCACCAGTGCCTCCTCAAGCGCCCTGAGTGTCTGCACGTCGAGATCATTGGTCGGCTCATCAAGCAGCAGAAGATTGGCCTCCTCTTTTAGTGTTTTGGCAAGATGGACGCGGTTTCGCTCACCGCCGGAAAGCTCTGAGGTCTTTTTCTGCTGGTCTCCGCCGCTGAAGTTAAATCGTGCAACATAAGCGCGCGAGTTGATCTCTTTGGACCCAAGCTGAACGGTGTCTTTTCCGTCGGATATCTCCTGCCAGATCGATTTTGACGGATCGAGCGGCCGGGCCTGATCGGCATATCCGATTTTGACGGTTTCGCCGATTTCAAAAGTACCGGTGTCGGGTTGCTCCTGGCCGGTAATCATACGGAACAGGGTTGTTTTACCCGCTCCATTCGGACCGATAACCCCCACAATACCACCGGCGGGAAGGTCAAACTCCATATTTTCAAAAAGCAGACGATCACCGAATCCTTTGGAGACATTGTGCGCTTTGATCACCTTGTCACCAAGCCGCGGCCCGGGCGGGATAAAAATTTCAAGCTCTTCCCGTTTTTTCTCCTGTTCTTTGGCAGACAGCAGTTCTTCGTAGGCGGTGATACGCGCCTTGTTACGGGTCTGCCGGCCTTTGGGATTGGTCTGGATCCACTCCATCTCCCGGTCAATGGTCCGCTGGAGCCGGCTGTTCTGTTGCTTCTCCACATCCAGCCGTTTGCGTTTCTGTTCGAGCCATCCGGTGTAGTTCCCCTCGTAGGGAATGCCTTCGCCATGGTCAAGTTCCAGTATCCATCCCGCCACATTATCCAGGAAATAGCGGTCATGAGTGATCGCGATGACCGTCCCCTCATACCGTTCCAAATGTTGCTCCAGCCAGTTGACCGAGTCCGCATCGAGATGGTTGGTCGGCTCATCCAACAGCAACACATCGGGCTCCTTGAGCAGTAGCCTGCAGAGTGCGACCCGGCGTCGCTCCCCGCCTGACAGAACGTCAATCGGGGTATCCTCCGGCGGACACCTGAGTGCCTGCATGGCCATCTGGAGCTTGCTGTCGAGATCCCAGGCGTTCTTCTGGTCAATCTGTTCCTGAAGGGTGGACTGACGAGCAATCAGCGCATCAAAATCGGCATCAGGATCGGCAAATTTCTCACTGATTTGCTCGAACTCGCGAACCAGGTCGACCAGTTCCTGAACGCCCTCCTCAACAATGTCCTTGACGGTTTTTTCCGGATCAAGTTCCGGTTCCTGAGGAAGGTGGCCGAATGTCACGCCCGATTTTGATGTGACCTCACCCTCGTAATTGTCATCCAGTCCGGCAATGATCCGCAACAGGGTACTTTTCCCGGAGCCGTTGGCTCCGATAATTCCAATTTTCGCACCGTAGAAAAAGGAGAGGTAGATATCTTTCAGCACACGCTGATTCGGCCCGTAGGTTTTCCCTACGCCCGTCATGGAAAAAATGATCTTTTGATCGCTCAATGCAATATGTGTTTATGAAATGTAAAATTATGGGTGCGGGAATCCGGCAGATTCAGATGTCCGTCATGCACTCAACACCCCATCCTGATGGATGATTCCTAAGCGGCTACCTCGTCAAGGCGCACACCGACCAGTTTGCTGATCCCCACCTCCGGCATGGTCACACCGTACATCATCTCCGATTTGGACATGGTTGTTTTGTTGTGGGTGATGACGACAAACTGGGTTTGGTCACTGAATTTTTTCAGAAGTTTTGTAAAACGGAGAATATTGGGATCATCCAGGGGAGCGTCGACCTCATCCATCACACAGAAGGGGGAGGGTTTGACCAGGTAGATGGCAAACAGCAGGGCGATAGCCGTCAGCGTTTTTTCGCCTCCGGAGAGCTGTTCGATCACACTGGGCCGCTTGCCTCGCGGATTGGCAATAATTTCAATTTTGGCATCCAGCGGATCATCTGCTTCCTCGTCAATGATCAGGTCGCAATGATCATTCTCCTCAAACAGGGTGTTGAAAACCGTCCGGAAATTGTCGCGAACCTCCCGGAAGGTTTTATTAAACCGCTCCTGGGCGTTGTTGTTGATCTCCTGGATGGTTTCGATGAGCTGGTCCTCAGCTTTCTCAAGGTCGCCGATCTGTTTTTCAAAGTGGTCGAGCCGCTCCTTTTCCTCCTCGTATTCGGTAATGGCCAGCGGGTTCACCTCTCCGATATTCTTGAGGCGCTGTTTCAGAGTGAAGATCGTCTCCCGGGCTGTGGAGATGTCGGTATCGTCAGGTAGAACCTGATCAATCTGGTCGATGGTCAGGTTGTAGGTTTCCCAGATGTGATCATTGATGCTCTTCTGATCCATTTCGAGCTTGGATTTGGCCAGTTCCAGAGAGTGGTTCAGTTCCTGGTTTGACTCTTTTTTCCGGCGGACATCCTTCAGGTCATCCTCAAGAATATTGATTTTTCCACGCTGACGGGAGCACGCCTCTTCGGATTCATCCAGCGCTTTTTTCGCCTCCTCTTTGGCAACAAGCAGCTCACGCAGTTCGTCTTCGGCTTCCTCAATGTTTTCGCGCAGGGTAAGAATGGAGTCCTTGCTGGCTTTGGCACGGTCGGCACGCTGCTGGAGTCGATCCTTGATTGCAACGACATCAGATTCAAAACGCTGGATATCACGTTTGAGGGTGGTTACCTCATTTTCAGCATTCTGGTATTTCAGGGCGATGTCGTTGAACCGGGTTTGCGAGCGCTGGAGTACCTCCTCTTTCTCCTGCAGTTGTGATTTCAACGTAACCTCTTCACGAACGACCTGTTCCATCCGGGAGGTGAGCTCTTCCATCTCGGGGGTAATCCCTTTCAGCTCATCCCCGGCTTTTGCCGTTGTTTCTTCAAGTTCTCCGAGCCGTTTTTGCAGATCCTGAATGGTTTTTTCGTAAAAATCAGATTGTGTCTGGAATGAGCCGGTTTTTGCCTCATGTTTCTGCAACGCTGAGGAAGCATCTTTTACTTTCTGCTGATGGGATCGCAAGTCGAATTTTTCATACTTCTCATTCATCTCATCGAGTTGCACCTCGGCTTTCTCAATTTCCAGCGCGGTTTTCTCTGCCTGCTGTTGCCTCTTTTTGACCTTATCCTGGAGGCCGATTCGTACTCCGGCATTTTTGTTACTGCTTCCGCTGTACATGAAGCCATCGGCTGTTACGACATCCCCGGACGGGGTCACTGCCGTCATCCGCTTGCTGCCGGCAATTCCGGCGGCTGAGGATATCTCATCTGCCAGGATTACTTCTCCGAAAAAGAGCTGTCGCAAAGATTCGTATGCCGGATCGGACTGAATATGGTGATAGAGTGCATTATCGGCAATCTTGTCACCGGGTGCGATGCGGTTTAGCGGGATGATGGTCACGCGGCCCTTCTCTTTTTCGCGGAGCATGCCAAATGCGCGTGCCGCCTCCTCATCGTTAGCCGTGACGACAAAATTGGCCGCTTCCCCGAGCACGGCTTCAACTGCAGCGGCATGTTCTTCTTCACTGTTGAAGATGTCACTCACAATCTCCAGAGTAGTGAATTCATTGCGCTTTTCCCGGAGGTATTGAACACCGGCAGGATGGGCATCCGAAGATTCGGACAGGTTTTTAAGCAGTTCATATTCTGACTGATAAGCGTCGTGTTTGCTTTGCAGACGGCGGATTTCATCTTTTTGTTGGTTGATACCGCTGAGCAGTTGTTCACGGTCGCTGCGGGCTTTTTCCAGCTCCTGTTCGGCCTGATCCAGTTCGGTGAGCAGAACCTCGTGCAGCCCCTCCATTTTCTCTTTTTCGTCATCAAAAGTGGAGACTTTCTGCCGGCTCTCTTCAATCTCTTTTCTGAGCCTTTGCTGCTGTTCGGCACCGTTCTCAATACGGGATTCCAGTCTTATTTTCAGGCTCTGCAATTCGTTGATACGGCTGTTGGCCTTGCTATGCTGCTTGTTGGCTTCCTCGAGCTCTCCGCGAACCCTGGCGACCTCCCCACGGCTTTGTTCCAGCTGTTCCCTTGCTTTCTCCCGTTCTTCCTGCACTGCGGCAAGGTTCTCTTCAGAAGTTTTCAGCTCCGCTTCATTCGCTTTCAGGTTTTTGCGGAGGTCTTTGATATCGGTTTCCGCCTGGTATACGTCCTGTTCATACCCACGGATAATGTTCTCCTCATTGGCGATTTTCTGTGTTGTAACCTGGATGTTGGATCGCGCCTCCTGGACTTCGCTGGTAATGCGCTCGTTTTTTTTCCGGATTTCGTTTTGTGCCTGTTCCTTGGCGATCAACGCTTCGTGGGCTTCCGTTTCGCTCTGTTCCAGATGTTTCAGCCGCCGGTCGAGTTCTTCCCGTGAGGATGAGGCACTGGCAATCCGTTCAAGCAGGGGGTTGAGTTCAGCCCGCACATTGTCGTACTCCTGCCGGGATACTGCTTTGTCGAGAAATTCCAGATCTTCCCGGTATTTATGGGCGCGTTCGGCACGGGAGGCCTGCGCTTGCAGGGATCGGGTTTTTTTGCGGACCTCAACCAGGATATCCTCCATGCGCTGCAGATCGGCACGGGTATCGGAGAGTTTTTTGAGTGTCTGTTTTTTCCGCTCTTTAAACTTGGTAATGCCGGCCGCCTCTTCAAATAACCTTCGCCGGTCATTATTTTTGTCATTGAGGATCTCCTCGACCATTTTTAGCTCAATCACCGAATAGGCGTTCGCCCCCATTCCGGTATCCATAAAAAGATCGGTGATATCCCGCAGGCGGCAGGGTTTTTTGTTCAGAAGATATTCACTTTCGCCGGACCGGTAGAGCCGGCGGGTCATGGTGATATCCGAAAACTCGGTTGGCAGGACCCCCCTGTTGTTTATGATCGTCACCGAAACCTCGGCCATTCCAAGGGCTTTTTTTGCAGCTGTACCGTTGAAAATGACGTTGCTCATAGCAGCCGATCGCAACAGGGAGGGGCGTTGTTCTCCCAACACCCACCGCAATGCGTCAACAATATTGGATTTTCCGCAACCATTGGGCCCGACAATAGCTGTGATGCCGCTGTCGAACTTGACCTTGGTCTTGTTGGCAAAACTTTTAAAACCGTGTAGTTCAAGCTCGGCAAGATACATGTAACATTGACCCGGTGGGTGGATTAAACGGTCATGATCTCTTCATCCTTGTCGTGAAGCATCTTATCAATGCTTTCGATATAGGAATCCGTGAGTTTCTGGAGTTCTTCTTCGGCGGCAAACCGCGCGTCTTCCGGCAGGGAATCGTTTTTTACCTTGTCCTTGATCTCATCCTTGATTTCACGGCGGGTATTCCGGACACTGATGCGCGCCTGTTCCGCTTTATCCTTCGCCACTTTGACCAACTCGGCACGCCGCTCTTCGGAAAGTACCGGCAGCGGAATGCGGATCATGGTTCCGTCATTATTGGGGTTCAGGCCGAGCCCGGACGACATAATGGCTTTTTCAATCTCCTTCATGGAGGATTTGTCAAAAGGCTCAACGGTCAGAAGGCGGGAATCCGGAGTAGAAATATTGGCGAGTTGGTTTAACGGGGTCTTGGTACCGTAGTATTCGACTTTGATACCGTCAAGAAGTTGCGGAGAAGCTTTGCCCGCCCGGATATGCCCGAGTTCTTTTTTCAGGAAGTGTGTCGCCTCTTCCATCTGTTCTTTTGCCTGGTCGAGGAATGGTATTAATTCGGGTATCATAACATCTGAGGATAAAGTGATAATAACTGAGATTCAGATGCGAAATATATAACAAATTGGCAAAAAAAAAAGATACTCAATCCCAATGGACGCGAGTTCCGACATCCTCACCCTTGATCACTTTGCTGAGGTTGTCGGGCTCATCCATATTGAATACCAGGATGGGGGTTTTGTTGTCGCGGCAGAGTGTGAATGCGGTTAAATCCATGACGGAAAGTCTCAATCTCAGGACTTCGTCACCACTGATGGCATCAAATTTAATGGCATTCTCATTTTCTTCAGGGTCACAGTCGTATATCCCGTTAACCCGGGTGCCTTTGAGGATCGCGTCGGCTTCAATTTCTATAGCCCGGAGCGAAGCGGCGGTATCGGTTGTGAAGTACGGATTACCGGTTCCGGCGCCAAAAATTACAACCCGTCCTTTTTCAAGGTGACGGACAGCCCGTCGCCGGATGTAGGGTTCGGCGACCTGTTCCATGCGGATGGCCGACATGAGTCGGGTATGAACTCCTTTTTGTTCGAGGGCATCCTGCAGTGCGATACTGTTGATCATGGTGGCCATCATCCCCATGTAGTCTCCCTGGACCCGGTCCATGCCGAGAGTTGCTCCGCGAACACCCCGAAAGATATTTCCGCCACCGATGACAATGGCGATCTGGGTGCCGGTTTCTGCTGCCTGCCTGATTTCTTCGGCATAGCGGGTGAGCACTTCGCCGTCTATTCCGTGACCCTGTTTTCCCAGTAAGGATTCGCCACTCAGTTTCAGAAGTACTCTGTTGAAGTGTTTCACAATGACGCTCCGGTTCGTTGGATGTTGTGGGTTTGTACCAGGCAGTTTTATCAGAAACTGCGGGATAAAAAAAAGGCTGCCAATGGGCAGCCAGGAAATGCTGATGAAGTTACTGTCCGCCAAGCTGGAGGCGTACAAATGCGGTAACCAGGGGTGCCCCCGATTGTTTCAGGTAGTCCTGAACACTCAGCGAACCGTCTTTGACAAACTTCTGCTCAAGAAGTACGCGCTCTTCAAAGAAGCGGCGCATTTTACCGGCAGCGGCTTTTTCGGCGATCTCTTCCGGTTTGCCTTCGTTGATCAGCTGCTCTTTGGCAATCTCTTTTTCTTTTTGAAGAACCGTAGTGTCCACCTCGTCACGTGTAACAGCGATCGGGTTCATGGCAGCAATCTGCATCGCAACATCTTTCGCAATATCAGGATTTTCGACCTTGCTTTCAAACTCGGCGAGGACACAAAGCTGGTTCCCGGGGTGGATATAATCGACAATCTGACCATCGGATTTCATGATTTTAAATTGTCCGATATCAATTTTCTCACCGATTTTCCCCACAAGATCCTTAAGCATGTCTTCCACTGTCAGGTCATTGACGGTCATCTTCAGAAGGGCATCCCTGTCGGCCGGTTCCTGCTCAAAAATCGCTTTGGCAAAGTCGTTGGCATTCTGCACGAACTCTTCATTTTTTGCGACAAAATCGGTCTCACAATTCAGTTCAACCGCAACGGCTTTCTTTTGGTCGTCCGATATCAGCGATACAATAACACCTTGATTGGCTTCACGGTCGGCCCGTTTTTCGGAAACTTTCTGTCCCTTTTTCCGAAGCAGGTCGATTGCGGCTTCCATATCGCCGTTAGATTCGTTGAGGGCTTTTTTGCAGTCCATCATACCCGCGCCGGTCTGGTCACGGAGTTTTTTTACATCAGAAGCTGAAATACTCATGGTCTTGTCAATACGTGTCTTTGAAGTTGGGGTTCTGTAATTTTTTCAGCAGCGCGAAATCAAGAAGAAACGTTCTCTATTTCTCCTCTTTTTTACTGTCGGATTCGGTTTTTCCCTCATCACCGGCTTTTGCAGTTTCAACAGGCTGCTCTTTGGCTGCATCTTTGTCGGCTGCTTCCGGTTTCGCTTTTTCAGTACCTTTCGCTGCCGGCTTTTCACGCTCTTCATCAGATTTTCCGGCAGAACCTTTATCACCGGAATCAGTGGCGGTTTTTTGGCCTGCCGGTTTCTCATCGGCAGTTTTCGGCTTGCGGGACCGTTTCCGGCGGGTTGTTTTTACATCCGCTTCGGAGATCTCTTCGGTTGCATCATCACCGTCCTGTTTAGCCATGGATTCAGCGGCCAGCTGCTCTTCCTGATGAGCCTCACGTTCAGCCATACCCTCAATGATGGCATCGGCGACATTGGAGGCGACCAGTTGAATGGCTTTGGCAGCATCGTCGTTGCAAGGAATGATGTAATCGGGGACATCGGGGTCACAATTGGTGTCAACCAGTGCAAAAATCGGGATATTCAATTTGAGCGCTTCGTTGACTGCAATATTCTCCTTTACGATATCTACTACAAAAAGGGCACCCGGAACACGGCCGATTTTGGAGATACCGCCCATCACATCTTCCAGTTTTTTCTTTTCGCGATCCAGCATCAACCGCTCTTTCTTGGTGATGTTGTCATACGTTCCATCGGTTTGCATGGCATTAATCTCTTCCATGCGGGAAATACTTTTCTTGATGGTAACAAAATTGGTGAGCATTCCACCCAGCCAGCGGTGGGTGACATACGGCATGTCACATCGCTGCGCTTCTGTGCGGATAATCTCCTGAGCCTGCTTTTTGGTACCGACGAAAAGAATGCTTTTACCCGAGCGGGCAACTTTTGCAAGTTCGTCGAGCGATTCCTGGAGAAGTGCGTGGGTCTTGTTCAGGTCAATAATGTGGATCCCGTTGCGTTGCATGAAGATAAATTCACGCATTTTGGGATTCCATCTTCTTGTGAGGTGCCCGAAGTGTGCTCCTGATTTGAGCAGTTCTTCTACTGATGCCGCTTTAGCCATGTTGATACTCTTCTGTTTTTAAGGTTAGTCCACTATACAGGTCATCCCCAAAAGACCAATTCCGGCTATAGTCAAACAGCCGGAACACCCGATCCAGGGTCGCTGTATATGTGTGATGTTGTAATTGTAAAAAAAAGATCAGCGTTTGGAGAACTGAAAACGTTTTCTTGCTTTGGGTTGACCGTATTTTTTGCGTTCCACCATGCGGTCGTCCCGGGTCAGCAGATCATGAGACTTCAGTACATTATGCGTTTCCGGCTCCAGGGTATTCAGTGCCCGGGAAACACCCAGCTGAACGGCATCGGCCTGGCCGGTTATACCGCCTCCCCGAACCGTAACTTTGATATCGTATTTACCGGTTGTCTCCGTTACCTCAAAAGGGAGTTTGACCGTGTTCTGCTGCGAGGGCAACACGAAATAGGTATCAAATGCCTTGTTGTTGATGGTGATTTCACCTTTGCCGGGGCGTACATACACACGTGCTGTGGACGTTTTTCTACGGCCTATGAAAGATTGATTAGCCATTATTTAGAGCTCAATTTTTTCTGGTTTCTGCGCAGTAAGGTTGTGGTTGGACCCCGCAAACACACGCAAGTTGGTGAGTAATTTGCGGCCAAGTCGGTTTTTTGGAACCATACCCTTTACAGCATTCCGTACCAGGAATGTCGGGTCCTTTTTCAACGCTTCTTCGGCTGATGTGAAATTGGTTCCTCCGGGGTAACCGGAATGACGGAAGTAGAGCTTCTGCTGCATCTTCTTCCCGGATAAAGCCACTTTCTCGGCATTAATTACGATGACATTGTCGCCCGTGTCCATGTGGGGCGTAAATTCGGGCTTGTGTTTTCCTCTAAGCAGTGACGCAACTTTGGCGCTCAGTCGACCGAGCGGTAATCCTTCCGCATCTATGATCAGCCACTTCTTCTGGATGTCACCTGGTTTTGCCGAATATGTTTTAAAACTCTCGGTATTCACGGTGTTGTATGGTTTTAGGATCGCTAAATATGATTTTCTGACAAGTCAGGAAATATAAAAGTATTATTGCTGTCTTGCAACATTGGAATCGCTTCAAAATTTTTCACGGACCGGTTCCGTTTCTGTCCGCATAAATTACGGGATTTCGCCAACCTTTTTTTATCCTGTTGTGTTCTTTTTAAATTATGATGCCACTTTGCACCTAAATACTTGTGACTTATGAATCGAAGAGAATACCTGAAGTCTTCTTTCGGAGGGTTTGCCTTGTTGGGTACGTATGGATTTGGATCCTCCCTTGCAGCAGGTACCACAGCCGGATCACCTTCTGAGCTGGCCGCAACATTTCGTGAAGATACCGGCGAGTATATGTTACCCCAACTCTCCTATTCCTATGATGACCTGGAGCCCCATATTGACAGCCAGACGATGGAGCTGCATCACAGTATCCATCATCAGGGATACGTCAATGGGCTGAATAACGCATTGTCCAAACTGGCGGAAGCCCGGGAATCCGATGACTTTTCCATGGTCAAACACTGGTCCAAGGAGGTGGGTTTCCATGGAGCCGGACACTTTCTGCACAAGATTTTCTGGGAAGTTATGAGTCCGGACGGTGGGGGAGAGCCGGCTGACTCCGATCTTATGCAGGCGATCAACAACTCGTTTGGCAGTTTCGAGAAGTTTCAATCGCACTATGTTGCAGCTTCCGGGGCTGTTGAAGCGAGTGGATGGGGAATTTTGGCATGGGAGCCCTACGCCGACAAACTGATGGTCCTCCAGGCTGAGAAACATCAGAACTTGTCGCCAATGGTTACCGTACCCCTCCTGCCTATTGATGTCTGGGAACACGCCTATTATCTGCGGTATCAGAATCGCAGGGCCGATTACGTAAGAGCTTTTATGAATGTCGTGAATTGGGACGCAGTTGCGGAAAGATATCATAATGCCCGCACTATGATCGGCTGATTTTAATTTGACTAATCATCCGTTTTTTGCGTTATTACAAATAACCTTTAACCAAATAGTAAGGACCTTACTACTTGCACAAGCCCGGCATTTACGAATGTGCGGGCTTTTTTTATAACCCCTGCATGGTAAGCCGCTCCCGTAGTTTATCACTGAACGGACCTTGTAGCAGAAACCGGACCACAACGTTTCGGAAACCCGGGAGACGGTTGCGGTTGCCGAGCATCATGTTGAGTTCTGCCCGCCGCATCACTTTCATGGCCCGCTTTCTTCCGGCAGTGTCATACTCCGAACCCGCCTCCTCCATACTCATCTCCCCGCGCACTGCTTTTCCAATGGCAGATACCGCATCCATGACATTGATCCATCCCAAATTCATACCCTGCCCGCCAATCGGACTCACCACATGGGCCGCATCCCCCGCAAGCAGAACCCGGTCCTGCCAGAACCGATCTGCAAGAAATCGCTCAACACCAAACTCCGAAAACATGGTACACGTTTCGGGATCCGGAGTGATTCCGCACCGGGCAAAAATTTCCCCGGCAAGTTGCGGGATTCCGTTTATTGGTCGGGACGGATCCTGCTGAACCACCCATCTCCTTAGCCCCCCGGGAAGTGGAAAAGATTCCATCAGACCGTCAGTACCCAGGAATATAACCGCATCCGACGCAAATCCGGTATTGTCGGAAAAATCGCCCATGGCATACCGGTTGCGATACGCGGATCCCGGAAATGGAATGCCCGACCTGACGCGAAGAGTACTATTTTTCCCATCACAGGCAAGAAGATAGTGCGTGCCCACGGTATGTGTAATTCCGTCCGGATCAGTAAGGGAAATTTCCATCGGCCACGGTTTCGAATCGGTCCGGTCAAATCCGGTTACGGCAAAGCCCCGCAATAAGTTGCCCGGGTTTATTTTTTGCAGCCGCTCTTCAAAAACAGACTCGGTTTTCCACTGGGGAATCGCCAGAATATAGTTGAAGGGGGCGTTGAGCGATTGAAAATCGAGAACACCAAGTTGTGTCGTGCCGTCAGCGCGAGCAACCCCCCGGCGAATCACCATTCCGTGTGGCCGGAAGTCATCCAGCAGCCTGAGACGTGAGAGGATCGCAAGGGAAGGTGGGTGAATCCCGATGGATTTGGAATGGCGGATGGGTTCTGTGTTTTTTTCAACAATGAGGGTACGAGTACCTTCAGAAGCTGCAGCGATACCCGCGAGAAGTCCGACCGGGCCCGCGCCGGCAATGACCAGGTCGTATTGTTTTTCCCGGGTCATTGCATAACAGTTTTATGGGTGATACCATCCGTTGTGCCCGTTGTGCCCGTTGTGCCCGTTGTGCCCGTTGTGGTCTGCGGTGAGATCCCGGCAGATTTGGCCTCTGTAGATGGCTTCGTCCTTTCATCTGTTATCGGAGGTATATTGTTCCGCGCTGCCGGTACATCATACATTGCAAGCAGACGAAATGGAAGTTGGGCGTGGACTGTCCAGTTAGAGGGGATTGTATCCGAAAGCTCTTTCCGGGTGAAACTTTTTCGTATGGAAATGAGGCCGTCGGTCCGGATAAAGGAATCCCGGAAAACCGGGCTGGTCAGTATTGAAAAAAGGGTGTAACCAATCCGGGAGCGCTGGATGTCGCTGCAGATGATACGCCGTGTTGCGAGTTGCTCGAGGTCATGGAGAAACGGATGGAGCGCATCATCAGGCAGATGGTGCAGGACATGGTTGCAGGTTACAAAATCAAAGGATTCTCCGTCACGAATCAGTGATGAGGTATCGGCCTGAATAAACTGCAACACCCCTTCATTACTATCTGTCGGACCGGGTTTCTCAAAAAGACGGGCGTAAGCCAGAGCTCTTGGATCCGGGTCGACTCCGGTCACATCCAGCCGGTAGCCATCCTTCCCGGCCCAATGCCAGATATTTCGGGTGATGTCACCGCCACCGGAACCGACATCAAGCAGCCGAAACCGTTTTCCGTATGTGAGCTCCGGCCGGATAAATTGTCTGTAAACCGCCCGCCATCGTGATATCAACCGGTTAACTGCGGGAAAGTAGCGATAGGTATTATGCAGCAAAACCGGGTCACAATCCGGTTTGTCCATCCATTCGGTCAGGCCGGGTTGCCGGTATTTCAGAGAGCCGGCCATCACAATGATTGACCGGTTTCATGGCGGCTTTTTTCGGACGGTTTCCGGGATGGCGGCTGCTTGCCGGTGGCCGATAGACTTTTGCTGGCAGCATGTGATCTTTCCGCGACTTCCTGACCGTTATGGGACGGATTGCTTTTAAAAAGAGCGGATTCTATGGTGAGTCCGGGCCCGAAAGCCATCGCAAATATGGTTTCGCCGACCGGTTTTCCCGGATGATCCATCATCTCTTTGAGCACAAACAGGATGGTGGCGCTGCTCATATTCCCGTATTCGCGCAGCACTTTGCGGGATGCGGCGATTTGATCATCCGCGAGATGTAATTCGTCCTGAATTTTATCGAGGATGGCCCGACCGCCAGGATGGATTGCCCATCGGGAGATGTCATCGAAAGGTATGCCGCCTGCACGCAGCATGGTCTCCAGGGCCGGCCTGATGTTTTTCCGGATGATGTCGGGGACATATGTTGAGAGTTTCATTTGAAATCCCTCATTTCCGATGGTCCAGGCCATATCGTTCTCTCCCTCAGGGGTGAGGTCGCTGTGAAAAGAAAGCATTTCAAGCGGGCATGTACCGGGATGGGTATTGCTATCCGGAGATTCATCGTGCGGGAGTTCTGTTGTTGCGGGGCGCCGGGCACTCACCAGAGCTCCGGATCCGCCGTCGGCAAAGACCGATGCGGAGATGATTGCGTCGGTATCATCGGAAAATTGGAGATGAAGGGTGCACAGCTCCACACACAGGACCAGAACTACCGAATCGGGTTGGGATCGGCAGAAAGCTTCCGCCATTTTTAATCCCTGAAACGCGGCATAGCACCCCATAAACCCGATATGATAACGCTGGGTGGTTCCGGGCAGGCCGAGGTCACGCACAATATGGTAGTCGGGACCCGGGGCAAAAAAACCGGTGCAAGAGACGGTAATAAGATGGGTAATATCCTCTTTTTCGAAACCCGGGGTATTGCGGATCAGCTGTCCGGCCAAAGCAGTAAAGTGGTGGCGTGCCTCCCGCGTGTAAATCTCGTTGCGGGTTTGGGTGTCGGGCGGAGGCAAACGGTAGCCGTCTTTATCAAAAAAAAGTGGTGACGTTCCGGATTTGTCAAAGTCTTTTATGACGCTGTGCCGTTTTTCGATGCCGGAATTATTGTAAATACTCCGGATGATTCGTTTGGTGCCGTCCCGGCTGCCCACATTTTTCTGCATTAATCCGGAGGCGAAAGCCTGGTCGTAGGAGGTTTCGGGGAGGGATGTCTCAAGATGATGGATGAAAACGGACATAGGAAAACTTAAAAGTTGGTGGGAGCCTTATGTTACCCATAACCCATTTCGTGATGCAATCGTTTGCCGGTTATTGGAGCCGGTAATTCGCACTTCTGGTCAGTACAATGCATCCGCAACGGCGGGTTGCTTCCGGCCCGTCATCTTTTTTGTGATTCGATAAAAACGGATGTTGTGGAGGACTGCAGCGACGGTTAGTCCGGCGATAAGGCCCGCCCACAAGCCCATGGGGCCCCATTCGAGCACCATGCCCAGGGTATATCCCAAAGGTATGCCGATACCCCAGTAAGCGGCGAGGTTGACGATCATCGGCACTTTGGTGTCTTTGAGCCCTCGCAGCGCACCGGATCCACCGACCTGGAGACCGTCGGATATCTGGAAAATAGCGGCCATGATCAAAAGCATTGATGCCATACGAATGACCTCCGGATCGTTGGTATAGATACCGACAATCTGCTGCGGAAAAGTGATCATGAGCAGTGCAGCGACACTCATGATGGTGGTGCAGAGAGCGATGCCGGTAAATCCGGCAAAGCGGGACTGATGGAGCTGGTTCTTCCCGTAGAGCTGACCTACTCTCACGGTGATGGCCATGGAGAGCCCGAGCGGTATCATAAACGTGACAGATGCAATATTGATGGCAACCTGATGGGCGGCGACAACGGTCGTGCCGAGTGAACCCATCAGCAGAGCAACCATGGCAAACATGCTCGTTTCCATCCCCATGCTGATTCCAATCGGCGTACCGATGCGCAGAATCTCGCCGATATGGCGCCGTTCGGGCAGGCGCACATCACTGAACAACCGGAAACGGCGGTAAGCCTTTCGGCTGATGGTATAGGCGAGCATCACAAGAAACATCACCCAGAAAACAATGGCTGTCGCCCATCCGGTGCCGACAGCTCCCAGCTCGGGAAATCCAAAATGGCCATAGATAA